>Ga0302157_10001963_pt1 | contig 24587 bp, 17 predicted proteins | sample I_Bog_N3_3_FD_193502 | JGI IMG/M metagenome (GOLD analysis project Ga0302157, IMG submission 193502) | Peat permafrost microbial communities from Stordalen Mire near Abisko, Sweden - I_Bog_N3_3 | ecosystem: Environmental > Terrestrial > Soil > Wetlands > Peat | place: Sweden: Abisko, Stordalen... | reverse complement strand
TTCCTGTCCGGACGGCGCTGCACGCAACTGAATGCCAAGTTGACCAGCGTGGTGCCCGATTGGGGGCTGGACGATACCTGCGTGGTGCAACTGGAATTCGAAGGCGGCGTGGATGGCTTGTTATGGGCCAGCTTTGCGGCACCCGGTCATCGTAACGGCCTGCGTTTCAAGATCATTGGCAGCAAGGCCTCGCTCGAGTGGTGCCAGGAATCACCGGAAACCCTGCTGTTCACCCCCACGGATGGTGCCGACCGTGTCTACCGGCGTGGCCAGAGTGACAACGTGGCGCAGACGTTGACCTTCACCAGCTTGCCGGCAGGTAACAGCGAAGGCTACCTGGAGGCGCTGGCCGTTCTCTACGCGGATTTTGCCCAGGCCCTGGAGGCCGGGAAGGGCTGGCGCCGCGCGACCAGCGTGCCGTTGCCGGATATTCAGGAAGGTGTGCGCGGCGTGCTGTTGTCCCAGGCCTGTGTCGAATCCCATCGGCGGCGCGCCTGGGTGCCTTTTCCAGATTGATCTCATGCGTGGCACGGCCGCGTATCCACGAAGTCGAGCGTTCTGCTCACCCTAACGCTGTTGAGGAAAAGTAATGTCAAGTGAACTGCATCGCGCTGCGTATTCGGTACTGCTGCCCGCGTTCGGGGATTTGCAACTGGACGACACTGTGCGCCGTTACCTGAGCCGTGGTGGTGTCTCCCTGTTGCTGGGGGAAACCCGGGATGAATATGTCGGCCGAGACATGAGCCCGGCGCGCAAGGTGACCGAATCAAAGGCCGATTTTATCCGGATTGTTCGCGAGGCCTCGGCATTGGCCGCAGGGCCGGTGCTGATCGCGGTGGATCAGGAACTTGGCGGGATCGAGCGTCTGCACCAGTTGGTGCCGGCCGTGGCCTCCAGGGCACAGCTTCAGGGCCTCAGTGCCGAGGACATCGAGCAACGCTGCTTCGAGATGGCTACCGTGGCCCGTGGCCTGGGCGTCAATCTGTTCCTGGCGCCGATTGTCGATGTGGTCACCGGTGCCAATCCGTGGTTGCTCAATCGACACCTGGGCGCCGACCCGGTTGAGGTCAGCCGGGTGTCCTGCGCCTTTATCCGTGGGGTGCAACGCGCGGGTGTCATCGCCACTGCCAAGCACTTTCCCGGGCACTACGTGACTGAGCATGATCCGGCGATTGCTGAAGCCACGGTGCCAGGGCCGCTGGAGTTACTCCATGACAATCTTGAAGTTTTCAAGGAAGTCATCGCCACCGGTGTGAAAGCCGTGATGCCAGGGCCAGCGGTTTTCCCGGCCATCGACCCTGACCACTCGGCCTCCACATCGTCCAAGGTGATCGGGGTGCTGCGTGACACCCTCGGCTTTGATGGGCTGATCATTTCCGATGACCTCGACGCGGTGTCCATTCTGCGGGGCAACGCCATCACCGACACCGCCGTCGCTTCACTGGTGGCCGGGGCGCATCTGCTGCTGGTCTCCAGTGAGTCCGGCCTGGATGCCATCGTCGATGCGATTGTGGTGGCCGTGCAGGACGGCACCCTGGAGCGCCAGGTGCTGTTGGACGCCGCCGCCAAGGTTCGCCAGCTCGCAGTGGCCACCCACGGAGTTGATCATGAGCACAAATGAAAGCAAGGCCTACAGCGTCCTGTTTCCGGTATTGCTCGAGCTGGACCTGAGTGATGACGTGCGTCGCTTTCTCGGCAATGGCGGGCGCAGCCTGTTGTTTGGCGAGACGGCGGAGGAGTACGTCAGCGGAAAAATGAGCGCGACTCGCCTGCAATCGGAAACCCTGGAGAAGTGGCAACGCTTCACCGGCACGGCCACCGAGTTGGGCGGGCCGCTGCTGCTGGCGGCGGATGCTGATATTTCCGCCGTCCACCGCTTGCAGGGGGTCACCCCGGCTTTGCCGCAGCCGGATCTCGCCAGGTCCATGGGCAGTGTCGAGTTGGAAGATGCCTGTTTTCAGGTGGCAACCGCGGTGCGCAACGCCGGGGTGAACCTGCTGCTGTCGCCAACGGCCGATGTGGTCGGCGGCACCAATGTCTGGCTGGCGGGACGCACGCTGTCCGATGATATCGAGCAGGCCGCGGCGATGGTCGGCGCCTATGTCCGTGGCGTGCGCCGGGCCGGGTTGGCCAGCACGTTGAAGCACTTTCCCGGGCATCCGGTGTTGCTGCGCCAGCCGTCGACTGAAGAGGCGGTGGTCGGCGAATCCATGGAGCAACTGCGTCGTTACTGGCCCGCGTTTCAGGCTGGGGTCGACGCCGGGGCGGATGCGGTGATGATGGGACCGGCGATTTTCAACGCCTGCACGCCGCCTGTTGCCGGATCCCTTTCCCCCGAGCTGATCGGCGTGCTGCGCCAGGAACTGGGGTTCAAGGGCTTGGTCATGACCATCGACCTGGACCATCGCTCCACCCTGGGGCAGTTGTCCCTCGGCGAGGTCGCGGTGGCGGCATTGAATGCCGGTGCGGACCTGCTGCTGATTTCCGCCAAGGCGATGCCGGAGATGGCGCGGATGGTTCGGGCAATCGTCACCGCCGTTGCCCTGGGTACCTTGCCCCAGGAACGCCTGGATGTCGCCGCGCTGGCGGTTACCCGCCTGGCTGAGCGTCTGACGGGGCGCCAATGATCCAACCTGACGCAGCCACTGCGTCAGGTTGCGGCGAATTTACGCCAAGTGCGAAATCTCTTGTCGGACCCCATCTCTCTACAATCAACGACAACGGTAGGAGAGTCATATGGCAACCCAAACGGACATCCTGGTCCTGCATTCCACAGTCGCCAAACATTCGACCCTGGCGATGGATATCGACATCGCACAGGCCGTGGGTTTCGATGCGTTGGAGATCAACAGCGTCAAACTGGAAGCGTATCTGCAGGCCGGTTATTCCGAGCTGGAGCTTCGCAATCTGCTCAAGGACGTCCACGTTCCGGGCATCGGTTACCTGAGGGATATCGAACGCCAGGGCGCCGAACGCGATGACCTGCTGCAGGAGGCGGAGCGGCTTTTTCAACTGGCCAATCTGGCCGGCGCCAAAGGCGTGCAAGTCCTCACCGGGCCGATCAACGTACAGGCCGTGCTGGATTTTCAGCGCGGCGCCAAGAGTGAGCACTACTCCGGTCTACTGGGCCGCGATCAAGCCGAGCAGTACGCCTTGACCGCAAGAAATCTTGCAACGCTGGCCGACCTGGCCAGGCAGTACGACCTGCTGCTTTACCTTGAAGCCCTGTCCTGGACGCCCTTGAACAGCCTGGAGCACCAGCTGCAGCTGATCGATCGCACCGAGCGCGATAATGTCAGGATGGTCATCGATTACTGGCATTGCTTTACCTCCGGCGTCACCCCGCAGGACATTGCGGGGATGAACAAGGACGCCATCTACGGCGTGCATGTCTGTGACTCCCTCGCCTTCGAGGGCGGTATTCCCAATGAAGAAGTCCTCAGGGACGTGCCCACGGGCAGCGGCGTGCTGGATCTTGCCGAGTGGACCGCGGCGGTAAAAGCCACCGGTTACGTCGGCTGGTGGAGTTGCGAGTTGTTCTGCAAAAAACAGCAGCAGCAAAACAGCTACGCAGTTGCCAGGGAGCTGAAGGCGCTTCTGACCCGGCTGGTTGGTTGATCAAACCCTTTTCAATACCCACTGAATACTAAAAATAACTGAGGTCGTCATGGTGGATTTCATCGTGATCGGAGGCGGTTCGACCGGTTGTACGGTCGCCTCGCGTCTGAGCGAAGACTCTTCTGCATCCGTTGTTCTTTTTGAAGAAGGGCCGCGCGATCGCAGCCCTTACATCCATATCCCCGGTGCCTACTACAAAACCGCCCAGGGCCCGCTGCTCAAGCGTTATGCCTGGGAGCCGACCGAGGACCAGCGTCGCACTGAAGCGCCGACCATGGTTCAGGCCAGCGTGCTCGGCGGGGGCAGTTCGGTCAATGCGATGATCTACATACGCGGCGTGCCCGCCGACTATGAGGGTTGGGTCGAGCAGGGCGCCGCCGGCTGGTCGTACAACGAGGTATTGCCCTACTTCAAGAAGGCGGAAGACAACGAGCGCTTCTGCAACGACGTCCATGGCGTCGGTGGGCCGCTGGGTGTGTCCGATCCGATCAACATCCACCCCCTGACCAAGGTCTGGCTGCGGGCTTGCCAGCAGTACGGCCTGCCGTACAACGAAGACTTCAACTCGGGCAAACCCGAAGGGTGCGGGCTGTACCAGATCACCGCGAAAAATGGTTTTCGCAGCAGCGCGGCAGTAGCCTACCTGGCACCTGCCAGACGCCGCAAGAATCTGACGGTCAAGACGGGTTGTCGGGTGCTGCGTATTTTGCTGAAGGGCAACAAGGCCGTCGGCGTGGAGTACCTCGAGAAGGGTGTGCGCCGTGTGATGCACGCCGACAAGGAAATCGTGCTGTCTTCCGGTGCCATCAACTCACCGCGCTTGTTGATGGTGTCCGGCATCGGGCCGGCCGCCCAGCTTGAAAAGCACGGCATCGAAGTGGTCAAGGATTTGCCCGGGGTAGGGCAGAACCTCCAGGACCATATCGAAGTGTCCCTGGTGTATGAATTGACCGGGCCACACAGCTATGACAAGTACAAAAAACCGCTGTGGAAAATAATGGCGGGGTTGCAGTACGCGCTGTTCAGGCAAGGCCCGGCGGCCTCCAACCTGATTGAAGGCGGCGCCTTCTGGTGGGGCGACAAGGCGGCCAGACATCCGGACATCCAGTATTTCATGGTGGTAGGCGCCGGCATCGAGGAGGGGGTCGATTCTGTTCCGGGTGGCAACGGCTGCACCTTGAACCTGGGGCAGATACGCCCCAGGTCCCGAGGTTATGTCGAGCTTCATTCAGCCGATCCGATGTCGCCACCGCGCATCGTGCCCAACTATTTCTCCGATCCCTACGACATTGAAAGCCTGGTGGACGGTTGCCTGGTGGGGGAAGCGATCATGGCCCAGGCGGCCTTCAAGCCTTATGTCGCGCGGCGTCATGTACCCGACGCGAGCGTGCGTTCGCGAGAGGCCATGAAGAAGTTCTGTCACGAAGAGGCGCATGCCGCGCTGCACCCTTCGGGTACCTGTCGCATGGGCGTGGATGAATACGCGGTGGTGGGACCGGATCTCAAGGTCCATGGCATTGACGGGCTACGGGTGGCCGACGCGTCGATCATGCCGACGTTGATCTCCGGCAACCCCAACTCGGTGTGCATCATGATTGGCGAAAAAGCCGCGGACATGATCCGGCAGGCCCACTAGCTCCACTCAGACAGTGGCCGCTGTCCCTTTTGGCGTCGGGTGTGGTTGAGCAAAGGCACGTTTCGCGCATGGGCTGATGTACAGTGCGGGGCGGGATCTGAAACTCACTCACACACAAGAATGCAAAGGAGTTGCCATGAAGGATGCAGGGGTATCGCTGGGTGTCAAGGCCGAAGCCGGGCCATGGACCGCACTTGATGAGTTGAAAATCGAGTTTGCGGACGAGGGCAATCCAGCCAGCGGCAGAATATACAAGAATGGCCTCCAGCAGATCGCAGTGCTGCTGACGGTCAAGCCGACGGACGCCAGCGGCAATCTTCTCACCGAAATGAGTTACCCGGGCATTACCAGGCGGGTGCGCTCCGCCTTGGGCCTGGTGAACGATGCGGACGCCCACCGGCTCGAGTTCGTGCCGTCCGCCGGCATAGGCTCACGCTGGTGTTATACCAGCAGCTGCAACGAGTTCAGCACCGGCAGCTCGATGAACGCGGCGTTCTCCAGCGGCCAGCCCGACGACGGGGACGATGGCCCGCTGAAGTTCCTTTTTTATGTGATGTGCCCGCCCGCGGAGCCTCTGGCTTCCATCGCGATCGCCGCGCAGATCGATGTGCCCAATGCAAACGGGAACGGCAGCCACTCGGTGACCACGCGCCACGTACAGCCGGGTGACTTGCCGAAAGCAACGGTCAGTATCGCGGCCCTTGCGCCGGTCCGCTATACCGAGGCCAACACGGCCTTGACGTCCCTCCTGGCCTATCAGGATCAGGGCAACAGTGCGAGCCGAAAAATGCTGGCGCACAACTATGCGTTTGCCTGTCGGGAACCAGGTCACCAATTCACGAGATTCGATATCGCTGCCGCCAGCATCGGCGAGTATTGGCATGTCTTCGAGGAAACAACGGCCTTTCAGAACCCTGGCGAGTCGTTCAGACGCTACAGGAAGTTCAACATCGCCTATGCGTGGAGCCAGTCCAGTCCCGCGCAGGCGCAGGTATTCGGCATGCGGGAGCAGTCGGGCGAGGCGCAGCACTGGTGGCCGGTCAGCGTCAATCAGGACCGCCACTCCCTCTACTTCACCGTAGCCGAATATGACTCCACCCAGGTGGCGGGCCAGGGATTTGGCTATCCAGGCTCACCGGTCAACGCTGTGGCGGCAGCCACCAACGCCGGCAAGGCCGGGGTGTATTTCACCGCCTGGGATCAATACGGGAATTCGGCGGACTTCACCCCAGCAACCTCCAGGCTGCTGGAGAGTTTTACTGTGCACCCCGGCCGATCTTGATTGCTGTGGACGTTCCATAGCGCCATTGAAGAAAAAGCGCTTCATCACGCACCTGAACCTTATACTTGGCCCGCCGTCTAGACAGGTTAGGTTCAGGAGTTGAAACCATGGCAGGTAGCAGTTTTTTCGCGTTGTTCGATGACATCGCCACCTTGTTGGACGACATATCGGTGATGAGCAAGGTCGCCGTGAAGAAAACCGCCAGTGTTCTAACCGACGATCTCGCGGTGAACGCCGAGAAGGTGGTTGAACTCAAGGCCGATCGTGAGTTGCCGGTGGTGTGGGCCGTGTGCAAGGGCTCCCTGGTCAACAAGACCATTCTTGTTCCGCTGGCGCTGGGGCTCAATTACCTGGCCCCTGCGCTGGTCCATTGGCTGCTGGTGATTGGCGGGATCTACCTCTGTTATGAGGGCATCGAGTCGCTTATCGAGAAGCTGACACCCCATGGCGACCAGGATGGCGCACGAAAGCTGAAGAGGCTCAGTGAAGCCGAGGCGAAGGTCTACGAGGCGAAGAAGGTGAAAGGCGCCATCGTCACCGACTTTGTCCTCAGCGCCGAGATCGTGGTGATCACCCTCAATGTTGTGGCCGAGGCGCCCTTCGTGCAGCAACTGATAACGCTGGTGCTGATTTCGTTGCTGGTCACGTTTGGCGTGTACGGCCTGGTGGCTGGCATCGTCCGCATTGATGACCTCGGGCTGCGGCTGCGCAAGATCACCAACCCTGGCCATTTCGCGGAAACGCTTCGGCGGATTGGCGGATGGCTGATATCAGCCGCGCCCAAGCTGATGAAACTATTATCGTGGGTGGGCACCATCGCCATGTTTTTTGTCGGCGGAGCGTTTATTGCGGAGGCGATCCACGGCGGTCCTGAATGGATCGTCACGCCTGCGATCAAGCATTGGCTGGAGAACTATCTGATGCAAGCCGTCGTTGGACTGATCGCAGGGGGCGTTGCAGTCGCCGCGGCCTGGACCGCAAAGCAGCTGACCCAGCGCGTATCTGGCTAGGCCCTAGGTGCCGTGCCTGCAAACATGATCTAATCAGGCAACAATTTGGGGGCGCGGAAGTCTTTTCGTACGACACCAGCAGGCCGCCCCTCGCAACCCTCAGGTTCTGAATAGGGCTGTCATGGATACCGGTTCACGACTCAAGCTTGTGCGAGAAAGTTACAAGATATCCCAGCGGGAGCTGGCCAGACGCAGCGGTCTGGCCAATGGAACGATTTCGTTGATCGAATTGAATCGTGTCAGCCCGTCGGTCAGTTCGCTGAAAAAGCTCCTCGAAGGGTTCCCCATGACCTTGGCGGATTTCTTCTCTTTCGACCAACCGGTGGAGGAGCCGCGCTATATCTTCCGCGCCAATGAACAACCTGACCTGGGCCGTGATGGCCTCAGGCTGCTGCTGGTCGGCGCCCAGGTGCCTGGCCGGCAAATGCGCATGCTGCGCGAGCAGTACGCCCCCGGGGCAGGCTCAGGGGCGGAGCCGATCGTGCATGCCATCGGCGAGGAGTGCGGGTTGGTCACGCGTGGCACTATCGAGCTGACGGTGGACGGTAAGATCAGCGTGCTGACGGCCGGGGACGGCTATTATTTCCCGACGACGCTACCCCATAGCTTTCGCAACATCGGCCAGGATGAAGCGGAGATCATCAGCGCCAACACGCCGGCGAACTTTTGATCGCCGGCCGAGCGCTCAGACACGCCCAGTGAGGCCTCTGAACCACCGCCTGCTCAGGCGGTGGGTTTGAACGACAGGATGTCGACGTTCTTCTTGCGGAAACTGCTCTGCGGGGTCAGGCGGAAATACCATTCGCGCAGCCAGCAGAGGAATTTCGACTCGGCCTGTTCAATGCCGCTCATAAAGCGCGCGGCATTGACGATCCCATTGACCCGCGGGTGTCGACGCGCCTGATACTGCGCCAGCGCGTTGCGCAGGTCCGGCGTTCGCGCCAGATGGTCGGCCAGCACCACCGCATCCTCAATCGCCTGCGCGGCACCTTGCCCCAGGCTCGGCAACATCGGATGAGCCGCATCGCCCAGCAGCACCACATGCCCATCGAAGAATTGCTCCACTGGCTCGCGATCCCGGGCATGCATTTTCAAGATGGCACTCTCGGGCGTGGCCTCGATGGCCGCGATGACTTCCGCTGACCAACCGGCGTAGGCACTGAGCACCTCCTGCTTGCTGATGCTCAAGGCGGCATCCGCGGCATTGTCGTGGTTGCAGGTTCCCCACCAGTACGCCTGGCCGTCGCCGACATCGCAGAGCCCGAAGCGCTTGCCGCGTCCCCAGTAGTGCGCCACATAACCCTCGGTCATGACCGGGTGGCTGAGTGGGGTGACCGCCAGCCAGGCGACATAACCTGAGGATCGTATGGGCGTCTCGCCCAGCATCTGTCGGCGGATAACCGAGTTGAGACCGTCGGCGCCGATCAGCAGGTCAGCCTCCTGGGTGCTGCCGTCTTCGAAGCGCACCGTCACGCCATTGGCGTGGTTGGTATAACCTGCGCAGCGCACACTGGTTATCAGCGTGTCGGGTGCGAGCTGCTGCGCCAGCGCACGCAGCAGCAAGGGCCGCTGGATACTGATACTGGGGTAGCCCAGTTGCTCGCCTATCTCATGAATGGGGATGCTGGTGATGGGCGCGCCACCCGGTTTCTTGAAAAAGAACTGGCGGATCTCCTGGCCAGCCTGTTCGACCGGAGCATGGGCACCGATCGAATTCAGCGCCGCCATGGCATTGGCCATGATGGACAAGCCGGTGCCGCCGGTGCGCAGGGTTTGAGCCGCTTCGAAGACCGTGACCTGCCATCCCGCGCGTTGCAGTGCGATGCCCGCAGTCAGGCCGCCGACACCGGCGCCTGCCACGATGGCTTTCCTGGGTTCTGTCATGCTGTTTTCACCTGTAGCGAGTCATTCAAGTCTGACGGAGCTGTCAATCCGGCCCTGTTGCCCGCGTTTCCTGTCAGCGCCGCGTCCATGTGTAACTTGATGAATTTGCCAACCCGTTGGATATGGGGGGCGCGCATCATCGTCAGGTGGTCGCCTTCCACGCCAATGCGCTGTACCTGAGGAGAAACAGAGCGCCATCCGCGGTACGGATCGCTAAAGGCGGTGCCCACCAGTTCGTGGGGGCCTTGCAGTACCTCGGGCAGCGCTGCATCCGCCGCGAAGAGCGTCACGGGCAAGTCCCGTGGCGGGAAACGGTAGTCCAGCATCCCTTGCCAGTTGGCATGGAATACCCGGAACAGCTGGTCCAGTGTCGCCACGGTAATGGTGTCGTCGAAAATGCCCTGGTCGATGCCGTGCTGTCGGATCGTCGCGAAGGCTTGCGAATCGCTCATCGAGGAAAAGTCCAGAGCCTGATAGTCGTATTCCTTCTGACCGTCGCCGCTGAGCAATTCCCACATGAACCAGTTGAGGAACTCGGAGCGTTCGACCTGCACCCGGCCTTGATTGATACGCACGATGGTGTCGAGCAGGAACACGTTATGCACCAGCCGTCCGCGACGCTGCAACTCGCTCGCCAGCTCATACGCCACGACGCCGCCATACGACCAGCCACCGATATTCAGCGCGCCGTGCGGTACGACCTGCTCGATGGCATCTGCGTAATACACCGCCTGGCCGAGTACCGATTGGATCGGCTCACGGTCGTCCCAGGTTCCCGGTGCCTGCAACGCAAGAAGATTGACCTGATCCTTGAGGACCCGCGCCAGTGCGGCATAGCACAGCACGTGGCCGCCTATGGGGTGGACCAGAAACACCGGTGGCTTGCCAGGGGCGTTCTTGAAGTCCACCAGCGCGCCAGTAGCCGAGTCTCCGGTTTCGCTCCTTTGCAGCACCTGGGCGAATTCGGCGATGGTCGGGGCCTGGATGAAGTCGGACAGTGATGGCTCCAGACCTTGATGCATGACCAGCTTCGCTACCAGTTGCACCGCTTTGAGCGAGTTGCCGCCCACCTCGAAGAAGTTGTCATGGACACTGATCTCTTCCAGGCCCAAGGCTTCCTGCCAATAAGCCTGCAACAAGTCTTCAGTGGCATTTCGGGGCCCGGTGAAGGGCCGCAGCAGGGTGTTTTGAATCTCTACCTTTTGCAGCTGCCGACGGTCGATCTTGCCGGTGGGACCCAGTGGCAGTTGCTCAATGCTCATCAGCGTGTTTGGCACCATGTAATCGGGCAATGCAAGGCGCATCTCCGCCTTGAGTTGATCCAGATCCAGCGTGCGCCCCGGCATCGTCTGGACAAAGCCCACCAGATAACGGCTGCCATCGTTTGCAGGCTTGTCGATAACGGCGACTTGCCGAATGTCGGCGCCGAATCGGGCGGAACCCAGCATGGCCACCTCGATCTCGCCCAGCTCGACGCGGTAGCCGCGAATCTTGACCTGGGCATCACCACGGCCTTGATAGACCAGATCACCCCAAGGCAGGTAAAACCCGATGTCCCCGGTTTCATATAGCCTGCGGGTCTGGCCCTCCAGTTGCCGATAGACAAAGCGTTCGTCGGTCAGGTCGGATCGATCCCAGTAGCCGTTTGCCAGGCAAGGACCTTCGATAAACAGTCCGCCTATGACGCCGACCTGGCAGGCGTTACCTGCTGCATCCAGGACATGCAGGCGTACCCCGTCTACAGGCGTGCCGATCGGCGGCATGCTCGGCCAGGTTTCGCTGGCACCTTCAAGCTTGAGGCGCGTGACCGCATGCGACTCGGTTGGCCCGTACTGGTTTTCCACCTGACAATCTTCGAGGCCATCAATCAGGTCGCGGATCTCACTGGTGATCTTCAACTGCTCACCGGCCACGTTGATCCGGCGCAGCGATACCGGGCGAATCCCCAATTGCATGGCCACTTCGGCCAGTCCCTGAAAGGCGACGTAGGGCAGGAACAGACGGTTGATCTGCTGCGCGCGGATCAACTTCAACAATTTGATGAAGTCATAGCGCAGTGCTTCTTCGATCATCACCAGTTCAGCGCCGCAGGACAGGGTCGAGAGGATTTCCTGGAACGATACGTCGAACGAGATGGATGAATATTGCAGTGTTTTCAACGAGACGACCGGGTCGATACCCTGCGCCTGCTCGCGGTTCTGCCAGAGGATCAGATTGGTCAAGGCGCGGTGCGGCATGGCCACACCTTTGGGACGGCCTGTCGAACCCGACGTATACAGTACGTAAGCATTGTCGTCGGCCTCGATGCCCGCAGCGAGCAGGGCAACCCGCTCATGGCAGCGCCCCGGATCGTTGTCGAACCCTGCGACCACGCTGTCCCAGTGCCGCTTGTGTACGTGCTCCGCCAGTGATATCAGCCGCTTTTCAGACGCGTCGGCGAACAGCACCAGGCTTGGCTGCGAATCTTCGAGAATCAGCCGGATGCGATCATCCGGGAAGTTCAGATCAATCGGTACATACGCGGCGCCAGACTGTATGACACCGAGCAAGGCCACGATCAGATCAGGCGAGCGGGGCATCATGAGCGCAACCCGGTCTCCCTGGCCTATTTTGTGCCGGTGCAGCCAGTTCGTCATCTGCGCGCTGGCGTCTCTCAGTTGGCGGTACGATAGCCGGGTCCCGCCGAAGCTCACGGCGGTTTGTTGTTCATGGCGGGCAAAGCTGTCCAGCAACAGACTCGCCAGATTGTCATGAGCCAATGTGGCGGCCGGGGCTGGCGTGGCCTGCTCGAGAACAGGTGACCATGCCGGTATGCAGGGACTGGCCTCTGGCGCGTCCATGATCAATGCCAGTGTGCGCAACAGGTATTCGGTATAAGCCTGGACCTGGCTTTCGGCGACGCGGGCAGTGCGGTAGTCCATCTTCAAAATCAACGAACCATTGCCCGGATGACGACCCATGGTGGTCAGCAGGTCATAGTTGCTGGCTTCGGTCGTTTCCCAGTCAATGAGGATTCCATCGTCCTGGGCCAGCATGTCGTTGAGCACATAAAAATCGACATAGTTGAACACCACGTTCAAGGTCACGTCGGTTTCGCGGTGGATCAGCGCGAACGGATAGCGCCGATGACTGAACACCTGTTGTTCCTGGGCAATCGATTGGCGGACCAGCTCAAGCCAGCTCTGGCCCAGGGTGTTGAAACGCACGGGCAGGGTGTTGAGAAACAGGCCCAGAATCGAGGCGGCATCCTCAAACTCTGGCCGACCGTGGCTGATGATGCCGCACAGCACTTCTTTCTGGTTGGACATGATGGCTTGTGCAAAGCCGTGAGCCGTCAGCAAGACCGAGCGCAACGGCAGATCCTGCGCTCTGCAGAATGCCTCGAGCCGGGCCAGGTCAGCCGCCGGCATTTCACGGTAGGCCGAGCGGTGCGGTATAGGGTCCGGGGCGACCGCATGGACCCAACTGGTCATCGACGCGGCGGGCGCCTCGCGCAGGTATTCGTTCCAGAACAGACGATGCTCAGCCGTCACCACAGCCTCCTGCTCCAGGGCGATGAAGTCGGCTGGCGTGGTGGTCAGGGCGGGCAAAGCGTCTGCCCCCGGTGCCGAGGCGTAGAGTGTGATCAGGTCACGCATCAGGGTGGCGACGCTCCAGCCGTCGAGAATGGCGTGGTGAAAGCTGAAAACCAGGTCAATGTCGTCCGCCGCGACGAATACGCCGAACTGATACAACGGCGCCTGATGCCAATCCTGACGGTGACGCTTGCGCTCTTCGACGTAAGTGGAAATCGCCTGTGTCCGCTCGGCGGGGCTCAGAGAGGTGACGTCAATGACGTGCGCCGGCGACACGACCGTGGCATGCACACGAGCCAGGGGCGTTGCGCTGTGGCTTAGATCAAAGGACATGCGCAAGGCCGGATGACGCTGGATCAACGCGTTGCACGCCCGGTTCCATGACGCGGCATCCCAGCGCAGGCGTAGCCGGTAGCGAAAGATGTCGTGATAGATCGCCGAGTCCGGGTGCATCATCGAGTGATAGATCATGCCGACCTGGAGCTGCGAAGCCGCGAACACCTCATCGAACACGCCCTCGCTGGCCAGGCGGATGTCTTCTGATACCTGGGCAAAAGGCTTCACATGTTCTACGGGCTGCCATTGCGATGAGGATGCCTGCTGCGCATTCACAAGCCGAGCCAATTGAGCGATGGTCGGGTTCTGGTAAATCTGCGTCAGCGTGAACGCCATGCCTTGCTCACGCGCCTTGATCTGTAGATGGATGACCTTCAGGGAGTCGCCGCCGAGCATGAAATAGTTATCATGGACGCCCAGTACATCGCGTTTCAGGTTGTCTTTCCAGAGCTGCGCCAGAGCCTGTTCCAGTGCCGTGCGCGGCGCTGTCGCGTCGGTGCTGCCCAAGGTCTGTGCGGGTTCGGGCAAGGCCTTGCGGTCCAGTTTGCCGTTTGCATTGAGCGGGAAGTGCTCCAGCTGAACAAGATACCTCGGCACCATGTAGTCGGGGACGTGCTGGCGCAGTTGCTCCTGCAGCGCCTGGGCTGAAAGCTCGTTTCCGCTGGCGCTGACCATGTAGCCGATCAGATAGGTATCACCTTCGGTTTCCTGGCGAGCGATCACCACCACATCCCTGACACCTTCGCAGGCCAGCAGATGTGCTTCGATCTCACCCAGCTCGATGCGCAGGCCGCGGATCTTCACCTGGAAGTCATTGCGGCCCAGGTACTCGACAGTGCCGTCGGCCAACCAACGGCCCAGGTCGCCGGTCCTGTAGAGACGGGCATTCGGGTCGTCGCTGAACGGGTCGGTCAGGAAACGCTCAGCCGTCAGTTGTGCCCGGTTCAGATAACCGCGTGCGACTTGAACCCCACCGATATAAATCTCTCCCGCGACCCCCAGGGGGACGGGCTGCCGATGGGCATCAAGCAGGTAAATACGGGTGTTGGCAACCGGTTTGCCGATCGGCGTACTGTCGGGCGTGTCGGGGCCCGAGCAGTCCCAGGCGGTGACGTCGATGGCCGCTTCGGTCGGGCCGTACAGGTTGTGCAGCGCGATGTCCGGCAGTTGCGCCTTGAAGCGGCGAACCAGATGCCCGGGCAACGCTTCACCGCTGCACAGCACGCGCCGCAGGTCACTGAAGCCCTGGCTGTCGCCATGCTCCAGAAAGACATCGAGCATCGAAGGCACAAAGTGCATCAGGGTAATGCCGTGTTCACGGATTACGTGAGCGATATAGGCCGGATCCTGATGGCCGCCTGGCCGTGCCATGTGCAACTGGGCACCGGCCAGCAAGGGCAGGAAGAATTCCCAGACCGATACGTCGAAGCCGAAGGGGGTCTTTTGCAGGATGCGGTCGGTTTCATTCACCGTGTAGTGGTCTTGCGCCCAAAGCAGGCGATTGACCACGCCACGGTGCTCGTTCATCACGCCCTTGGGCGTGCCGGTGGAGCCGGAGGTGTACAGCACGTAGGCCAGATGAGCCGAGGTCAGGCCCGGCACGTGTGGATTGGCAACCGATTGACCGCGCAATGACTGACAGTCCAGATCAATCACCGGCACCGAAGCGCTCGACAGTAGACTCACTGTCGCGCTTTGAGCCAGGACTGCAGCGGGAGCACTGTCCTGCAGCATGTAGGCAATCCGGTCCGCGGGATAAGTCGGATCCAGCGGCACATAACCGCCGCCTGCTTTCAGGATCGCCAGTAACCCTATGACCATCGACTCGCTACGTTCGGCGCAGATCGCCACACGGCTATCCGGCTTTACCCCGAGATCGAGCAAGTGATTCGCCAGTTGGTTGGCCCGGTTATTCAGCTCGCGATAACTCAGGCGGATATCGCCTTGCACCACGGCGATCGCTTGCGGCGTGCGCTCGACCTGGGCTTCGAACAACCCGTGGAGTGTCTGCTCCAATGGGTAATCGAATTCAGTGGCGTTGAAGTCGACCATCAGTTGATGGCGCTCCTGCTCCGGCAGGATCGAGAGGCTGTGCAAGGGCGCCTGAGGTGCCTGTTCAAGTGCTTCGACCAGGCTTTCCAGCGCGGCCTGCAGGTAATTGCAGACACGCTGCGCACCGATCTCGACAACGGTCTGGGCGTTGAGTATGAAGTCCTCCCCCAGGTCGTCCACGTTCAACGTCAACAGGTAGTTACTGCGTTCCTCGACGTTCAATACTTGAATGCCGGCCCATACCGTGCCGGCTTCCTTGCCCAAGGCTTCGCCGTCAGTGTGTCGGTAGTTGAGCAGGGCGCTGAACAGGGGCAGATCGCCCGGCACACCGCTGCAGCGCTGCGCCAGTGCCAGCGAGGCATGCTCATGTTCGAGCAGTGCGGACAGCTGTGCATGAGTGGCTTGAACGCTGGCCTGAGCTCCCTGATGACCCACGTCGATGCGCATCGGCAAGGTGTTGATGAACATGCCCAGCGCCCGGTCTGTGCCCGCCGAGCCGCTCATGCGACCTATCAGGACGGTACCGAAGACGACGACATCGCGTCCTGAAAAGCGTCCGACGACCTGGGCCCAGGCCAGGTGCAGCAGGCTGGCTGCACTGACCCCGGACAGCCGGGCCTGCTTGCGCAGGCGCTGGCTCAAGGTGTTATCAATACGGTGATGGACTTCTTCGATTCCGCTCCCGTCACCTTGCACATCGTGCAGGTCGAACGGCAGGGTCGGCTCGTCGATGTCGCCGAGCATGTCGCGGAAGAAGGCTTCATGGGCTTCGAGGCTGACGCCCAGGCGGGCCTGGGCCACGTAGTTGCGGTACGGCACCGAGGCAGGCAGGTCATGGCCTTGACCCTGCATCAGGGCCCGTATTTCGTCACGCATCACTTCCAGGGCGGTGTGGTCGAGCACCAGGTGATGGCACAGCAGCAGCGAGACGATGCGCTGCTGGGGGGCATCGTAGGCACTGACCAGCCGCATCAACGGTGCCTGTCGCAGATCCAGGCGATAGTGCCGCGGGTCATAGCGGTGCTGCAGTTGCGTGGCGATATCGCCTTGAGCCGGATCGAGGTCAAGGGTTTCCATGGCCAGGGTGGCCTGACGCCACACCACTTGCACCGATTTATCCAGTCCTTCCCAGTGCAGGGAGGTGCGAAGGATATCGTGGCGCTGGATCAGCTGTTGCAGGGCCTGACTGAATGCGTCCAGACAGGCTTGATCCTGGAAGGCAAAGACGGATTTCAGGACATAGGGATCGCCGCGCTCGGCGGAGAGGTGGTGGTAAAGAATGCCTTCCTGCAGCGGTGCCAGGGCATAGATGTCCTGCACGTTGGCCACGCCCCCGGGCACCGTGGCCACGATGCGATCGATAGCGTCCTGGGTGAGGTCCGCCAGTGGCAGCATCTGCGGGGTAATGCGTTCGCAGTCCTCGGGGATCAGATTGGCAGGTACCACTATTTCCGTGCCGCCGCCCACGGCAGCGGCCAGGGCGGCGAGGGTCGGCTGGCTGAACAGCACGCGAACATCAGCGCTCAGGCCGATCTGACGCATGTGCTCTATCAGCTTGACGGCCAACAATGAATGGCCGCCCAGCTCGAAGAAGTGGTCATGGCGACCCACCTGATCGATGCCCAGCAGTTCTTGCCAGATAGCGGCGATGGCGGTTTCGGTGTCGCCAATGGGCGCCTCGTATTCGCGGCTGACCAGCGATGACTGACCGGGAGCGGGCAGGGCGTTGCGATCCAGCTTGCCGTTTGCAGTCAGCGGCAGGGATTCAAGGCGCACATAGGCAGCGGGCACCATGTAGTCCGGCAGTTGCTCCTGCAAATGCCCACGCAGTACGTCGGGGCTCACTTCAGCATCAGCGGTGAAGTAGGCCACCAGACGCTGGTCTCCCGGTACGTCTTCACGGGCCATGATCACGGCTTCTTTTACCGACTCGTGTGCGGCCACTCAAGGAATGTTGCGGTTCAACTAAACCGGACCTTGTCTTGGGTTTCCTATCCCTGTCCGAACAGGTATCAGTCAATCGCCAGGGGAGGGCTGACTGGCTGTTGAACTTCAGACTCAAATGAGCGGAAGCCAGGCTTTCCGCTCATCCTCAGAGCACTGTCAGCCGCTGAAGCTGACCACTTGTTCATCCAGCACCGAGTCCATCTTCAGCTGTGCCAACTCAATCAGATGCACCACGCCCATCGCGACCTTGCGGTTCGAACCGGTCTGGTTGTCGGCGTGCTCATAGGCCGTGGCCGCTGCGGATTGCAGAATCGAGTAGACATTGGCCAGGGCGTCTTCATGACTCCCGGGATCGTGCCATAGATCACTGTGATATCGGCGGCGCTGTGCAGCTTACAGGCTGTTGCGATAGCCGCGCGGAAAAGCCGGACTGCCCGTTTTCAGACGGTGACGTTGACCGTCCGCCGAGCAACGAATCGCCTGATGCTGCGGTTCAAGGGTTCTGCATAGAATCGCCCGACCGCTGCACTCAGTGCGGCGGACAGTAGGAAGAACACAGCCAGGAGCAGAATTTTCTCATTCCCCACAACGACGGAAGGCGGGAAGATCGTTCTCATTGCGCCGAGCACGATGAGGTGAAACAGGTAGAGCTCGTAGCTGAGCCTTCCAAACCATCCGAGACCGACCAGGAGGCGGGTGCGTTGGCGGACGAGGTCGGAGGGCCGATGGTGCGCACCCAACAACAGCACCGCGGTGCCAAGGGCCATCGCTGTCACGCCAAGCACGTTGGCTTGCCCGATCGGCCAATACAGGTAGAGGAATGTCATCGCGGCGAGGGTGAGCGCCTGCAGGCCCTTCGCTACAAGACCGCGCATAGGCATTCGCTTGGCAAGCAGTGCCGTGCAACAGCCGATGGCGATGCCGTCGAAGCAAGCGAAATAATCATAGAGAAAGCCTTCCTCATCGCCCTGATGAGCGAAGCGGTAAAAGGGCCCAACGATAATGATCACGCCCCAGAAGGCAAGCAGCAGCGACTCCCGCCGCAGGGCAAGGCAGAGCATCGGGAACGAGAGATAGAACACTTCCTCGACCGACAAGGACCACAACACACCGAGAGGATAATTGACCCATCCTCGGGCGCTGATCAGCACATTCATCCAGAAGGTCAGGGACGCTAGATTCACGGTCCAGAACGAGACGGGCGTTGCGGTCGACGGAGTGTTCTGGAAGATCGTCACACCTGCTAGCGCAAGCACATTGATGGTGAGGATCAGCAACAGAAGGCATGGGACTATACGTGCGATACGCAACCCGTAGAACGCCCACGCACTCATGCCGACGAGCCCGGGCCAGCGACGATTGGCATTCGAGGTAATCAAATAACCCGAGATGACGAAGAACATAGTCACGCCATAGTTGCCGTTACGTGCGACAGCGCGGACGGCATCCCATCCCAATACACTGGCCAGGGTCGTGTCGTTCAGGTGGTACGCGATGTTGAAGTGATGAAACAGTACGAGAAAAATCGAGACGCCCCGGATCAGGTCGATCCGGGCATTACGAAGACCGAAGCTCATAGTCAGCTTATCCGTTCGCCCATTTTACCCAGGGTTAAGCCCGCTCGTCCTTCGACGAGTCCATGACGATGTAGCTGGTGATCGACGATACATGAGGCAAGGTACCGAGAACGTCGGTATGAAACGTCTTGTACGCCTTGATATCCGCAACCTCTACGCGCAACAGGTACTCGATGGCGCCCGTGATGGTGTGGCATTCCACGACTTCCGGAGCGCCAGCGATGGCGCGCTCGAAGGCCTGAAGGCTTTCCTTGGTGTGATTGGAAAGGCCTACGGTGATGTAAACCACAAAGCCAGCCCCCAGGCGGGATCTATCGATAACGGCCCTGTATCCGGTGATGATACCGGCAGATTCCAGGTCCTGTACCCGCCTCAAGCAAGCAGAGGGGGACAGACCGACCCGTTCAGCCAGTTTCACATTGGTTTGGCGCGCGTCCTTTGCAAGCTCGGACAATATTCTTTCGTCAATTCGATCTAAAGCTGTTGTTTGTTGCATGGATCTGATTTTTGCTCGTGAGTTCGCAAGAAAATTCTTTGATTTAAGCAATAGAATATTCCGCTTCATGGGCGTGATACAACAGATGAATATATGAGCGATATGGCGTTTCTTTTTCCCTTTCTGCTTTTCGCCATCGTTATGACAGGCACGCCGGGCCCGAATAATGCGATGGTCCTCGTATCGGGTGCCCGGGTAGGGGTCTGGCGCACGATGCCCCTCGTGTGGGGCATCGCGGCAGGTGTGGCGCTCCAGTTGGTGATATTGGGCCTGGGCCTGGGAGCGGTGTTCGAGGTCATTCCGGGGTTTCACACCGCGTTGAGCATCGTGGGGGCGGCCTACATCTTATGGCTCGCGTGGAAGATTGCCTCCAGCGGTCCGTTGGTGATCGGCGACGAGGAACGCTCGCCCATGGGTTTTTTCGGCGGGGTGGTTTTTCAGTGGATCAATCCCAAGGCGTGGGCCATGTCGATCAGCGCGGCAGCCACCTATATTCCCCTCGAGAACCATCTTGTGAACGTGTTCATGACCGCTGCGCTGCTGGCGGTCGTGTCTACTCCCTGTGTCGGGATCTGGGCGGTCGGCGGGGTGGTATTTCGACGTTTCCTGATGCGAGCGAATGTGGCGTTGGCCTTCAATATCGTCATGGCGCTTGTCTTGTTAGGCGCTACCCTGCCAGCCATTGTGCGTCTAACCCATTGATTGCCTGGAGCGTCGATCAAGGCTCGGTAGTCGGATTCCGTTTCTTGTAGCGGTATTGAAGAAAGAGCGCTTGATCACGCCCCTGAACTTTATACTTGGCCCGCCGTCCAGGCAGGTTAGGTTCAGGAGTTGAAACCAAGGCAGGTAGCAGTTTTTTCGCGTTGTTCGATGACATCGCCACCTTGTTGGACGACATATCGGTGATGAGCAAAGTCGCCGTGAAGAAAACCGCCAGTGTTCTGACTGATGATCTCGCGGCGAGCGCAGAGAAAGTGGTTGAACTCAAGGCTGATTTACAGAAGCGTAGGGATTTTCCTACTCTGTTTCCGATGTTCCTATCCCAGAATAGGGATTCACCGATAGTGAGGATGCCATTGTTGGGCCAGTATCTTTTCCAGGCAGTCGACACGTCGGTACGCCGACAAGGAGGCGCCTCGACCGAGAGAGCGGCGGTGGGCGAACAGGCATTACCTACCCCCGGCTTTGACACGGTTAGAAGTGCCATAGAATAAAATTCAACGAGGGCAGGTCATGTTGAAATGTCATGAGTTCTGTCAGGAGGCCCCCGACAGCGAGGCAAGGCCCTTTTGGAGGGATCGACCCACTCACTCCGAGTTGGATGTTCGTTGCGTGATGGGTTGCGCCAGTGAAACGCCAGACAGCAGCGTTTTATCAGCCTCTCCCCATGACGCCTCCAGCTCCCCGCAGCCCCCGCGAATAGCGATGAACGACGAGCTGGTTGCTGCCAGGGACCTCTGCGCAAAATCCCGCGCCGCCGTGGTTGAGATGTTCAGGCACGCGCGGATGGGCCGTGCCCTGGAACTGGAAAACGTCAGTGCACTTGTCGATGACATTTCCAGTTCGATTTCACGCCACCCCGACGCGTTTATCAGCTTGGCTCGTCTGAAAAGTCTCGACGATTACACCTATATGCATTCGGTTGCCGTCTGCGCCCTGATGATTGCCTTGGGCAATCAACTGGGACTGCCTGAAGCATTGATCCGCAGAGTGGGGCTCGCCGGCCTGTTGCACGATATCGGAAAAATGGCCATCCCTGGCGCCGTCCTCAACAAACCCGGGCGATTGACCGACGAGGAATTGCAGTTGGTTCGTACCCACCCTCTGGAAGGAGAAAAAACACTGTCGGCCACCTCGCAGGTGTGCGAAATGATTGTGGACGTATGCCTGCACCATCACGAAAGGGTCGATGGCCAGGGTTACCCGCATCAATTGGCTGGCGAGCAGATCAGCCTCTTTTCCCGGATGGCCGCTGTTTGTGATGTCTACGACGCAATCACCTCCGATCGTGTTTATAACGAGGGCTGGGATCCAGCCGTCGCGGTCCAGAAAATGTCATCGTGGGAGGGGCACTTTGACGATGAAGTATTTCGAGCTTTCTTGAAGTGCGTGGGTATTTATCCTGTGGGGTCGCTTGTTCAACTGAAAAGTGGCCGCATTGGCGTTGTTGTTGAACAGAACAGTCATTCACTCTTGACCCCCAAGGTGAAGTTGTTCTATGTGCCGGTCTTGAATGTCCATATAACACCAACGCTCTTGGACCTGAGTGATCCGTTGCAGAAGGATCGGATCTGTGCGCGTGTGCCTGTCCAGCGCTATAGGTTCAAAGACACCGACTTATTGTGGCTGGAAGATAGCAAACCCCAATAATCCTGACGAAGACGCCGGGTTGTGACGTCTGCGCCTGCAAACATGATCTAATCAGGCGACACATTTTTTGGGGGGGCGGAAATATTTTCGTACGCTTCCTGCACGCCATCCCTCGCCATCCTCAGGTTCTAAATAGGGCTGTCATGGATACGGGTTCATGACTCAAGCTTGTACGAGAAAGTTACAAGATATCGCATGTTGCGCGAGCAGTACGCCCCTGGGGCCGGCTCCGGGGCGGAGCCGATCGTGCATGCGGTCGGCGAAAAGTGCGGGTTGCTCACACGCGGCGCCATTGAGCTGACGGTGGACGGGCAGATCAGCGTGCTGACGGAGGGGGACGGCTGTTACTTCCCGACGACGCTGCCCCATAGCTTTCGCAATCTGACAACGAGTCTGTGGCCGCGGGTTTGACCACGGACTCGTTTCTAGGTCTGTCTTATGGCTGAACGGCTGATCCCATAAGGCGAAATGGATGCCAGCGACCTTGTACAACCTTGCTCTTTACGAGCTCTCTATAGGTGTGCCATTGCCGAGTCATCTTGCCTTGATACCGGCGCAAGTTGCACAACTTGCAAACTGCGGCGATGTTTGAGGCTTGGTTTGAGCCACCCCCGCATCTGGCCAGCAGGTGCTCGGCTGTGCATTGCATCTGTTTTGCCTGCCTGAGTGAGCAGCCATAAAGCTGCGCATATTCCTGAGGAGAGGTGATGCACATGGGGTAGTCGCAGTAGAAGCATCGGCCCTCCTGGCGGTAAAACGCATAGGTACGTGATTTTTTTAGGAAGCGTGGCATTGAAGATCTCCTGGTTTCAGAGCAAGTCCGCGGTGCCGTCAGATGCCTAGCGTTGTACTCATGCATTCAAGATATCCACGTGAGTGGCGATCAATGCGGCGTTCGCATGACCATTGAATCCGGCACCTCGGATTTACAGCAGGTGGCAACGAGAAACCGTCAGCTCACCCGAGAAGGCCCAACGAGCGTGTCAAAAAGCGGGGAGGGTGACATCAAGAAAACAGGATTTGGTCAGTTTTGTTTTCCGGGCCATCACAGTCCGGGCGAAGGTCTATCTGGCCCGAATGAGCTTCACGAAGCCTTTCGCAAGGCTCGTACAGCTGCATAGTGGCGGGCCTGCATGATATCTCCGCTGGACTCTGCCTTGTCGGTACCCGCTTTTGCGCGCAGGTCTCGCATCTGGAATTCTAGGACTGCCAAGGCCTACTCTTCCAATAATTACTCGGGCACTTGGTGCAACGAATAAAGTTGCAAGTAGGCCGCTATAGATAAGTGTAATTTTTATTATATGCTCCTTGCCTCAGGAGGGGCTTAGCTAGTGGCTCAGGTCGCTGGCTTCGAAGCGTTATGCAGTCCGCGTGGTGTTAGATCTTCGCTCTTTCAATTGAGCTGCGTTAATCGGAACTAAAGAACTGCTACTGGACGCCTCCCGAGGAAGAATGCGATTGTGATATGGCTGACACAGGGCAAGAAACAGCTTGCCCTGATACTGGAGATTACACGTCAGCACCGCCTAAAATATTTTCTAGTTGCATTTCTTTTAAAACACGGTCTTGAATGGGTTGCTTGGCAGCGTTAATTTCATCAACACCCCAAACCATGCCGACCGCCGTGCGTGTAGGGCGTTTGCCAGCAGGCATATCTGCTAGCGCTAAATAAGTATCTACGACCAACTGTGGATCTGGTGCTTGGTCAGACTGCATAAATTTCGCGAACTCTGCGAACATAGCGGCGGGTATCTTTGCTAATTCACCATAGCTGTCCAGCACGTCAATACGGGAAGGCTCTTGCCCTCCTGCACTTAGACCTGTAGGGAACGGGCCTGGTTGCACGATGGCAACATCAATGCCGAAGGGCGCCACTTCGTAACGTAAGCCTTGGACGTAGCCTTCCAAGGCATGCTTGGTGGCGGCGTATGTAGAGAAATACGGCGCCGAAATCTGGCCGACCATTGATGAGGTGTTAATGATCAGACCGGACTTGGCTTCCCGCATAGCGGGCAAGACAGCCTGTATAATGCGCATAGCGCCATAGTAGTTGGTTTCCATCTGTTCCCTGGCTTGGGCAATGCTAAATGCCTCCGTAATGCCAAGGTACATTACGCCTGCATTGTTAATCAAAATATCAATCTTGCCCGCTTTAGCCAGCAAACTTTCAATGGCTGTTTTGACGGATTCGTCGCTGGTGACATCCATATCTACAACATGGATGAGCTTGCTATACGCTTCCAGCTCGGTCTTGACTGCGGCGTTCTTGCCTTCTGTGCCACGCATGGTGGCGAACACTCGGTAGCCCTTATCTGCAAAATCTTTCACTGCTTTTAGGCCAAATCCACTGCTGCTACCTGTGATGATTACGTTTTTTTGTGCTTCACTCATATTTTCTTTCCTGATGGCTTGTCAATTAAATACTGACTGGTACAATAATGTGGTGGGGCATCGCGTGTCAAGTTAAAATACCAGGTGGTACGAAATGAGCTCAAATCCAACAAAGCCTTCAAGGGGACGACCTAAGACCCTAGACCGTGATCACGTTTTGGATGTGGCAATGGATGCCTATTGGAAAGAGGGCATACGCAATTTATCCCTTAATGAAATTTGCAGAAGATGTGATATATCGAAGCCAGGTCTTTATCGTGAATTTTGGAATGAAGATGGCTTGATGAAAGCTGTTATTCTTAAATATCAGGAGCAGGTGCTAGATCCTGTGCGGCAGATGTTAAATACAGAAATTCCGTTTCGAGAGGCGCTTGACAACTTAGTGTCATTTGCCACCTCAGTTAGTGATAGTC
>Ga0302157_10001962_pt1 | contig 24599 bp, 23 predicted proteins | sample I_Bog_N3_3_FD_193502 | JGI IMG/M metagenome (GOLD analysis project Ga0302157, IMG submission 193502) | Peat permafrost microbial communities from Stordalen Mire near Abisko, Sweden - I_Bog_N3_3 | ecosystem: Environmental > Terrestrial > Soil > Wetlands > Peat | place: Sweden: Abisko, Stordalen... | reverse complement strand
ATTGCCAAGCGCTTTGCCGATCTTGGCGCGAAAGTCGCGGTCCTGGGGCGCAATCCCGAAAAGGCGGCATTCGCGGCCGGGCAAATCGGCCATGGCGCGATCGGGCTGACCGCCGACGTGCGCGATTACGGCGCGATCCGTGCGGCGATGGAAGAGGCGGCCAGCCGCAACGGCACGTTCGACGTCGTCGTCTCGGGCGCTGCGGGCAATTTCCTGGCGCCCGCGCTCGGCATGTCGGCGAACGGCTTCAAGACTGTCATCGACATCGATCTGATCGGCACCTTCAACGTCTTTCGCGGCTGCCACGACCTGCTGACCAAGCCGGGTGCATCGCTGATCGCGATCACGGCAGGGCAGGCGATCAATGCCAGACCGCTTCAGGTCCATGCCTGCGCGGCAAAGGCGGGCATCAACCAGATGATCCGTGTGCTGGCGATGGAATGGGGCCCCGATGTGCGCGTCAACGGCATTTCACCGGGGCCGATTTCGGGGACCGAGGGCATGGCCCGGCTCGCGCCCGACGCGGGCCAGCACGACGCCTATTTCGAGCGTATTCCGCTCAAACGCTGGGGCGAGATCGACGAAGTGGCAGAAGCCGCCGTGTTCCTGTCGAGCAGTTCGGCGGCCTATGTGACAGGCACGATACTGGATGTCGATGGCGGCTCGCAACTCGGCGACGCCAGTCGTATGGATGTGGCCAAAGGGCTCGCCTGAGGCCCGGCCGACTTGTTCCGAGGAAGTTTGCACATGGCCTATGAGACAATCACGATCGAAAAGCGCGGCCAGGTCGACTGGCTGACGCTCAACCGGCCCGAGGCGCTCAACGCGATCACGGTCGAGATGGTCGGCGAACTCAACGATTATTTCGGCAAGCTCTACCATGACGGCAGCGTCCGCGTGGTCGTGATGCGCGGCGCGGGCCGCGCCTTTTGCGCCGGGCTCGACATCAGGCAGCGCGAGGATCGCGCCGAAACCGATGTGCCGTTCGGTGGCGGCTTTGGCTTTCAGGGCTTTCTCGCCGACGTCTACATCAAGATGCGGCGCTGCCCGCAGCCGATCATCGCGCTGGTTCACGGCCCCGCCTGTGGCGGCGGGTTCTGCTTCGCGCTGGCGTCGGACGTGCGGATCGCGGGCGAGTCGGTCAAAATGAACGCGGCCTTCATCAAGATCGGGCTGTCGTCGTGCGACATGGGGCTCAGCTATTTCCTGCCGCGTCTGGTGGGGGTGTCGATCGCGTCGGAACTGATGCTGACCGGGCGCTTCATTCGCGCGACCCGCGCGCTTGCGACCGGGCTGGTTTCCGAAGTGGTGCCCGACGACCAGCTCGAAGCCACGGCGCAGTCCTATATCGACGACATGCTCAACGCCTCGCCGATGGGCCTGCGGATGACGAAAGAGGGGCTCAACATGGCGGTCGACGCATCGAGCCTGGAGGCGGCGATGGCGATCGAGAACCGCAACCAGTTGATGACCAGCCGCAGCCCGAACTTTGCCGAAGGCATGAAGGCGTTCCTGGAAAGGCGCCCGCCCGTCTACACCCCGGATTAAAGATTATCGCCCCATCAGATCCTTGGCGATGACGATCTTCATCACTTCCGAGGTGCCGGCGAAGATGCGGAAGATGCGGGCGACCTCTTCCATCATCGCGCCGGGTTCCTGAACGTCAGAGGTCGGTGAAGCGGGCGCTGCGCTTTTCGCGGAAGCTGGCGACGCCTTCGGCGAAATCGTCCGAGGCGAGCCGATCGAGCAGCAGATCGTGGGCCATGCGCGCGGCGTCGCCGAAACTTTCGGTGCAGCCGTCGAACACTTGCCGCTTGATCATCGCCACCGCCTGCGGCGCGGAGTTGATCGCGATCGCGCGCGCATAGTCGGTCGCGATGCCGAGCAAGGCATCGGGTTCCTCGATCCGGCTGACCAGGCCGATGCGCAGCGCCTCGTCGGCGGCCACCATGCGCCCCGACATCAGCATGTCAGAGGCAAGACCGCGCCCGACGATGCGCGGCAGCAGCCAGGCGAGACCTGCCTCGGCCGGGAGGCCACGCTGCGGAAAGGCCGCGCCGAATCGGGCAGTGGTGCTCGCCAGCCGGACGTCGCAGCACGCGGCCAGCACCAGCCCGACGCCGACGCAGGCGCCGTTGATCGCGCCGATCACCGGCTTTGGGGTGGCGAGCGGAAAGGTGTAAGTCTGCGCGAGATCGGGATCGAGGCCGAGCTCGGCGTAGCTTGCGCAGGGCGTGCCCGGCATGGGCATGTCATACTCCGCCCCGCGCGAGGCGGCCAACCGGTCGAGCCGCGACAGGTCCGCACCCGCGCAAAAGCCGCGCCCTGCGCCGGTCAGGACGATGGCGCGCACATGCCGATCGCGGTGCGCCGCCACGAACGCCTCATCAAGGGCGGGGTGCATTGCATCGTCCAGCGCGTTCAATCGATCGGGTCGGTTGAGCGTGATGACGCCGACGCCCTGGCTCACCTCCAGGCGGACGATGTCGGTCATGCGCCCGCACTCCGCCAGCCAAACTTCGGCTCGTAACCGATCACCGCCTTCGCCCGCGCCGAGGACAGCAGCGAAACGTCGCCGTCGAGCGTGCCCCTGATGGGGCTGTCGGGGAAATTGGCGGCGACGAGATCGGCGCTCGGGTGCCCGGTGATATTGTCGGCGGCGGCGATGATCATGCGTTCATGGCCCGCGAAATCCGCTTCCACCGCCAGCCGGCACGCCTCGCCCGCGTCGCGCGCATCGACATAGCCCCAGACGTTGAATTTGCGGAAAGAGGGTTTGGCTGCGGCCCCCGGTTGCTGCGCGTAATCGGCAGCGTCGAACACGTTGGAAAAGCGCAGCGAGGCGATCGAGAGATCGGCGTGCCAGCGCGTCATCTGGTCGGCCATCTGCTCGCCGAGGAACTTTGCCATCGCATAGGACCAGTTGGGCACATCGGGATGAGTCTCGTCGATCGGCAGGAACGCAGGCGGCGTGTTGAACGGCAGGCCGAGGATCGTCTCGCTCGATCCCCATGCGATCCGCTTGATACCGAGCCGCGCGCAGGCCGAGAACACGTTGTAGGTCGAGATCGTGTTGACGTTGAAAGTCCGCGCATCGTCGGCGAGGCCGGGCGCCGGTATGCCGGCCAGATGGACGACCGCATCGGGCAGCTGTGGCAGCGGCGCCATGCCGAACATCGTGTCGATACCCGACAGCGCGCCCATCACCGCGCCGAAATCGGTGCAGTCGACTGCAGCGGTGCGCACGCCATCGATTGTCGCGGCGCGCAGGTCGAGCCCGATCACGCGGTGCCCGGCCGCTTTCAGCGCGCGAACCGCCTCGCGCCCGATCTTGCCCGCGCTGCCGGTGACCGCCACGCGCATCGCCGCGCTCATGACGCCACCGCGATGCGGTCTTTGAATCGTGCCGGAAACCTGACGCCGGTCCGTCCAGGCGTGGTGAATTGCATGAAGGTACCCCCGTGATGTCGCCCGCACCTGTCTATCCAGGTGTGCCAAGTCATAGCAGTGGCGGTGTTCAAGTCGATAGCCTGCTTGCGCCCCGCTGTTCGCGCGCAATCTTTGGGTCAGGGGCGCGGGGTGCGCAGGCGGATCATCGCCTCTTGCAGCACTGTCGCGAGCAGGGTGCCGTCTTGCGCGAAGACGGTCGACCGGCTGAGGCCGCGCTCGTCGGACGAGGACGGCGTGTCCATGTCGCACAAATGCCAGCCGTTGAAATCGAACGGCCGGTGAAACCAGATCGCATGATCGAGGCTGGCGATCTGGAATCCGGGCGTCGCCCAGGTCACGGGATGCGGCTGGATGATGGTGGGCAGTTGCGGGAAGTCCGACGCATAAGCGAGTGCCGCCTGATGATGCCGGATTTCCGGCCCCAACGGCTGATTGCTGCGGAACCACATCTGATGATGCGGCGGGCGGACTTCGCTGGCGAGGCCGGGGCGCGGCAGCCCCACGTTACGCAGCTGGATGCCGACCGTCGCGCCGCGCGGGTCGTCATCGCCCAGCGATGCGGGGGCCGGTGCTTCCGGCAAGGCGACCTGGTGCTCAAAGCCCGGGGTCGGCCGCTGGAACGAGACGAGCATTTCGAGGATCGGTCGCCCGTCCTGGATCGCCGACACGTGCCGCGTCGCGAACGCGCCGCCGTCGCGTGAACGATCGACCGCGTAGAACACCGGCTCTGCAGGGTTGCCGGGGTGGATGAAATAGCAGTGCAGCGAATGACACACCCGCTCCGCGACGGTTTCATACGCCGCGAGCAGGCTCTGTGCGACGGCGGCGCCGCCGAAGATGCGCGGGCCCCCACCGGCAGGTGTGAAGCCCTTGAAGACGTTCGGCCCGCTTCGTTCAAGCGCGAGCATTCCCATCAGGGTGGTCATCCGGCGTTAGCGCGCGAAGGCTTGCGGATTGCGCGCCAGCGAGAACAGGCGGTGATGCGAATTGGGATAGCGCAGCCCGGTCTGGCTCGCCTTGTCGAGCGCCGCGACTTCGTCCGCCGTCAGCGACCAGGTCGCCGCCGCGAGATTGTCGGCAAGCTGTTCGTCGCTGCGCGCGCCGATCAGCACGGTCGACACACCGGGCCGCGCGAGCAGCCAGTTGAGCGCGACCTGGCTCGGCGAAGTGCCGGGATGCGCGGCGGCGATTTCGAGCAAGGCATCGATCACGGCATTGCCGAGCGGGGTGTCGAACGCCTTCAGCCGTCCGCTGGAGACGAGCCGTTGCGCGGTTTCGGTGCTGGCGCCGCGAAATTTCCCGGACAGAAAGCCTTGCGCAAGCGGGCTCCAGATCAGCGCGCCGACGCCCTGATCGATACCGCAGGGAAGCAGTTCCTCTTCGGCGTCGCGGACCATCAGGGAATATTGGATCTGCTGGCCGATGAAGCGTTCGGTGCCGCGCCGCTCGGCGATCGCGCTGGCCTTCATCAGGTGCCAGCCGTTGAAGTTGGAGCAGCCGATATAGCGCACTTTGCCGGCGGTCACGAGATCGTCGAGCGCGCGCAGCGTCTCGTCGAGCGGCACCAGTGCGTCGAAGCTGTGGACCTGGTAGAGATCGATCCAGTCGGTGCCGAGCCGTTTCAGGCTGGCATTGCAGGCGTCGATCAGGTGGCGACGCGACAGCCCGGTGTCGTGCGCGGCTTTGCCCATCCGACCGAACGCCTTGGTGGCGACGATCACGTTCTTGCGCCGGGTCCCGAGGGCTTCGCCGAGAATTTCTTCCGAACGGCCGGCGGCATAGACGTCGGCGGTGTCGAACAGGTTGACGCCGGCGTCGATGCACATGTCGATCTGTCGCCGCGCATCGTCGCCGCGTGTCGCGCCGACGCCGCCGAACAGGCCCTCGCCATCGCTGAAAGTCATCGTGCCAAAGCCGAATACCGAAACCTCAAGGCCGCTCGTGCCGAGAAAACGCGTTTCCATGATGTGCAACTCCTTGATGGTTGTTCAGGATCAGAACCCAGGCGACATCGGCACCGGCACTTCGAAATCGAGCAATTGCTGGGCCTTGCCCTTGGCGAGCGGGTCGAGGCGAAGACTGGCGAACTGTCCGCCGCCCAGTGAATCGAGGAAATGCAGGTTGATCGCATTCAGCCCCGGCACCTCGTAACGCAACACCGCAGGATTGCGCGCGCCTTCGAATTCATGCGCGAAGAAAGTGCGCATCGCCTCTTCGGTCAGCGCGGCGCGGATAGCGGGGAGGTATTCGGGCTTTCGCGCGATCACGCCGATGTTGAAGGCGTCGCCCTTGTCGCCCGATCGCGCCCAGGCGAGCATGATCAGCGGCACGGTGCGCGTCGTGTCCCCGCGCGCGGCGGTTTCGCCGCATGGCGGGCGGACGATCATGGCTGGGTCAAAGCGCGTCGGCGGCGCGGGGGTTGCCACTGCCTCGGTTGCGTCCAGCGTTACCGTGACGGGCACCGCCTCGCGCTCGATCAGGCAGGAAAAGACGCGCATCACCGGCGTTACCTGGCCGCGGGCGCCGAACCAGCCCGTCGTGCCAACCGCCATCGACGTGGTCGGCGAATCGAATTCGCGCAGGAAATATTTGAAGGCCCTGGGGTCGGTATGCTCGACCCCGACTTTGCAGATCACCTCACGCGTGGCCTGCGCGCGGGCGTTCGCGCCATAGCTCGCTTCGGCGCCGAGCACTTCGATACGCTTGGCGCGGAACGGCGCGATGTTGCGGTCGCGCAGCATTTCCTCGACGCGCGTCAGCACCGCCTCGCCCTGCCGCTGGGCCTTGCGCGCCGCGTCGCGCCCGACGATCGGCATGAAGGCGATGCAGCGATCGCCATCGGCATGCGTGATCGACACTTTGTAGCGCCCGCTCGGCGGATAGCCGATCGCGCCGGTCACGCGCACGCGATGTTCGCCGATCTGCTCGGCTTTGACCTGGGTAAAGTCGCACACCACGTCCGGCAGCATATAGGCCTGCGGATCGCCGACCTCGTACAGGATCTGTTCGGCGACGACGGCGCGCGAGACGAGCCCGCCGGTGCCCGCCGGCTTGGTGACGACGAAACTGCCGTCGGCGACGCATTCGACGATGGGATAGCCGATATGCGCCCAGTCGGGCACCTCTTCCCAATCGGTGAACAGCCCGCCCGATCCTTGCGCGCCGCATTCGATGACGTGCCCGGCGAGCGACCCGGCGGAAAGCAGGTCATAGTCCCCCGCAGTCCAGCCGAATTCGTGCATCAGGATGCCGAGCGTCAGCGCCGAATCGACGGCGCGCCCGGTAATGACCACATCCGCGCCCAGCGCCAGCGCGCGCGCGATCGGCGTCGCGCCGAGATAGGCGTTGGCCGTGACGATCGTGTCGGCGGGCGGGAACGGCGTGCCGGTGAACAGTTCCGGTTGGTCGGACAGTTCGTCCACGCGCGCAAGCAGGTCGTCGCCCTCGACGATCGCGATCCGGAACGACAGGCCGGCGTCGGCGGCAATCTTTGCCATTCGCGCGGCGCAGGCTTGCGGATTTACGCCGCCGGCATTGGTGACGATCTTCGTCCCCGTGTCCTTGAGCGCGCGCAGATTGTCCTTCCACACCCATTCGGTGAAATCGGCGGCATAGCCCAGATCGGCGCGGTGCCGCTTCATATTGCCGAGTACCGACATCGTCGCCTCGGCAAGATAATCGAGGATGAGATAATCCACCCCCGCAGCGATGAGCTGGGTCGGTGCGACCGAGGAATCGCCGTAAAAGGCGCAAGCGCCGCCGATCCTGATCGTCTTTGCCATGTCGAATCCTCTTGCCGGTCGCTGTATCGCGCTTCTATTCACTTGGTAAACCTGGTTGTCGAGGATATCCCGGCGCAAACGACAGGAGGATGGCGGCATGACCGAGTTCGATCTCATTGTCCGGGGCGGCATGGTCCATGATGGCGAGGGCGGTGTGCCACGCGTCGCCGATGTCGCGATCAAGCACGGCTTGATCGTGGCGGTCGGCACCTTTCCCGGCGCGGCGACACAGGAAATCGATGCTGCCGGGCTTATCGTCACTCCCGGCTTCATCGACGTCCACACCCATTATGACGGCCAGGCCTTGTGGGAAAACCGGCTGGTGCCGTCCTCTGGCCACGGCGTGACGACGGTGGTGACGGGCAATTGCGGCGTCGGCTTTGCGCCGTGCCGGCCGGCCGAGCGCGACATCCTCGTCGCCGTGATGGAAGGCGTCGAGGACGTGCCCGAGGTCGTGATGACCGAGGGGTTGCCGTGGAACTGGGAGACTTTTCCCGACTATCTCGACGCGCTTGGCGAGCGCGAGCTCGATGTCGATGTGGCGGCGCAGCTGCCGCATTCGGCGCTGCGCGTCTATGTGATGGGTGAACGCGCGGCGACGCACGAGCCGCCGACCGCCGGTGATCTTGCGCAGATGCGCGCATTGACCGCCGAGGCGATGGGCGCGGGCGCGTTCGGCGTCAGCACGTCACGCAACCTGATGCACCGCACCAAGGCGGGTGCGCTCGCGCCGAGCCTGTTTTCCGAAGAGGACGAATTGCGCGCCCTGGCGAGCGGGTTGCGCGACGCCGGCGCCGGCGTGTTTCAGATCATTCCGCGCATCACGGGCGACGCCGCCGACGAGATCGGGCTGATCCGGCGCCTTGCCGAAGCGGCGGGTCGGCCGACCTCTTATTCGCTGTTGCAGATGCCATCGGGGCCTCAGGATGCGTGGCGGGTCTATTTGCGCGAGACGGCGCGCGCGGTCGCGGACGGCGTGACGATCCGCGCGCAAGTCGCGCCGCGCCCGGTCGGCATGTTCTATGGGCTGGATCTGAGCTTTCATCCCTTTTCGCTGCACCCCGGCTTTCGCGCGATCGCCGCACTGCCGCTCGCGGAAAAGATCGCGGTCATGCGCGACGCCGGCTTTCGGGCCAAGCTGCTGGCCGAGGTGCCCGAGGATACCAATCCCGTGTCGATCAAGACCGTGCAGGCGGCGCGCTTTGCGTTCGAGATGGGCGATGAACCGATTTACAACCCGGCGCCCGCAGATCGGCTCGATCGGCGCGCGGCGGCGGCGGGCATGCCGTTCGACGACTATGTCTATGACATATTGCTGAAGCACGAGGGCCGCGCGCTGCTGTATCAGCCGGGCGCCAATTACCGCGACGGCAATTACGATGCGGTCGCGACAATGCTCGATGACGACAACACGATCATCGGCCTTGGCGATGGCGGCGCGCATTACGGGATGATCTGCGATGCGAGCTTTCCCACCTATCTGCTGCAATATTGGGCACGCGACGTCGCGGCGGGGCAACGCATCCCGCTCGCCAGGGCGATCGCGGCGCTGACCAGCGCGCCGGCGGACGCGGTCGGCCTGGGCGATCGCGGACGGCTGCGGCCGGGGTTCAAGGCCGATATCAACGTGATCGACTTCGCCGCGCTAAAGCTGCATGCGCCATCGGTGACGCATGATCTGCCTGCTGGCGGGCGGCGGCTGCGCCAGGTCGCCGACGGCTATGCGGCGACGATCGTGTCGGGCGTGGTGACGTATCGCGGCGGCAAACCGACCGGCGCTTTGCCGGGCCGACTGGTGCGTCAGCAGGACGTCATGATGGCCTGTGCTGCCGAATGACAAACGATCTGGTTCTCTGTTCGATCGAGGGCGGGCTGGCGCGGATCACGCTCAACCGACCGGAAAAGCTCAACGCGATCAGCCTCGCCGCGTTTCGCGAAATCGACGCGCATCTCGACCAGATCACGCCCGACACGGTCGGCTGCGTTCTGCTCGATGCGGCGGGCAGAAGCTTTTGCGCCGGGCATGATCTCGACGACATCGCCGGCGGATCGGAGGACGGCGCTGCCGGGCGTTTCGAGACCGGCGTGATCGAGCGGCTGGCGACGCTGCCGATGCCGGTTGTCGCGGCGGTGCAGGGGCATTGCATGACGGGCGGGCTGGAACTGGTGCTCGCCGCCGATATCATCATTGCGGGCGAGGGTGCGAAGTTCGCCGACACGCATGCGAAATGGGATCTCGTGCCGATCTGGGGGTTGTCACAACGGCTGCCACGCCGGATCGGCGCGGCGCGCGCCGACGAGATGATGTACGCCTCTCGCACGTATTCGGGCGCGCAAGCCGCCGCGATGGGACTGGCGAATCTGTGCGTGCCCGATGATGACCTGGCGACAGAGGCGGCGCGGATGTGCGCGGATATCCTTGCCAACAGCTGGCGGGCGACGCGCGCGATGAAGGCGCTTCGGAGTCAGACCGACGGCATGACGCTGACCGGCGGCGTGGCCTGGGAAATGCACCACAGTGCCGGGCGCGGCCCGGAAATGGCCGGGCGGCTAGCGCGGATGCGCAAGAAATAGGCGCGCGGATGCGCAAGAAATAGGCGCGCGGATGCGCAAGAAACAAGGAAGCACACCATGAAAATTTTCGTGATCGGCGGCACCGGCCTGATCGGTGGACATGCGGCGCGCGCGATGGTCGCGGCGGGACATGAGGTATCGAGCCTCGCGCGATCCGACGCGGCCGAGGCAAAGCTTGCCAGTGCGGGCATTGCCGCGATCCGGGGCGACGCCGAGGATCGCGCTGCGCTGGCGGCGGGGATTGCGGGTGCGGAAACGGTCGTGTTCGCGCCAGCGATGGGCGATGCCGAAACGGCGGTGGTGGACTGGATGATCGACCGCATGGCCGACAGCGGCAAGAGCCTGATCTTTTGTTCGGGCACCGGCGTGCTTGGCCAGCGCACCGGCGGCGCGTGGAGCGAGGACACCTTTGCCGAGTCCGACAGCTTTGTGCCGCAGCGCGCGCTTTCCGGGCGCTGGGAACTGGAGGGCAGGGTGCGCGCCGCGTCGGCCAAGGGTCTCAAGCGCGGCATGGTGATGCGGCCGCCGGCCGTCTGGACGCAGGATCAGCCGCATACGCTTGTCACCGGCGTGCTCGATTCGGTGCGCAAGACCGGCGCTGCCTGCTATATCGGTCAGGGCCTCAACATGTACACGCACATCCATGCCGAGGATCTGGGTGAGGCGTTCCGCCATGTCGCGCAAGGCGGACAGGACGGCGCGGTCTATCACGCGGTTGGCGGTGAAATTCCCAACCGCTGGATCGCCGAAACGGTCGGGCGGCTGACCGGCGCGCCGACGCGCAGCATCACCATGGATCAGGCGATCGAGCTATGGGGCAAGTTCGCCACCCTGATCGTGTTCGGCGTCTCCAGCCGATCGCGCAGCCCGCGCACCCGGCAGGAATTCGGCTGGGCGCCAAAGCATACCGATATGCTGGCGGCGGCAGAGGAATCAGTGAAAAAGCTGCTGGCAGAAACGCCGCTCTGAAATCACCCCAATTCCTCGATCAGCCGGAGCGCCGCGCGGCGATCGAGCTTGTTGGTGGCGGTCGCGGGGGCGACGGCGACGATCGCCAGCTTGCGCGGCACCTTGTATGAAGAGAGCAGCGACCTGGCGGCGACAAGCACGGTCTCGCGATCGAGCGTAGCGCCCACGCGCGGCACCAGCAGCGCGCCGACGATCTGCCCGCGCACCGGATCGGGCACGCCGAGCACATGCGCCTCGGCGATGTCGGGCAATGTCATCAGCGCCGCCTCGACCTCGGCGGGCGCGACGTTCGCGCCGGCCGTCTTTATCATCCCGTCGCGGCGACCGTGGAAGAACAGGTGCAGGTCGCGGATCGAGCAGATGTCGCCGGTCGCGAACCAGCCATCGGCATCGAACGTGTCGGCGCGCTCGCGCCCGGCATAGCCGAGCATCAGCGTGTCGCCGCGCACATGGAGTTCGCCCTGCGCGCCCTCGCCAAGGATCGCGCCGGTATCGGCATCGACGATGCGGTGATCCATGCCCGGCGCCAGCAGACCCATCGCACCGCGATGGTCATCGTCGATCGACGCCATCGCCAGGCTGTGCGGCCCCGCCGTCTCGGTCATGCCCATTGCCCAGCCAAAACCGTTGGGGTTGCGCGGGTGGCGTTCGGGCGCGATCATCCCCAGCACCGAGCCCATGCGCATTGCGCTCCAATCACGGCCGGCAAAGCTCGGGTCGTCGGCGATCTGGCGTGCCATATGCGGCCAGACCTGCAATGTTGTGCAGCGCTCGCGCTCGATCACATCGAGAAGTGCCGCGCCGCCGCGCGCCGAACTGACCAGCGCGCCGCCGACCTGCATCACTGTCAGCAGCGAAGTGACGAGCCCGCCGACCCAGAACATCGGCGAGGCGGCGAACAGTCGGTCGCCGTCGCGGTACGGCATCGATGCGGCCCAGCGGCGCGACGAGCGCATGAAGGTGCCGTGGCTGTGCATCACGCCCTTCGGCTCTGCGGTCGACCCCGAGGTGTAGATGATCGTCAGCATGTCGGCGGGCACGACCAGCGCCTGCGCGGCGGCGGCCAGCGCGGTATCGCGCGCGCAAGCAGGCGTTTGGGTGATCGCCGTCGCCCACGGCGCCGTGCCGCGCCACAGCCAGATCGCGCGCAAGTGCGGCGTTTCAGGCTGCACAATCGCCGTATCGGTCGCGCAGGCCCCGAGCATCGTGCCGATGCGACCGAGAAAATCGGCGCCGAGATATGTGTCGGTCGCGATCAGTAGAGCGAAGCCGGCGCTGCGGCAGATGCGCGCGAGCTCGGGCGGGCTCGACAGGGTGCTGACCGGAATGGCGACCGCGCCGATCCGGACCAGCGCGAAGAAGGTCACCAGGAATTCCGCGCCGTTCGGCAACAGTATGCCGACGCGCCCGCCGCGCCCGACGCCTGCCTTCAGCAATTGTGCGGCGAATGCCGCCGACCGCGCATCGAGTTCGGCATAAGTCAGCCGATCATCGTCGATCACCAGCACGTCACGCGATCCGTGCGTCGCCGCGCCCCATGCCAGCAGCGCGGGAACGGTCGCCGCGACGGGTGCGGTCTTGTCCCAATCGAGATGGGCCATCGTGGCGGGCACCTCGTCCCCGATCCAGCCGCCGTGCAGGAACGCGCTTGTAACGTTCTCGGTCATGGGCAATCCTCTCCATGCCACTTGCACTTTGTGCTGTAGCACTTAGTGGACCAAGTTTGAACGGGGTCGATGGCGGCCGCAGGAGAACCGATATGACCGAAGTTGCGGACACCGGCTCGGTGGTGCTGGTCGAAAATGACGGCGGCGTGCGGATCATCACGCTCAATCGCCCGGACCGGCTCAATGCGCTCGAATTCGGCATCATGACCGAACTGGTCGATGTCGTTGCCGACGCCGCGCGCGATTCTGCGGTCGGCTGCGTCGTCGTGACCGGCGCGGGACGAGGCTTTTGCGCGGGTGGCGATCTCAAGGACGGCGGCGGTCGGCCGGGCCCGGTCGATCCCGGCAAGGGCGGACGCGTCGAACAGGGCTTCACCCGCCTGCGCGGCTTTATGGAGACTTCGCGGCTGCTGCACGAGATGCCCAAGCCAACAATCGCGATGGTCAATGGCCCCGTTGCCGGCGCGGGCATCGGCATCGCCGGCGCGTGCGACTTGCGCTTTGCGGGCGAGTCGGCGACCTTTCTCAGCGCGTTCGACCGAATCGGCGCGGGCGGCGATTTCGGATCGACCTGGTTCTGGACCAAGATTCTGGGCACCGGGGTCGCGCGCGAGCTGTTCTTTCTGAGCGAGAAGCTTGAGGCAAAGACCGCGTTCGCCAAGGGCATTTACACAAAGCTGTTCGCCGACGCCGATCTGCGGGCCGAGACGCTGAAGGCAGCGCATCACCTCGCCGACGGGCCGCGCATGGGCTATCGCTATATGAAGGCGAACCTCAATTTCGCCGAGGACGCGCAGTTCGAAGCGGCGCTCGATCACGAGGCGCTCAACATGGGGTTGTCGACCACCGCGACCGCGCAGATCCACAAGGCGCTCAAGGAAGCGAAAGACGCGGCCGGATAGCGGCGTGCGGTGCCTTTCACCGCGCCTGTTTCAGGCATGCCGCCCAGTCCGCGAAGTGCTGAATGCGTTGCCAGAACAGCATGCGCGTGGCGGCAAAGTTGTGCATGTGGCTCATGTGCGGGCAGATGAAGATATCGATCGAGCGGGAAGACCGGTAAGCGCGCGGTTCGCCCATCACGTCGGCGCAGGTGTCGCGTTCGCCCATCCCGACCAGCACCGGCACGGTGACGGCGGCGGCTTCCGGCGCGACCGCACCTGGCGCCAGACAGCTTTGCGCAACGGCGCCTGGCGTCGTCAGCGATCCCCAGGGCTGACATTCGACGCCGGCCTGCTTTTCCGGCGCGTGGATATTGAAGAAGCGGGCGAGATCGATCAACGCCGCTTCGTTCATCGCGTCATCATAGTCGTCGGCATAGTGAAAGCCCCATAGCATCGGATGCTCCCCCGTGCCCGACGCCGATCCAGAAGACATCCTGGCCATATAGGCCTGAACGGCGCCGATGTTGACGACGACCGGCGGCGTGCTGCGCAGCACGGTGTCGCGCGGCAGCCACGGCGCGACGATCGGCTCGGTGCCGGGGCGCACCGGCGGATGCGTGTGGATCGCCGAATACCCGAGCACGCCGATGCCGTCATAGCAGTGATAGCGGCCCTGCTGGATGATCGTCATGCAGCCACCCATCGACTGGCCGATGCCGATCTTCACCGGATCGACGATCGCCGGAAAGCCGGATGCAAGCGATCCTTCGGCCAGGCGCCGGAGAACCTCTGCCTCTGCGGCCATGTTGCCGGCGGCGGTGGCGGTATAATCCAGCTTTGCTGCGGCATGGATGCTCGAATCGCCGACGCCGAGATGATCGACCGAGACGAAGATCCAGCCGCGCTCGGCATGCCAGTCCGCCTGCGCGCCGCGCACCGGGCCCGGTAAATCGACGGTGAAGTAACCGCGCGAATAGCCGCCGCCCGGCTTGGCGAAACAGACCACGGGCGGTGTCGCCAGCCTTGCCGGATCGGGTAGCGTCACCGTCAGCGCGACATGCGCCGCCTCGCCGATATCGGCCGCTGCCGTAACGTCGATCGTCAGATCAATCGCCCGCATTTTCGCTCTCCCAACCCCCGCCTAGAGCAAAATGCGTGATTTATGAATCACGCAAATTCTCTAGGTTTTTGTTGTCGCATCGTTTTTTGCAAAAAACCGGTGCCCACTTTTTTGCACGATGCTCTAGCGCGGGGAGACGAACAAGACCTGGTGCCCGCGCGCATAGACGCCGTCGCGGTCCGAAAAGGTGTTGCTGACGATCGCGAGGCCGTTGCCTGCGGTCTCGGTCAGCGCATCGATCAGCAGCCATTCGCCGCGCGGCATCCGGCTGAAATGGATCGCGATATCGAGATTGGGAAACGTGAAGCCCTTGACCGGTAGCGCGCTGCCGATTGCGCTGCCCATGTCGCCGACCATTGCCGAGCGCACCAGCGGCGACAGCGGCGTGCCGGCAACCATCGCGATATCGATCCTGCTCCACATCGCGCCCGGTCCCGATGCGCGGATATCACCATGGACGATGCGCCGCTGGAACGCGCCGCGCAGGGCAGTTCGGCCGGTCGGACCCGAATCGGCGAACGATTCGGGCGGCGGATAGGCGAGCGGCGATTCGACCGGCGGGGTCTCGATCACGCGCACCAGCAGGGCGGTCGCGCGCGCCGAGACGCGTCCTTGCGAAGAGAGCTCGGCTTCGACGAGCTTGATCCGGCTGCCGTCGCGCCGCGTCGTCACGGTGACGATGCTTTCAGTGCTCGGCGCGGTGCCGAGGATGTCGATCGTCAGCCGCGCGACCGACATGTCGCCGCTGACCCCGTCGATCGCATGCGCCAGCAGCCCGCCGATCGCGACACCGCTCAGATGGGCGCCGTCCCATGGGCTGGCAGCCGCCTCGGTCGGCAAAAAGCCGGTCTCGGTCGGCTCGAAATAGGCCTTGGGACCGGGCAATTCTTCGTTCAATTGCGTTCTCCGACGCGGCCTGGCAGCGCCGCCTGTTGGTGGCGTTAGAGGCGAAAGACCTGTTTGACTAGGTTGCCCAACAAGTGCCATGGTATTTTGCGTGATCCGCTCGGTCGCGAGCAGGCCGCCCCGCGCCGGGCTGCACGCATCTCAACGATGCGGTGCGCGCGCTTGCCGAAGTGCCGCGACTGGCGGCGAGTCTGGCCTGATGCTGCCGGGCCCTGTTGCCCGGCCCTATGGCATGGTCAGGACGATCCGCCCGGCGGTCTCGCCACTGCGCGCCTCGACCATCGCCGCAACGAAATCGTCGAGCGGATAGGTCTTGGCGATCGGCGGGTGGAGGTGGCCCGCCTCGTAAAGGTCGAACAGTGCCGTGACGTTGGCTGCGGCCAGTTCGGGCTCGTATTCGCCGAACTGGCGGATATCGACGCCGATCAGCGAGGCGCCTTTCAGCAGCGCGAGGTTGACCGGCAGCCTGGCGATCGACCCTCCGGCAAAGCCGATCACCAGCAGACGCCCGTTCCAGGCGAGCGAACGGAAGGCAAGCTCGGTCGCCGCCCCGCCGACCGGATCGATCACGACATCGACGGGTTTGCCGCCATTCGCCGCCTTGACGTCGTCGCGCCACGTTGCGGAGCGTGAATCGACCGTCTTGTCCGCGCCTGCCTGCGTCGCCAGTGCGCGCTTGGCCTGGGTCGAGGCCGAGCCGATCACCGTCGCGCCCAATGCCTTGGCGACCTCGATCGCGGCATAGCCGACCGCACCGCCCGCACCGAGCACCAGCACCGTCTCGCCCGGCTTCATACTGCCGCGCTGGACCAGCGCGTACCAGGCGGTGGCATAGCTCACCCGGAACACTGCCGCCTCGGCAAAGCTCATGTCGGCGGGGATCGGCAAGGCGAGCCTGGCGGGGATGATCGCGTCCTCGGCAATCGCCGCGCCGAACGCGCTGCCCAGCACGCGCTGGCCGATGCGCGCGGGATCGACGCCCTCTCCGACTGCGGTGACGACGCCGGAAAACTCGCTGCCGGGGATAAAGGGCAGGGGCGGCTTCAACTGATATTCGCCCGCCGCGACCAGCACGTCGACAAAACTGATCCCGGCGGCATGGACGCGGATCGCGATCTTGCCCGGGCCGGGTGGCGCGATCGCGCGGGTCTCCAGCGCGAAAGTGGACGGGTGGCCGAATTGGTGGATGACGACCGCGCGGCTCATTTGCCGGTCCAGTTCGGCGCGCGCTTTTCGGCAAAGGCGAGCGGGCCTTCCCTGGCATCCGCGCTGGCTCGCCAGGCGACATAAGCGGGATAGCCTGACTGGTGCGCCAGCGCCGCTTCGAGGCTTGGTTCGTCGAGCCCGCGATAAACAACCTCTTTCGACGCGCGCAGCGCCGGCGGGGCGGCGCGCAATATCTCGGCGACCCAGCGCGCCACGGCGGCATCGAGCGCGCCGGATGCGACCACCTCGTTGACAAAGCCGAGCCGGCATCCTTCCGCCGCGCTTACCCGCCGGGCGGTCAGGATCATGCTCATCGCGCGCTTTGGTCCGATCTCGCGTGCGAGCCGGTGCAGGCCACCACCAAAGGCGATCGCGCCGACCAGCGGCTCGGGCAGGCCAAAGCTGGCGCTTTCCACCGCGACGATGATGTCGCAGGCGAGCGCCACCTCGAACCCGCCGCCGAGCGCGAGGCCGTTCACTGCGGCGATCATCGGCTTGGGGCAATCGAACCGCTCGATCAGCCCGGCATAGCCGTGACGCGGATAGACCGGATGCTCGCCGCGCAGCGCCACCGCCTTGAGATCGGAACCGGCGCAGAACGCCCTGTCGCCCGCGCCGGTGACCACGCAGACATATTGGTCGTCATCGGCGGCGAAATCGTCGAACGCGACCTGCAACTCGTCATGCATCCCGCCATTGATCGCGTTCATCACTTCGGGGCGGTTGAGCGTGACCGTGGTGACGTGATCGGCCTTGGCGATCGTGATGAAATCCATAGCGCTATCCTTGGTTCAGGCGGTTGCGCCGCCGCGAGCATGCAGCGGCGCGCCCAGAGAGCCGGGCGACATTCGCAACGCGGCCCTTGCACGCCTCGCCCGAGAATTCGATATCCACGCTGCTCTCCGGTTGCCGAACGCCTGCAAAGTGACTAGCGAGGCGTTCTGTCATAGCTAACTAGGTACAACAGGCCCGTCGAGGGCCTTTCGATCAGCGGAAAGAGTGAGGCGGGAACGGTATGGCGATAAAAACGCGAATCACGCAACTCCTGGGCATTGAACACCCGATCGTTCAGGGCGGCATGCAGGGCGTCGGCACAGCCGACATGGCGTCTGCTGTCTCCAACGCCGGGGGCCTCGGCATCATCACTGGCCTCACCCAGCCGAGCCCCGCTGCGCTGCGCGACGAAATCGAGCGCTGTCGCTCGCTGACGGCAAAGCCGTTTGGCGTGAACATGACGGTGTTCCCGACGATCAATTCGCCCGATTACAAGGCCTATGCGCAGGCGATCATCGACGGCGGCGTCAAGATCGTCGAGACTGCGGGCACGCCTGCGGTGCGCGAGATCTGGGAACAGCTCAAGCCGCATGGCATTATCATCCTGCACAAGTGCACTGCGGTGCGCCACGCGCTTTCGGCCGAGCGGGCAGGTTGCGACGTCATCTCGATCGACGGCTTCGAATGCGCCGGCCATCCGGGCGAGGATGATATTCCCGGCCTGATCCTGATCCCGGCCGCCGCCGACAAGGTAAAGATCCCGATGCTCGCCTCGGGCGGCTTTGGCGACGGGCGCGGGCTCGCCGCCGCGCTGGCGCTGGGCGCCGAAGGCATCAACATGGGAACGCGATTCTGCGCGACGGTCGAGGCGCCGATTCACGCCAACGTCAAGCAGGCCTATGTCGACAATGACGAACGGGGCACTTTCCTGATCTTCCGCAGCTTCAAGAACACCGCGCGCGTCGGCAAAAGCCCGGTGTCGGAAGAAGTGGTTCGCCGCCTTGCCGTGCCGGGCGCGAAATTCTCGGACGTGCAGGAACTCGTCGCCGGCACCGCCGGACGCGAACTGCTGGCCACCGGCGATCTGTCGAAGGGTGTGTTCTGGGCCAGCATGGTGCAGGGCCTGATCCACGACATTCCGACCTGCCAGGTGCTGATCGACCGGATCGTCGCCGAGGCGGAACACATCATTCGCGGCCGGCTGGCGAGCATGATCGTCTGACCCATCCTTTGTTTGTTCTAGACCAGGAGCATTATCGTGGCTGAAGCCTATATCGTCGCCGCCGTCCGCACTGCCGGGGGCCGTCGCAACGGTCGCCTGGCCGGCTGGCATCCCGCAGATCTGGGCGCGCAAGTGCTCGATTCGATCGTCGCCCGCGCCGGCATCGCGCCCGACGCGATCGAGGACGTCATCATGGGCTGCGTCACGCAGGCCGGTGAACAGTCCACGCAGATCGGCCGCAACGCGGTGCTCGCCTCGTCGTTGCCGGCCAGCGTTCCCGCTGTCTCGATCGATCGCCAATGCGGCAGTTCACAGCAGGCGATCCAGTTCGCCGCGCAGGCCGTGATGTCGGGCACGCAGGACGTGATCATCGCCGCCGGCGTCGAAAGCATGACGCGCGTCCCGATGGGCATCGCGACGCTGCGCGACACGGGCGCGGATTCCACTTCGCAAGCGATCAAGGATCGGTTCGGCATCACCGGTTTCAGCCAGTTCGGTGGCGCCGAGGCGATCGCCAGGAAATGGGGTTTCACGCGCGCGGATCTCGACGCTTTTGGTCTCGAAGGCCATCTGCGCGCGCAGGCTGCGACCAGGGCGGGCGCGTTCGACAAGGAAATCCTGCCGATCCGGATCACGCTGCCGGACGGCACGACCGAGATGCATGTCGTTGACGAGGGTATCCGCTGGGACGCCTCCGCAGAGGGCATGGCGAAGGTCAAGCTGCTGGTCGAAGGCGGCGTCATCACTGCCGCCACGTCGAGCCAGATCACCGATGGCGCGAGCGCGGTCATGGTCGTTTCCGAGCGGGCGCTGAAGGAGCATAATCTGACCCCGCTGGCGCGGATCGTGAACCTGACCGTCACCGCCGGCGATCCGGTGGTGATGCTCGAAGAGCCGCTGTTCGCGACCGAGAAAGCGCTGAAGCGCGCCGGCATGTCGATCGGCCAGATCGACCTGTACGAAGTCAACGAGGCGTTCGCGCCGGTGCCACTGGCATGGCTCAAGCATCTGGGTGCCGATCCCGCCAGGCTCAACGTCAATGGCGGTGCGATCGCGCTGGGCCATCCGCTCGGCGCGTCGGGCACCAAGTTGATGGCGACCTTGATCCATGGTCTCAAGGCGCGGGGCCTGAAATACGGCCTTCAGACGATGTGCGAAGGTGGCGGTATCGCCAACGTCACCATTATCGAGGCGCTGTAAGGCGCAGGTACACACACACGAATCGAGGGAGTCTCTCATGCTGATCAACAATGAAACCGCCGCCGTCGTCACCGGCGGCGCCTCGGGCCTCGGCGAAGCCAGCGCGCGCGCACTCGCCGCCGCCGGCATCAAGGTCGCAATCTTTGACCTGAACGCCGAAAAGGGCGAGGCGATCGCCAAGGAAATCGGCGGCATTTTCTGCAGCGTCAACATCACCAGCGAAGAAGCGGTCATCGCCGGCTTTGAAAAGGCGCGCGCGGCGCACGGGCAAGAGCGTATCCTTGTCCACTGCGCGCAGGTTTCGAAGGGTGGCAAGACCATCGGCAAGAATCGCGAGACCGGCGAGTTCAGGCGCTATTCGACCGCCGATTACGAATTTTCGATCCTCGGCATCCTCGTCGCCAGCTATCGCCTGGCGTCGCTGTCGGCACTCGGCATGGCAAGCCTCGAACCGCTCGAAGACGGTGAGCGCGGCGTGATCACGCTGACTGCATCGGCCGCCGCGCAGGACGCACAGGTCGGCCAGGTCGGCTATGGCTCGGCCAAAGCGGGCGTCAACGGCCTTGCGCTGCCGATGGCGCGCGACCTGATGGATCTTGGCATTCGCGTCAATTCGATCATGCCCGGCATTTTTGCGACTCCGCCGATGCTCGGCGTGCCGCCCAAGGTACTCGAAGTGCTGTCGGCGTCGGTGCCCTTCCCCAAGCGTCTGGGCAAGCCGAGCGAATTTGGCAGCCTGGTGATGGAACTGGTCCGCAACAGCTATTTCAACGGCCAGAATATCCGCCTCGACGGCGCCATCCGCATGCCGCCGCGCTGAGCGTGGAGGATTATACGGCAGCGGACCGGGCGCCTGCGGGCTACCGCCCGCTGCAGTTCGGGAATGACGGCTTTATCGGCCAGAACGGGTCGATCTATGTCGATTGCTCCGGCGCGGAGCCGATCTTCGGTTTCCGCGTCGGCGATCGGCATTGCAACCCGATGGGGATTTGCCACGGCGGCTGGACTGCGACGGTCATGGACATGGTGCTGCCGCTTACCGCGCGCTTTACCGTGCCCGATCTTGAGGATCATTTCCTGCTGACCATCAGCATCGCGGTCGATTATCTCGGCAGTGCGCCGCTTGGCGCGTGGGTAGAGGGGCGCGGCCAGATCCTGAAGCGCACCCGCCGGATGGTGTTCATCCAGGGCCTGCTCTCGGTCGATGGCGTGCCAACCGCGCGGGGCAACGGCATCTTCAAGATCGGCCCCGCCGCGCCGATGATCCGCGAACTGACGGGCGTAACAGGCGACTCCGGGGGTGTGGAAAGCCCGCGATGGTGACAGCGCGTTGATCGCGATGTTGCGATCGCCGACCTCATAGGCGGCACTAATACCATATGTGCAATGACAACGACTCTTCTCCCAAGAGCCCTCCCCAACCCCTCCCCTGAGGGGGAGGGGCTTGATGGGTTCTGGTCATTGCGCGTTGTGGTATAAGCGTCAGATGTTCGAGCGCCGCTTTCGATCCGCTATGCCCAGCGCGATGGCCCGGCCCAACGCCCGGCTGGCGCCCGTGACGATCGCGTTGCGTCCGTTCAATCGTCCCATAATCCTGCTCCCGTTGCGCGTCGGCCCATCATTGCGTGCGTGAGTTGTATAGCCTAGTATGCTATCTAAGCCATCAGTGCGGACGAGGACGAGGCATGAATTTCGATCTTTCCGACGAACAGAAGATGCTCGCCGAACAAGCGCGCGGATTGCTGGGCGAGCGCTCGACGCCCGACCGGCTGCGGTCGTTGATCGATTCGGGCGCCGAATGGGACGAGCCGCTTTGGCGCGAGATCGCCGAGATGGGTTTTCTCGGCGCGATCATTCCCGAAGCGCATGGCGGCCTTGGCATGACCGAGCTCGATCTGGGCGTGATCAGCGAGGAGATGGGGCGCGCCAATGTCGCGCTGCCGTTCTTCTCTTCGATCGTGCTGGCGGCCGACGCCATACAGATTGCGGGTAACGACGCGCAAAAGGCGGCGTGGCTGCCCAGGCTCGCCAGTGGCGAGGTGATCGGCACTTTCGCTTATGCCGAAGGGTCGGGCGGCTGGACCGGAAACGCGCTTCAGGCGACGTTTGCGGGCGGCAAGGTTTCGGGCTTGAAGACGCCGGTTGCCGATGGCGGCATTGCCGGCCTGGCAGTCGTGCTCGTCAACAGCGACGGCAAGCCCGCGCTCGCGCTGATCGACCTCGATCAGCCCGGCGTGACGCGCACCAGACTCGACAGCTTTGACGAGCTCCGCGCGCATTATGCGATCGGCTTCGACGGCGCCGCCGCCGAACTGCTCGACGCGCCCGGGTCGGGCCAGGCGATCGAGCGGCTGTTCGACCGCGCCGCCGTGCAGGCTGCATTCGAGGCGGTCGGCGGGGCAGAGGCCTGCCTGACGATGGCGCGCGACTATGCCCTGGAGCGCAAGATCTTTGGCCGCGCGCTGGCGGGCTATCAGGCGATCAAGCACAAGCTGGCGGACATTCTGGTCGGGGTCGAACTGGCGCGTTCAAACGCCTATTACGGTGCCTGGGCGGCGCAGAACGCCCCAGACGAACTGCCGCTCGCCGCAGCTGCCGCGCGACTGTCCGCGATCGGCGCGTTCGAGAATGCCGCGCGCGAAAATATTCAGGTGCATGGCGGCATCGGCTACACGTTCGAGGCGAATTGCCATTTCTATTATCGCCGGGAACGGACGCTTGCGCTCAGCCTTGGCGGGCGCGAGGCCTGGGCGAACCGGTTGATCGCGCATATTCCCGGTTCGCAGGCGGAGGCAGTATAATGGACTTCAACGACACCCCCGAAGAAGCCGCCTTTCGCGCACAGGCGCGCAGCTGGCTTGCCGCCAACGCGCCCGGTTTCATCATCAAGGACGGCGAGATCCTGTCCGATGCCGAAGAGGTCGCGCGCGGTCGGGCCTGGCAGGCGCGGCTTGCCGAGGGCGGTTATGCCGGCATCCTGCTGCCCAAATCGCTCGGCGGGCGCGGCGGCGCGATCATGGATGCCGTCGTCTTTGGCGAGGAAGAAGGCGAATATCATCTGCCCAAGGGCCCCTATATCGGCATCGGCCTCGGCATGGCGCTTCCCGTCATCAGCAAGCACGGCACGCCCGGGCAGATCGAGAAATTCGCCGCCGCCACCTTGAAGGGCGAGATTACCTGGTGCCAGCTGTTTTCAGAGCCGGGCGCCGGTTCCGATCTTGCCGGCATTCGCACCAGGGCGGTCAGGCATGGCGATGAATGGGTGGTCAACGGCCAGAAGGTCTGGTCGAGTTGGGCGCACGAGGCCGACTGGGGCATCCTGATCGTCCGCACCGATCCCACCGTGCCCAAGCACAAGGGCATGTCGTTCTTCGTCGTCGACATGAAGACGCCGGGGATCGAGGTGCGCCCGATCCGCCAGATTTCAGGCCTGAGCGATTTCAACGAGACCTTCTTCACCGATGTCCGCATCCCCGACGCCAACCGGATCGGCGCGGTCGGCGACGGCTGGGCTTGCGCGATGACAGTGCTGATGGGCGAGCGGCTCAATCAGGGCGGCGAAGGCAAGCACGGCGGCATCGCCCAGCTTATTGCCTATGCCGCCGACACGCCGCGCGGCGGCGGCACCGCGCTCGACAGCGGCGCCGTACGAGTCGCGCTCGCTTGTGCTTATGCCGAGGAGCAGGCCGAGAGATATTTTCAGGCACGGCTGCGCACGATGGTCTCACGCGGGGAAAATCCGGGCGCGCTCGCTTCGGTTGTCAAGCTTGCCTATACCAATCGCTACCAGAAGACCGCCGGACTTGCGATGGAAGTGCGCGGCCTGGCCGGGCTCGCGCCGGCCGACGGCGACACCGAGACGCGGCGCATCCAGTACGATTATATCTGGTCCACCGCGCTGCGCGTCGCGGGCGGTGCCGATGAAGTGCTGCGCAATCAGATTTCGGAGCGCATTCTGGGCATGCCGGGCGAAATGCGCGCCGACAAGAACGTGCCGTTCGACCAGCTCTGAGGCGTTCGGCGCGCGCGCGCGCGGGTCTTGACGCTTGCGTTTCGCCGTGTTGCTCGATAACCTAGTTACATAACAGACCGAGGAATTTTTGATGCCCGTGTTTGCCCCCGCCGACGCGGCCTGAGCCCCTTTTTCGAAAGAGAGACACGACATGGCGACCAAGAGCGAAGACATCCTGAAGAGCGACGAGTGGCAGAAGGCGGTCGATTATTCGATTACCGACGAGGATATCGAACGGCAAAAGAAGCTGGTCGGATTCTACGAGCCGGCCAAGGCGCGCGAGTACATCCAGACCGCGACAACCGACAACATCCGCAATTTCAGCCATGGCTGTGGCGACGACAACCCGCTTTATTGCGACCCCGATTACGGCAAGTCGTCGCGCTGGGGCAGCGTGATCGCGCCGGGCATGATGGCGGGCGTCATTAACGCGCCGATGTTGGGCGATCCCGTTCCCGACGAGATCAAGGCGCTTAAAAAGTCGCTGTTTCGCGGCGTTCACGTCTTTGTCTCGGGGTCGAGCTGGGACTGGTATCGGCCGATCTTTCCGGGCGACACGCTCTACAGCTATAACGGCGAGGAAAGCTGCGAGGTCAAGAGTTCCGAATTTTCGGGCCGTTCGGTCATCAACGTGCGCCGCGATGTAAAGGTCAACCAGCGCGGCGAAGTCGTTGCGGTGTACCGCATCCTGCGCGTCCTCACAGAGCGCAAGACGGCTGCCAAAAAGGGCAAATATTCGGCGCTCGAGCCTGCGAACTATACCGACGATCAATTCGCCGATATCGAGGACATTTACGCGCAGGAAAAGGTGCAGGGCCCGGCGCCGCGCGACTTTG
>Ga0302157_10001954_pt1 | contig 24671 bp, 21 predicted proteins | sample I_Bog_N3_3_FD_193502 | JGI IMG/M metagenome (GOLD analysis project Ga0302157, IMG submission 193502) | Peat permafrost microbial communities from Stordalen Mire near Abisko, Sweden - I_Bog_N3_3 | ecosystem: Environmental > Terrestrial > Soil > Wetlands > Peat | place: Sweden: Abisko, Stordalen... | reverse complement strand
CGGCACCCGGCGCGTCCACAAAGACCAGATCGCTCGCATCGAGCAGCGAGTATTCGTTGTTGACGATGCGATACGGCGCGGCGGGCGTGTGCGAGTCGTCGGCGGTCAGCACGCGGCGAGGACCGAAGGCGCCCATGTGCAGCCACACCGTCGAGGAACCGGGGCCGCCGTTGAACAGGAACGTGATCGGCCGTGACGGATTCGGCTTGCCGTCCTTGCCGTCCTTGCCGAAATAGGCCACGTAGAACATGCTCGCCTCGGGCGGCGACTTCTTGTCGTCCTTGTCGGCGTTCTGGGGGACGTCGTCCCAATCCTTGGGATGCACGACCAACGTGCCGGCAACCGCCTCGTAGTCGATCTTGCGGCCATTGACGGTCACGGACGACTGGGTCTTTTGCTGCTCGACCTGGAAATGATCTTGCGCCGAACCGGAGGCGGAAGAGGCCTTCGGCGGCGGCGACGTCGGCGTATCCTGTGCGTGCAGCGACACGCAAAGCAAGAGGAGACCTGCCGTTGGCAAGACAAGAGCGAGCAAGCGAGAGCGCGGACGGAAGGTCATGGAATCCTGGGTTGGGTGAGCGGGAGGACGATGCGCGGGAAGTGCAGGCGATGTCGCGCTGGTCTTGTGGCGACCACCACGCCCATGCTCAAGATCGATCGAGGCCCGGGTTTCCCGCTGAGTCAGCAGTTATGTTGCCGGCGGCGGACTGCGTCGTGCCCGGAAAGATCGGTCAATCCGGATCGACTGGCGTTCGAGCTCGTATCGATGTTGAGGAGACGGTCATTGCGCTCGCGCAACGCCGACGGTGGGAGCAACTCAGCACGGATTGAGTGAGCCAGGCGCACTGTAGCAGGCCGACCATCTGCTTGAGAATGGCATCGAATGTTTGCCGATACAAAGGCACGCCTGAGCTGTTGCTCGCCAGCATGTGGACGGCGCGAGCAGCACGTTCGTGTAGGAGCGCGACGATGCCGGTTCAGGCCAGAAGCGGTCTTCAGCTGCCGCCACAAGCCGCCATGGCCTGATCTCCACAACCTACGTCGGTCCGGCGCATCGGCGAGCCGGCATTTCAGGCCGCCTTCTCGATCGCGGCGAGGTTTGGATCCGTGCGCAAGGCATGATGGAGGCCGCGACATGGACGTCGGCCGCCAACATGCGCCGCGTCTGCCTGTACGAGAAACACGGCTACGCCGTGACCGAGCAGGCACCCAACGACGGGACGATGATGGTTCGGCTCACGAAGGCCCTCGCGGCAACATGATCCATGGCCTTCATTGGGGTACACGCATCGAGGAGTCAGTCGCGCATGGCTGCTTGCGAGCAAGCGAGAGCGGCGGCGCTGCTGCTGATGTGTTCGAGGCCGAAGACGGGTCCGGGCTTGACCGCGATCCAGCTTCTGTAGCAGCATGACACTGAATCATTGCCTGTCATGCGATCCGCACCGTTCAGCTTCACTGTCCGCAAGGCGTCCAGGGCGTCGCGTCACCGACGTGCGCCCCGTCGCAGAAGCGCATCCAACCCCCGAGGCCGACCCGGCTCAGCTGCGATCATTCTCCGTGGAGTCGCCGCAGTCATCCTCGTGTCGGGCTGGCTCGCCGCGGCGGTCGTCCTCATGCAAGCGTCGGAGTCGCTCGACGCAGATGCCGTGGCTTATCAGATCGTGGGCCAACGCGTCTATCCGATCACCCTGGCAGCGTCGAAGCACGACAGGGAGTTCGTGCAGCGGATGGGGGGCGGCATGGGCCTGTGGATCGCGGATTTCGACGTCCGGTTGCATTCACTCTTCAGACCGCCCGGGCTCGCCTGGACATTGTTGGTGCTTTCCACGGCGATCGGCGTTGGATGCCTTGGTTTCGCGAAGCTGAGCGGCGAGAACGTCGACGCGTGGGACGGCGACGATACCTAGGCTGCAATGCTGCGATGTTGTCCAGGAGAAGGTCGAGAGTCGCCAACGGCAGCCAGTCGTCCACGACAGTTCGGGTCGATTGGGATCGACAGCGCTGCAGCGCGGCTCTAAGGTGCTGCCAGTGTCACGCGGCTGGCCACATGGGCAGCCCTGCCGCCTTCAAGGAGGGTTCCATGCAAGCCAGGTCGATCGTGCTTTTCGCGTTGATCCAGTCGACGTCGATGGCGTCAGCCGTGTCGGCACTTGCACAGTCCGATCCGTATCCGGCCATGGCTCCGCTCGCCCAATACTTGATGCCCGAAGCGGATGAGATCGCGCTGGCTCGCAGCGCCGCGCCAAAGGCTGTGTCGGACGACGCGGAAGTGATGGTGCTGGGGAAAGAAGGCTACGTCACCGCAGCGAAGGGAACGAATGCCTTCCTCTGTATCGTGGAACGCGGATGGGCCGGCGACTCGAGCTTTGCCGACTTCTGGAACCCCAGGCAGCGCGCGCCGATTTGCTTCAATCCGGCGGCGGCCAAGACCTATGCACCGATATTCCTGATGAAGACTCGCCTGGCGCTCGCGGGAAAGTCGAAGAAGGAAATTGTGGAGGCGACATCGACCGCCCTGGACAAGAAACTGCTGCCCGCGCTGGACCCTGGGGCGATGTGCTACATGATGTCGAAGCAGCAGTATCTGAACGACGAGGACAAGAACTGGCGTCCGCACCTGATGTTCTTCGTGCAGGGCGACGAAGCCAAGAGCTGGGGCGCGAACGTGCCGGGCTCGCCTGTGATGGCGGCGAACGATCCTGAAGAGCACGTGACCATATTCATGGTCGCGGCGGGGCATTGGTCAGACGGGTCGCCGGCGCCTTCAATGAATCATTGAATGCAGGATGCGCGCTGGTGTTGCCTCGGCATTCATGGATCGCGCCGAGAATTCGAGAGTCGGGGTTTCGACAACCAACCCGGGCCTCCCCAAGTTCTGCACGGGGCGATCTGTGCTGGCGAGACGGTGGTCGCTGATCGGCTTCTCGGCCGCCCGCCAACAATGTCGGCTCCGTTGCATCAGCGAGTTGGAACAGGTCGTGATCGTCGGCGAAGTCGCCTGCATACTGTGCCGGGACTCGCCATGCGTGACACCGCGCACCGGCGGAGAAGCAACGGAGCTGGCCGGTCATCGGATCACCATCTATCGCAAACAGCCCGACGGCCGCTGGCTTCTGGCCCGCGACGTCAACACGCTGTCCCCGGTGGCGAGCTGAGGACACCGGTCCGGGGTCGAGCGCGTGCTGGCGGCGCGGCGAAGGCGGTGCGGTGTGAGGCGACCCCGAAAAGACCGCGGCGTCCGTCGTTCGACGGACGCCGCGGGAAGTCTCGCAACGCTTTCGATGATCGGGGCGGTGTGCTGCTGCTGCACCGGCTCGACTCGACGAGCCAGGCCCTGCTCAGTACTTGATGAGACGCGTCATGACCGGCACGCCCAGGCCCGTCACGTCGTTGTACCCCGGTGGCGTGGTCGTGCCGCTGGCCCAGTCAGCCGCGTTCGAGGTGTAGTTGAACACCTCGTCGATCCCCTCGCAGACCGTGTAGCCGCAGGCGACGAGCGCGTAGGGCGACGTGTCGACGAGGAACGGCACGGAGTTGAGCGTGACCACGCGCACCCGGGTCAGGTCGCTGGCATAGCCGCGCAACACGGACACCGGCGACGTCGGGGCCGAGACCACCTTGAATCCCGTGAGGTCGGACGCGGACGGCGTGCCATGGCTGTAGAACAGCGGGTTGGCGAACCCGACGAGCGGCTTGCCGGACTGCAGGCGCTTCTGGTTCAGGATCGCGACGACCCCGGCCATCAGCGGGGACGACAGGCTCGTGCCACCGATGGAGCCCTCGCAATACTCCTGCGTGGCGGAGATCGGCGTGCACCCGCTGTCGGAGATGGGATCGCCGGCGATCGTGAAGGTCTCGCCGTAGATGTAGCCGGTATACGGGTCACCGACCATCGCCACGTCGGGGCTGACACGCTGCGCCGCCGGTTCCGGAATGGCTTGGCCGCTCGCCAGGTTGAGCGTCGTTGCCAACGCGTTCGGGACCACCGAAGCCTGCCAGCTCGGTTGCGTCTCGAGCAGGCTGATGCCGCCGCCGGAGCCGGAATAGAAGGCGAAGGCGTCGAAGGTGTAGCCCAAGGCGCTGGTGGTGACCAGGCCCGAGGTGGTCACCGACGTGGCGCTGTTGACCAGGGCGCCCGCCAGGTAGTCGCGATAGGTTCCCCAGCCGTATTCGGACTTGGCGCCGTTGGGATGGGTCAGCGCGAGCGATGTGCCGCCGACGCCCGTCGCGTAGTTGCTCGTGGCCGGCCACGATCCGGTCGCCACGCCGTTGATCGCGGAGAGGTCGCCGTCGTCGCCAGAGCTGAACAGCACCGAGATGCCTTGGGCCGCCCCTGCCATCAACGCCTGGTCGTAGCTGGCGGCGTAGCCCGCCGGCACGCTTTCGCCGTTGTAGCCGTAGCTGTTGGTGACGATGTCGGCCTGGCGGTTGTAGAGCGCGTTGAACAACGCGATGTCCAGCGACGTACCGTTGTCGGTCGAGCCTATATAGACGATGTCGGCGCCCGGTGCCGATCCGTGGACGGCGGCGACATCGAGAGACTGTTCGCCCCACCATCCGTAGGCATTGGTGACCTGGTCCGCGGGAACGTTGTAGGCGTTCGTCGGAATGATCTGCTTGAAATTCGCGTTGGTGAGCTTCGGCAATCCGTGGTTGGCGGCGTAGCGGTTGGCATCGGCCTTCAGCGTGGGCGATGCGAAGGCATCGACGATGGCGATCGTGATGCCCTTCCCATCGGGCTTGACCTGGTCGAGGCCGTAGGCGGCCTGGACCTGCTGCGGCGTGTAGCCGCAGACCAGCCAGGGAATGTTCGTGCCGTAAGGGCCGGCTGCGGTGCTGAGAACGGCGCTCTTTTGGCCGAAATAGGTACTGCAATAGGGCGAGGGAAGGCCTGCGGCCACCGGTGGCGGGGTGACGGCGGGCATCGGGGCCGGTCCGGATGTCGAGGCCGGCGCGACGAGCTCACCTCGCGTCGCCGAGTGATGGTAGGTCGTGCGCAGCGAGGTCGTGTCGTCCAGGCCCTCGACGTAGAGGATCTTGCTGGCCAGTGCGGCAGGCAGCGCGGGCTCGCCATCGTTCGCGCGCAGGGTCTTGCCTTTGTAGAGGTAGAGGCTCTGGCCGACGTTGAACGTCTGGCGCAACTGGCGCACCGTGGCCGTCGCGGACACGAACATGCCCTGCGCTCCGACCTCGATATCCGTCATGCCGGCCGAGGCGAGCAGTTTCTGCACGGCGGCGATGTCGGCCGGGTCTGGCGCGTAGCGGTTCGCAAACTGGCGCGTTGTCAGGTATTGGCCGTAGGTCTTGCTGCTCGGGTCCGAGACTTGCGCCACGAGCCTCTGCAAGGCAGCCGGATCCTTCACCGCGAGGTGGACCGCGATCTGCACCGTCAGATCATCGGACGGCGCTCCGACGAGCGTCGCACTCGCGTGCCATGGGGCCACGTGGCCCCGGCCCGCGACCGTTGCAGCCGCGCTCCCCGCGGGGCTGAGGCCGGCGATCACGGCCGCGAACACGGCGGTATACATCAATCGGGTTTTTGCCTTTTCTTGCATGTGAACTCTCCGCTATGACTTGTTTGGCAACGGTTGCCTGAATCTCGATCGCAGCAGACGATCGAGGAAGAGCACCTGACTTCACGTCCGGTGCGTTCATGGGTGTTGCGCGGCGCGAGGGACGCGACGTCGTGCGGTGTCGGGGCCTGCCTGGAGAGAGCCGGCAAGCGCTGCAATCAAAGCCATTCTGTCGACCATCCAGTCGTTCTTCATGACTCGCATGTTGTCGCGGCCAATGCCGGTTCGCATTTGCAATTGACGCAAGTCCGCGCAGTCGAGTTGGCGAGCGTTGGTCGCACTCGTCGCGCGGTACTTCGGATGAAAGGTTCAACCCGAGTGGCCGGAGGTTACGACTCGATGTGGGCGACCGCAACTCGTCAGCGCTCGTCATGGGGGCTGCGAACTAGGGGGCTTGCCGGAGGTACTGCAGGCTCGCGCCAGGGCAGGTCGATTCGTCGCGCAGGATGGAAGCGTGATCGCTGCCGAGTTCCTTGCCTGGCCTGGCAGCGGCGCACGCGGGTTGCGGGTCGGCCAGAAGCAGCCTTCCGTGACCGATCGCCATGGGGCTGTCCGCCGATGCATCACAGATACCTTCGCAAGATGTCGTTCAACGAACGCCAGCCGTCGACGGCGCATGCGGGCGGTTGCCTGCGATCGGCTTCAGGCGCCGCCGCCGATGCGCTCGAGGCAAGAAGGAACTGCCATGTGAGGGTGAAGCAGGTGCGCGCCATTGACGGTCACGCTGCTTCCCCGTCTGCTCGGCATGGCGTTTGCTGTCGTTCGTCCGCTTGCGGCGTGTCGTGTCCTCGAGCGACGGGCCGGCACATGCGCGGCTCTACTTCGACAAGCGGCCGAGGTCAAACGCGGCCGACGCGGTTCGACGCCCGCAGACCTGCACTTCAAGGATTCCAATGTCACAGCCCTCGCGGTTCCGTTCGGCCGTCGCCCTGACCGGTGGCCTCTTCGCCCTGCTTGGTCTTGCCCTGGCCGGCGGCGGCGCCTGGCTGGCTGTTCTGGGGGGGTCGATCTTCTACCTCGTCGCCGGCGCCGCCACGCTGGCCACCGGCTGGCTGTTGATCGCGCGACGCCGCGCCGCGTTGCAAGTCTTCGCCGCGCTGCTGTTCGGCACGGCCGCCTGGTCGGTGTATGACATCGGCTTCGACTGGTGGCCGATGGCCGCGCGGGTCGACGTCTTCTTCGTCTTCGGGCTCTGGCTGCTCACCCCGTGGATCACGCGCCCGCTGACTCGCGAGGACGTGGCCGGCCGCCGGAACTGGACGCTGCCGCTTTGGGGCGGCATCGCGGCGCTGGCGGTCGTCATGGCCGTGGCGCTTGCCTCCGACGAGCACGATCGCAGCGGCGTCCTCGCGAGTTCTTCGGCCGCCGGGTCGGCGACGGCCGCGTCCGCTCCGGTCACGGATCCGCCAGAGGCCAGCGCCCAGCCCGACGAGGATTGGCGCGACTACGGCCGCACCGAGTTCGGCCAGCGCTACTCGCCCTTGCGTCAGATCACGCCTGCGAACGCCAAGGACCTGAAGGTCGCCTGGACGTTCCGTACCGGCGATATCGTCGGCAAGGGCGACCCGATCGAGACGACCTTCGAGGTCACCCCGATCAAGGTGCGCGACACGCTCTACCTCTGTTCCCAGCATCAGCGCCTGTTCGCGCTCGACGCGAAGACCGGCCGTCTGCGCTGGTCGTACGATCCCCAGGTCAAGGACAACCCGAGCTTCCAGCACCTGACCTGCCGGGGGGTGTCGTACCACGAGGACGCGCCCGTGTCTGCGGCGGCCGCGTCGTCGGCATCCACGACGGTGGCGTCCGAGTCGTCTGGCTGTCTGCGCACCATCTTCCTGCCGGTCAACGACGGCCGCATGATCGCGCTCGACGCTGACAGCGGCAAACTCTGCGACGGCTTCGGCGATCACGGCACGCTGAACCTCGAAGGCGGCATGGGCGAGAAGACGCCCGGCTTCTACGAGCCCACCTCCCCGCCGATCGTCAGCGACAAGATCCTTGTCGTTGGCGGCGCCGTGATCGACAACTACTCGACCCGCGAGCCCTCCGGGGTCATCCGCGGCTTCGACATCCATACCGGCCGGCTGGTCTGGGCGTGGGATGCCGGTGCGGCGGACGAGAACGCGCTCCCCTCGGCCACGCACACCTACACCAACAACTCGCCCAACTCGTGGATGACGGCGTCCTACGATGCAAAGCTGGGGCTGGTGTACCTGCCGATGGGCGTGCAGACGCCCGACATCTGGGGCGGCAACCGGACGCCGCTCGCCGAGCGCTATTCGAGTGCGCTGGTCGCGCTCGACATCAACACCGGCAAACGCGTCTGGTCGTACCAGACCGTGCATCACGATCTGTGGGACATGGACCTGCCGTCGCAACCGTCCCTGGTCGATCTCCAGACCGCTTCGGGCGTCGTGCCCGCCATCGTGCAGCCCGCCAAGACGGGCAACCTGTTCGTGCTCGACCGCCGCACGGGCATGCCCATCGTGCCCGCGCCGGAGCGACCCGTGCCGCAGGGCGCGGCACCGGGCGACCGTGTGTCGCCGACCCAGCCCTTCTCGGAACTCACCTTCCGGCCCGAGGCGAAGCTGACCGGCGCCGACATGTGGGGCGCGACGATCTTCGACCAGCTGGCCTGCCGCATCATCTTCCACCGTCTGCGCTACGAGGGCACGTTCACGCCACCGTCGCTGCAGGGCACGCTGGTCTTTCCTGGCAACCTCGGCATCTTCGAATGGGGCGGCATTGCGGTGGACCCGGTTCGGCAGATAGTCATCGCCAACCCGATGAACATTCCCTTCGTGTCGAAGCTGGTGCCGCGCGGGAAGGACAATCCGGCAGCGCCGAACAGCGCGCACCCCTCCGGCAGCGAGGTCGGCGTGCAGCCGATGTACGGCACCCCGTATGGGGTCGCGCTGAACCCGATGCTTTCGCCGATCGGCCTGCCCTGCCTGCGGCCACCCTGGGGCTACATGGCGGGCGTCGACCTCCGGTCACGCAAGATCGTCTGGATGCACCGCAACGGCACGATTCGCGACAGCTCGCCCATTCCGATCCCGATCAAGATGGGCGTGCCGATGCTCGGCGGCCCGATGACGACTGCGGGCGGTGTCGCCTTCCTGACGTCAACGATGGACTACTACATCCGCGCCTATGACGTCAGCACGGGCGAAGTGCTCTGGCAGGACCGCCTGCCGGCGGGCGGTCAATCCACACCGATGACCTATGCCGTCGACGGACAGCAGTTCGTGGTCACGGCCGCCGGTGGCCATGGTTCGTTCGGAACCAAGCCCGGCGACTACGTGATCGCCTACACGTTGCCGCGGTAGCGCGGGGCGTCCGCGGATGTCGAACGTGGCTAAACGCGGGCCGACTTCGAATCAGGCCTGCGAAGCCAATGGCATGACGCATCAAATACCGCATGATCGGCGCCGGGAACCGCCGAAAGACCAAGGAGCCATGGATGACCGAACGCAGCCTGCAAGGCAAGACCCTGCTGATCACCGGCGCCTCGCGCGGCATTGGCCTGGCCATCGCCTGCCGTGCCGCCCGCGACGGCGCGAACGTGGCCTTGCTCGCCAAGACGACCGAGCCCAATCCCAAGCTGCCCGGCACCTTGTCGTCGGCGGCCGAGGCGGTCGAGAGCGCGGGCGGCCATGCCCTGCCGCTGCGCACCGACATCCGCGACGACGCCGCCATCGCCGAGGCTGTGCGCGCCACGATCGATCGCTTCGGCGGCATCGACATCCTCGTCAACAACGCCAGCGCCATCAGTCTCACGCCCACCGCCGACACGCCTATGAAGCGCTTCGACCTGATGTTCGGCGTCAACGTGCGCGGCACCTATGCCTGCACGCAGGCCTGCCTGCCGCACCTTCGCGCCAGCGCCCAGGCTGGCCATGCACCCCAGGTGCTGACGATGTCGCCGCCGCTCAACATGGACGCCCACTGGTTCGCGCCGCACGTGGCCTACACGATGGCCAAGTACGGCATGAGCGAATGTACGCTGGGCCATGCCGCCGAATTCCGCCGCTTCGGCATCGCTGTCAACAGCCTGTGGCCGCGCACCGCCATTGCCACCGCAGCGCTGCGGATGATCCCCGGCATGGATCTGTCGCAGTGCCGCAAGCCTGAGATCATGGCCGACGCGGCCTGGGCCATCCTCACCCGGCCCGCAATGCACGACACGGGGCGGTTCTTCGTTGACGAAGACGTGTTGAAGGCCGACGGGGTGAGTGACTTCGACGTCTATTCTGTGGTGCCGGGCAGCGTGAATTTCATTCCGGACCTGTTCCTGGATTGAAGACTGTCCGCACGGACCAGGATCGCCTCGATGACAGATGCCTGCAGTCCGCCACTACCAGCCGGTCGCGAACGACAGCAAACTGGATGGAGACTGAACTGGAACCCACGGGCCAGGCGATCGGCCCTCTCCGCAGACCCTGAAATCTCTCAGATCCCAGCAGCGGTGAAACGCTGTGGCTCCATGCCATGTATATCGATGAGCTCGTGGCTTGGCGAGAATAGCGCCGGCACCAAGAAGCGAGCGCGTCGGTCTCAGGCGCATCTGCAAAGGCCTGCTCAGCGGCTTCGATAGGTCGTGTAGAGCTCGCGAGGCCAATACCGCTCCGATTCGACGCCATCAGCATCAATGAGATCAGTCCTGATCCGGTCATAGTCGTAGCAGTTGAGCTCGTACTGGTTGCCCCACGGGTCGGACAGGTTGAAGGCCCAGCAGATATCGAAGTCGACGATGTTCGAGACTTCGAGTGGCCGTCCCGACGGACTGGCGATCTCGCACGGAAGTGAACGAGCAAAGGCCATGAAACCATCGGCGTCCACGCTAAAGGCGATGCCCTCCTTGTTCGGAATCATCGGGTGCCGCTCGCTTGCCTCGAACAGCGCGAGCATGGTCCGGCCACCATCTGCCGATATTTGGAGTGGGCCACCCTGGAAGCCACTGGCCCAGAAGTTGAACCTCTCTACCGGCTCGAAGCCAAGGTGCTTGGCATACCAGCGCGCCGCCTCCTCGCGATTTGGGACGCGAATGTGCACATGGTCCAGCCGTCCCATCCGGAATCTGGCTCCGCTCATCTCAGAATTCCTTTCAGTTCGATGGTAAGACAGCCTTGGTATATCGGCAGCCAAGCCGCAGTCGCGCAATGAAGGCATTGCTGTCGCTGTCCTTCCTGCCGCCAGCGCTCCAGACTTGCCCTGCGGTAGCCGTGGGCTTGCCGCTCACCGATGTAGGGATTCCGTGCTCCGACGCGATTGTTCGCGGGCGCTCGCAGGATACTGTTTCGCCAAGGGTAGCGCGGAATTTCATGTTGCTGTCGCAGCTGTCCAGCTACCCAGGGCGACGGCGCGTCGCCATGCAACCCTGGCAGGTCACACAACATGAACATCGGAATCATCGGCGCCGGCCATATCGGCAGCGCGCTTGCCGTGCGGCTCGTCAGCCTCGGCCACTCGGTCTACATTGCCAACTCCCGTGGTCCCGAAACCCTGGGAGAAGTCGCTCGGAAAACCGGCGCCAAGCCGGCGACTGCCAAGCAAGCGGCTCGCCACGGCGAAATCATCGTGGTCACCATTCCGCTGAAAAACATTCCGCACCTGCCCAAAGACCTGTTCGCGGGCGTCGCCGCCGACGTACCCGTCATCGACACGAGCAACTATTACCCTTTGCTACGCGACGGAGTTATTCCGGAGCTGGAAACCGGCGACCTCACGGAAAGCCAGTGGGTTCAGCAGCACCTGGGTCGCCCCGTGGTGAAGGCGTTCAACAACATTTACGCCGACCATCTGCAAAACAAGGGCCTGCCGGCGGGCACGCCCGGCCGCATCTCCCTGCCGGTGGCTGGCGACGATGCGGCAGCGAAAAAGAACGTGATGCTTCTGGTCGAGGAACTGGGATTCGACGCCGTGGACGACGGCAGCCTGCATGAGTCATGGCGACAACAGCCCGGAACACCATCCTACGGCGCTGACTTTCCCGCAGACAAGTTGCGCGAGCATTTCGCCGCGCTCGGGACGCATCGGACGCAGGCGCAGCACCTTGAGTATTTGTCCAATCATGCCAAACAGGAGCGGGACATGGCAGCGCAAGGCATCAAGCTGAAGTAGCCTCGGGCCTCTGCCGTCCCAACGCTTCTCGGTCGTCGCAAGGCGACAGGCTACGAACCAGACGAACAGCGAGCTACGGCGGAGTTCGTCTCAGGGCGCGCCTGCGCGAGATGGATTGAGCGGGCGAGAGATCCGTGCATGTCAGCCGGACTGACCGGCATCGCAAGCTCGAGGCGACATCGCGGGTCGCCGTGGTCTGGAGCCGGCCAGGTGCAGCCACTCGCGAAGGTCAGCTCTCGAGCAGTTCAGCGCCGCGAACGCGTCAAATCGCTTTCAAGGCCTCGACATGCCCTTCCTGCAACGATCGTTCGCAGTCGACGTCGACAGCAGTTCCAATTGCTGGATCGTCACGCGGCGCCTTCCTTCCGGCTTGTAGCTCACCTTGTGTCTTGTGCCGTCGGCATCGTCGACGCTATAGCTCAGCGCTGAGCTCGAATCGTTGCTGTAGACCTCGTCAAAATGCAGCCTGTCACCTTCGCGCAGGCCAGCCTTTTCCGCTGGGCCGCCCAACTCGAGGCCAGTCAAGCGGCCGTGCGCCTTGAGGGTCGCCAGGAAGTCGAAGCCATGGTCGAACACCGGCCGAGTGACCTGGATGACCCGAATACAGGGGCCGAAGGTGTCCGCAGGCAGCAGCGGCAACTCGCCGCGATCGACGTAGCGAGCGATGTCGACGTACAAATCCACGCCGGACACCTGCTTGACCATGATCGGCAGCAGTGCATCGGCGCTGACAACGCTGCCCGTCGCATCGTTTGCTGACGCTTGCAGAACTTGAGCACGCATCGCCTCATCGAGGCCCACGCGCCCGTGGCTGAAGCCGCGCAGCTTTCGATCCCACAGTGCGGCAAGAATGCGCCCGCGGTCGTAGGGCAGCCATTCGATGTCCGGGTTGCGGTGGCGATCGGCCAGGATGCGGCTGTTGGGTTCGTCGCGCGCCGGCGATGCGCCGTAGCGCACCAGCGAATGATTCCAGTCGGCGACGAATTCCGCCGGTGTCCACAGCCCCGCATCGAGCAGGATGCGCGCGGTGTACGCCTCGGTGAAGCCCTCGTTCAGCCACGCCTCGAGATCGTCGTCGCGTGACGGGAAGCCGCCGATACGGCGTGATATCCAGGTGTGCAGATTCTCATGGGCGATCAGATGCAGCCACTGCGCGTGCGGCACATTGGCGCCCATGTAGAGTGCGAATCCGCCATGCAAGCCGCGGCCGCCGTAGTCGCTGCTGTTCTTCATCTGCACCAGGCCGATGAAGAAAGGTTGCGCCGGCGCGCGCCAGAACTGCCATTCGGCAACCAACACCCGCGCCGACGCGTCGAGCAGATCGGCCGCAGTGTCCTTCAGTCCTTCCGGGTAGGCGAGGCGCAACGTCGTGTTGCCGACGGCGCGTTGCATCAGCAGGTAGTGTCGGCCCCCGATCATGAGCGTGTCGGCCATGTCGGCGACGGTGGCCGGGCCGGATATGCTGGTGGTGACCATCCATCCGGCCGGGACGCCGTCGTAGTCCAGCGTCGCTGCCGTGCGCTCAAGACCTTCCGGCAAGGCGAGCGCCTGTTCGCCCTTCAAGCCGAACCAGAAGTCGCGCACGGCGGGGCTTCTCTGCGGGTTGTCCTGGTCGGCAAGCGGACTGTCGGAGCCATCCGAATGCAGCCGGTAGTGCAGTGTCACGGTCGTCGCCGTCGCGCGCACCTGCAACTTGTCATTGGCCTGCGCATCGGCGGCGGCCGGTTCCACATCGGCTCCGTCCAGGACAAGGTCGGCAGCCGCCCGATTGCCCGAGACAAGGGAAGGCAGGTCGAGAGTGAGCGACTCGCCAACGCGGGCCGTGATGGTCAACGTGATCGCAAGTGCGTCGAGTCGGTCACCGCTCGCTTCAGGCGCGATGCGGTAGTGGATGGCATTGGTTTGCCCCTGCGCAACACCGGCGAGCGCGATCGTCATCGTCGACGTCAGCAGCAGTGTGATGAATCCGTTCATCGAAGTCTCCGTTTGGAGCGAGTGTGCCTTCACCGCGAGGGCCGCTTTCTTCATCCTGAAGGCGCGTGCGGCCCTTCAAGAGATGTGCGCGGCTGGACCGAATGGCCCATGCTCGAAAACACGAATCGCGAACTGCCGTCGGTTGATCGGAGCGTATCTGCGGAAACCCGGCCCGCCCTGGGGCAGCGCCGAATCCCCGGAGCTCCGATTCAACCGTGCCCTGCCCAGCTCACTTCACGGTGGCCACAAACCCGTGGCTCAAGCCGTTGGCATCGAAGTATTCGCCAGCAACGCTGCCCCAGTTGTTGAGGGAGGTGACGATCGTCGCCACGCCCTCGGGCATGTCGAGCTCCTGGATCTGCTGTCCGGTCTTGACGAAGCCGTGGAGCGCACCCGCCGCGTCCGTGAAATAGCCGGCGACCTGGCCGCGGTCGTTGACCGCGAATGCGACCGTGCTCGCCGCATCGGGCACGTCCAGCGTGGAGATCTGGCCATTCGCAGCGCGAACGAAGCCATGGGTCGCCCCGCCATCGGTGTCCCAGTAGCCGACAGAATCGCCCTGGCCGTTCAGGCCGAGCGGGTAGGTATCGTGCGCGCCGTAGACATCGAACGGCGTCTCGTTGCCGTTGCGGCTGACCATGCCGTGGTAGACGCCGTCCGCGTCCCAGTACACGCCGAGGATCGTGTCGGACAGGTCGACGGCGTCCACGTTCGAGTTGAGATGGCCCCTGAAGTCGACCTTCTCGAATCGGCCCCGGCGGATCGTGAAGCCATGCTGCACCCCCGTGGCATCGGCGTAGCCGCCGTAGGTCGTGCCGACGTCGTTGGGGCCGCCCGCGGCGCTGAAGCTGGTGCCCAGCCTGTCCGGATCGAGGGGCTGGAACTTGCCGTGGTTATAGGTCATCGCGTGCGCCACCCCGCCCGCGATGGCGTATTGGCCGGCCAGTGCGCCGAAGTCGTCGAGGCCCCAGAAGATCGTCTGTGACGCGCCAGGATAGTCGAGCGTCTGGTACGAGTAGGTGCGCAACGCGCGGGCGGCCGCCGCGTCTGGTGTACGCTCGCCTGCCGTCGCGTCGGTGACGGCGCCGGCGGCCGCGCTCGATCCGGCAAGAGCGACAGCGAGAAGGCCGGTCAGCAGGACGAGTCGGCTGGACGAAGGAGTTTGATTGGCCATGAAGGCTCCGTGGAAGTGGATGAATGAGCGATGGCCGTCCGGCAGCCTTTCGCCGTTCCTTGACGCACCATCTTTCTGTTAAGCGCAAAGCGGTCGCCTGCGCCGACACGGCAGGGATAAATAAAAGTTTCGCGACGCCATGCCGTTGCCTCCAGCGAATGAATGCCGATCTACCGATTACCGAAATCCTCGCGCGCGCGTCCGCTGGCGACACTGCCGCGATCGACGGACTGATCCCGAGGATCTACGCGACGCTCCGTCGCCTCGCGCACCGCCAACGGATGCACGAACAGGCGCACACGCTCAACACGACCGCGCTCGTCCACGAGGCGTATGTGCAACTGGCGAACAAGGCCGACGTGTCCTTCGCCGATCGCGCGCACCTGTATGCCTACATGAGCCAGGCGATGCGCCATATCCTGGTCGACCACGCGCGGCGCCATCGGGCGCAGAAGCGCCAGGCGCCGCTGCTGACGGAGGAACCGGCGGGGTCGGACATCCTGGATGTACTGGCGATCGATGAAGCGATGAGCCAGCTGGCGGCGCTGGACGAACGCCTGGCCCGCGTCGCGGAGCTGCGCCTGTTCGCCGACCTGTCGAGCCTGGAGATTTCCGAGGTCCTCGGCGTGAATGCGCGCACCGTCGAGCGGGACTGGCTGAAGGCCCGCACGTTCCTTTCCGCCTGCCTGACGCCGGGCTGAAGGGATGTCGTTGTTCGCGGCGCGATTGCGCTTCAGGGTGAGGAGGGTGCGACGATGCGTCGCCAATGATGACAGCCATATCCGAACGCTGGCTCGAGATCGAACCGCTGATCGATCGACTGTTCGACATCCCCGCCGCCGAGCGCGGCGAGTGGCTGCGCACGCATTGCGTCGACGTTGGCGTGCGCGCGCTGGTCGCGCAGGCGCTCGACGATGCCCCCGGCGTGCAATCGCTGGAGCGCGGCATGGCGCAATGGTTGCCTGCACTCGTCGACGACCTCGATGACCCGCTGCCGCTCATCCCGGGCTATCGCGTCGTTCGCTTCGTCGGCGCGGGCGGCATGGCCAGCGTGTTCGAGGCGCAGCGCGAATTGCCCGGGGGCCCACAGACGGTCGCCCTGAAGCTGCTGCGCCTCGACGTCCACGATGCCGACGAGCGCCGCGGCTTCCTGCGCGAGCAGGCCATCCTGGCGCGACTGCAACACCCGCACGTCGCCCAGTTGCTCGATGCGGGGTTCTCGCCGACGGGCACGCCATTCCTGGCGCTCGAATTCGTGGCCGGATACAACCTCGTCGAACATTGCGAGCGCCATGCGCTCGGTACGCGCGATCGACTCGCCTTGTTCATGGACGCATGCGCGGCGGTCGAGCATGCACACCGCAACCTGATCGTGCATCGGGACCTGAAGCCGAGCAACGTCCTGGTCGGCGCAGAGGGCTGCGTCAAGCTCGTGGATTTCGGCATTGCCAAGCTCCTGACGGGCGAAGCAGAGGCTACTCGCACGCAGGCCAGGCGCATGACCCGCGCCTATGCGGCGCCCGAGCAGTTCGCCGGTGACGCCGCGACGACCTCGATCGACGTGTATTCGCTGGGCGTGCTGCTTGCCGAACTGCTGGGAGGGCAGCGTACCCATCGCGCCGGCAACGCGCTCGACGTGAACACGCCGCCCTTCGACGGCGAGGCCTTGCGGCGAACGCTCGGCGCCGATCTCCACGCGATCGTGCAGGAGGCGACTCGGCCCGATCCACTGCGGCGCTATCCAGGCGTGGCGGTGCTGCGCGACGACATCCAGCGGTACCTCGAGGGCAGGCCCTTGCAGGCACGGGCGGACAGGATCGGTGTCCGCGTCTGCAAGTTCGTGAAGCGGCATGCGCTGGCCGTCTCCGCCGGTGTCGGAGTCGCGACGCTCCTGGCCGCCAGCACGGCGATCGGGCTCCACGAGGCGAGCCTTGCACGCGCCGCGGCCACGCAGACACGTGCGCAGGCCCTTGCCGCTGAAGATGAAGCACGGCGGGCAGAGGCGCTCAAGTCGTTTCTCGAGGGCTTGTTCGGCAATGCCGATCGGGGGACGGCGGCAAACGACACCGCCGAGCTCCTGCTGGCGCAAGGCCGAGAGCGGGTCGATCGCGACTTTGCCATGCAACCGGCGCTGCATGTCGAGATCCTGGCGCTGATCGGTGACCTCGAACGCCGCAGCGGGCATCCGGATCGCGCCCAGGTGCCGCTAGAGCAGGCCGCAACGCTGGCGAAAGCGCAATTCGGTGTCACCGACCGACGCACGCTCCACATCGAATACCTGCTTGCGAAGGAAGGCGACGAACTCGGCCGGGTTCGCGAAGCCACTGCGCGTCTGCAAGGCGCGATCGACGCCTTCGAGTCGGGGCCGAACCGCGACTCGCCGGACGAGGTACCAGCGCTCGCCTGGCTGGCGGGCCTGGACGAGCGGCGTGGCCAATCGACACGGGCGATCGCGCTCGGCGAAAGGGCGGTCGCGCTCGCGCGCGCGGGGCCGGATGTCGGCGATGCGCTGACCGAGGCGGTGACCAACCTCGGCTGGATCCAGATGGCTGCCGGCCACCCGACACGGGCGGAGCCGCTGCTGCGCGAAGCGCTGGCGCGCGCACGCGGTCGACTGGGCGACCGGCATCCCGACGTGGCCGATGCGATGACCCTCCTGGCCGAGGCCTTGCGCCAGCTCGGTCGTCTGGGCGAAAGCGAGCAACTCCTGCTCGCGGCACTCGACATCGACGGCCAGGCGAACGCACGGCCGAACAGTCACGCCGCCTGGCGTCTCAACGATCTGGCCAACGTGAACGCCGTCGAAGGCCGCTTCGAGCAGGCCCAGGCGACCTACGCGAAGGCGCTCGGCTTGAATCGGACGCTCGCCCCGGCGGCCAACCTTGGCGAGACGGTGAGCCTGGGCAACGTGGCGCGGCTGCGTTTCAGGCAGGGCGCCTACGCCGAGGCGGAGGCGGGCATGCGCGGCGCGATCCAACGCAACGAGCATCTGCTCGGCGCGGACTACGAGGACAACGGCCGGAGCTATGACCGCGCCTGCCTGGCTGAAATCCTCGTCGCTCGAGGACATCTGGACGCGGCGCGAGAGATTGCCGACGATGCGCTCGCTGGGGCGCGGACGAGCCATCCCGAGGCGAACCCGGACATCGCGTTCGCGCTCACGGTCGATGCCAGGCTGATGGCGGCCCGCGGCGATTGGGAACGTGCCTCGGCGCTGGCCGGCAGCGCGGTTGCGATGGACGCCTCGCTCGACGACCAGGGTTCGGAGCGGGCGATCCGCGCGCGCCTGCTGTTCGGCGAGATCCTGCACAAGCTCGGTCGCGACGGCGAGGCGAGACCGCAGTTGAACGGCGCCCTGGCGGCCGCCGACGCCATGACCCCGGCCCCACCCGCGCTCGTCGCGCACATCTCGGGCGAGCTTGCGCACGTCGCTGCGTCGCTCGGAGACACCGCTGCCGCGGCCCGAATGCGCGAACTGGCGCAGGCATCGCTCGTCGGCGTTGCCCAGGGGCAGAACGCGGAGCGCAATGAAGTCTTGCGGCTGCTGGCGCAAGAATAGGGCGTGGCAGGAGGAGCGGCCGGTCATGTGGCCGAACACGCGACCTGCTGCCGACGCCGAGGACCCTTGCTGGCCGCAACCTGCCGTTGGCGGAGGGCGGCTTTCGGATAGGCTGCCAAGAACCTATCTTCCCTTAGCATGACCCCCGTCCACCCAGTGGGCAACCAAGCGCGTGAGCTGCGCGCGGCTGAAGCCGCTCAAGTGGCGAAGATAGGCGAGTACGACGCCCCGGTCAGTGCGCCCGAGCCCTCGATAGTTGAACCGTCGCAGCACGGCCTCGATCCAGGCATATCGCTGAGCGTCGTTGGCGGCCTGCTTGAACTCCAGCTCCGCTGTTGCGTCCAGCACCTGGCGTACCAGCTCCAGCGTGCCGATCTGGGCTTCGTTCATGTCGATCACCATCCGTTCGATGATCGCCCCGTCCCCCTCGTGGCTCAGGCTTCAAAGCCATTCCAGGCTCATACCTCGTTGGACAAGACTGAGACTTGCTTATGCATCACATTTGCATTACATTGTGGGCATGAAGACCTCCACCCTCCCTGCCGTGCGTGTCGAGCCCGCGTTGAGAAGCGATGCCGAGGCCGTCCTTGACGAAGGCGAGTCCCTCTCCGATTTCGTCGCCTCGTGCGTTCGCGACGGCGTCGCTTGGCGGCGTACCCAAGACGCCTTCCTCGCACGCGCCCGAGACGCCGTCGAGCGATCTGAGCGTGAAGACAGCGGGATCTCACCGCAGGAAGTGCTGCGGCAGATGGATGTCCGACTCGAGGCGGCGCGTCAGCGACTGGCGGCAGGTAAGCCGAGCGCAGGGCAGTGAGCGTCTACCGCGTCGTCCTCGCCGAGGAGGCCGCCGACGACTTGCTGCGGATCGAGGATTTCACGATCGAACGTGAACTTGCCAGCGCGACACCTGATCTCGACGTCGTGCGGCGCCTCAGAGACGCGGTCGACCGCGCTCTTCGACTGCTGGAGTTCTCACCGTACTCGTGTCGCAAGGCCGCTCGCGCCTTGAATGACAAGCAGCGCGAACTTATCATTCCCTTCGGAAGCGCCGGACTCATTGCCGCGTTTGAAGTTCGCGGCGAGGTTGTCCGCATCGGTGCCATTCGCCATCAGCTCGAGCAGGACTACCACTGATCCTCGTCGGCACCTTCAGCCATTCGCCTGACACATTGCCTTTGCAACCGAGAGGCCCTTGTCGGCCAGGAGCTGACCTTGGCGAACGTCCGCCTCAGGGCGCCCAAAGCGCGCTCGCGGACGGCCACGGAGTGGAACCGCCAGAGCCAGCACAATGACCTTGCCCCCGGAAAACGTATCCCTTGCTGAGTGGTTCAATTCAGGCAAGGAGAACGGAAATGACGAAGTCAAAGCGAGCGCGCTACACGATCGAGTTCAAGCTCGAGGCGGTGCGGATGGTCAAGAGTGGACAGAGCCTGGCGGTGGTGTCGAAGGTGCTCGGGGTGTCCGACCAGACGCTGCACAACTGGGTCAAGCTTGACAAGAATGGGCATCTCAACGGGCCGGGCAGCAAGGCGGTCAGCCCCGAGCAGATGGAGATCGCGCGGCTGCGCGCCGAGCTTGCTCGCGTGAAGATGGAGCGCGACATCTTGGGAAAAGCGACGGCGTACTTCGCAATGCAGCGGGAGTGAAGTACGCCTGGATCAATCGGCATCGGACGGTCTGGCCGGTGTCGCTGACGTGCGAGGTTCTGCGCGTGAGCGCGAGCGGCTACTACGAGCATGAACGGCGCGATGGGCGGCCGTCGCCGATGCGCATGAGCGACGACGCGTTGCTCGTGCACATCAAGGCGATCCATGCCGAGGTGCGCGGCGAATACGGCTGGCCGAGGATCTGGAAAGAGCTGCTCGCACGGGGCATTCGTGTGGGCAAGGATCGCCGCCCAGTCTCCGAGCGATCGCAATTGGATGCGGTATCGAAGCCTGCTTGGCCGGATTTTTCGCTGTTTCGGGTTTCGGCCCATGTGGTCCGAGCAATCCCCTCGGCTTCGTCGGCGTGATCGGACACATTCCAGGCCTACTGGTGTTCGAAGCACTGAACCAGGTCGTGCACGTTCCGGACACTCTGGCAACGGGGTTGATCATCGCCGCTCAGGCAGTCATGTTTGTTGGCGCCGATGCCGGAATGAGCCAACTTGGTCTGGTATGCCGACATTCAGGTGAGTCGGACATGTCGCTTGGAAGTCCGCATGCCCGTTGGCTCTCAGCGCCGATTGAGTGGCTCACTGGATAGTCGGCGCGGTGGCTCAAACCGGAGTCGGCGCCAACAGCGGCCGGCGCCGTGGGTTTCGCGAGGGCTTCCAGCACTGTCGCGCCCGCGGCCCGCGTGATACTTTCGCCGCCATGCCGCGGTGATGACGCCGCCTTCCGCGGACCCTGCACCGCCACCACTGCCCCGACACCCCATGCCTGCCTACGCCCGCGTCGCTGAATTCACCGCCCTGGTCCGCGAGGCCCACCCCGGCTTCCGGCTCGCCGCCAGTTCGCTGGGGGCGCTGTTCACCGTCCTCAACGACGCCAATGGCCAGGCGGCGCAGGTCGTGCAGGCGATCAACGCCATGCCCGCCGCCAAGCGCGCGCGCTACCGCCAGCCGTTGTACTTCCTGGCGGCCACCTATCCCGCGCTGAACCGGCACCTGCTGCACTGGCACGCCCCCGGCCGGGCCAACGCGGCGATGTACGCCCGCATTGGGCGCCCGGATAACTACCAGGCCACCCATGTCGGCTTCCGGCCGCTCGTGCCCGAGAGCGCGCTGCTGGGACGGTCGCTCGAGGCGTACCTGCTCAACACCGAGCGCGTTGGCGTGCTGCTGGTGCACCTCGAGGGCGTGCACGACGGCTACGAGACGCTGGTCGAAAGCGTCCCGGTCAGCTCGCACATCGCGTCGGTGCTGCGCGTGGCGCGCGCCATGGGGTGCCCGATCCGCAATCTCACCCAGCAGAGCCGCCCACTTGTCGTACCGCTGGCCGCGGTCGTCCAGGGTTACGTGGAGTACGAGGCGGTCAACGTGCCCGGGGGCCACATGGGGACCCGCGCGGAAGCGATCCGCACCTTCGCCGCGGGATGCGACAGCCTCGTGGTCTGCGGCTTCGACGCCGAGGTGTGCGTGATGGCCAACATCTTCGGCTCTCCCGAGGTCTTCGAGCCGCAGCCGGGCAACCTGCCGCAGGGCGTGCTGACGCGATTCCTGCCACCGCTGGTCTCGATCTGCGACGTCGTCACTTCCCGCGCGGTGGTCGTGACGAGCAACAACGTCATCTTCCCGACCACCAATCACCGGGAATACGGCCCGTTGCTGAACGTATAGGCGTACGTCGGCACCCGGGCCACGAGCTGACGGTTACAGTGGTCCGTTTCGGGCATCAGGGTATGCATGCGCCCATGTCGGGTTGGATTGGCATCAACATGCTGCAAAGCCATGTTAGACGGCCACTCCTGAAAAATCATCGATGAAGACGCTCTTGATTCTAGTACTCGCCTTAATGCTGTTGGCCGCGCCCGTTCGTTTTGCAGCTCACATCTTCAAGGCTGAACGTGGAACTTGGGGACGATCTGTTGGTGTGCTGGTGTTGGGCGCTCTGCTCGTAAATCTAATATTGAACTTCCTTCCGTCTGCGCTCACTTCGAGCGGCGTCGCCAAGTTTCTCGCCACGTTGGCCGTCTTGACGCTCGTCTCGCAGATTCTCCTCTACACCAAAGCTTGGCAAGCGCTTGTGATCGCTTTATTCCTTACCACCTTCTATAGCATCGGCGAAGGTGAACTAGTGTGCTGATTGAGAAATTCGAAGACAAAATCGCTCGACGCTGGCCAGGATGTCATCGGCGGTCTTCGACCAGGAAAACGGCTGCGGCGAAGCATTGTTGACTTCGAGGTAAGTGCGGATCGACTTCTCAAGTTCTTGCGTCGACCGGTGCGTTCCGCGTCGAATGCAACGCTCAGTTAGCGTCGAAAACCACCGCTCGACCTGGTTCAGCCACGAGGCAGATGTTGGTGTGAAATGGACGTGGAATCGCGGACGTGCGGCGAGCCATCGCTTGATCGTATCGGTCTTGTGCGTGCCGTAGTTGTCCATCACAAGATGGATGTCCAGCTTCGATGGAACGTTGGCTTCGATCGTGCGCAGAAACCGCAGGAATTCGCTGCTTCGGTGGCGGCGATGCGTCTCGCCGATGACTTTACCGGTGGCCACGTCCAGGGCTGCAAACAATGTCGTCGTGCCGTGGCGAACGTAGTCGTGCGTGCGTTTCTCGGGCAACCCGGGACTCAATGGCAGCAGCGGCTGAGTGCGGTCGAGTGCCTGGATTTGGCTCTTCTCGTCCACGCACAGAACCATCGCTTTCAGTGGTGGATTCAGGTACAGGCCAACGATGTCGCGCACCTTTTCGACGAACAGTGGATCGGTCGAAAGTTTGAAGGTTTCCTGCCGATGTGGCTGCAGTCCGAAGGCGTGCCAGATGCGCAGGATCGCGTTCTGGGTCATGCCCATATCGCGCGCCATCAAGCGCGTGCTCCAGTGCGTCGCGCCTTTGGGAACGGACTCCAGCGTCTTGGCGATCACCGCTTCGACCCGCTCGTCTTCGATCGAGCGCGGCGCGCCGGATCGAGGCGCGTCAAGCAGCCCATCGCGCCGGTATTTGACGAAGCGGCCGCGCCATTTGGACACCGTCTGCTTCGTCACTTTCAAGCGCTCGGCCACGGTGTTGTTGTCCATGCCGTCAGCGCACGCCAGAACGATTCGCGCACGCAGCGCCACGGCCTGTGCGGTCTTGCGTCGCACGGCAAGCGCCTGCAGCTCGCCGCGCTCAGCTTCGGTCAATACCAGGGGCGCCTTGGGTCTTCCACGCATCGCAACCTCATCGAGTACTCACGGTACACGATGGACCCAGACGCTCGCAAATAGTTCAACGAACTTCTCAATCAGGACACTAGCAAGCATCAGTCAAAGTGCGGTGTTTCTCCTGGTCGCCGTACTTGTCGGCGTCCTGCTCTCACAGCGCGTCGGGCTGGCTGCACCCGTGGCGTCGGCGCTGGTTGCGCGCGGGCCTGTTGCGGAAGCATTGCGCCCGCAGCTGATGCCGGGACTCGTTGGAGGCCTGCTTTGTGGTGCGCTATTGCTGTTTGTGGCGCGCCTAGCTCCCCCAGCACTCTCGCGACTGGAAGGTCAATTTCCTCTGACGGCTGCTGCACGCGTTCTCTATGGCGGAATTACCGAAGAACTGCTCGTGAGATGGGGGCTGTTGACCCCCTTGATGTGGCTATTCAGCCGACTCACCAGGCACGCGAGATCGCCACAGCTTGGTGTCGTTGCAGCGGCAATCATTGTGAGCGCGGTACTGTTCGGGGCAGGCCACCTGCCTGCCGCAAGTGCTTTGTTGCACGGGCTAACGCCGGCGGTGTCGGCTTACATCATCGGCGCAAATACAATTTTTGGCTTGCTGGCCGGCTGGCTTTTCTGGCGCTATGGTCTTGAGTCCGCGATGCTCGCGCACGTTACAGCGCACGTTGTCCTCATCGCCGCGGGGTGAGGCCGAAAATAGTATGGCGCGACCCATTCCGACGCGCAGAAGTCGCATGCCGGCCAGGTGCGGAGGTTCGCCGACGACAGGTTTGGGGTTGTCCGCTGCGCCTGTGACAAAACCGATAAGCTGCGCGACGCGTTCGTATCGGCGCTTGATCAGCCGATCGCTGTTGGCGGCGCTTTCGGCCTCTCGAACTCGCCGGGGCGGGTCATTCGATACCAGAAGTTGTACATGTAGACTAGGAGCACGGCGCTGAATGAAGGCGCCTGTCGGCAGTCCTGCGAGCTGTCCACGAACGCCCCGTACGCATTCAGTTCAAGTTTTTTCTGCGTCATTTGCTCTTCCGCAAGATTCTGCGTTACCTTGAAGTCAGCGTTGCATTGCGTCATCTTCTTAGCGACCGCAACGCGGACCGTCGCGTTGGCCCACTGAGCCCATTGGTATTCAAACGGCGGCAACCGCTCTTCGTTGAAGGGATGCAACGCCATCAGCGGCCCCGCTGGCAGCGGGGAACCGCAGTCGAACAACGAGGCGATCTCCCGAATGCCCCTGACATACCAATTCATATAAACATCCGAATACGTGCTGAGCTCTACGAGCGAGTGCGCATTGGGCGGCGCGCCTCAGGCTCTGCGCCGGGCACAGAACTCTCGAGCCACCACCCCGGTACTGATCCGCAGCGTGAGGCGAATTCCTTCAAATTCAGCTCATGTTTTGAGCCGTATTTGTTAGA
>Ga0302157_10001952_pt1 | contig 24685 bp, 20 predicted proteins | sample I_Bog_N3_3_FD_193502 | JGI IMG/M metagenome (GOLD analysis project Ga0302157, IMG submission 193502) | Peat permafrost microbial communities from Stordalen Mire near Abisko, Sweden - I_Bog_N3_3 | ecosystem: Environmental > Terrestrial > Soil > Wetlands > Peat | place: Sweden: Abisko, Stordalen... | reverse complement strand
ACGTGTTCGTCAGGGTCGTCTTGCCGGCACCGCTGGAGCCCAGCGTCACCAGCGTGCTGCCGCGCACGAGCCACGGCGACAGCGCCTGCGCGGCCGACCCGGACCGGCCATCGACGGCCAGCACGGCAATGTCATCGCGCATGTCACCGACATGCGTGCGCACGCGCTCGATGGCGGCGGCCGGATCGACACAGCGGTCGGCCTTGCTCAGCACGACCACCACGCGCGCGTCGGCCGAATGCGCCAGCACGAGGAAGCGGTCGAGGCGGCGCAGGTTGAAGTCGTGATCGAGGCCCATCACCAGCAACGCCGTGTCGATGTTGGCGACCAGGCCCTGGCGGCCGCCGGCCGGGTCGCGGCGCGTGAGCCGGTTGCGCGCGGGCAGGCGTGCGACGACCCAGCCGCGATCGGCGTCGGACGCGCCGGCACGCCACCACACCCAATCGCCGACGACGAGCTGATCGCGCTCGAGTTCGAGCGTCGCGCGCAGCGTGGGCCAGGGCACGGCGGCATGTGCGTCGGTGCCGTCGTGGACGATGAGGTGGTCGCGCTGGATCTCGACGACGCGCGCCAGCCGGGTGTCTTCAGGGCGGCCGTGCGCGAGCGCCGCCTGCACCGTGTCGTGGGAAAGTCCGATGTCGCACAGCGCGCGAAGATCGAGGGAGTCTTGCATTTGGAAGGTTCCGATGCCCTCCGGAGCACGCTCCGGAGCGCTGCATCGGCGGGATGCCGATGCAGCAGCCTCGCTCGCACTGAGAGAGCACGAGCGAAGAAAAGCCTTGCACGGTCAAGGCCGGCTGGGGGAAATGTGGGCGTCGGAAATCGGATGCGGTCGGTGCGGCGTGCGACGAACCCGTTCAAGGGCTCGGACGTTGCACCGGAGGCGCGGCAGTGATCGCGATGTCCTGCTTCGTGCAGGACAGGCGGATCAGTGGCCGAGCGCCTTCGAGAACCGTGACAGCATGGCGATCGACGCGCTGGTGATGACAGTCTTCATGGCGACCTCCTGCAGGTGAACGGTTGGATGGAGACGCGACTTTGCGCCGTCGCGTGGCGACCTGTCAAGGCCGCGGCGTGTCACGGCCGCGGCGAGTGCCGTGCGGGGTTCAGAACGTGACGTCTTCCGGCACCAACCCGCGCTTGCGCAGCAAGGGCTCGATCGACGGCATGCGCCCGCGGAACGCCGCGTAGGCCTGCTGCGGCGCCACGCTGTCGCCTGCACCATAGATGCATTCGCGCAGGCGCGCCGCCACCACCGGGTCGAACGCGCTGCCGGCTTCCTTGAACGCGTCGAACGCGTCGGCGTCGAGCACCTCGGCCCACAGGTACACGTAGTAGCCGGCGGCGTAGCTGGCGCCGGAGAACAGGTGCTGGAAATGCAGCAGGCGGTGGTTGACGGCCACCTCGGGCGGCAGGTTCAGGCGCGCCAGCGTGGCGGCCTCGAACTCGGGCAGGTCTTGCGGCGGCTCCTTGTCCTGGCGCGAGTGCACGGCCATGTCCACCAGCGCGCTGCCGGCATAGCGCACCGTCTCGTAGGCCTGGCCCCAGCGGCGCGCGTCCTGAAGGCGGCGCACCAGCGCCTCGGGAATGGGCTCGCCCGTCTGCCAGTGGCGCGCGTGACGCGCGATCACCTCGGGCTCGAGCAGCCAGTGCTCGAACAGCTGCGACGGGAGCTCCACGAAGTCGCGCAGCACGTTGGTGCCCGACAGGCGCTGGAACGTGACGTTGGAGAGGAGCCCGTGCAGGCCGTGGCCGAACTCGTGGAACAGCGTGCGCGCGTCGTCGAAGCTCAGCAGCGTCGGCTCGCCCGGCGCGCCCTTGGCGAAGTTGTTGTTGTTCATGATCACCGGCAGCTCGACGCCGCCGTTGCGGCACTGCCAGCGCAGCGCGCTCATCCATGCGCCGGAGCGCTTGGTCTGGCGCGCGAAGTTGTCGTGCAGGAAGATGCCGATCTGCTGGCCGGCGTTCTCGTCGTGCACCTCGTAGGCGACGACGTCCGGGTGATAGACGGGAATAGCGTCGTTGCGCACCATGCGGATGCCGAACAGCCGGTGCGCGCAGTCGAACGCGGCCTGCACCATGCGGGCCAGCGAGAAGTACGGCTTCACCTCGGCGTCGTCGAACGCGTAGCGCGCCTGGCGCACGCGTTCGGAGCCGAAGCGCCAGTCCCATGCCATGTAGGGGCCGGGCACGGCCGCCTCGCGCAGGCTCTCGTGCACGGCCTCGCGCTCGCCCTGCAGCGCGGCAAGCGCGCGCGCGTAGACGTCGTCCAGCAGGTTGTTGACCGAGGCGATGTTGCCGGCCATCGTGTTGGCCAGCGCGAAGTCGGCGTAGCTCGCGTGGCCGTGCATCCAGGCCTGTTCCTGGCGCAGACGCAGGATGTCGCGTGCCACTTCGTGGTTGTCGGTCTCGCCTTCGCTCTCGCCGCGGCCGACCCAGGCCTTCCATGCGCGCTCGCGCAGGTCGCGCCGCGCCGAGAACGTGAGGAAAGGCACGATCAGCGAGCGCGACAGCGTCACCACGTGCTGGTCGTCGCCCAGGCCGCGATCGGTGGCGGCCTGGCGCGCGGAGGCGCGCACGAACGGCGGCAGGCCGTCGAGCTCGTCATCGGCCAGTTCCATCTGGAAGCCGGCCTCGTCGGCCAGCACGTTCTGCGCGAAGCGCGTGGTGAGCTGCGCCAGGCGCTCCATGATCTGCGCGTAGCGCGGTTGCTTGTCCGGGCCCAGTTGTGCACCGGCGCGCACGAAGTCCAGGTGCAGGCGTTCGACGAGACGCAGCGATTCGGCGTCCAGCGACAGGTCGTGGCGCGCGGCGTGCACCGCGTCCAGGCGCGCGAACAGGCCGGCATGCATCATCACCGCACTGTCGTGCGCCGCCATCGGGCCGGCGAGCTCGCGCTGAACGGCCTGGATCTCGGGCGACGTATGCGACGCCGCGAGCGCGTGGAAGGCGGCCTCGATGCGCGACAGCAGGCGGCCGCTGCGATCGAATGCGGCGACGGTGTTGTCGAAGTCCGGCGGCGCGGGCTGCGCCGCGATCGTCTCCACTTCGGCGCGCTGCGCCTGCATTGCCGCGGCCAGCGCCGGGGCGAAATCAGCGGCCCGGATCAGGTCGAACGGGGGCAGTGCGAACGGCGTCGTCCAGTCGGCAAGAAGGGGATTGGTGGTGGTCATGGCGTGGTGTGTGGGCTTCTTCGAAGTGGCGGTCGTCCCGCCGTGCGGCGCAAAGCGCTGCCGGGGATGATGCCGGCGTCGCGCCATGGGGAAGCATACGGCCCCGCGCGACCTCCCCGTTCGCCGAGAGGAGATTCAGGACAGGCGCGGGCCACAGAAGCCGTTGGCCGAATGCCACTGAAGCGCGTTCGCCCCGATACCCGGGCAGGCATCGCATAGGCAAGAATGGCCCCTTTCCCGGCGCGTCCGTCAGGCGCCCGCCGGCCATTGGATCCACCCGCTCTGCGATGATCAAGACATTCCGATTCCTGATCGCGGCCGCCATGCTGGCTGCCGCGGCAACGAAGCCCATGGCCCAATCCCCTGCTGCCTCCGTTCCACCGTCCGCCACGCCGGCGGCCCCGACGGATGATCCCAACCTGTGGCTGGAGGACGTCCTCGGCGACAGGGCCCTCGCGTGGGTACGCGAGCGCAACGCGCAGTCGCGCAAGGTCATCGAGGCATGGCCCCGGTTCAACGAGACGCGCGCCCAGTTGCGCGCCGTGCTCGACTCCAAGGAACAGATCCCCGGCGTCGTGCGCCGCGGCGACTGGTTCTGGAACTTCTGGCGCGACGACAAGAACCCGCGCGGCCTGTGGCGCCGCGCCACGCTGGACGAATACCGCAAGCCGCATCCCGCGTGGGACGTGGTGATCGACCTCGACGCGCTGGCGCAGCAGGAGAACGAGAACTGGGTCTGGGCCGGCACCAACTGCCTCGCGCCGAAGTACGAACGCTGCGTGATCATGCTGTCGCGCGGCGGCTCCGACGCGCACGTCACGCGCGAGTTCGACATGGTCAAGCGCGTGTTCGTCGCCGACGGCTTCACGCTGCCCGAGGCGAAATCCAGCGTGGACTGGATCGACGAGAACACGCTCTACGTGACCACCGATTTCGGCCCCGGCAGCCTCACCGATTCCGGCTACCCGCGCGTGGTCAAGCGCTGGTCGCGCGGCACCCCGCTGGCCAGCGCCACGACGATGTTCGAGGCGGAACACACCGACGTCGCCGCCGGCGTGTCGGTGGACGACACGCCGGGCTACGAGCGCACCACGTTCAGCCGCTCGCTCGACTTCTACACGTCGCGCGTGTACCTGCTGGCGCATCTCGACGCGGCGGGCAAGGCACCGCAACTCACGCTCATCGACAAGCCCGATGACGCCAATCTCGCGTTCTGGCGCGACCGCGTGCTGATCGAATTGCGATCGGACTGGACGCCTGGCAACCGGACCTGGCCACGCGGCTCGCTGCTCGTGGGCAATGCCGTCGACTACCTGAAGGGCGATCGCCACCTCGAAGCGCTGTTCACGCCCACCTCGACGCGCTCGCTGGCCGGCTACGGCACGACGCGCTCCAAGGTGATCCTCAACGTGCTGGACAACGTCGCCGGCCGCATCGAGGAGGTCACGCCGACGGCCGACGGATGGCAACACCGCGCCGTTGCGGCGCCCTTCCCCGGCTCGCTCTCCACCAACGAGCTGAACGATCCGCACACGCCGAACGACCCGCTGGCGGAGGCCTATTTCCTCAGCTACACCGACTTCCTGACGCCCGACTCGCTGTACCTGGCCCACACGGGCAGCGACCAGCGCGAGCTGCTGAAGTCGCGCCCGCAGTTCTTCGAATCGACCGGCATGCACGTCGAACAGAAGTTCGCCAAGTCCAAGGACGGCACCCGGGTGCCCTACTTCATCATCTGGCCCCAGGGCGCGATACCCGATGGCCAGAATCCGACGCTGCTGTACGGCTACGGCGGCTTCGAGATCTCGCTGACACCCAGCTACTCGGGCGGCATCGGCAAGGCCTGGTACGAGCATGGCGGCGTCTGGGTCATCGCCAACATCCGCGGCGGCGGCGAGTACGGCCCGGCCTGGCACCAGGCAGCGGTCAAGGAGAACCGGCAGCGCAGCTACGACGACTTCGAGGCCGTGGCCGAGGACCTGATCGCCACCAAGGTGACCAGCCCGCGCCACCTGGGCATCGAGGGCGGCAGCAACGGCGGCCTGCTGGTGGGCGCCGTCGCGATGCAGCGACCCGACCTGTTCAACGCCGTCAGCTGCCAGGTGCCGCTGCTGGACATGAAGCGCTACAACAAGCTCCTGGCCGGCGCGTCGTGGATGGCCGAGTACGGAAACCCCGACATCCCGGCCGAGTGGGCCTGGATCTCCAGGTACAGCCCGTACCAGAACGTGCACGAGGACACGCACTACCCGACGATCTTCTTCACCACGTCCACGCGCGACGACCGCGTGCACCCGGGCCACGCGCGCAAGATGGCCGCGCGCATGATCGAGCAGGGCCACGACGTGCTGTACTACGAGAACATCGAGGGCGGGCACGGCGGCGCGGCCGACAACGAACAGCGCGCCGACGTGCAGGCGCTGCAGTTCGCCTTCCTGTGGCAGAAGCTGGGCAAGTGACCGCCAGGAGACTGCAATGACCGCCGCCGTGACCCACAACGAAGCCAGCCAGCGATTCGAGACCACCGTCGATGGCCAGCTGTGCGTGGCCGACTACCAGCGGCGCGGTGACGTGCTGTGCATGACGCGCACCGTCGTGCCGCCCGCCGTCGGCGGCCGCGGCGTGGTGGCCGAACTGGTGCGCGTGGCGCTCGCCTGGGCCGAGGACCAGGGCTTCCAGGTCGAGCCCGCTTGCAGCTATGTCGAGGTCTACATGCGCCGGCATCCGGAGACGCACAAGCTGCTGGCGCGCTGAGTCGGAGCCGAAGGTGTCTGGCATCTCCTCGAATCGCGCCGGGCTCTTGCTCGAAGCATCTGCGCCAGCCGCGATTCGAGGCAATGCCTGACGCCGGATTCGCTCGGGATCGGCGTCAGGCATCGCCTCCTCCGCGAGGACCACAGTCGCAGTCGCCGGCATCACGGCGCGGACGAGGAGATGCCAGACACCCCCGACCCTGAGGTGTTCAGCCGACGGCCTCGCGCGCGGGCTCCCTCGTCGGGTCGGCATCGACGCGGCGCGCATACCGCTGCGCCAGCACCGCGCAGACCATCAACTGCATCTGGTGGAACAGCATCAGCGGCAGCACGATCGCGCCCACCGCGTGCGACGCGAACAGCACCTTGGCCATCGGGATGCCGCTGGCCAGGCTCTTCTTCGAGCCGCAGAACACGATCGCGATCTCGTCGGCCTTGTCGAAGCCGAGCCGGCGCGCGAGCCAGCCGGTCAGGTACAGCGCACAGGCCAGCAGCACGGCACACACCACCAGCAGGCCCGCCAGCGCCTGCAGTGGCACCTGCTTCCACAGGCCCTCGATGACGGCCGCGCTGAAGGCCGTGTAGACCACCAGCAGGATCGAGCCGCGATCGACGAGGCCGAGGATCTGCTTGCGCCGATGGAGCCAGCCGCCGATCCACGGCCGCGCCAGGTGGCCGACGACGAACGGCAGCATCAGTTGCAGCAGAATGCGGCCAATCGAGTCGACGGAGTTCGTCGACGCCGCGTGCGGCAGCACCACCAGGCCCACCAGCACCGGCGTGATGACCACGCCCAGCATCGTCGAGGCGGATGCGCTGCACACGGCGGCCGGGACGTTGCCGCGCGCCATCGACGTGAACGCGATCGCCGATTGCACCGTGGCGGGCAGCACGCACAGGAACAGCACGCCGGTGTAGAGCTCGGGCGTGACGAGCGGCTGCAGTACCGGCTTCAGCGCGAGCCCCAGCAGCGGAAACAGCGCGAACGTGCAGGCGAAGACCAGCACGTGCAGCCGCCAATGGGTGAGCCCGGCGCGGATCGCATCGCGCGACAGCTTGGCGCCGTGCAGGAAGAACAGCAGGCCGATGGCGACGGTGGTGAAGCCGTCGAACAGGCGCGCGACGCCGCCCTGGGCGGGCAGCAGCGTGGCCAGCGCCACGGTGGCCACCAGCATCAGCGTGAAATCGTCGGGAAGAAAGGCGGGGCGTTTCATGGCGTCATTTCACCAAGCATGCGATCAAAAGAGAAATCGATTTATTCCATGGACTTATGATTCGTACTCATGAATGTCACCTTGCGCCAACTGCGCGTGTTCCGCTCCGTCGCCCAGACCCGCAACTTCAGCCGCACCGGCGAGGCGGTGGGGCTGACGCAGCCGGCCGTCAGCCGGGCGATCGTCGAGCTGGAGCGCGCCCTGGGCCTGCGACTCCTGGACCGCACCACGCGCGAAGTGGCACTGACCGAGGCAGGCCGCTCGCTGGCGGCGCGCCTGGAGCGCGCGCTGGACGAACTCGACTCGACGCTCGCCGACGTGGCGGCCCTGGCCGACGCCGACGGCGGCAAGGTGCGCGTGGCCAGCAGCCCCACGCTGTCCGCTTACCTGATGCCGGCCTGCATCGCCACCTGCGCGCGCGAGGCGCCGCGCGTGCGCTTCCTGCTGCTCGACCGCATCCAGCAGGACGTGCTGGAGAGCGTGCGCGGCGGCGAGGTGGACTTCGGCGTCGTCGTGGAGCCGCCGGCCGTGGACGACCTGCACTGCGAGGCCATCCTGCACGACCCGTTCGTGCTCGTGACGCCGCCGCACCACCCCCTCGCGCAGGCGCGCAGCGTGCGCTGGAAGGCCCTGGCCGGCGTGGCGCTGGTGTTGCTGGACAACTCGTCGGGCAGCCGCCGCTACATCGACGATGCGCTGGCGCAGCACGGCGCCGCCTGCAAGGTGGAGCAGGAGCTCGCGCATCCCACCACCGTGTTCCAGATGGTGGAGGCAGGCATCGGCCTGACGGTGATGCCCCGGCTGGCCGTGCCGCCCGGCGGCCTGCACGGACTCACGGTGCGACCGTTGCTGCCGCGGCTCGAACGCACGGTGATGCTGGTGCGCCGCAACGACCGCGCGCTGTCGCCGGTGGCCGAGCGGGTGTGGAAGATGGTCAGCGCCACCGTGCGCGCGGGCGCGCGCTAGGCGGGCCTTCTCACGCCGTCATCGAGTGCAAGGCGATGCGGTTGCCTTCGCTGTCGGCGATCAGCGCGCGGAAACCGTTCGGCGCGATCGAGTGCTTGGCCTTCAACACCTTGCCGCCACCCTGCTGCGCCGCCGTGACGGCGGCGTCAAGCCGGCCGCTGGCATCGAGATAGACCAGCGGCCCGAGCAACGAGGGCGCGACGCCTTCCCCGGATTCGACCAGGCAGCCGCCCACCTGGCTGCCTTCATGCTTGAACAGCCCGAAATTGAATCCCGGGCCGCCGATCCTGTCGACCGGCTGTCCGGTGACGGCGCTGTAGAAAGCGATCGCGCGATCGAGGTCGGTGACGGGAATGTCGACCCAGACGAAGGTATTGCTCATAAGAGGATCCTCAATGGGGACGGGTGGCGTTTTCCTTGTCCTGCAGCAGGCGCCACATCACCTTGCCGGCGCCGGACTTGGGCAGCACCTCGACGAACTCGACGATGCGCGGCGCCTTGTAGGCGGCCATGTTCTCATGCGCCCAGGTGACGATCTCGCGCTCCAGCACCTGGCCCTTGGCGTCCGCACGCAGCACCACGACGGCCTTGACCGTCTCGCCGCGGTAGGCGTCCTGCGCCGAGATGACGCAGGCTTCCTGCACCGCCGGATGCTTGTACAGCAGCAGTTCCACTTCCGACGGCCACACCTTGAAGCCGCTCGCGTTGATCATGCGCTTGAGGCGATCGGTGATGAAGAAGTAGCCGTCGGCGTCCATGTGGCCCAGGTCACCGGTGCGGAAGAAGCGCCGCCCGTCGATCTCGACGAAGGCCGCGGCTGTCGCCTCGGGGTTCTTCCAGTAGCCCCGGAACAGCATCGGACCGCGCGAGACGATCTCGCCGATTTCTCCGGGCGCCAGCTCCTTGAGCGTCACCGGATCGACGATGCGCGAATCGCAGCCGAAGAACGGCATGCCCAGGCATTGCAGCTTGGGCCGCTCGGCCGGGTTCGCGTGGCTGGGGGCGGCCGTCTCGGTCAGGCCGTAGCCCTCGCAGAAGTGCAGGCCGAACTCGTCGATCAGGCGCTGCGCCACGGCCTGCGGCATCGCCGCGCCGCCGCCCGAGAGCCAGCGCAGGCTGCTCAGGTCGAACTGCCGATAGTTCGGGCTCGCGAACAGGTCGATGATCATCGTGGGAATGCAGGTCCAGTGCGAGACCCGGTGGCGCGAGATCAGGCGGCCGGCGAGCTCGCGATCCCAGCGCGGCATCACGACCACCGTCGCGCCGCTGAACATCGGCGTGATCACGCCGTAGAGCATGCCGGTGATGTGGAACATCGGCACCACGCCCAGCACCACGCTCTCGGCGCTGCTCGAGCCCCACGCGCCGCCGCCGATCACGTTGGCCATCAACGTGCGGTGCGTGTGCATGCAGCCCTTGGGCAGGCCGGTCGTGCCCGAGGTGTAGGGCAGCAGCGCGAGGTCGTCGGGGCCGTTGACGGTGGGGCCGGGCACGTGGCCTTCGGCCAGCGCATCGAGCCAGCGCACGGTACCGGCCGGCAGCGCCGGGTCGGCCAGCAGCCAGTCGCGCATCGTGGCGGGCGGTGCCAGGTCGTCGTGGAAAGCGGCGGGCAGTTCGTCCGCGTAGCGCGTGGCGAGCACGCGCGCGACGCGCTGCGACGGCGGCAGCGCCGCGTTGGCGCTGGCCACGATGGCGGCCAACTCGGCGCCGCAGATCACCACTTTGGTGCCCGGATCGACGATGTAGTGGCCGAACTCCTCGGCCTTGTTCATGGCGTTGACCGGCACGACGACGGCGTCGGCGCGCAGGATGCCGTGGTACGCGACCAGAAATTGCGGGCAGTTCTGCATGAACAGCGCCACGCGGTCGCCGCGCCGGACGCCCTGGGCCTGCAGCCAGCCGGCGATCGCCTCGGCCTCGGCATGCAGCGCGGCGTAGCTCTTCTCGCGGCCGAAGTAGACCGTGGCCGCCTTCGCCGGATAGCGCCTGGCGGCCATCTCCAGGTTGTGCCAAAGCGAGGTTTCGGGCGGCGTCAGCGTGCGCGGCAGGCGCCGCGGCCAGAACGCAAAGTGGGGACGGTCGGCGGGCACCTCGCCGGCATTGGTATCCACCAGGGACGGGTCGATCGGGGAGGTGCGGCTGGAAAACTCTTCGGACAAAGACATCGAGATCCTTTGGTGCGCGGGGCGGATTCGCCCTGGCAATCGAATCGATAGACTACTTCGGGGGGGCCCTGGACGCCATAGTGCGAGCCCCGAGCAGGGTTGTCACAGTGGGGACAACTCAGGTTTGTCCGGTATCGTCCGAATATTGCTTGTGAAGCGCATTCCGCGCTCGCGCCCCTTCCATGGCCACATCCGCCGATAGCGATCCTGCAGCCGACAGCGACCCATCGCATGCCACGCTGCCGTGCGTGCTCGACATCGAGGCCTCCGGTTTCGGGCGCGGCAGCTATCCGATCGAGATCGGCTTCGTGCTGCCCGACGGCACCGCCTACTGCACGCTGATCTTGCCGGACCTGGCCTGGACGCACTGGGACGGCGACGCCGAGCGCGTACATGGCATCTCTCGCTCGCTGTTGCGGCGCCACGGGCGCAGCCCCCACGAGGTGGCCCTCGAACTCAATCATCGCCTGGACGGGCGCACCGTCTATTGCGACAACTGGGCACACGACTACGCCTGGCTGGCGCGGCTGTTCGAGTCAGCCGACATCAGCCCGAGCTTCAAGCTGCGCCACCTGCGCGAACTGATGAGCGAAAACGCGGCGGAACGCTTCGACGACACACGCGACATCGTCGCGCGCAACCTGCAACTGCGTCGACACCGCGCCAGCAGCGACGCGCGGGTACTGCAGTTGAGCGTGGCCAGGGTCTGGAAGAACGGGGTGTCGGGCGCCGATCAACCGCTCGCCTGAACGTCTCCGGACTCTCTGGACTGGGCCGCACGACCCAGCGCCGCCATCAGGTCCTTGCGGCTTGCCGGCTTGTCGATACGAGCGTCGAACACGCTGTCGACCGTGGCATCGTCCAGGTCGTTGTAGGCCGAGATCAGCACGAGGAACGTCCGCTGGTGCCGATCGCCCGGCTTGCGCAGCCTTCGCGCCATCTCGTAGCCGGTGATATCGGGCATCTGCATGTCGAGAAAGATCGCCTGGTAGCCGCGCTCGGCAGCCGCCGCCAGGCCGGTGTTGCCGTCGGCTGCCTCCACCACGTCGATGCCCAACGCGCGGATGACGTCCGCGATGGCGCGCCGCGCGTCGCGCGAATCGTCGACGACGAGCACCGGTCGTTCCACGTCGATGCGCAACGGCGCGTCGGCCAGGCCATCCGCCCCTTCCGAGATCGGCACCTCGACGATCACCGAGGTGCCCTGGCCCACACGAGAATCCACGCGGATGCTTCCGCCCATCAGGTCGACCAGGCTGCGCACCACGGCCAGGCCGAGTCCACTGCCTTCGGCCATGCCGGCGGTCTGCGGCGAGCGATAGAACGGCTCGAACAGGCGTGACATCTCGTCGGGATCGATGCCGACGCCGGTGTCCGAGATCTCGAGGCGCAGCCGGCCCCTCCCCTGCATCAGCTCGGCATTGATCGAGACGCCGCCGCGCTCGGTGTACTTGATCGCGTTGGTGAGCAGGTTGTCGATGATCTGGCGCAGCCGCGCCGGGTCGGAGTAGATGCGCTGGCCCAGCTCCGGGCCGGCCTCCCAGTGCACGTCGAGATTGCGCGCGGCGAGCGCCTCCTCGACGTCGCGCAGCGCGGTATCGACCAGCTTGTCCAGCTGGAAGCCGCGAATGCGGGTCTCCAGGCGGCCCGAGGACATCTTGGCGAAATCGACCAGGTCGCTGATGCGTCCGCGCAGCGAGCGCGTGGCCTCTTTCAGGCGCGTGAACGCCGGATCCCGTGCATCGACGCGGCCGCGCGACTCGATCACGTCCATCGTGCTCCAGATGGATTGCAACGGCGTCAGCAGTTCGTGGCTCAACATGCCCAGGAAGCGCGCCTTGTCGCGCGCCACCGTCTCGGCGCGTGCCCGCTCGGCCTCGGCCACCTCGGCGAGATGCTCCGCGCGCGCGCGGCTCGCAAGCTCGCGCCGCGCGACCGCCACCCACTGCGTGGCCAGACCCACCACGAGCACCAGCATCGCGACGATCACGCCGAACGCGATCAGCAACTGGCGCCGCACATCCTCCACCTCGTCGAGAAAGACGCCCGCCATCGACTGGCGCTGGCGCGCCTCCTGGCCGATGCGCGCCAGGCCGTCGAGCACCGCCTGGGCCTGAGCCCGCGCGCGCGGGCGATCCGGCACGCCAGGTTCCTGCTGCTGCAGGCCGCTGGACAGGTCCGCCACCGCCGCCGTCCAGGACGGCTCCTGCGACAGCATCAAAGCGCCCGGCCGCGCGATCTCGGCCCGCAACGCAGTCGCGCTCGACGCGAAGCGCCGCGCGTCGGCCCGCAGGCTGTCGCCCGGGGGCGATGGCGCCCCGACCGCCAGATCCCATTTGACGGCCAGCGTGGACTCCATCGCGGCGTCGTGCAGCGACCAGAAGCGTTCGAAGCGATGCATCGCGCCATCGAACTTCACGCTCGACTCGTGCAGGCGGTTCTGCAGCAGATCCACCGTGAACCAGGCCAGCCAGGCGGCCAGCAGCAGGACGGCGCCCATCAGCCATGGCGTGGCCACCGCCCACGGCCCGACGCCGCGCGTGCGCCGCGCCGCACGCGCGGGGGCCGCGCGCGGCGCGGATGCAGCGCCCACAGGAATCGCGACGGTGACGGGTTCGATGGGCAGAAGGATCTCCGGGAAGGCGTTCGGCGCCGATGCAGCTGCGTGCCGGGTGGGACACGGCGCAGCCTCGGCAACGATGATACGGGCGGGGTCGGGTTGCAGCCCCGGCTCGACACCTTGATGTCAGCCAGCGAGGCGCCTGCGTGACAAGAGGCCCGGAAATGCGGCATTTGGCGCGGCGCGACCCGATCGCGGCGATGTGCCGCCCTGTTATCGCTGGCGACGGAAGCGCCCTTTATCGGCCAGTTTGGCGCGCGCGACCCTGCCGTTTCGGGCTTACCGTGGGAGCCTTCAACGGAGGCCGACGTGGACGCCAACAACGCTCTGGAAACCGCCCCCTCGCACCAGCCCGCGCCGGCGAGCGATGGCCTTGCCCTGCCCTGCGGCGCGCGCTGGCGCCAGCGCGACAGCAACGCCGAGCCCTGCGAGCACGTCGAACTTCCGCTGGATGCGACGGACGGCCGTGCGGTGGCCAAGGCGCCCGCACCGCAACAAGCTCTTCACGACGACGAGCTCTGGCTGCTGGCGCGGCGCGCCCAGGGCGCGGCATTGCGCCTCGACTTCGAACTGCGCACCGCGCTCGCGCGCCAGGTCTTTCGGCGCGACTTCGTCTACGTCTCGCGCCAGCTGCACGCATTGGAGGCCAGCCGGCGCGTGCAGGGCCTGTCCCGTGCCTGCCTCGCCGATGCCCTGGCCGCCATCGAACGCCGGGCCGCCGATGTGCAGACGCTTCTGCAGCGCATCCGCGCCGACCTGCAGACGGCGATCGCCACGCGCGCGCCGGCCAACGCCAGGATCGCCTTTGCAAGCCCGGCCCGCTTCCAGGCCACGATCGTCAGCCCTGCCGCCCACCGCTACCTCTCGTTGTTGATGCAGGCCGACGAGACCCTGGCGCGGCTGGAAATGGCCTGGTTGCTGGGCCTGGTGGAGCCGGCCACCCGAACGGCGCTGGCCGGTGATTGCCGCCGGGCGCTGCAAGGGTTCAAGGATCTCGCCTGCGATCGTCGACACGCCGTCGGCGAACAGGTGCGGGAGGTGAATATCCACCGCAAGGCAGGCCTGTTGGCGGACAGCAGTGCCCGGGAAGGCGATGCAAGCCTCGAGCCTTGAACGTGGCCCCTGACGCCCGTCGGGCCACGGATCGCAGATCGAGGGCTTGCCAGCTGCGGCCGCCGCCTTCAGTCTTCGCACCTTTTCGCCGCTCCCCGCAGCATCGCGCCGTCGTGGATATCGAGCCGCCCGCTGCGCACATCGCCATCCACGCGCGCGCCGGGCGCCAGCGTGAGCTTGCCGCGCGTGGTGATCACCGTCCCGCCGCCGCTGTCGCCCACCGTCCCGCAAACGTAGACGTCGCCGGACGCCACCAGCCGCCCCTTCAGGCTGGCGCCCGACCGGATGACGACCGGCCCGGCAGTGCAATGAATGTTGCCGACGACATCCCCTGCCAGAAGCAGCGCACGACAACGCAGATAGCCACGGATCACCGCGCCGGCCGGCACCACGAGCGCGTCATCGAGTTGCAGCGTCGCGGCGGGCGAGCGCGGTGGCCTCGCCCCGGACACCTCGGTGCCTGGCGGCGGCGCAAGCGCACCCGGCATGGGATCGACGCCACGGGAAGCGGCCGTGTCCGACGACCGCAGGCGTCGCTCCGCGAACGATGACCGGGCCATCGCCGAATCGCTGTCGCGGCCACCGCCGAGGCCCACCACCAGCGCCCGGCGCTGGCGCGCCGCCAGCACCGTCGGCGAACCGGGCGCGGGCTCCGGCGCCAAGTCGAGATCCAGGCGCGTCACGGCCGCTCCTGCTCAGCAGCCGACGCCACCGTGGTGCCGTCGCCTGGCGCGCGCGCCAACACCGCGGCAACGCACGGCGATGCCACAGGGCGCGACGCCGTGTCGTGAGCGCCAACGGCGTCCGCCACGGACCGCCCCGCGGCGGGTCCCGAGGCGACAGCGGGCGCAAGCGCCACCAGCAGGCCACCGCCCGCCAGGCCGGCCGCGCCTCCGAGGACGGCGGCGATCCACCGTGAGTTGCCGAGCGACGCAGGGGCGACGCGACGATGAAGGGCAGGCATGACGACAACCTCCGACGAGTGCATGGGCCTGCGTCCATCGTGCGCGCACGGGAGAAATCTGCCCGTGTCCCGACGCATGGAAAATCCGGGATTTGGCGCCGCAGGGGGTTCATTTCGTCGCCCATCCCCGGACGCCGGCCGTCGAGAAGCCCTCCGCCCGTCCGGGATCGGTTCAACTTTGAAGCAAATCGGTCGAAGAACAGGATCCGAGCGCAACAGCGCATCGCTCCACCCCAGTTTTCCGGAGTCTCCCGATGAATCATTTCTCTCGTCGCACCGTCCTGGTGCTGGCCAGCCTCTGCCTCGCCGGCGGGGCTGCCCTGGCAGACGCCGAACGCGGCACGAAGGATGAAGCGAAGGCCATGGCCGACGCCGCCTACGACCACATGAAGAAGGTCGGCGCCGACCAGGCCTACAAGGACTTCACCAACGACAAGGCCAATTGGACCAAGAAGGACCTGTACGTGATGGTCTACACCGGCAAGAACGTCGCGCTGGCCCACGGTGCCAACGAGAAGCTCGTCGGCAAGGACATGTCCGCCGTCAAGGACGCCGCCGGCAAGCCCGTCGTCACCGCGTTGAACGCGCTGGCGGCCAAGGGCGGCGGCTGGTACGACTACGACTGGCCGGATCCGATCACCAAGAAGCTGATGCTGAAGTCCACCTACGCCCACCCGACGCCCAGCGGCGACGGCTTCATCGGCGTCGGCATCTTCCGCTGATCGCCCGGGCGTTCCTGCAAACCCCCTGCCGCTCTCCAGGCGACGGACACCCCGTCCGTCGCCGCTTCGCCTTGCCAGAAGACGGTCGCCCCATGAACAACCTGCTTCGCGATGCCTCGATCAGCCTGAAGGTCGCGCTCGCTCCCATCCTCGCCCTGATCGGGCTGGTCGTCGTCGCCGCCATCGGCCTGCTGAGCAACCAGCACGTGGCCAACGACATGGCGCGCCTCGGTGGCGCAGGCATGTCGCGCCTGGTCGACGCCAACGCGCTGTCGGAGCGCATGACCGAGCTGCACCAGCGCGTGTACCAGAGCCTCACGTGGGAGGCCATCGGCCAGCGCCCCGAAAAGATCAAGGAACTCGACGCCGGCCTGACCAAGGACCTGGCGCGGTTCGCCAGGAGCGCTGATCCCGCCACGCTCGATGCCTCGGCCCCGGCCGAGCAGCGCGCCGCAGTCGCCGACCTGGCCAAGGGCTTCGCCGCGTACGCGAAGATCGCTGCCGACACCATCGACATGAAGTCGGCCGGCGTCGCGATGGCCGCCAGCTACGTGGGCGCGCTCGACGACCAGTTCAAGCTCAACCAGCAATTGATGGCTGGCTACGTCAAGCAGCAGCTGGACGCCACGCACGCCAGCGTCGCCACGGCCGAGGCCGGGTTGCGGATGCAGACGCTCATCATCGCCGGCGTCGCCGCGCTGGTGCTCCTGCTGTGCGTGATCCTGTCTTGGACGATCGTGCGCACGATCACCGTGCCGCTGACGCGCGCCGCTCAACTGGCCGGTTCGCTCGCCGAGGGCGACCTGAGGGCGCGCCACGGCCGCGCCGGCAGCGACGCCACCGGACGCGTGCTGACGGCACTCGACGACGTCGCACGCAACCTCACGACGCTCGTCACCGACATCCAGGGCACCGCCGACGAGATCAACACCGCGTCGTCCGAGATCGCCAGCGGCAATGCCGACCTGTCGGCCCGCACCGAAGGCACCGCGTCGTCGCTGCAGCAGGCGGCGGCGTCGATCGAACAGCTGTCGGCCACGATCCGCGCAAGCGCGGACAACGCGCGCGATGCCAACAAGCTCGCCAGCGACGCCTCCAGCGTGGCACGCGAAGGCGGCGTGATGGTGGCCAACGTCGTCCAGACGATGGACGCGATCAACGTGCGCGCCCGCAAGATCGGCGACATCATCGGCGTCATCGACGGCATCGCGTTCCAGACCAATATCCTGGCACTGAATGCAGCGGTCGAGGCCGCGCGCGCCGGCGAGCAGGGCCGCGGCTTCGCGGTGGTGGCCAGCGAGGTGCGCTCGCTGGCGCAGCGCAGCGGCGACGCGGCGCGCGAGATCCGCACGCTGATCAGCTCGTCGGTGGAGGAGACCACCGCCGGCGCCACCAAGGCCCAGGCCGCGGGACAGACGATGACGCGCATCGTCGACGCGATCGAACAGGTCTCGCAGACCGTGGCCGGCATCTCGCGCTCGGCGTCCGAGCAGGCCAGCGGGATCTCGCAGGTCAACGAGACCGTCTCGGAGATGGAACGCAACACGCAACAGAACGCAGCGATGGTGGAAGAGGCCACGGCCGCAACCGAATCGCTCAATTCGCAGACGCGCAACCTGGTCGAACTGCTGACCCGATTCCGTATCGAGTGACGGCTCTCGGCCCCAACGCCGAGCGCCGGGGCGGGCGATGCCGTCAAGCATGTCGTCCGTCTTTTGGGCGCCTCCGACTTCGGTCGGAGGCGTTTTTCTTCGTGCCGTCGGCAACATCGCTGCCGGGCGCGGGGCTTGCTGACGACGTGCATCCTTGCCAGTCCGGAGAATCCATGTACATCGGCACTGCTGCCTGGAGCATCCCGCGCGGGGTCGCGGACTCGTTTCCCGGCGAAGGCCAGCACCTCGATCGCTATGCCCGCGTGCTCTCCTGCACGGAGATCAATTCGTCGTTCTATCGACCGCACCGGGTCGAGACGTACGCCCGCTGGGCCAGCCAGACGCCGCCGCACTTCCGCTTCGCGGTGAAGCTCCCGCGCGCGATCACGCACGACGCGCGCTTGCGCGGCGCACGCGAGCCGCTGCAAGCTTTCCTGGCGCAAGCTGCCGGGCTGGGCGCGAAGCTGAGCGTGCTGCTGGTGCAGTTGCCGCCGTCGTTCGCCTACGAGGCGCCCGTCGTGAAGACGTTCTTCACGCTATTGCGCGAGTCGTGGGACGGCCCTGTCGCGTGCGAGCCGCGTCACGCGAGCTGGTTCGAGGGCGCCGCAGATCGCGCACTCGCCGCCCTGCGCATTTCACGCGTCGCCGCCGACCCGGCACGCAACGCCGACGCCGCACGCCCCGGCGGCTGGCTGGGGCCGGACGGCGACGGCGCGGGCACGCTGCTGTACTACCGCTGGCACGGCTCGCCGCGCATCTATTGGTCGCGCTACGACGACGCCTGGCTGGCGCAGCAGGCCACGCACCTGGCCGACTGGCCAGAGAGCGCGCTGCGCTGGGTGATCTTCGACAACACCGCTGCCGGCGAGGCGACCGCCAACGCGCTGGCGCTGGAGGCGCTCACAGCCCCTTGATGATTTCCTGGCGCTTCTTCTCGTACTCGGCCTTGGTGAGCAGGCCCTTGTCGTAGAGACGCTTGATGTTGACCAGGCGTTGCTCGGCATCGCTCATCGCGGGCGCGGCCGGTGCCGCCATCGGCGCCGGCGGTGCCACGGGAACGAGCACCACGGCCGGAGGGGCAGGCGCCGCGACCGGCGCCGGCGGCAGCGGGGCCATGGGGGCGGCCGGTGCGAGTGCGGCAGGCGGCGTCATCGGGCCCGGAGCGGCCGGCGGCGCCGCCGAGGCGGACAGCACCAGCCAGTCGGCGCGCCGGTTCGTCGCGCTGGCACTCTGGATCGTCGCCGAACCCGGCGCGGTGCGCGAGCCCGTGGTGAAGTGCGGTGCCATGCCGCTGCCGCGGGCAGCATCGTAGAAATCGACGCGCGGGTCGCGCACGATCAGGTTCAGGTGGCCATCGACGACGAACAACCGGGCCGTGACGGCCGTGATGCTGTAGAACGTGTTGTCCTCATGGCGCGCCGAGCTCACCAGCGCGAGATCCTGGTCGGGACGGGCGTTGGCCAAGGCCTCGGTGATCGCGGGCACGATGTTGTTGAGCTCGTCGATGGCGAACAAGGGCTTGGCGGCACCGCCGCGGATCACCTGCACCTGCTGCAACAGCGCGTGCAGCGTGTTGGGCTCGATCGTCCACGGGTGCTGGTTGGCAGGCGCACCCGCTTCGCGAGCGACCAGCTCGACGGTCGTGTAGTCGGCGATGCGCCACAGCTGGCGTCCGGTCACGCCGCGCATCACCGGTGCCGTGCCCGACCAACCGATGGGCGAGTCCGCCTGAAAGGCAGACGCCGACAGCGTGGCCAACAGCAGGGCCGAACCGAATACGACGCTGGCGCCGACCGACAGGGAGGGTTTGCGAAGTGCAGCGATCGTCATCGATAAGTCTCCAGATATTGTTCGAGGCTGGCATCGCCACGGAGGCATGCCGCGCGTGCACTCTAACGCAGGCCGGCCGGACGTGCTTCAGAGCACCACGGGTTCGGGTTCCAGACGGATGCCGAAGCGGCCGTAGACGCTCTCCTGGATCGCCTTCGCGAGGGTCACCACTTCGGCACCGATCGCGTCGCCGCGATTGACCAGTACCAGCGCCTGCTTCTCGTAGACGCCGGCGCGCCCGATGGACTTGCCCTTCCAGCCGCAAGAGTCGATCAACCACCCTGCGGCGAGCTTGAACGTGCCGTCGGCCATCGGATAGTGCACCACGTGCGGGTCGCGGCCGATGATGTCGCGGCACTGATCCTCGGTGACGATCGGGTTCTTGAAGAAGCTGCCCGCATTGCCGATCACCGCCGGATCGGGGAGCTTGGCGCGGCGGATCGCGCAGATCCAGTCGTAGACCTGGCGCGCCGTGGGCTCTGCGATGCCGGTCTCGGCGACCTTGCGTTCGAGCTCCAGGTAGCCCAGCACCGGCTGCCACGGCCGCGGCAGGCGAAAGCGCACGCGCGTGATCACCACCTTGCCGGCCAGCACGTTCTTGAACACGCTGTCGCGGTAGCCGAACAGGCACTGTGCGCGGTTGAGCGAGATGCCCAGGCCCGTGACCAGGTCCACGCCGTCGAGCGAATCGAAGCGGTCGGCCATCTCCAGGCCGTAGGCGCCGATGTTCTGCACCGGGGCGGCACCGACCGTGCCGGGGATCAGCGCCAGGTTCTCGAGCCCCGGCCAGCCGCGCTCCAGCGTCTCGGTGACGACGTCGTGCCACGTGAGGCCGGCGCCGGCCTCGACGACGAAGGCATCGTCGCGAGTCTCGACCAGGCGCAGGCCACCGACCTCCACCTTGAGCACCACCTCGTCGATGTCGCGCGTCAGCACGAGGTTGCTGCCGCCGCCCAGAACTAGCTTGGCAGCGCGCCCGACCGGCGAATCCAGCACGCGGCGCACGTCGGCGTCGGCGTGAATGCGCACGAGGCGACGCGCGTGCGCGGGCAGCCCGAAGGTGTTCAAGGCCTTCAAGGAAACATCGGATTCGAGCCACGGAGCTGAGGACATGGCAGAATTTTCGCAGGTCCTGCCCTTTCCACCTTTTTTAGTCTCCCGGAAACTCCCAATGCCCAGCTTCGACGTCCTCCTCGAACCCGACATGGTCGCCATCAAGCACTCGGTGGAAAACACAAAGAAAGAGGTCGGCACGCGCTTCGACTTCAAGGGCACCAGTGCTGCCTTGGAGCTGAAGGAAAAGGAGAAGGAGATCCAGCTCATCGGCGACGGCGACTTCCAGATCGAGCAGATCAGCACCGTCCTGCTGGGCAAGCTGACCAAGCAGAACGTGCAGGTCAGCTTCCTGGACATGACCGCCAAGCTCGAGAAGATCGGCGGCGACAAGGTGCGCCAGATGTACAAGATCAAGGCCGGCATCGACGCCCCCCTCGCCAAGAAGATCGTCACGTCGATCAAGGACGCCAAGCTGAAGGTGCAGGCCAGCATCCAGGGCGACACCGTGCGCATCACCGGCAAGAACCGCGACGACCTGCAGGTGGGGATCGCGCAGTTGAAGAAGGATTTTCCGGATCAGCCGTTGAAGTACGACAACTTCAGGGATTGAGCGGCACCATCGCAGCTAAGGCGCCCAGGACGCGACGAACACCAGGCCAACCAAGGTTGATGACGAGGACCAGCGATACGGAGTTCGCGTGCATCCGGCAGAAGCGCATCGGATTGCCGATGTCGCCGCCTGTCCAGAGCGAGATTGATACGTCGACCGCCAGGTCGATGGCGTTCAGGGCGAAGGCGGTCCTCCAGAGCGCGGGAGAGCGCGGCCACGCGAGCGTCAGCGCCGTGAGCAGCAGCATCGCTGCCACGGCGCCCGCCACCAGCTGCAAGATATTGAGGCCCGTCCCGAAGAAATCCAGGGCGCGAGCCAGGTAGGCGGCGAATCCTGCTACGGTTGAACAGGACGAGAATCCAGACCACCTACATGACACGGCCGCGCCCATAGCGCCGAGCGGGTCACGATCAAGGCGGCAACTGGCCCCCAGACACCCAGGCGGGCGTAACTCATTCACCGGCGGGCTCGACCCCGCCGTAGACCTTCGCGAAGGTCATCACGACCTCGCGTACCAGCAGGCGCTGAGGCGTCGGCAGCCGCAGGAACGCCTCGAGCGTCTCGCGCTCGGCGTACGTCAGCCGCTCATCCCAGGAGCGTCGCCTCTCGGCGGCCGTCAGCGGCACCGGCGCGCCATATTGCAAAGCGTGCGGATCGACCTTCAGCAATTTGGCCAGCAACTGCAACTTGTCCTGGCGCGGCATCGTCTTGCCGTTGATCCAGTTCCAGGTCGCCTGCACGCTGATGGGAGCGCCTTGCCATTTGCGATTGAAGACGCCTTCCAGCGCAGTCCCACTGATCTCCATTCCGGCCGCCGCCATGGCGACGCGTAGCCGCGCGCTGAATTCTTCCTTCACGTTCATCCGGCGAAGCTACCCAGTGCACGGCCGAGAAATTCAAGTTTTGCTTGATAATGATTTCAATCATCACTTGATTTCGACAACGCACTCCTGCTGCACGTCAGCAGGTTTTCCCTCAAGGACGGTAGCTGCAATCGATCACGTCCAGCGCAATGGCCATCTCTTCGCCATCAAGGGACAGGTTCGGCTCTTCCTGGGCTTCGCCCACCTCCGATGACCGCCGCACACAAGCGCCAAACGCGCCCCTAAAACCGTTTGAGACTCCAGGAAAACAGAACGCGCCATGACACTCAAGACCCTTTGCATCCCGCGTCGCTCGACGTTTTCCGCAGATCGACGAGCCACGGTGTTGAGCCTGGACGCTTTCCTCAAAGGAAAGATCGATGGCCGTGAGTTTTTCGATGAGAACTATTTCACCAACGGCATGTTGACGCTGGTGGACCGGGCGTTCCGGCACCTTGCCGGCAGCAACGCGGGGTCATCGGTCTTTCTGCTGTCGCAGGCCATGGGCGGTGGCAAGACCCACAGCATGATCGCCCTGGGCCTGCTTGCTCAGGACCCGGACTTGCGCCGGAGGGTGCTCGCCGACAAGGATCCGGCCCCCAAGCTGGGTCGCTGCCGCGTGGTTGGATTCAACGGCCGCAGTACAGATGCGCCTGGCGGCATATGGGGATCGATCGCGGAACAGGTGGGTAAGGCGGATCAGTTCGCGCGGTATGTATCACCTTTGTTGAGCGCCCCGGGTCCCGAGGCCTGGAAGCAATTGCTTGGGGGTGATCCGCTGGTGTTGTTCCTGGACGAGTTGCCGCCGTATCTGGAGTACGCCGTTGCCGTGCCCGTGGGCAACGCGGATCTGGGGATCGTCACCACGGCGGCGTTGGCCAACCTCTTCGTGGCATTGGCTGAGATGGACAACGTCTGTCTGGTGCTGTCCGATCTGGCTGGCACAAACTTCAGCATCGGCCAATTGAATCTGCAATCAGCTTTCGACCGCGCTGTGCAAGGCATCAGTTCCGAGTCCAAGCGCATTGCCGTGCCCATCACACCGGTGAACCCCAATGGGGACGAGCTGTACCACATCTTGCGCAAACGTCTCTTCGAAGGCGAAGCTCCGAAGGCGCAGATCGAGATCGTCGCAGCAGCCTATCGAGAGGCGCTGCGCGAAGCCGGGCGCATGAACCTCACAACGACGACGCCCGAGTCCCTGTACACGCGGGTCATCGACGCCTACCCGTTCCACCCGGATCTGCGTGAGCTGGTGGGCAAGTTCAAGGAGAACGACGGCTTTCAGCAGACCCGGGGCGTCATTCGCCTCATGCAGATGGTCGTGTCCAACCTCTGGCTCTCCGACAAAGCAGAAACCAAGGACCTCATCCATCCTTACGACATCGATCTCAACGTCGACGAACTTGCCTCGGAGATTCGCACGATCAATCCTTCGTTGAGCGAGGCCATCGCGCACGACATCGCTCACGCCGGCGATGCCGAGGTCGAACAAATCGATTTGACCAACGGCAACGCGGATGCTTCCGAAGCTGCGCGTCTCATTCTCGTGGCTTCCTTGTCGACGACACCGGGGGCGATTCACGGCCTGCGTGAGTACCAGTTGGTCGATTGCCTGCAGCGGCCTGGACGGGACCTGTCGACCTTCAAGGTCAACGTGCTGGACAAGCTCGCTACACGGGCCTGGTATCTGCACAACTCGGCCGACGGACGCTTGTTCTTCAAGAATCAGCAGAATCTTGCGGCCAAGCTGCGATCAACCGCCCTCTCGCTGCATGCCGAGACCGTGGACCGCATGTTGCGCGAGCATCTGGAACAGCAATTCGCCGCCAGCATGCGTGACTGCTACCAAGCGGTGAAGGTGCTGCCTCCACCCGACGAAGTCCAGGTCGAACAGGAGAGAACGACATTGGTCGTAGTGCGGCCTGGCGGCCAAGCCAATCAGTTGCCTATTTCAGGTGACTGGCAGGCGTGGTGGCAGCAGCAGCAGTACAAGAACCGGGTGCTGTTCCTGACCGGGTCGCGCGACACTTTTCAGAAGGTGGTGGATGCCGCGCGCCAGACACGGGCTCTCCAGAGCATCGATGACGAACTCCGACAGGAGAACACGCCAGCGGATGACCCCCAATGGCGCGCTCTGGACGCCCTGCGCGACCGCATCGCCCTGCAGTTCAGTGCCGCGTTGAAGGAGGCGTTCGACCAGGTCGTCTATCCTTCGATCAACGGTGCGCTTCGCGCCACGGGCGCCGACCTCGCCTTTGCTGGCAACCGCAGCGGCGAAGCCACGATTCGCCAGACGCTGGAAGGTGCTCAGAAGTTCACGACCAAGATCGACGATGACACCTTTCGCTCGCGAGCCGAATCCCGGCTGTTCGGAGGGCATGACACCAAGGTGGTGCTGTGGGCCGACTTCAAGCGCAACGCTGCCGTCAACACGAACTGGTCGCTTCATAGGATCTCGGCACTCGACGACTTGAAGGCTGAGTGCATGCGCCGAGGCCTGTGGCGCGAAGAGGGCAGCCACGTGCGCCGCGGTCCTTTTCCGCCGCCCACGCCGTCAGTCGAACTGCGCGAACTGTCAGTCGACGAGGACGGCGATGGCCGCACCTATTTGAAGGTCGAACCGCTGCACGCTCCGGCCGTCGTGTTCGAGACCGGCGACGCCGATCCGACCCCCGCATCCAGCCCCGTCCCCACGCCGACGCGCTTCGCGGCGACGGCCCTGCGATATCGCTTCCTGGCTCACGATCCGACGGACATAACGCGCCTCAGCCTGGTCAAGGACTGGACTGCCAAGATCCGGTTGAAGTATCAGTTGCACAACCGCGGCGATCACTACGAGGTAGAACTGCGGGCGTTGCCCAAGGTTGGCGGCATCGACATCCGCTACACCACCGACGGCTCAGCCCCCGCCAACGCAAGTGCGGTCACCTATGGCGGTGTTTTTCGTGTACCTGCGGGCAGCCGTATCGTCTGCGCCGTTG
>Ga0302157_10001947_pt1 | contig 24708 bp, 19 predicted proteins | sample I_Bog_N3_3_FD_193502 | JGI IMG/M metagenome (GOLD analysis project Ga0302157, IMG submission 193502) | Peat permafrost microbial communities from Stordalen Mire near Abisko, Sweden - I_Bog_N3_3 | ecosystem: Environmental > Terrestrial > Soil > Wetlands > Peat | place: Sweden: Abisko, Stordalen... | reverse complement strand
GACTAGGGTGCATCAACGACGTACCCGCGTCCTTGCGGAGGCCGCATCGGGGCTGCTGCCGAGAAATCTGCGGTTGCTCGACGTAGGTTGCGGAGACGGCCTATTTGCCTCCAACCTTTCAAGGCTGCGGCCGGACCTCCAGGTCGAAGGGGCCGAGTTCCTCCCGCGCCCCGGCTGCAGGATCCCCGTCGTCGCCTTTGATGGCTCGATTCTTCCATTTCCGGATGCCTGCTTCGACGCATGCCTCTTGATCGATGTCCTGCATCACACGGAGTCGCCTTCCGCACTGCTCGCAGAGGCCGCGAGGGTCGGCTCCGGGCAGATATTGCTAAAGGACCACCTTAGAGAGGGCTTCGCCGCAGACTCTTGCCTGCGATTCATGGATGTGGTCGGCAATCGGCGCCACAACGTACCGCTGCCCTTTAACTACCTCAACTCGGACGAATGGAAGCAGGTCTTTGCAGCGTGCAACTTGAGCCCAGTCGAGACGGACTCCCTCGACGGACTCTATCCATTCCCCGCAAGATTTGTTTTCGGCCGCCGCCTAAACTTCATGGCCATGCTGCAGGCAAATTCGCCGAAGGCCTAACGTGAGACTGCTTCCTGCCCACCCTATAGGATTCGCGCGGGGCGGCTTCGTTCTAAACGGTGTCGGAAATCCTGGCTGATTGAGCGCCGAACCTCCTCCGACCTCGAAAGGCCCCGGAAAAAAGATTTCTGCTAGCTCCTGATCATCCGGGAGCGCGCAAAAGCTTCGCGAGATATGGGTCGCGAGCCGTTACCTGCACAGCGCATGGGCGAATCGAAGGAATGGAGTCTGCAATGGTTCCACGATCGAGGGATAGGTTGCCCGGCCTGTATCATGGAAGGACAGGTTCGAAAAACCTTCCCCTTTGGCCACTCAGGCACCTCACCGTCGCCTAGGGCTGCGGCCAATGCTCCAGCCATCCCTAGGCCAGGGCGGTATTTCGGCTCGAGGGGCCCAAAGTTTGGCGAGCGCGCTCCCGAGAGTTGCCAGGGGGCGTCAGGGCTTTGCGGCGCCCTCACCCGCCAAATCCGCGGCCTTGGATGCCACCGGTTCGGCTGCCTTCTCGCCCGCCGGTAGGGCCGCGACGCCTGTCTTCCCGGCAATGCCGTCGAACGCATCGGAAAGCATCTGGAGGACCTCGGACTTGGGCGCGTATTTAAGGACATACCCCTCTGCGCCCAGCTCACGGGCGCGATCCATGGTCTTTAGCGTCCCCTGGGCGGAGACGACGATCACGTGGATGTCCGCCTGCGCGGCCTTGAGCTTCGCCAGGACATCGAGCCCGTCGAGTTGAGGGAGATTGATGTCCAAGAGCACCACGTCCGGCTTGTTCGCCGCCGCCTTGTCGAGGGCATCCGAGCCATCGACGGCCTCCCACACGGTCTTGATCCCCAGCTGCTTCAGGAAACCCCGAAGCAGCACGAGCACGTGGGGTTCGTCGTCGACAATCAGCGCTGTGACCGGTCGTGGCATTGCTTGAGGCTGATATCGAAAGCGTCTTCCAAACGGTGAAATCTTTAGCGAGCGGCCAAGGGGTGCTGTAAGCAGGTACGGACGCTTCCAATCCGTTTAGGTTGTCGCGCTAAGAGCGCCGCCGCCTGTGTTGCGGCGGAAAGGGGACCCAGCGCGTTCGCGTCTGCTCGTCATAGATCTATTCCGTCACGAAGGGAACAATGGCCTGGCGGTAAATTACTTGGATTAGCAAAATGCAGCACCTTCCCACCTGGGCCCGGTCCGTTTCACGGGGCCCGAGCCAATGCGCACGGCCGCGCCAGAGCAAGGCAGTATTTGGGAGAGCCGGCATGGGCGATTCAGGCGCGCGCCAAGGGTCGCACCCGTGCAATGCGATCGCCCCGCGGACGGAGACACCCGACCCGTCGCCCGTTTAACCCATTACGGTCCGGAATTTTAGGGCGTTGTCCATCGCACGAGGATTTCTGGGCTAAAAAGCCCCAATATATACGGGCTTTGGCCGGCGACCGACTCTCGGGTCGCGTAGCCTATAAGAAACACCGAGGTGCCCCGCGTGGCAGCTATAAGGAACTTACCGAAAGACGACTAGACGATACACCCCCCTCCGCCAGCCGTTGTTACAAAGGTCTGCCTGTCGGTTTGGGGATTGTCTCGAGGCGCCCAAGCGGTCAGACGAGAGCCTGTCATGATTAGCCCGTCTTCCAACGGCCCGCTCAATTGGCTGAAGGCGGAGCACGCGTGGAAGGGCGAAAAGGCGCTGGTCCCCGTGGACACCTGCTACCGGATCCTGAACCAGGTCGCGTGGGTCTTCGCCGCCGTGAACCTGTATACGCTGGCCATAACGTATTCGCAGGTTTTCGAGCCGCTTAAGCTCAATCCGGCGTATTGGGCTTTTTGCGCCACCCATCTGTGCATGGTTCCCGTGGCGATCTTCAAGGGTTGGCCGTTTGACCTGCGGTTCCGGCTCATGATTGCGGACATCTTTGTCACTCTTGCAATCGTCGGGATAGCCGTGGGGATCCCCCCAAGTTGGGCCTTCATCGTTATCCTGCTCGTGGCACTCGTGAGCCTTTTCTACGGCGTAAAGGCGGGGACCATGACCATCGCAGCGATCCTCCTCTTGCATTTGGTGATTGCCTGGGGTTGGGTCACGGACCGACTCCCGGTATTCCTTTCAAGACGCACGGGCATCGAGCTGCTTGACCTCGCCTCCTCGCGCACGTGGGCCCGTGTCATAGTAGTTTCCGGAGGCTACCTCGCCATCGTGGTGGCCCTCATGCGCAACGTCCTCGGAAACCTGAACAGCGCGCTGGGGACCGCCACGAGCACCCTCCGGCAGCTCTCGATCGAGCAGGAGCACCGGGCTCGGGCCGAGGAGGCCCGGACCCTCGCCGAGCGCTCCGCGCGGGAGGCTCAGAAGTTTGAGGCGCTGGGACGGCTGGCGGGAGGCGTCGCGCACGATTTCAACAATGCGCTGTGCGTCATGAAATGCTGGAGCAGCTACCTTCTCGAGGTGTCAACGGACGAGGAGGTGCGAAACGCGATGCTTGAAATCAAGCGCTCGACCGAGAATGCCGAGCATTTGACGCAGCACCTCCTGGCCTTCAGCCGCTCGGAGAAGGGCAAGCTCGAGGTCTCCGACCTGGCCGAAGTCGTGAGCCACGAGTGCCGCACGCTGCGCAGGCTTCTTCCGAAGAACATCGTCGTGACCGAGCAGGTCGAGGGGCCGATCCATGTGCCCCTCGGCAAGGGACAGATGCAGGAGATCATCCTGAACCTGGCGATCAATGCGCGTGACGCCATGCCGGACGGCGGGAGCCTGCTGGTCCAGGCCGGCATCGAGTCCCTGGAGGTCCCGACCAAGGTGCTGCCCACCGGCCGCTATGCGCGGCTTACGGTCTCCGACACGGGCATCGGGATGGACGAAGCCACTGTCGCCAGGGTCTATGAGCCCTTCTTTACCACCAAGCCCGAGGGAAAGGGGACCGGTCTCGGGCTTTCCATGGTCTACGGCCTGGTCTCCGGGGCCGGGGGATCGATCTCGATCAGGAGCGAACCCGGGAAGGGCTCCGTGTTCACGATCCTTCTTCCCCAGGCCAAGGCCGAGGCCCATCACCGGGAGGATCGTCTGGCACCGGGCGTGACCCCGATGCGCTGCAGGGCGCTGGTGGTCGATTCAAAGCCCGAGATCGGATCCCTGATCGAGAGGATCCTCACGCGCGACGGCTTCCCCACCCTTTGGGTGAAGTCGGCGGCCTCTGCCGTCGAGGCGCTGGACTCCCGCGAGGATCCCGTCGGCGTCCTGGTCATCCAGGGCACGACACCCGGCCTGTCCACCTTGGAGATCATTGCTCGGGCCCGAGCCAAGAACCCCGGATGCCGCGTCGTGATCGTGTCGGCGCCTGCAATGGACCCGGGCCTGCTGGACGCCGTGAATGAGGGCCAGTACCACCTGCTCTCAAAGCCGTTTGAGGCGGAACGCCTCCGCGCCGTGGTTGCAGCCGCATTGACCGCCAAGCCGGGGAAGCCGCAGGGCCTCGAATTCACCGGCTAGGGGAAGAGGGCGCCGCCCTCGGGCACCGACCCCGCCGCCTAGGACTCGTCGTCCGTCTCGGGCTCGGTGTCCTCGCGGCAGTCGCTGATCACGCGAAGCCAGATCTCACGCAGGTCGAAGAGCCGGACCCGCATGTCGTCGCGCAGCTCCCGGATCGCCTCGATGCCGTCCGCCTCAGCGGTGCCCACGACGGCAAAGCAGGCGTTGAGCGCGGCGAGAGCCCTCTTGAAGAGGCAGATCGCCATGGCGTAGTCCCCGAAGTCCAGGGCGTGGATCGCCATCACGGCCTGCTCCTCGCAGCGGTGCAGCGACGAAAGGAATGTGACCGAGAGGTGCTGCGGGATCTTTCCCGGCGAAAGGCTCGTGAGCTCCCAGGACCGGCGCAGGCTGAGGAAGAGGGCCTTCGTCGCGATGTAGACCGGGTTCTTCTGGAGGGTGTAGATCTCGTCCGAGAACAGCACCTTCTCCGGGCTCTCGCGCTCCTCGGCCTCCTCGGCGTCCGCGCGGTCCCATCCCATCTTGTCGGCCACCTCGTCGATCCTGTCCGGGCCCGGCTTCAGGGACTCATAGAAGCCCAGGTAGCGGTGTATGGCGCTCTCCTGCTCCCTGAGATAGACCTCCCAGTCAAATTCGTTCCAAGCAAGATCACCGTTCTCTTCCCACTCGTTTTCCGAGAGGTTGTCAGAATCGAAATCGCTCATCTGTTGGCGGGGACCGTCGCGCAGAAACACCCGTTAGGCAAATAAATTATAAGCCGGTCTCGGCCCCGGGCCCGCCAGGAGTTTGTGTGTTGAAGGGGCACCACGGTGGAGCCTAGGCTGAGCGGATTCCATGCCAGAGACCCATCATGAGACCGCATTCTTCACCGGGCGTGTCCAGGGCGTCGGTTTCCGCTACGCCGCGCTCCAGGTCGCCAGGGAGTTCGAGGTCTCGGGCTACGTGTGCAACTTGCCGGATGGCAGGGTGAAGCTCGAGGCCGAGGGGTCCAAGGACGAGGTCTGCTCGTTCATTGCCGCGGTCGAGGAGCGGATGCACGGCTACATCCGAAGGGTGGAGCGCATCTCGGACCTGCGCATGCCCCAGTTCCAGGGATTCTCCATCACGTGACAGCCGCACCCCCTGTGCCGAATCCCCTGCGGGTGTGGGTCTCGGCGATGCGGCCACGGACGCTCCCTGCGGCCATTTCCCCGGTCATCGCGGGCTCGGCGATCGCCGCCCATGACCATCGCTTCAACCCGGCGGCGGCCGGCCTCTGCGCGGTGTTCGCCCTCCTGGTCCAGGTCGGCACTAATTTCGCGAACGACTACTACGATTTCGTTCATGGCGCCGACACCTCGAGCCGGATCGGACCGCGCCGGGCGGTCGCCTCAGGGCTTGTGAGCCCGGCCGCCATGCGCAGGGCGATGGCGGCCATGTTTGCTGCCGCATTCCTTTCGGGCCTGGGGCTCATTCACTGGGGCGGCCCGTGGATGCTCGCGGTGGGCCTGGCGAGCATCGCCTGCGGCGTGGCCTATACGGGCGGCCCCTATCCTCTCGCCTACCACGGCCTTGGGGACGTGTTCGTCTTCATCTTCTTTGGACTGGTCGCCGTCACGGTGACCTATTTCGTGCAGGCTCTCCGGGTTTCCGCGCACGCCCTGCTGGCTGGCGCGTCCATGGGCCTATTGTCCGCCAACATACTCCTGGTAAACAACTACCGGGACATGGAGACCGATGCCGCGGCGGGAAAGAAGACGCTCGTCGTGCGCCTTGGCCGGAGGTTTGCGCGGGCGCAGTTCGCCGTCTCGATGGTGGTTGCTTTCGCCATTGCTGTCGCGTTTGCAGCGACCGGCTACGGGCTCGGATGCCTCCTGCCGCTCGTCCTCGTGCCCGTCGCGGTGGCACACGTGAGGCGCCTTACGCCGGCCGGCACGCCGCCCCAACTCGTGGCGCTCCTGGGCGACACCGCCAAGCTCATGGCGGCCTACGCCGTGCTTTTTGCGGCGGGTATCCTTATCTAAGGACCTGGGGTCCTTAGATTTGGGCCGCGAGCTTTGTCTTGAGCGCCGCCTTGGGCAGGAGCCCGACGATCTGCTCGATCACGCGCCCGCCCTTGAAGATGAGCATCGTCGGTATGGCACGGATGCCGTATTCGGCCGCGATGGCCTCGTTCTCGTCGATGTTCACCTTTGCAATCGAGATCTTGCCGTCAAACTCGGTGGCCAGCTCGTCGAGCACGGGCGCGATCGCCTTGCACGGGCCGCACCAGGGGGCCCAGAAGTCAACGAGGATGGGTGTCGCCGAGGTGGCTACGGCATTCTTGAACGTTTCGGTGGTGAGTGCGGTGATCTTGTCGGACATGGGTTCGAAGGATATGCGGTTAAGGCTGGAAATGCAAATGGGCCCTAGCGGGGAGCCGCCTTCTTGATGATCTCCGCGAGCTCCCTCGGCCGGACCTCCGCGAGGTGCTTGCCGCGCTGCTTGAGCTCCTCGAAGGTCTTCACGACCGTCTCGGTCATGCGCTCATGGGTCTCGGCCGAGCCCCCCACGATCGCGAACTGCTCGCCCGTCGTAACGCGCTTGTGGCCGTCGTCATTGTCAAGGCCGAGGCCAATCAGGGCAGCCGAGCCCCGCTTCGGTTTCTTTTTGCTCACAATTCCACCGTGGCCGCGTCGGCGTTTGTTTCAAGCGGCTTTTCGTCGGGGGTTGCCTCGCAGACGATGTCCGTGAACGCCTCGTTCTGGCGGAGGCGCATCCTGCTGAGGCGCGTGAGCTCGAGGACGGCCAGGAATGTCGCGACAAGCCTCCTCAGCGAGACGCCCGTGCCGAACAGGCTTGAGAACACGAAGGTCTTCTCGGACTGCATGCGCTCGAGGAGCCACTCCATCTGGTCGGCCACCGTCACCACCTCGTCGTGGATCTCCCCGACCACAAGCTTCTCGGCGAGCCTTCGCAGGACCTGGTTAAAGGTGTTCCAAAGCTCGATCCGGCTCACGCCCCTGAGCGGCCGGTCCAGGGCGTCGGTCGGCCGGTTGGACAGCTGGCGCTCCATCAGGTCGCGCTGGAGCCTGGCCATCTCGGCCAGGCGCTGGGAGGCATCCTTGAACTTCTTGTACTGGAGGAGCTGGTGGACGAGCTCCCAGCGCGGATCCATGCCGTCCTCGGCATCGGCGTCGGGGTCCACGGCATGCTGCCCCTTCGGCAGGAGCATGCGGCTCTTTATCTCCATTAGCGAAGCTGCCATCACGAAAAACTCCCCTGCTACCTCGAGGTCGAGCTGCTGCATCGAGCGCAGGACCGCCACGTACTGCTTTGTGACCGATTCTATGGGTATGTCGTAGATATCGATCTCGTTCTTGCGTATGAGGAATAGCAGCAGGTCCAGCGGTCCCTCAAAGACTTGCAGCTTAATTCGTAGGTCGGCTTCGGGCAGCACGGTTTGGAGTGTTGGAAAGGGTTCCCCGGGGTGGCGACCTTTTTCTCGAACGAACGTGAACGATTGACAGGTCCGCTGGTGGGGCCTTGGAATATTCCTTCCATGCACGGCGTCCACCGTGCGGTTTTTTAAATACACAAACACCCCCATGCCTGCAAAATCCAAGTCCAAGAAGGCCAGCCCGAAGGCCCCGGCCTCAGCAAGGAAATCAGCCTCTTCCAAGGCTCCCAAGTACGTCTATACGTGGGGCGCCGGGAAGGCCGACGGCAACGGCGGGATGAAGCCGCTGCTCGGCGGCAAGGGCGCGAACCTGGCCGAGATGACCCGCATCGGGCTGCCGGTGCCCGCGGGATTCACCATCACGACGGAGGTCTGCACCTACTTCTACGCGAACAAGCGCACCTACCCGAAGTCCCTGCAGGCCGAGATGGAGAACGGCATGAGGAACGTGGAGAAGATCATGGGCTACAAGTTCGGCGACTCCGTCGGCTTCCCCCTGCTCGTCTCGGTCCGCTCGGGCGCGCGCGACTCCATGCCCGGGATGATGGACACGATCCTTAACCTCGGCTTGAACGACCAGACGGTCCTCTCCCTGGCGAAGGCGACCAAGAACGAGCGCTTTGCCTGGGACTGCTACCGCCGCTTCATCCAGATGTACGGCGACGTCGTTCTCGGCGTCCAGAAGAAGGAGGGCGAGGACCACGAGCCGTTCGAGACCGTGATCGAGGGCTACAAGCACGAGAAGTACAGCGAGAACATCGAGGACTCGAAGCTGACCGCCGCCGACCAGCAGGAGCTGGTCGTCCGCTTCAAGGCCCTCGTCCTCGCGCGTTCCGGCAAGGTCTTCCCGAACAACCCCTGGGACCAGCTCCGCGGCGCCGCGGGGGCCGTCTTTGGCTCGTGGATGAACGACCGCGCAATCGTGTACCGGCGCAAATACAACATCCCCTCCGAGTGGGGCACGGCCGTGAACGTCCAGGCCATGGTCTACGGCAACACCGGCGAGACGTCGGGCTCCGGGGTCGCGTTCACGCGCAACCCGGCAAACGGCACCAACGAGTTCTACGGCGAGTTCCTGATCAACGCGCAGGGGGAGGACGTCGTGGCAGGCGTCCGCACGCCCGAGCCCGTCCTCAAGCTGAAGGACCAGATGCCAAAGTCCTACGCCGAGCTCCTGAGGGTCCGCTCGATCCTCGAGAAGCACTTCAAGGACGTCCAGGACATCGAGTTCACGATCCAGGACGGCAAGCTCTACATGCTCCAGACCCGGAACGGCAAGCGCACCGCCATGGCGGCGCTCAAGTTCTCGATCGATATGGTGAAGGAGAAGCTGATCGACTGGAGGACAGCAATCCTGAGGAACCCGGCCGACCAGCTGGAGCAGCTCCTGGCCCCGGTGTTTGACCTCGCAGAGGTGAAGAAGGCCACCGTCATCGCGACGGGCCTGCCCGCCGGACCCGGCGCGGCCACCGGCAAGGTCTTCTTCAACGCCGACCGCGCCGTCGAGGCCGAGAAGCGCGGCGAGAAGGCCCTCCTGGTCCGCATCGAGACCTCGCCCGAGGACCTCCGCGGCATGATCGCCGCCGAAGGCATCCTGACCGCCCGCGGGGGCGTGTCCTCCCACGCGGCGCTCGTGGCCCGCCAGATGGGCAAGGTGTGCGTGTGCGGCGCAGCCGCCCTCCACATCGACTACGACAAAAAGACCGTGTCGGTCGCGGGGCAGACCTTCAGCGAAGGCGACTTCCTCTCGATCGACGGGACGCTCGGCGTCGTCTACGCCGGCCAGCTCAAGACGGCCCCCTCGGAGATCGTCGCGGGGCTCGTCAATGGCGACAAGGCGGCCATGGCCACCGAGAAGTTCAAGAACTACAGCCAGCTGATGAAGTGGTGCTCGCAGGCAACGCGGCTCTCCGTCCGCACCAACGCCGACACGCCGGAGCAGACGCAGAACGCGCTCGCGTTCGGCGCCGTAGGCATCGGCCTCACCCGCACCGAGCACATGTTCTTCGAAGGCGACCGGATCGACGCGATGCGCGAGATGATCCTGGCGGACACCACGGCCGACCGCGAGGCGGCCCTGGCAAAGCTCCTCCCTTACCAAAGGGCCGACTTCTACGGAATCTTCAAGGCCCTCAAGGGCCTGCCGGCCACGATCCGCTTCCTCGACCCCCCGCTGCACGAGTTCTTGCCGAACTCGGCGGAGTCGCAGCTCGACCTGGCGAAGAAGCTCGGCATTCCCGTCGAGAAGATCATCAACCGGGTCCACGAGCTCCATGAGTTCAACCCCATGCTCGGCTTCCGCGGTTGCCGCCTCGGGATCAAGTACCCCGAGATCACGGCCATGCAGGCGCGCGCCGTCTTCGAGGCGGCCGCCGACGCGACCAAGGACGGCTTCAAGGCCAAGCCCGAGGTCATGATCCCGCTCGTGGGGTTCAAGCGCGAGCTCGACCTCCAGGTCGCGATCGTCCACGACGTGGCCAAGAAGGTTCAGGCCGAGAAGAAGATAAAGCTCACCTACTCCGTCGGCACAATGATCGAGATCCCGCGCGGCGCCCTGACGGCCGACGAGATCGCCGAGACCGCGGAGTTCTTCAGCTTCGGCACGAACGACCTCACGCAGACCTGCCTTGGCATGTCCCGCGATGACTCGGGCTCGTTCCTCGGCGCCTACCAGGAGGCGGAGATCTTCAAGAAGAACCCGTTCGCCTCCGTCGACCAGACGGGCGTCGGCCAGCTCATGAAGATCGCCATCGAGAAGGGCTCGAAGACCCGCCCGGGGATCAAGCTCGGCATCTGCGGCGAGCATGGCGGCGATCCGGACTCGGTTAAGTTCTGCCACCGCATAGGGCTCTCCTATGTGTCGTGCAGCCCCTACCGGGTTCCCGTTGCCCGGCTCGCGGCAGCGCAGGCCGCGGTGGCCGACCTCCAGGCCAAGAAGAAATAGTCCCGACTCGGTGGAGTGACCGCCCGCGCGGAACGTACTGGCGGTCTCTCCCCGCGTCAGTGGAAGTCGGGCGCCGCCGCCTGGCTCGGCTGGCTCTTCGACGGCCTCGAGCTTCACCTCTACACCCTGGTGGCGACGCCGCTGGTGGTGCACCTGCTCGGTGCCGCCAGCAGCGCCGACCCCGCGGTGAAGGAGAAGAGCGCCTACATCCAGGCCGCCTTCCTGGTGGGCTGGGCCCTGGGCGGGGCCTTCTTCGGGCGCCTTGGCGACCGCATCGGGCGCAGCCGCGCCCTGTCGCTGACCATCCTCACCTATGCCCTCTGCACGGGACTCTGCGCGACCGCGCAGACCTGGGGCCAGTTGATGCTCTTCAGGTTCCTTGCGGCCCTGGGGATTGGCGGCGAGTGGGCGGTCGGCGCCGCCCTCCTGGCGGAGACCTGGCCCGTAGATTGGCGGCCCTGGCTCTCGGCGGTCCTCCAGAGCGCGGTGAACTTGGGGATCCTCGTTGCCGCAGGACTTGTTACGCTCCTCTCCTTCCTCCCCCACCCGCCGTCGGAGCGCTGGGTCTTCCTGATCGGGGTGGCGCCCGCCCTGATGGTATTCTGGATCCGCGCCCAGGTGCCCGAGTCCGACGCCTGGAAACGGGCCGAGATTGAGACGGCGCAAAGGCCCGGCATCCGGGACCTCTTCCGCGGGGACGTGGCCCCGATCACCCTCAACACGAGCGTGGTGTGCGCCCTCGGCCTCTCGGGCTGGTGGCTCTTCCAGTTCTGGCACCCGCAGCACCTGCGCCGGCTGCTCGAGGTCTCCGGCGCCGCCCACGGGAACGAGACCCGCGCCATATCCGCCGCGTTCTTCTTCCTTAACGCCGTGGCGATCGCGGGAAACTTCGCGGCGGGGTGGCTCGCCAGCCGGCTGGGCAACCGGCGCGCCATCATGCTCATGTTCGCGGGCATGTTCCTTTCCATGGTGGGGGGATTCGGGGTGCCCCGGGGGTTCCCCGAGATGGCCTGGTTCTGGATGCCGCTCGTGGGGTTCTTCTCCGGGGTGTTCGGGCTCTTCACCATGTACCTTCCACCCCTCTTCCCGACCCTCCTGAGGACCACGGGGGCGGGATTCTCCTACAATATCGGGCGCCTTGCCGCGGCGGCGGCCTCGCTCGTGTTCGGGCTCGCGGCCCCGGTCGGCGACTACCGGATCGCGCTCCTGTCGGCGAGCCTGCTGGCGCTCGCGGCGACGCTCTGGACCCTTCGGCTCCCGGATGATGCCCGGTAGGGATCGGCGCAACCGGCTTGTCATGGGCCGCCCATCGCGTTCTCTGTCCCCATGGGACACGACGCCGGCAAGTACCGCCTCCTGATTGGGACGTACACGAAGGGGTCGAGCCGCGGGATCTACACGCTCGCGATGGACGGCGCCACCGGGGCGCTCTCGGGCCCGGAGCTTGCCGCGGAGGCGCCCAACCCCACCTTCATCGCCCTCTCCCCGGACGGGGGCCTTCTCTACGCCGTGTGCGCTGGCGACTCCTGGGCTTCGTCCTTCCGGGTCGACGCCGCAACGGGGCTCCTCGAGCCTATCCAGCAGGCAGCTGCCGGACCGGGACCCACCCCGTGCCACATCGCCGTCGACCCCACCGGCCGGATCGCCATCGCGGCGAACTACCACCTGGCGCTGGCCGCAGTGATCCCCCTCGGGGGCGACGGAACGATCGGCACGCCCCGGGTCGTCTCGCACTCGGGAAAGGGCGTCCACCCGAGCAGGCAGGCGAGCGCCCACGTTCACTCCGCGAACTTTTCCCCCGACGCCCGGCACGCGATCGTGTGCGACCTGGGCCTGGACAGGATCTACACCTACCGGCTCGACCACGAGAGGGTGGCCCTTCTTCCCGGCGATCCCCCCTATATCGAGTCCTCCCCGGGGGCGGGCCCGCGCCACCTTGCCTTCGGCCGGGGCGGGCGCCACGCCTACGCGATCAACGAGCTCGACAACACCATCGTGGCCTATGACTACCTGCCCCCGAACGGGGGCCTGGTGAGGCTTCAGGCCGTGTCCGTGCTCCCCGCGGGCTATCGCGGCGAGGCGACGGCGGCCGAGGTCAGGGTGCACCCGAGCGGCCGCTTTGTCTACGGCTCCAGCCGGGGACCCGACACGATCGCCGTGTTCGCCGTGCACGAGACCACGGGGGCCCTGACGCCGGTTGAGGTCGTTCCCTGCGGGGGAAAGGGCCCGAGGAGCTTTGCCCTTTCGCCCGATGGCCTGTGGCTCGCGTGCGCGCACCAGGACTCGGGCACCGTGTGCTCCTTCAGGGTCGACGGGCCCACGGGGCGCCTCTTCCGGGTTCCCGGTTCGGTCGAAGTCCCGATGCCCGTCTGCGCCGTGTTCCTGCGCTAGGGCGCCCCGGGCTAAGGCAGCTTCAACACGGTCTCTATCGCGTTGAGCACGCCCGCCTGGCTGAACGGCTTCTCCAGCAGGAAGTGCGCGCCGAAATTCTTCGCGATGCGCAGGTAGGAGTCGCGCGCGATATGCCCGCCGCCCGACATGGCGATGATCTTTATGCCGGGGTACTTTTTGCGGACCTCGGTTATGAATTCGAGCCCGTCCCGCTCCGGCATGAGGAGATCCGTGATGATCACCTCCACCGGGTGGGTCGCCAGTATCTTCGGGGCCTGCACGCCGTCCTCCGCCACCGCGACCGTGTGGCCCGCGGCCTCGAGCATCATGCTGAGCAGCTCCCGGATACCGGGCTCGTCATCGACAACTAGTATGGAGCATGCGGGCATTAGGTTGCCATATTTATGCAGAAGGGTACGTTGGCCCCTTCGCATGGGCAAGCCCATGTATGCCGAGGTGTATTCCCTATATACAGTAAATTACAGTAAATGGCTGATTTCCTACCCACCCTGCCCAAGGCCCAAAGGGCATTTCTGATAGGCGTGCAGACGCCCGACATGCCCGAGGGGGAGGGTGACGAGCTCCTGGCAGAGCTGACCGAACTGGTCGAGAACCTGGGACTTTCCATCGTGCGGTCGGTGTCCCTGAAGCTCCGCTCCCCTTCCCCGGCGCTCTTCATAGGCAAGGGCAAGGCGGAGGAGCTCGCCGCGATGGCCAAGGAGGACCAGGCTGAGGTGATCGTCTTCGACTCGGCCCTCTCCCCCGCCCAGCAGCGCAACTGGGAGGAAATGGCGGGCATGGCGGTCATAGATCGCCAGGAGGTGATCCTCGAGGTCTTTGCCGACAGGGCCCACACGCGCGAGGCGGTCCTTCAGGTGGCGCTTGCGCGCATGGAATACTCCCTGCCGCGGCTGACCCGCGCCTGGACCCACCTCTCGCGCCAGCGCGGCAAGGGGGCCATGGGCGGCGAGGGCGAGACCCAGCTCGAGCAGGACCGCCGCGTCGTCCGCAACCGGATCGCCCACCTGAAGGAGGAGATCGCCGAGGTCGTCCGACAGCGCGGGGTGCAGCGCACCCGGCGCGTCCGCGTCCCCCTGCCGACGGCGTCCATCGTGGGTTACACCAACGCCGGGAAATCCTCCCTCCTTAACAAGCTGACCGGCTCGGCGGTCCTGGCCGAGGACAAGCTTTTCGCCACGCTGGACCCGACCACGCGCCAGCTGCTCCTGCCGGGCAACCAGAAGCTGCTCGTCACGGACACGGTGGGCTTCATCCGAAGGCTTCCCCACGGGCTGGTCGAGGCCTTCAAGGCGACGCTTGAGGAGGTGCTCGTGGCCGACTTCCTGATCCATGTGGTCGACGTCACGAGCCCGCACTTTGAAAAGCACCGGTCGACCACGTTAAGCGTGCTCGCGGAGCTTGGCGCCGGGGACCGCCCCGTGGTGAACGTCTTCAACAAGGTCGACCTTGCGGACGCGGTGGAGCTGCGGGCCGCGCGGCAGGCCGTCCCGGACGCGCTCTTCCTGAGCGCCCGCACCGGAGCGGGGATCGACGCCCTGGTGGAGCGCTGCCGGGAGATGATCGCCCACAGCTACGGCACCGTAACGCTTCTGGTTCCCCACGACCGCTACGACATCGTGGCCCGCCTGCACGCGCTCGGGCACGTCCAGCAGCAGGAGCACCGCGAGGACGGCGTCCTCGTGACCGGCCGCTTCCCGCCCTCCCAGGACGGGGTCCTCGGCCCCTTCGTCGTCAAGCCCAAGAGGGCCGCCAGGAAGGTCAAGGCGTGATCGGGGCCACCGACATCCCGTTCGCCAGGCCGTCGCCCGACAAGACCGAGCAGATCGCAATCTTCTCCTTCACGGTCTGCACCTGTATCTGGCCCTTCTCGGTAAAGGCGACGTCGAGCGTCTCGCCGGTGGCCGGGTCGCGCAGGACCTCGGAGGTGCCCACCTTGAACTTCTGGCCGACGGCCACGCCCTCGCGGGAGCCGCGGTTGATGTAGACCTGGGGTCCCTTCACGAGCACCACGTTGCCGCTCCAGTGAAGGTTCGGGATCTGTGTGATGATGAAGGCGACGCCGTCGTCGATGGCCTTCTCCATGGCCGTGCCGACGTTGGTCTTCTTGAAGCCCCCCATGTCGCCGCTGAAGTTCCTGTCCGTGAATCCCACCGAAAGGCCGCTGCTTTTCACGGAGCCGAGCACCTTCTTCGAGGCGACGACCTGGCCGGTCGTCGAGTCGACGACATAGATCTCGGCGTTGATCTCGGCGGTGCTGCCGCCCCCGCCGATGCTGATGCCGCCAAAGCCGATCCCGCCGTGCTGGCCGGAGGTTGTCTGGAAATTGGTGATCACGCCCTTAACGAGAAGCTGCGCGGGGGTCATGTTGCCGGTGGTGGGCGCCTTGTCGCCCCCGGCCACGCGGCCGCTCTTGGCAAAGTCCTGCTCCTTCATGGCCGCGTCCCTCATGTCCTGTTCCCCGAGCACGATGAACTTGCCGGTCTGCTGGAGTGAGTCGGTGAGCATCTCCCCCCACGTGTCGGAGAGGTTGAACTGGCTGCCGCTGTAGCCGGCGTGGTTCTCGAACTTGGTCACCATGATGCTGAACCTGAGGCCGCCCGCGGCGGCGTCGGCGGGAGCCGCAGGGGCGTCGGCCCGGACGCAGAGGGGAAGCGAGGAGGCAAGCAGGAGCGCTAGGGCGAACGATTTCTTCATGGCCGGGCCGGGGTTGTGGCTGTCGAGGGTGTTCATGTTCGGGGCCCCGCAACCGACAGCCTGATCACGAGGTTACCGCTGGAGCTGACCCAGCTTGATTGGCCCAAATGCCACCCGTTGGCAAGGATTACCCGACCCGTCACGGGCCGGGAGCAATCCGGAAGAGCCGGGCCCCGTGGGCGGGGATCACCGGTGAAAAGGCACGTCCCGCCGGACCCAGGTCGGCATGGGCCCAAAGGTCGCGCACCCGTCCACCCGCATTTAACCCAATGCTCCCCAGGTCCACGGTGACCGGGGCGGGAAGATCGCCCGTGTTGAAGACCGCAAGGTACCTGTCCGGCGAGCCGGGCACGTCGGCCGTCCACGCGATCTTGCCCTCCGCGTCGAACAGGGGCCGGTTGTTCAGGCTGTCCTGGTCCACGGCGAGGACCTCGTCGTCGGTGAGGAGAGACAGAGTGAAGGGGTCCAGCTTCGCCATGTCGCCGCCGAACATGAGCGGCGACCTGGCGATCGACCAGAGGGTCATCACGACCACCTGCTCGTCCCGGGTAAAGCGGGTCGAATGCCGGCCAAGCTCGATCACCCCGAGCGGCAGCATATCGGCATCCGGCCAAGCCCCCGGGAGGCGGTGCGGGTTCCAGTTCTCCAGGCGGGCAAACTGCTCGCGCAGGGACGTCCAGTTGTCCCAAAAGTCGTCGCTTATCCGCCAGAGGTTCGCGTGCCGGCTCACGTGGTCCGCGGCATCGAGGGCAGTCTCCCCGGGAGAAAGGCTCAGCACGATCGGACGGCCGGACCGGTCGATCGCCCGGCGCACACCCTCCACCTCCCCTTGGTGCTCGTGGTACGGCCGGCTCATGTCGTCCACCTTCACGTAGTCCACGCCCCAGGAGGCAATCAGCTCAAACACGGAGTCATAGTAGGCCTGCGCCCCGGGCTTGGCCATGTCCACCCCGTACATGTCGGTGTTCCACGGGCAGGTGCTCCCCACGTCGGCCACATCGCGCGCCGTGTAGCCCGTTCCCTTGATCGGAAGGTTCATCTGCACGGCCTGTCGAGGGATGCCGCGCATCAGGTGGATCCCGAACCTTAACCCCTTTGCATGGACATAGTCGGCAAGGGCCTTGAACCCCGCCCCGCCCCTGGAGGACGGAAAGCGGTTCTCGGCGGGAAGGAGCCGCCCCCACGCGTCGAGCGCCAGGACGGCCCCCTTGCGGTAGTCATATCCGGTCGCGGCGGGCTCGTACCACTGGATGTCCACCACCAGGTACTGCCAGCCGTGCGCCTTGAGCTCGGCAGCCATCGTGTCCGCCTCGGCCTTCGCCTGGGCTTCGGTGATCGTGGTGGCAAAGCAGTCCCAGCTGTTCCATCCCATGGGCGGCGTGGGCGCCCACGCGTGGAAGTCGGTGACGGGCGAGCCCGCTGCCGACCCCAACGGGAGAAGCGCCAGAAGCGTTGCTGCGAGGGCCAAAGCCCGGATTCGGCGGTAAGATGACGACATAAATGAAGGGGGTTCCGGCAATGCCGATCCTGTTGAGAACATAATTGAGGACGAGTGCCGCAAGCAATCCCACCGCCAACGAAAGCAAGGCCTTTGCGGAGCACAAAAGAGCCGCCATGAGTAGGGCCTCGTCCACTGGTAAGAAGAGGCCGAGACAGCCGAGTCAGATGAAGACGATCGCGTCGCCTAGGTGAGAGGGACAGCAAACTGCGGACTGGCGGACTCCAAAAGGGCTTCGATGAGAACAAGGTCGCATTTATAAAAACAGAGCGTCGCCGCGAAGCGCAGGTTCCGGCTGCCCGAGACGCCCGCGAAATAGGTCACGATCATCAGTACTATGATGGGGAGCACCCCGCAGGACCGGCGAAGCGAATGTTGAATGCCGTGCAGGCCTCAGCCAACCCCCCCGCAGGCTGGGCCATGGACTCACCTTGAAGATTCCGATCGCAACCACCGGGGAAAAACATGAACCAATAAATGATAAAGATCATTATAGGTTAGCAGGTTATGTCAGCGAGCAAGGTTTTTTATAAGCAAAAGACCTCCGATCGTCCCTCCGTATAAAGTCAATATATGCCGTCTCATGCCGCAGCTATCCACAGGTATGCGAATTCATGGGAGGACCAAACCTGCCTCATTCGGGTGACGAACGAGACCCAGCGGCCGGTCCAAGGGGCTCCTCGTTAGCCTCACCCACCCCTGAGTCATACCCGTGGATCGCTCCCTCCGGCGGGCTCGAAGGAAATCAACGCATCGTGGAAGTGATGTTTTTGAGAGCCTGCCGGATATCCTCGTTCTCTGGCTGAAGCCGCGCGGCTTCCCTCAGATGGGCTGCAGCCTCGTCCTCGCGGCCGGGAATCCGCGCGAGCGCGCCGGCGATATAGAAGTGAATCCGCGCGTCTTCGGGCCTTAGGCGAAGCGCCTCCTCAAACTGGGAGACGGCATCCCCGATTCGTCCCGCGGAGACCAAAGCGTTTGCCAGATTGTAATGGGCATCGAAAAAGTCCGGCCTGATCCGAACCGCCTCCTGAAATTGTAAGATCGCGTCGCCCATCCGGCCGGGCGTCCTTATCCAAATGGCTCCCAAATTGTTATGCGGTTCCGCAAGTTCCGGGTCGATGCGCAGCGCCTCCTCGTAGTTGGAAACCGCCTCCGGAATCCGGCCCGCTATCCTGCAGGCGTTCCCCAGGTTGCAGATGGCCTCGACGTTGCCGGGCTCGAGCCGGATCGCCTCCTTGAATTCCGTCACCGCGTCGCCCATGCGGCCCGGGCTGGCCGCCAGGACGCATCCCATGCCGTTGTGCGCGCCCCCGTTGCCGGGATTCAGTCGGATCGCCTCTGCGTAATGCTCGGTAGCCTCCGGGAGCCGGCCCAATGACCTGAGGACATTGCCCAGGTCCGCATGCGCCTCCGAATAGTCGGGCTTGATGCGCAGCGCCTCCTCGTACTGCTCGATAGCCTCGGCATTCCGGCCCAGCGCGAACAGGGCGTTCCCCAAATTCCTGCGCGCCTCGTAGTAATCGGGCTTCAGGCGCACAGCCTCTGCGTATTGCGCCGCGACCTCATTGATCCGGCCGGGATCTTTCGTGAGCACGAAACCAAGATTGCTCCAGGCCCGGACGTTGTCCGGCCGCTTTGACACCGTGTCCCGCCACAGTGTCTCGGCGCTCTGGTAAGCCTCGTTTCGCGCCCACGTCCCCGCAGCCAGGAGCAATGCGATTATAGCGAACACGGCCAACGATCGTGGGCCCATCCATCGGAAGACCGCCACGACGAAAAGCGAGACGATCGCGGCCAGGGACAGGTAAAGCCTGTTCTCAGCCATCGGCTGCAGCGGAACCGGGATGAAGCTGGAGGTCGGCGCCAGCAGGACAAAAAAGCTCGTTGCAAGAAAGCCAAGCGGGGCGGATTTTCTCCAAAGGAGGATCGCTCCGGCGGCCGCGGCCACGACGATCAGGGCGAACGGCCACACGGCCTCGAGGCCATGAACCATGACCTGCTGTCCGTAGTCAAAGACTAGCGGCCGGGGCCACAGCGCCAGGCGCAGGTAATCGACAATGACCTTGGACTCAGTGCATGCGTAATCCCAGGAGCTGATCCCCGGGTCGAAGCCGGCGCCCGAATCCATCAGCCCGAAATGCGCCAGGAGGAACGCCAGCCACACCCAACAGAGGACCAGGCCGCAGTAGTAGGCCTTCTTGTTCCACAAGGCCGCCGCCACAGTCTGGCTGAAGAACGCACGGTCATATAGCAGGACAAGGATCGGCGCTGAGATCATCACCTCCTTTGTCGAGGTCCCGAGAAAACACGCAGCGATCGACAGGACCTTCCACATTGTGGAACGCGAAGTGCCGTTGGACCTTGCAAAAAAATATAACGTGAGGAGGAAGAACAGGCCCATCATCGATTCAGCGCGCTGGCTAATGTACGTCACACATTCGGTCTGGAGGGGATCCAACGCCCAAAGGGCCGCGACCGCACCCGCAACCCAGGACGCCGCGTCCCCATAACGACCCGCGATTCCAGGCGCCCTCAGAGTTCGTCGTAACAGCCCGAACATCGCGATTGCAGACATAACGTGGACCAGCAGGTTAACCGCGTGGTAGCCCCATACTTTCTGCCCGCCCAGGGCGTAATTGACCGCGAAGGTCAGGTTGAGGAACGGACGCCGGGCCGTGGTGGTGGAGCTTGGCGAGCTAATGACCGCCCCCAGATCGGTCCCATGCCTTATGGAGGGGTTGTCAACGATCGCGAGATCGTCATCCTGGAGGAGCGGCACACGAAATGAATTCGAGTATGCGGCGACCAGCGCCACCGTGATCAGCGCCACCGCCATCACGGCGCGCGCAGCCTCGGGCAAACGAGGCGCAGCAGCAGGGCTCCTACCGGCAATGCGCGATGACATCGGTAAATCCTGAATCCTCGCTCGCCTTGATTTAGGCAATCCAGATCTACGAATGTGACTGTTATTTAACGAGTTGAACCAATGGGGCCGCAGCCTTGCTTGGACACCCGGGCCCGGGTGCGTCTACGCCTGCAAGGTTCCCGATCTCGGCGTCTTCCGCTGCCGGGACCTCAGGCCAAACCCTCAACCCTTGCCCGCCTCAGAAAATGAACGGCCAGAAGGAGGCTCGCCACCGGCATCAGGCAGCCAAACTCGTCAATGTAAAGGTGGGTGCCGGGACCGCTTATCGTGAGGGGAGTGAACACCCGCTGGATGAAAAGATTGTGGCTAGCGTGGAGGACCGCGGCCGGCCAGAGGCTCCTCGACCTGAACGTGACATAGGCAAACGTGATTCCCAGGGGCGCGATGTACGCCGTGAAGAACACGAGCTGGAGCCAGTGGCTCCCCGCCCCGGCGTTGTAGTTCATGAGGAGGATCCCCGGGTAGTGCCAGATGCCCCAGAAGAGGCCCGAGCCAAGGCCCACCATCCAGAACGGCATCACCTTTCGCATCTCCCAGATCAGGAAGCCGCGCCAGCCGATCTCCTCCCCGAGCGCGTTGGCCGCCGAGCTGATCACGCCTAGGGTCGCCAGGAGGAAGAGGTAAAACATCGCCCCGCCGAGGCTTGTCGGCCCCTTTCCCACCACCTCAAGCGACCACTGCGCGAGGGTCTCGGGATTTCCGAACCCCGATCCCCCCATCGAGAAGAGCCACACGGGCAGGTAGACCGCGAGCCCGTAGCCCACGGGCAATAGCCACGCCGCAAGCATCCAGCGCGGGGCGGCCCACTTCCAGGGAAGGGCGCGGACATTGCGCTTAAGCAGAAGGCAGGTCAGGATTGCCGACACCCCCGGGCACCACATGACCCCCATGACCAGGAACCGGGTCATGAGGCCGATCCGTGCCATCAGGGTGTCAAACACCGCGCTCAGGGCCACGGTGATGAGGAGAAACAGGCCAATGGCGCGCCACGCGGCGCGGCGCTCGTCGGGGTCAAGGTGGGGCAAGTGCAAGAGAACGGTATCGGACAGGAGAAACGCGCCTGCAATCGGTTTTAATGGCGGGTGAGGATGCCGCGGTGGGATTGCATTGACCCTTTAGACCACCCAGCTTCCTTGGGGCCGGATGAAGTTCCTACCCCTCCTGGGCCTTTCCCTCTGCCTGGCAGCACCTGCCGTAGCTCAGACTGAGGACAAATCGGTCCACGTGGTCGCCAAAGAGGTCTCCCCTGGCGTCGTCCGCATCGCCGCGCATTCCGACACCATGCTCGAGTACACCCTCACTTTAAGAGCGGACCTGGTTAATTTGGCATCGGAGCCGTCGCTCCCTCTCACGGTCGACATCAGGGGCCGGCGCTCGGTCGATCTTGCGATATTATCCATCACGGACCCGGAGCAGCCGTGGGAGTATAGTTATCATTTTACCTGGAGGTACGGCGTCCGCGGAGGGATCCCCGATCCCGAGGTTGTATATGACCTCCCGTATAGCCCGGGGGAAAAGCACAAACTGGTCCAGGGCTATCTGGGGTCGTTTAGCCACTTTAAGGGATCGCCAAACGAATACGCCTATGACTTCGGCATGCCCGTTGGGACGACCGTGCGCGCGGCGCGCGGCGGGGTTGTGACCGGCGTGCGCCAGGACTCGGACGTGCGAGGCACCACCCCCGCATTCATGTCCTGCGCCAATTATGTCATCGTCCGGCACAGCGACGGAACCTACGCCGAATACGTGCACCTGAAGAAGGATGGGGCGCTGGTGGCCCTCGGGGACACGGTGGCGGGGGGCCAGGCCATAGGTTTGTCGGGAAACACCGGGTTTTCGTCGGCGCCCCACCTGCATTTCGCGGTGTTTGTCCCCCTCGATGGAGAATCCAGGAAAACCCTGCCCATCGCCATGAAGACCCGGGAAAGCGGCGCGATTCCGGATAAACTCACCGAAGGCCAGATCTATTGAGCCTTGGGTCGAAACATAGGCTTGTCTTCCCGGCCGGCGCCACACCAGCAAGCCATGGCGCCCAGGGTGCCGCTCTAGGGCTCCCAAGGTCTGGATTGACGGCCGGCACAGGTGAAGGGTGAATGAGGCGGTGAAGATCACCCCGGGTTCACGACTTCTTTTCATCGGCGATTCCGTCACGGACTGCGGCCGCCTGCGCCCCGTTGGCCGCGGGTCCCAGCATGCGCTCGGCACAGGCTATGTGGCCGAGGTGTCGACGATGCTGGAACCCTTCGTTAAGGGGCGCCCCATCCAGATCACCAATATGGGCGTGAGCGGCGACACCGTGGTGGACCTCGCCCGGAGGTGGGAAAGGGACGTGCTCGCGCTGGAGCCCAACTGGCTCTCGGTCATGATCGGCATCAACGACGTATGGCGCCAGTTCGGACGCGCGGCCCTCCACGCCGCCATAACGCTCGACGAATACTGGGAGACCTACAGCCGGCTCCTCACCCACACGCGGCCGGCCCTCAAGGGGTTGGTCCTGATGACCCCCTACTACGTCCAGGGCGACCACTCCGATCCCATGCGGGTCATGATGGACGAGTACGGCAAGGTCGTGAAGGACCTGGCCAGAAGGCACAATGCGCTGCTCGTGGACACCCAGGCCGCGATCGACCGGGTGCTGACGCGGCTGGACTCCAAGACGATCGCCCCCGATCGGGTCCATCCCACCGAAATGGGCCACCAGATCCTGGCTTACGCGTTCGTGCGGGCGATCGGAGTCACGCCGCCGCGACGCCGATAGGGCGCCGTAGCTGCTTGGCCGGGGCATGTTTTGCCCCACAGGCTCCCCCCGCGGGCTTTGTTGCGAGCCCGCTAGCGGATTTGGGATGCTGGGGTGTCATGACCATTGGTTGGGATCGCCCGCTCCCGACAGCCTTTTGCCCACCGACGCGACGTAACCAGCACCGTGAGACCACCCCACCGTTCCGCGGCCCCGCTGGGGCCGCTCCCAGGTTTTAAATTGGGCCTCGTGATCCGGTCCGCCGCGACCATTGGTCTTGCCTGGGCAGCGGTAGCCGCGGGCCTCGCACAGAGCGCTCCCGAGGTAAATTACGGGATTCCGTTCGACCTGGTGACCGTTGCGGGCACCCCCGGCCAGCCGGGCGCGTCCGACGGCCCCCTGGGTTCGGCTGGGTTTTCCGGGCCCGTGGGCGTCGCCGTCGACTCAAACGGAAACGTTTTTGTCGCCGACACCGGCAACCACACCATCCGAGTGCTATCAAGCGCCGGGACGGTCTCGACGCTTGCCGGTTCCCCGGGGAGCGCCGGCTCAGCCGATGGATTGGCCGGCTCCGCGCGCTTTTCCTCCCCTTCCGGCGTCGCGGTGGACGGCGCCGGCAATGTCTATGTCGCGGACACGGGTAACGACACGATCCGCATGATCACCAGCTCGGGAGCCGTGACGACCCTTGCAGGTTCCGCGGATGTCCCGGGTTCAGCCGACGGCCCCGGGGCGTCAGCCCGTTTCTCCTCCCCCTCTGGTATCGCCGTCGACGCGGCGGGAAACATCTATGTCGCCGACACGGGCAATTGCACCATCAGGAGGATCTCCGCCTCGGGCGTCGTCTCGACCCTTGCGGGCGCGCCGGGCGCGGCGGGCTCAGCCGACGGCGTCGGAGCCTCGGCCCGCTTCCTGTCGCCCTCGGGCCTCGCTGTCGACGGCAGCGGCACGGTCTACGTGGCCGACACGGGAAACGACACCATCAGGACCATATCGAGCTCGGGAGCCGTCGTGACCCTCGCGGGCACGCCGGGGACCCCCGGGTTTGGCGATGGCGTTCCAGGCGTCGCCCAGTTCGATTCGCCGCGGGGCGTGGCGGTGGACAGCATGGGCGACGTTTACATCGCCGACACGGGCAACGAAACGATCAGGGTGCTCACGTGCCAGATCGAGCCTTGGGTGAGCACGTTGGCGGGCTCCCCCGGCCATGGTGGCTCTGCCGATGGATGGGGCAGCGACGCCCGCGTCCTCTCACCGTGCGCCCTCGCAGCCGATTCCCAAGGCAGTGTGTACGTCGCAGACTCCGCCAACGACATTATCCGAAAGGGCGGGTTTTACGAGGGCCCGCTCTCGGTCTCAATAATGCCCTCGAGCCAGACGGCGGTGGTCGGTAACTCTGTCGAGATTACGGCCCATGCTACGGGGTATCCCTCGTACCAATGGCAACTTAACGGCGTGGACATCCCTGGGGCGACCTCGCTCCTGCTGACCATAAACTACGTCACTGCTGCAGACGCGGGGAACTACACCGTGGTGGTCACCGATATGGCGGGGTACAGCGCGACCTCCAATCCCTCGACGCTGACGGTCAATACCCCCATCGCCTTTGCTTGCGGCAACCTGGTGTTCAACATCAGCGATGGCCCAAACGGCGTCGCCGCAGCCGAAAATGGGGGCGTTTATTTTACTGCGGGCAACGCCCTCGAGGAGTTGGGTCCCAACGGCGGAGTCGCCGTAATTGCCGGCAGCCTCGCCGCGTCCGGCTCCACCGATGGTAGCGGCACCGCGGCCCTGTTCAACGGGCCCGCCGGCATAGCGGCGGACGGGGCGGGCAACGTCTACGTTGCCGATTCCGGAAACAACACGATCAGGAAGGTCTCGGCGCTGGGGACCGTCTCCACGCTGGCAGGGACCCCCTTGGTCGCGGGAAGTGCCGATGGCGTGGGCCCGGCCGCCCGGTTCAACAATCCCTCCGCGGTGGCCGCCGACAGCGGGGGCAACGTCTATGTCGCCGACGTCGGCCACAA
>Ga0302157_10001946_pt1 | contig 24709 bp, 21 predicted proteins | sample I_Bog_N3_3_FD_193502 | JGI IMG/M metagenome (GOLD analysis project Ga0302157, IMG submission 193502) | Peat permafrost microbial communities from Stordalen Mire near Abisko, Sweden - I_Bog_N3_3 | ecosystem: Environmental > Terrestrial > Soil > Wetlands > Peat | place: Sweden: Abisko, Stordalen... | reverse complement strand
CGCAGATCATGCGCCGCTTCGTCGCGATGGGCGGCCAGCCCAGCGTGCGCGCCAACGTGCTCACCGACAACGGCCACCCGCTCGTCGACGTGCGCGGCCTGTCCATCACCGATCCGGCGGCACTGGAGCGCGAGATCAACCAATGGCCCGGCGTGGTCAGCGTGGGCATCTTCGCGCGCCACCGCGCGGACGTGTGCCTGCTCGGCACGTCCACCGGCGTGCAGACGTTCAAGTTCGAGCCCGCGTAAGGCCGGCGCCGCGCGGCGCAATGGCGGCCGCCGCTGCCAGCAGCGCGCCGCCGAAGCCGGCAAGCGTGGCAACGAGGCCCGTCGCCGCCACCAGCGCCCCCAGGGTTGTCGGCAGCGCCGCCGCCCCAAGGCTCAGCACGGCCTGGCGCAGGCCCAGCACCTCGGCGTTGCGGCCTGGCGGCGTGCCCACGTGGATCAGCGCGAGCACCGACGGCAGCGAGCTGCCCAGGCCGAAGCCCAGCAGGGCCTCCAGCGCATGGGGCCAGGGCGTCGCGGTGGCGAACGGCAGCAGCGCCAGCACGACGCCGCTGGCGAGCAATGCGCGCTCGATTGCGCACCAGTCGCCTCCGCGCACGCGCCAGGCCGCAGGCAGCACGCGCACGAGCATGACCGCGATTCCGAAGCTCGCCAGCAGATCGCCCACCACGTCGGCTGACCAGCCCTGGCGCTGGCCGATCAGCGGCACCGCGAAGCCGTTGGCGTTCCACGCGAAGGCCATCAGCAGGTCGGCCAGCAGCAGGCGCTGCAGGCCGCCGAGGCCGGACAGCGTGGCGTGCGAGAACAACGCGGGGCGCGAGGCCACCGCGTCGTCGCTGCCTGATACGTGCGCCGGAGAGCGGAGCTTGCGCGCGCTCCACGCACCACCGCACCACGCTGCGAACGAGACGAGCGTCAGCGCCGAGAAGGCCACACGTGCGCCGCCGTGTGCGGTGCACTGGCCCGCCAGGAACGGCCCGAAGCCGCCCGAAGCCGCGGTGCCGATCGCGAAGGCGGAGAAGCCGGCAGACCGCTCGACGTCGCCGCGGTCACGCGCGAACTCGCTCTGCAGGGCGATCAGCGAGGCGGTGTAGCCCAGGCCGATCGCCGCAGCGGCAAGCGTCAGCACGAGCACGCCCGGTCGCCAGGCCGACGCAGCGAGTCCGATCGTCGTCGTCGCCATGCCTGCGAGCGCGGGCGCGCGCGCGCCGATGCGATCGACACAGCGACCCAGCGGCAGTGCGCCGAGCGCGGACGTGAGTGCGAACGGCGCCAGCATCAATCCCAGGCCGAGCGCGGGGACGCCCATCTGCAGTGCATGCAGCGCCAGCGCGACGCGTGCGCCTGACAGCGCGATGTGATTCAGCACGCAGAGCGCGACGAGTACGTGGATGTGCGGCGGTCGCAGGGCGGTGGGCGTCATGACAGGCTATGCTGCGCCAGCCTGCGCTATCGGGGAAGTTGTGAATCCTGGACGCAACCATCAGGAAAAATGATGCGTGAACTGAACCTCGACCAACTTCGAACGCTTGTTGCGATCGCCGACCTCGGCAGCTTTTCCGCTGCCGGGCGAGCGCTGCATCTCGCCCAGCCCACCATCAGCCTGCACATCAGCGAACTGGAGGCTCGGCTGGACGCTCCCTTGCTGGTTCGCGGCGCGCGCCGCGTGGTGACGACGGCGGCCGGCGCGGAGCTGGTCGCGCGCGCACGGCGCCTGCTGCGCGACGCCGAGGAGGCGATCGATGTCGTCAAGCGCCACCGTGAAGGTCAGGTAGGCCGCGTGCGGTTGGCGTGCTCGGGCGGGGCCGTCATGCACCTGTTGCCGCAGGTGGTCGAGGCGCTGGAGGCGACGCATCCGACCATCGACGTGCAACTGAGCATCGGCAACTCCGCCGACCTGATGGCGCGGCTCTTCGTCAAGGACGTCGACCTGGCGTTGGTGGCGATGCCGCAACCGGGGTATCCGACGTTGACGCTGGCGCCGCTGCGACGCACGCCGATCATGGCGATCCTGCCAGCCCGCTGGAAGGCGCCTGCAGCGGTCACGCCGGCCTGGCTCGCGCGACATCCGCTGATCCTCGACGAGCCTGCGACGAACATCGCGCAAGAGGTGATGGCCTGGTTCGCGCATGCCGGCTTGCGGCCGAACATCCGCGTCGAGGTCACGATCAACGAGATCACGCGCCGGCTGGTGGCCGCTGGATACGGCGCCTCCGTCCTGCCTTTCGAGCATCCCGAAGAGGCTCTGGGCGGACGCCTGCAGGTGCGTCCTCTGCGGCCCGCACTGGTACGTCGCCTGGGGCTCGCCCATCGTCCACTGGCCCAGCTCGACGGCCCGACTCGGCGCGTCCTCGAGACCTTGATGGGGTTTCGCGACGCCCGCTGAACGCGCTGCGAGGCTCAGCCGGGCCGGCGCGACGCGCGCACCTTGCGCGTGGCGAAGCGCGCGGGGTCGAGCGCATCGATCACGTCGGCCGGCAGCGGATACGGCGCGTCGGCGATCCACGCGGCGATCAGGCGGCCGGCCAGCGGCGCCCAGGTGAGGCCGCGCGATCCGAAGCCGGACGCGACGAACAGCCCCGGCACCCGCGGCCAGTGGCGCGGCTGGTCGGGCAGCGCGCCTTCGTCGTGCGACAGCTGCATCGGCACGGCACCGATCAGGGGCAGCCGGTCGGCTGCCGTGGCGCGCCAGCCGACGCGGCCGTGCAATTGGCCCTTGGCGACCAGGGTGGCCGCCACGTGTTCGGGGTCCTCGGGGTCGATGGGGGCATGCAGGATCGCCCGGTCGGCGCGCAGCGACGAGCCGGTGACCGCCGCGAGCTGGCGCAGGTTGTGCGCGTGGTCGGCCAGGCGCACGTCGGTGTCGGGGTCGTCCGCGGAAGTCGTTGCGCCGCACAGCACCGCGCCATCCTTCAGCGTCAACGCATAGCCCGATCCGGCGATGGGCAAGCGGGGCGCACGCAGCCCCGGCGTGCCGGCGGCGACGATGCTGACCTGGCCACGCGTCGAGGTCATCGGCGCGACCCAGTCGCTGTCGGCGGCCAGTGCCCGTCCCGACGCATCGGTGGCGCGCGACCACAGCGTCGTCGCATCGGCCGCGTTGGCGAAGACGACGGCGTCGGCCGTTGCGATCGAGGTGCCGGATCCATCGAACAAATGCCACTCGTCGGCGACGCGTTCCAGCCTCGCGACACTCACGCCGCCGCGCCACGCGACACCGTCGGCGCGCAACCACCAGCGGGTCAGCTCGCCCGGCGCGATCCAGCCGCCTCCGGGATAGAACCAGGCCGCGCACGCCGGTCCGCCCGCGGCCCGGACCTGGCCGGCCGACCAGGCCTGCAGGTACTCGGACGGCAGGCCGCTGCGGGCCAGCGCCGCGTCCAGCGGTGCCGGTTCTGCATGTTCGGGCGTCAGCCGCACGAGCCCCTCGCACTGGCCCGCGACACCCGCCGCGATCGCCCGCGCGTAAGCCGGCGCAGCGGCGAGCGCAGCCGCGCGGTGCGCGCGGGCGTGCATGCCGTCGTCGGGGTGGAACACGCCGTGGAACAGTCCGGCCACGTTGCCCGACGCCGCGCCGGCGGGCTGCGCGTGGCGGTCGAACACGCTGCACTGCAGGCCCGCGCGCGCGAGCGCCTGCGCACACGCCGCGCCCGCGAGGCCGCCGCCGATGACGGCGACCCGTCGGACATCGCGCTCGCCGGTGCGCGCCACCGGCTTGCGCAGCGGCGCGCGGGGCTCGAACGTGGCCAGCGTGATGTCGCGCTTGCCGCCGACACCATCGGCCCGGCGCCAGGTGAACCCGGCCTGCTGCAGGCCGTCGCGCACGGCGCGGGCGGCGCTCCAGGTGGCGGCGGTGGCACCGGGCGCGGCCAGGCGCGACAAGGCCTTGAAGATGCCCGGCTCCCACATCTGCGGATTGCATGTCGGCGCGAAGCCGTCGAGGTAGAACGCGTCCACGCTCGCGACGACCTCGCGCAGCCGCTCGGTGGCGTCGCCCAGCACCAGCAGCAGTTCCACGCGGCCGTCCTCGAACGGCAGCACATGGAAGTCGGGCGTCAACGGCGGCCAGGCATCGCACAGGTCCGCGGCGAGTTCGGGCTGGCTGGTGCCCGCGAGCGCGCGCCGCAGGTCGGCCAAGTGCAGCGGATGTTTCTCGATCGAGATGAAGCGCAGGCGCGTGCTGCGCTGCGGGTCGGCGCGCCAGGCGGCCCAGGTGGCGAGGAAGTTGTTGCCCAGGCCGAAGCCCGTCTCCAGCACGGTGAAGCCGTCACGCCCTTGCCAGCGCCCGGGCAGCGCGCTGCCCGCCAGGAACACATGCGCCGCCTGCTCGAACGCACCGTACGGCGCGTGATAGCGATCGTCGAAGCGCGGCGAACGCGGCGACAGCGGATCGCTGAAGTCGACGTCGGCGGGGACGATGGCGGCGGGTTTCATGCGCTGGATTGTGCGGTGCGGACAAAGAAAAGGCGCCTGCGGCAATGTGCCTGCAGGCGCCATTCTGGCGAACGACCGCATCGTCCCGGCTTCCCGGCGCTGCCGCTCATACCTTGCCAACGAGATTCAAGGGAGCGGCAGATCCGGCTCTGCCGGGCTGCTCGCGGCCGGCCCCTCGGGGGCAGGGAGCGCCAGCGACCGTGGGGCTCTATTTATACGCGCTTGCGGTATTCGTGCGTGCGCGTGTCGATTTCGATCTTGTCGCCGCTGACGACGAACATCGGAACCGAGATCTCGAAGCCGGTGGCCAGCTGGCCCGGCTTCATGACCTTGCCCGAGGTGTCGCCCTTGACGGCCGGCTCGGTGGTGATCTCGCGCACGACGCTGGTGGGCAGTTCGACCGAGATGGCCTTGCCGTCGTAGAACACGACTTCGACGGCCATGTTGTCTTCGAGGTAGTTGATGGCGTCGCCCATGTTCTCGGCTTCCACCTCGAACTGGTTGTACTCGGCGTCCATGAACACGTACATCGGGTCGGCGAAGTACGTGTACGTGCATTCCTTCTTGTCGAGGATGATCTGGTCCATCTTGTCGTCGGACTTGAAGACGACTTCGGCGCCCGAACCGCTGATCAGGTTCTTCATCTTCATGCGGACGGTGGCGGCGTTGCGGCCACCGCGGCTGTATTCGGTCTTCAGCACGACCATCGGGTTCTTGTCGTGCATGACGACGTTGCCGGCGCGGATTTCCTGAGCGATTTTCATGGGTCGGTTTCCAGAACTAGTCGAGACTAGAGAGCTGCGTTACTGTTGGTCGAGGAGGAGGCGCCGGGCCGGAAAACCTGCGGGTTCCGGCGGGTTTTCGGCGACCGATGTTCGCTCGCGCGGCCGGACATCCCGCCGCTGACGTAACGCAAAGCCCCGAATTTTAGCGCTTTTCGCGGACGAAGGCGAGCAGGCGGGTGACGAGGTCTGGCGAACCCCTCAATTGGTCACGCCACGCGCGGGCATCGCGCGCGGTGGCGGACAGCGTTTGCGGCGTCCATTGGGGCAGCGCCGTGTCGCGGTCGGCTATGCCGTTCCAGGCCGCGGTCCAGTGGCGGACGACCTCCGCACTGTCGGGCTCTGCCGCGGCCAGCGCCAGGTCCAGGAAGGCGTCGATCTTGGGGCCATGGGCGCCGTCGTCCTGCGGATAGGCCTGCCAGACGAAGGGGCGGCCGGCCCATTGCGCGCGCACCCAGGAGTCCTCGCCGCGTACGAAGTTGAGATCGGCGGCCCACAGCAGCCGATCGAATTCCCGCTGCGCCAGCCAGGGCAGGGCGTGTTGACGGATCCGGGAAGGGGCGGCGTTGGCGGTCGCCAGGGCGGCCCGCACCGCACCGGTGGCGGCGCCGGGTGCGGTGGCCAGCAGCGTGGGCGCGCCGTCGGCGGCCAGCGACGCCACCAGCCGGTCGATCGGCGCGCCGGGATAGCAGAACACGCTGACGAGGCGCTCGTCGGCCTGCAGCGCGAGGCCCTGCGCGGCCAGCCAGGCGGCGCGATCGAACGCGGCCTGCTCGGCCTCGAGTCCGGGTTCGCGCAACAGGCCGCCGGTGGCCTTGGTGAAGCCGGGATAGAAGAACCATTTCGTCAGCCCGCGCGCGGGGCCGCTCATCTGCGGCGACGGCAGCGCGTGGCTCCGCTCCACGTAGCCTTCGGCGCTGAGGTATTCGAGATTGATCCACACCGGCGGACGGGCGTCGTCGCCAGCGGCCGCCGCCAGGGCCGCGAGGAAGGCCGGCGCGGGATCGCAGCCGAAGGCCTCGACGACGATGTCGCCCGGTGGCGGGAAGGCGGTCGACGCCTGCCACGTCGAGACTTCGACGCCGGAACAGCCGGCGGGCGCCATCCAGCGCAGCGCGGCGGCGTCGTCCACCCACAGCCGCACGCGCTGGCCGCGCTCGGCCAGGTTGCAGGCGAGGCGCCAGCACACGCCGATGTCGCCGAAGTTGTCGACGACGCGGCAGAACACGTCCCACAGCAGCGGCGGAGTCGGAGCGGGGGGGGCGGCGGTCGATGGCATCGCGGCGATTATGCGCAGGCACGCTGCCCGTTTCCGGCGCGAGCGACGCGGCGCCGACGCCCGCAGGGCCGGCGCGGCACAATGATGGGCTGATGCCATCTTCCAAGTCTTCCTCGCGCGGCGCCAAGGCGGCCGTGCCGTCCGCGGTCGCCAAGAAGGGCGGCCCCACGGCGTTGCCCGTCTCGTCGGCGCAGCTCGGCAGCCCCGCCGACGTCGAAGCCTGGATCGAGAACGCGGCGCAGGAGGACACGCGCGCCAACCTGGCCGAGGCGGCGGACCGCCAGGCGGTCGACGCCGCACAGGCCGCGCGCGAGCGCGTGCTGGTGGAGGTGGCCGCGCTGCCGGCCATGCCCGGCGTCTACCGCTACTTCGACATCGCGGGCACCGTGCTGTACGTGGGCAAGGCGCGCAACCTGAAGCGCCGCGTCGCGAGCTATTTCCAGAAGGATCACGGCGGCACGCGCATCGGCCACATGATCGGGCGCATCGCGCGGCTCGAGACGACGGTGGTGCGCACCGAGGCCGAGGCGCTGCTGCTCGAGAACAACCTGATCAAGACGTTGAACCCGAAGTTCAACATCCTGTTTCGCGACGACAAGAGCTACCCGTACCTGCGCCTGGTTTCCCACCCGTTCCCGCGCGTGGCGTACTACCGCGGCGCCGTCGATCGCAAGCACAAGTACTTCGGGCCGTATCCGGGCGCCTGGGCCGTCAAGGAGACGATCCAGCTGATCCAGAAGGTGTTCCGGCTGCGCACCTGCGAAGACACCGTGTTCGCCAATCGTTCGCGCCCGTGCCTGCTGTACCAGATCCAGCGCTGCTCGGGCCCGTGCGTGGGGCTGGTGTCCGCGCCCGACTACGCGCGCGACGTCGCCGACGCGGAGCGCTTCCTGCTCGGCGATCACGAGACGGTGATGACCGAGCTGCAGACGACGATGATGGCGCACGCCGAGGTGCTCGAGTTCGAGCGCGCGGCGGAATATCGCAACCGCATCTCGGCACTGTCGCGCGTGCTGCACCAGCAAGCGATGGACGAGAGCAGCCTGTCGGCACGCGACAAGGACGTCGACATCCTGGCCGTGAAGCTGCAAGGCGGGCGCGCCTGCGTGAACCTGGCCATGGTGCGGGGCGGCCGTCACCTGGGCGACCGCGCGTATTTCCCCACGCACGTGGAGGACGCCACCGCGATCAGCGCCGGACTGAGCACCGATGCCGGCGACGATGACGCGCCGGAGCCGGTGGAGCCCGCGGTGCAGGTGCTCGAGGCCTTCATCGCGCAGCACTACCTGGGCAGCGCGCCGCCGCCGCAATGGGTCACCAGCCACGCCGTCGCCAAGTCGCTGGTGGAGGCGCTGTCGCAGCAGACGGGCATGAAGATCAACGTGCAGCACAACCCGCGCGAGCAACGCCGCATCTGGCTCGAGATGTGCGAGAAGGGCGCCGACCTGGCGCTCGGCCGCCTGCTGGCCGAGGAAGGCTCGCAGCGCGAACGCACGCGCGCGCTGGCGGACGCGATCGACATGATCCCGGACGATCTCGACACCTTGCGCATCGAGTGCTTCGACATCAGCCACACCGCCGGCGAGGCGACGCAGGCGTCGTGCGTGGTCTACGAAGGCCACAAGATGCAGAGCGCGCAGTACCGCCGCTTCAACATCACCGGCATCATCGGCGGCGACGACTACGCGGCGATGCGCCAGGTGCTCACGCGGCGCTACTCGCGCTTCGGCGTGGCGCCGGCCGCCGCGAGCGCGTCGCCGGTGGACGTGCAACCCGACTCGTCGGAAGACGCCGCGATCGATGCCACGCAATTGGTGCCGCAGGCCGAGGTGGCCGACGCGCAATCCGATCCGCTGACGGGCGCGCCGCTGGCGGCCGACAGCGCCGGCAGCGAGGAGCCGCTGGTCGACGCCGTCGACGCCGAAGCCGGCGTGCCGGTGCCCAGGAAATCCTCCAGCGCCCGCCTGCCCGACCTCGTGCTGGTGGATGGCGGCCGCGGCCAGGTGTCGATGGCGCGCGAGGTGTTCCAGTCGCTGGGCCTCGACATCTCCCGCATCATCGGCGTGGAGAAGGGCGAGGGCCGCAAGGTGGGGCTCGAGGAACTGGTCTTCGCCGACGGCCGCGAGAAGCTGACGCTGCCGGCCGACTCCGCCGCGCTGATGCTGGTGGCGCAGATCCGCGACGAGGCGCACCGCTTCGCGATCACGGGCATGCGCGCGAAGCGCGCCAGCGTGCGCACGGGCGCCGGCAGCAGCAAGCTGGAGGAGATCGCCGGCATCGGCGCCAAAAAGCGTGCGAAGTTGTTACAGCGCTTCGGCGGTGTCCGCGGCGTGGGGGCGGCAAGCGTTGAAGAACTGATGGCCGTCGACGGCATTTCTAAAACACTGGCCGAGGAAATCTACCGTGCCCTCCACTGAACCCGAGAACCTGGCTCGCAAACCCGGGCGCTTGCGCCGCGCGGCCGCATGGCTGGGCCTGTGCGCCCTGTCGGCCTGCCAGGCCCCGGCGCCGCAGACGGCCCGCGCCCCCGCGCCGGCGCCTGCCCCGCACCTGCCCGCCGCGGCGGCGCCTTATCTGCGCCCCGCGCGCACGATAGACGAGTACCGGCTGCAGGCCGCGGCGCGCATGATCGCCGCCAATCCGAAGATCACCTACACCACGCCGTCGCCGAATCCGCTGATGGCCATCCCGGTGCTGGAGATCGAAGTCAACGGGGACGGCAGCGTGCGCCACATCACCGTCATCCGCGTGCCCACGCAGGCGACCGAGACCGTGCAGATCGCCATCGATGCCGTCAAGCGCGCGGCGCCGTTCGGCGACGCCACGCACCTGCCCAAGCCGTGGAAGTTCACCGAAGTGTTCCTGTTCGACGACGACGGCCGGTTCAAGCCCCGCATCCTGGATTGATCCGAACTGCGGACAACCGCAGCCTCGCGTCGCGCAATGCAAGGCAGAATAGCCCGATGTTCTTCACGATCCCCACTCTGCTGACCTGGGCACGCATTGTCGCGATCCCGTTGATCGTCGGCGTGTTCTATCTGCCGATCGCGTGGGTCATCGAGACGCGTAACCTCATCGCCACGGTGCTGTTCGTGGTGACGGCGCTCACCGACTGGCTCGACGGCTATCTCGCGCGCAGGCTCAACCAGACGTCGGCGTTCGGCGCCTTCCTCGACCCCGTGGCCGACAAGTTCCTGGTCTGCGCGGCGCTGCTGGTACTGGTACACCTGGATCGCTGCAACGCGTTGCTGGCGCTGGTGATCATCGGGCGCGAGATCGCCATCTCGTCGCTGCGCGAATGGATGGCCCAGATCGGTGCGTCGAAGAGCGTGGCCGTGCACATGCTCGGCAAGTGGAAGACCGTGATGCAGATGATCGCCATCCCGTTCCTGCTGTTCAACGGCAATCTGTTCGGGCTGATCGACACCCGTCTGTGGGGCACGTGGCTGCTCATCGTTGCCGCCGTGCTGACCATCTGGTCGATGGTCTATTACCTGCAGAAGGCCATCCCGGAGATTCGCGCCAAGACTCGTTAGGGCTTTCCCGTGCCGGCGCTCAGCCGTTGGATGGAAGAATCAAGCTCTCGGGAAGCGGGGATCACATCCCAGCCGAACCGGGCGCCCCCTCGGGGACAGCGGGTAGCGGGAGCGTGGGGACTTGGATACGTAACGAAACCCCATACAATCCCGTCCTCGCTTGACACTGTCAGGCCACAAGGTCTGTAATCATCCGTGGCCGTCGAGGCCAACGTTTTTTCGACGTGCCGCCAGCATCGCGGCGGCTCGTCGCGGTCAGTCAAGGCCGCATTCATCAAACAATCGCCAGCGTATTCCGAGAGGGGGTTCATTCGTGAACAAGTCTGAATTGATCGAACACATCGCCCGCCAGGCCGACATCTCCAAGGCCGCGGCGACGCGCGCGCTGGAGGCTGTCATCGGCGGCGTGAAGACCACCTTGAAAAAGGGTGGCAGCGTGTCGATCGTCGGGTTCGGCACCTTTGCCGTGACCAAGCGCGCCGCGCGCATCGGCCGCAATCCGCGCACCAACGAACCCATCAAGATCAAGTCGGCCAAGGTGCCGAAGTTCCGTCCGGGCAAGGGCCTGAAGGACGCGGTCAACTGAAGTCCCTGATGGCCGGGCGACGCGCCTTGCGCATCCGGAACGCGCGTCGCACCAGGTTTGCAGCGGGTGCTTAGCTCAGTTGGTAGAGCAGCGCCCTTACACGGCGTAGGTCGGCGGTTCGAGCCCGTCAGCACCCACCACCTCTCGATCGGCGCTCGCCGCGCCTGCACTGTCAGTGCAGACCGCGAGCAGCCGATCGAACCAGGCGAACTCCGGCACTCGAGTTCGCCTTTGTCGTTTTTGTCGTTTGTGTTTGCTCGTCCTGTTCCAAGAGGCTTTCCATGTTTGATTTCGTCCGGTCCCACAACCGCCTCCTGCAGATCGGCCTTGGCGTCCTGATCATCCCGACGTTCGGATTCTTCGGCATCTCGAGCTACATGCAGTCGAACGAGCAGAGCGTCGCGGTGGCGTCGGTGGACGGCCACGAGATCTCGCGCGCCGACTGGGAAACCCAGCACCGCAAGGACATCGACCAGATCCGTGCGCGCAATCCGCAAGTGGACCTGAAGCTGCTCGATACGCCCGAAGCCCAGCGCCAGTCGCTGGACACGCTGGTGCGTGACCGCGTGATGCAGGCCGCCGTGGCGCGTGAGGGCCTGGCGGTGAGCGACGATCGCATCAAGCACGAGTACCTGACGAACCCGCAATTCGATCAGCTGCGCCAGTTCACGAAGGAACAGCGCGACGCCATCCTCGCGCAGCAAGGCCTCACCGGCAACGCGCTGTTCGACAACATCGGCCAGGGCCTGGCACGTGCGCAGGCGCTGCAGGGCGTCGCCGCCAGCGGCTTCATGCCGGCGTCGTCCAACAAGGCGACCACCGACGCCTGGTTCGACACGCGCGACATCCAGTGGCAGCGCTTCGACACCAAGGACTACGCCGCCGCGATCGCGCCCACCGACGCCGAGGTCGATGCGTACTACAAGGCCCACGCCGCCGACTTCGTCGCGCCCGAGCAGGCCAAGATCGAGTACCTGCTGCTGGACGCCGCGGCGCTGCAATCGCAGGTCAAGGCCGACCCGACGCTGGTGCAGGGGTTCTACGACGCCAACAAGTCGCGCTACACCACGGCCGAAGAGCGCCGTGCGAGCCACATCCTGATCAACGTCGCGCCCAACGCGTCGGCCGCCGACGTGGCCAAGGCCAAGGCGCAGGCCGAGAGCGTGCTGGCCGAGGTGCGCAAGGATCCGGCGGCCTTCGCCGACATCGCGAAGAAGAGCTCGCAGGACGGCGGCTCCGCGGCGCAAGGCGGCGACCTCGACTTCATGCGCAAGGGTGCCATCCCCGGCCCGTTCAGCGACACGCTGTTCGCGATGAAGGACGGCGAGATCAGCGACGTCGTGCGCAGCGATGCCGGCTTCCACATCATCAAGATGACGGGTTCGCGCGGCGGCAGCGTCAAGTCGTTCGACGAAGTGAAGCCGCAGATCGAGGATCAGCTGCGCCTGCAGGAAGCGCAGAAGCTGTTCGCTGCCGATGCCGAGAAGTTCACCAACACCGTCTACGAACAACCCGACAGCCTCGACCCCGCGGCCAAGGCGTTCCAGCTGACGAAGCAGACGGCCACGGTCCAGCGCCAGCCGGCACCCGGCACCACCGGCCCGCTCGCTTCGCCCAAGTTGCTCTCCGCCGTGTTCGCCAGCGACGCGATCAAGAACAAGCACAACACCGAGGCCATCGAAGCCGGCCCCAGCCAGCTCGTGTCGGCCCGCGTCCTGGAATACACGGCCCAGCACACGCGTCCGCTCGCCGAGGTGCGCGACCAGGTGGTCGCGGCCGTCCGCAAGCAACAGGCCATGGCCGCCGCGAAGAAGGACGGCGAGGCTCGCCTGGCCGACGCGAAGAAGGATCCCGCGCTGGCCCTGCCGCTGGCCGCCACCGTGAGCCGCATCGACCAGAGCGGCGCGGTGCCGCGCCCGGTGGTCGACGCCGCGCTGAAGGCCGATCTGTCCAAGGGCCCCACCGTGCTCGGCCTCCCGCTGGCCGATGGCGGCTTCGCGGTGATCCGCGTCCTCAAGTCCACGCCGCACATCCCCGACGCCGGCGAAGCCGAGCAGGCCAAGACCGTGTTCACGAACGCCTACGAGGACGCCGAGGCCCAGGCCGTCTACGACTCGCTGAAGGCGCGCTACAAGGTCAAGTACTTCGACGACCGTATCGCCAAGGTCACGGCACAGGCCGCATCGGCCCCCGACTGAAAAAAACCGCTATAATCTTTCGTTCCGGTGGTGGCTATAGCTCAGTTGGTAGAGTCCCAGATTGTGATTCTGGTTGTCGTGGGTTCGAGCCCCATTAGCCACCCCACCTGACACCGCAAGAAAAAAAGCTCCTGAGACGTCTCAGGAGCTTTTTTTTCGTCTGTTCGCGCCCCGCGCCGCGGTCGGTGCCAATGGCTTTGTCCGTTGCGTATCATGGGTCGACCTTCCATGGGAGCACCGCCCGAACGATGTTGTCGAATCCCGAAATGCTGTTGCGCCTCGCGCTGGCCGCCGCGCTTGGAAGCGTCATCGGCGTGGAGCGGGAGCGTTTGCAATGGACGGCTGGTTTGCGAACCCACATGCTGGTGTGCGTCGGTTCGGCCCTGTTCGCGCTCGTGTCGGCTTTCGGCTTCTCGGATGTGCTGGGTCTTGCGCACGTCGTGCTGGATCCTTCGCGTGTGGCCGCGCAGGTGGTCAGCGGCATCGGATTCCTGGGCGCCGGGGCGATCCTGTTCAGGCGCGACAGGATCCGCGGGCTGACGACGGCGGCCAGCCTGTGGACGGTGGCGGCCATCGGACTGGCGGCGGGATGCGGTCTCTACGTGCCTGCCGTTGGCGGCACCGCGTTGATCTTTGCCATCCTGGCGGGGCTGAAGCCGCTGGAGCGGCGCTTCTGGTCATCGCGTGGCGGCAGCGAGATCACGCTCATCGTCGAGCGCGACGTGGCGTCGTTGGCCGTCGTGCAGTCCGAATTGACATCGGCCGGCATTGCGATCCGCACGGTGTCGATCGAGCCGGGCGAAGCGGGCGACGAGGACGAGATCACGGTCGGCGTCCACCGTCAATCTGCCGAGCAGATGGTGACGACGCTGGAGCGGCTGCGTCAGACCAAGGGCGTGCGATCGGCAGCGATGCGTTCCTGAGCGCGGCCCGGTCGTTTCCGTTCGCGGCGCGTCCGGTGCTACGCTGCTGGCCCACGGCCGCTCGCCCGTCTTGCAGCGGCTTCTCCGAACCCGGAATGCAGAGGTGACACGATGACAACGGACAAGGTGGCGATCGTCACCGCAGGTGGCAGTGGCATGGGCGCGGCGGCCGCGCGGCGTCTCGCGCAAGACGGGTTCAATGTGGCGATCCTGTCGTCCTCCGGCAAGGGCGAAGCGCTGGCGGCCGAACTGGGTGGCGTGGGCGTCACGGGATCGAACCAGTCGAATGACGACCTGCGCACGTTGGTGGATGCCGCCATGTCGCGCTGGGGCCGCATCGATGTGCTCGTCAACAGCGCGGGACACGGCCCGCGCGGCCCGCTCCTGGACATCACCGACGACGACTGGCACCAGGGCCTGGACGTCTACCTGCTCAACGTGATCCGGCCGACGCGCCTGGTCGTGCCGCACATGCGTCAGTCCGGCGGCGGCACGGTCATCAACATCTCCACGGCCTGGGCGTTCGAACCCAGCCCGATGTTCCCGACCTCCGCCGTGTTTCGCGCAGGCCTCGCCGCATTCACCAAGGTGTTCGCCGACACCCATGCGAAGGACAACATCCGCGTGAACAACGTGCTTCCGGGCTGGATCGACAGCCTGCCGGTCACCGAGGAACGTCGTGAATCGGTGCCGATGAAGCGTTACGGGACGTCCGAGGAGGTCGCGGCGACCATCGGCTTCCTGGCCTCGGAAGGGGCGGCCTACATCACGGGGCAGAACCTGCGCGTCGATGGCGGCTTGATGCGATCGGTCTGAGCGCGCGCTTGAGTTCCACTGGCACACCGGTTGCTGTCGTCTGGCCAACGCACCTGAACTCACCGGAAACCGCATGCCCAGTCGCATCGAAGACTACGCCCTGATCGGCAACCAGGAGACCGTTGCGCTCGTCGCGCGCGACGGGTCGATCGACTGGATGGGCATGCCGCGCTTCGACAGCCCGGCCTGCTTCTCCGCCTTGCTCGGCACGTCGGAGCACGGCCGCTGGCTGATCGCGACGATCGCCGGCGACGCGCGCGTGACGCGCCAGTACCGGGACGGTTCGACGGTGCTCGAGACGCGCTTCGAGACCGCGCAGGGCGAAGTCGGCGTCATCGACTTCATGGCGCGGCGCGAGGGCGTCTCGGACCTGGTTCGCATCGTGCGCGGCATCCGCGGACGCGTGGCGATGCACACGGAGCTGATCGTGCGCTTCGACTACGGTTCGGTGCTGCCCTGGGTCTCGCGCCAGGACGACGGACGGCTGCATTTCACCGCCGGCCCGGACCGCCTCACGCTGGCCACTGCCCTGGAGTTGCGCGGCGAGGACATGCGCACGGTCGGCGAATTCGAGATCGCCGCCGGCGAGGAGATCGCGTTCACGCTGTCGTGGTCGCCGTCATGGCGCGACGACCTGCCGGCGCCGGACGCCGCGCGGGCGCTGACGCAGGTGGAGGCGCAATGGGAGGCGTGGTCATCGCGGCTCCCGCAGGGCGACCAGGTGTCGGAGGCCGTCCGGCGCTCGCTGGTCACGCTGAAGGCGCTGGCGCATTGGGAGACCGGCGGCATCATCGCCGCCGCCACCACGTCGCTGCCCGAGAAGATCGGCGGCACGCGCAACTGGGACTATCGCTTCTGCTGGCTGCGCGACGCCACGTTCACGCTCTATGCGCTGCTGGGGCTGGGCTTCGTCGACGAGGCCGAGGCCTGGCGCGCGTGGCTCGTGCGCGCGGTGGCGGGCAGTCCGGACGACCTGCAGATCATGTACGGCGTGGCCGGCGAACGTCGGCTCGACGAGTACGCGGTGCCCTGGCTGCCTGGCTATGAAGGCTCGGCGCCCGTGCGCATCGGCAACGCGGCCGCGGGCCAGGTGCAACTGGACGTCTACGGCGAAGTGCTGGACGCGTTGTACGTCGCCCGCAAGGCCGGCCTCGCATTCGACGCGACGAGCTGGTCGCTGGAATGCGCCATGGCGTGTCATCTGGAGACGATCTGGGATCAACCCGACGACGGCATCTGGGAAGTGCGTGGCGGTCGCCGGCATTTCACGCACTCGAAGGTCATGGCCTGGGTCGCGTTCGACCGTGCCGTGCGCTCGGCCACCGAATTCGGCCTCGAGGCGCCGGTCGATCGATGGCGTGCGGTGCGCGACGCGATCCACGCGCAGGTCTGCGAGCACGGCTTCGATGCCGCGCAGAACTCGTTCGTGCAGTCGTACGGATCGACGGCACTCGATGCGAGCCTGCTGCTGATCGCCGTCGTCGGCTTTCTTCCGCCCGACGATCCGCGCATTCGCGGCACGCTGGCCGCGATCGAGCGCGGCCTGCTGCGCGACGGGCTGGTGCTGCGCTACGACACCGGCGACTCCAGGGACGGCCTGCCGCCGGGCGAAGGCGCGTTCCTCGCATGCAGCTTCTGGCTGGCCGACAACTACCTGCTGCAGGATCGCGTCGAGGACGCGCAGGCGTTGTTCGACCAGTTGCTCTCGTATCGCAACGACGTCGGCTTGCTGGCCGAGGAATACGATCCGGTCGCGCGTCGCCAGCTCGGCAACTTCCCGCAGGCGTTCTCGCACCTCGCGCTGATCAACACCGCCACGAGTCTTGCGAGCCGCGCGGGCACCGTGCACCAGCGCGCGGCCGGCAGCAGCCAGACGGGCGCCGTGGCGTGAGCTCGACGCCTCGACACTCCCCGCGGTAAAGCGACAGCGCCGGCGCGGGTGTCTCTTTCGGGACGCCGAGACATCGCTGGCAGTGATTGAATATCGCCTGAAGCGTTTCGCTGCGGCGATTCCCAATCTGTGGAGCACACGATGACCGGCGAATATTCGACGAAGACACGCGACCTGCTGCAACGCCTGACCGCGTTCTTCGACAAGCACATCTATCCCAACGAGGAGCGCTATCTGCGCGAGGTGGATGCCAACCGCCGCGCCGGCAACGCCTGGGTGCCGTCCAGGGTCATCGACGAGCTCAAGCCGGTCGCGCAGCGCGAGGGCCTGTGGAACCTGTTCCTCCCGCACGCATACGAAGGGCAGGGCGGCACGTCCAACCTGGACTACGCGCCGCTGTGCGAGCTGATGGGCCGCGTGATGTGGTCGGGCGAGGTCTTCAACTGCTCGGCGCCGGATACCGGCAACATGGAGACGCTGGAGCGCTATGCCACCGACGCGCAGAAGCAGCGCTGGCTCAAGCCGTTGCTGGCCGGCGAGATCCGCTCCGCGTTCCTGATGACCGAGCCCGCGGTGGCATCGTCGGACGCCACCAACATCCAGTGCACGATCCGCCGCGAAGGCGACGACTACGTGATCAACGGGCGCAAGTGGTTCAGCTCCGGCGCCGGCAATCCGCGCTGCGCGATCTTCATCGTGATGGGCAAGACCGACACCAGCGCGCCACGCCACGCGCAGCAGTCGATGGTGCTGGTGCCGCGCGACACGCCCGGTGTCACGGTGGTGCGTCCGCTCACGGTGTTCGGCTACGACGATGCGCCGCACGGCCACATGGAAGTGACGCTCGAGAACGTGCGCGTGCCGGTGTCCAGCATCCTGCTGGGCGAGGGCCGCGGCTTCGAGATCGCGCAAGGCCGCCTGGGCCCGGGCCGCATCCACCATTGCATGCGCTCCATCGGCGCCGCCGAGCGCGCGCTCGAATCGATGATCGACCGGCTGCAGGATCGCGTCGCGTTCGGCAAGCCCTTGTCGGAGCAGTCGATCTGGCACGAGCGCATCGCCGAATCGCGCTGCATGATCGACCAGGCACGCCTGTTGACGCTGAACGCGGCCTGGAAGATGGACACCGTGGGCAACAAGGACGCGCGCTCCGAGATCGCGATGATCAAGGTGGTGGCGCCCAACATGTCGTGCAAGATCGTCGACTGGGCGATCCAGGCGCACGGCGCAGCGGGTGTCAGCGGCGACTTCTGGCTGGCCGATGCCTACGCGCAGCAGCGCACGGTGCGCATCGTCGACGGACCGGACGAGGTGCACCGCAACGCGATCGCGAAGATCGAGATCGCGAAGCGGACGGCGGCCAGGCTCACCCGGACCGCCTGACCTCAGCGGCGGTCGCCTTCGGGCTTGCCGCCGCCGTTGCGTTCCGGCTGGGCTTGCGGGCGCGCGGGCTGCGCGCGCATCTCGGGCGCCTGACGCACATGTTCGACCTGCGGGTCGCCGAAGCCGCCCGGACGCGGCGTGGCCGCGGTGGGCGGCGCACCGTGATTGTTGGCCATGCGCTGCTCGGGCATCTTCATCGCGCGCTGCTCGTGGTCCACCTGCGCGGGCGTCGGGTTGCCGTGGGGTGCGCCCTGGAAGCGTTGCTGGGCGGCTGTGGGCGGCGTGCGGTAGTGCGAGTTGCCGCCGTTGTAGCTGTCACGCGGCGCGGGGCGCTGTGCCACCGGCGTGTTGTAGACGTTGTGCACGCGGCCTTGCGGCAGGTTGTTGACCGACTGGTTGTAGCGGAAATGGCCACGATCCCAGCGTCCACCCCAGTAGCCGTTGCCGTTGTAGCCGTAGCCGTAGTTCAGGCCGCCGTAGTAGCCCACGCTCGTGCCCCAGTAGCCGCCGTGCCACAGGTAGCCGCCGCCGCCGAAGGCCCAGTAGCCCGGCGTCCACAACATGCCCGAGCCGGGCGGAAGCACCCAGGTGCCCGGCACCCAGTTGTAGTCGCTGTCGCTCGGGTCCCACTGCCAGTAGCCCGGTGTCCAGAGGTAGCCGTCGGCCGGAATGGGCGGCTGCGCGTACAGCGGCAGCGGCGGCGGCGCGATGCCGACCGACACGGAGATCTGCGACCACGCGGCCAGCGGCGCCATCAGCGCGAAGCCGATTGCGAGCGTCGTGCGCTTGAAAACGTTTGTTGTCATCGAACAGGCCTTTCCATCGAGGAGACGGTGCCGCGAAGGGTCGCGGTGCTCGGCAGTCAATGGGCAATCGGCGATCCCGCGACGCCGGGCTGCGGATGCCTTTACACAGGCTCTTGATGCGAGCGTCAGCGCACGCCCTCGATCGGGTTGCCGTACAGTGGTTTCGTACCGAACTGCGTGCTGATCGCATACGAAATCGCGCAGGCCAGCATCACGGGCACCGTCAACTGGAACTCGTTGGTCATCTCCAGCACCATCGTGATGGCCATCAGCGGCGCGTGCGTGGTGGCGGTCAGCACCGCGGCCATGCCGATCGCCACCAGCGAGCGCGGGTCGCCCACCCACGCCGCAGGCAGCCACAGCCCCGCCACCTGCGCCAGGACGCCCCCGGCCGCGGCGCCGACGAACAGCGACGGCGTGAACATGCCGCCGATGGCGCCGCTGCCCGAACTCCACGACGTCGCGATCACCTTGGTGAGCAGCACCAGTGCCAGCCACTGCCAGGTATCGGTGCCGGCGAGCGCTCGCGAGACCACGCTGTAGCCGTTGCCCCAGACCTCGGGCACGAAGGCGGACAACACGCCGACCAGCAGGCCGCCCAGGCCCAGCCGCAGCGCCGGCGACCGGACGCGCGAGAACAGCGCGCGGCTGCGTTCCACCAGCAACAGGAACCCCCACCCCAGGCCGCCGAACACGACGGCTGCCAGCAGCGTGAAGGCCAGGCTGGACGGCAGCATCGCGATGGGCGCGGTGGCGTAGAGAGGCCTCGGATCGATCATCACGTAGACCAGCGCGCTGGCCGTGCCCGACGCGATCAACACGGGTGCGACGGTGTGCCGCGCGAAGAAGCCCAGCGCCAGTTCCAACACGAACACGACGCCGGCCACGGGTGCGTGGTACGCCGCCGCGACGCCCGCCGCGATGCCGCACACCATGATCGCGCTGCGCTGTTCCGGCGCGATCGGGACGATGCGCGCGAGCCGGGCCGACGCCCACGCCGCCAGTTGCACCATCGGGCCTTCGCGGCCGATCGACGCGCCGGTGCCGATCGACAGCATCGCGGACAGCGTGCGCACGACGTTCGCGCGGTCGTTCAGGTCCACCCGGCCCTGGCGCGCCGCATCGATGTAGTCGAGGTAGTGGTCGCCCTGCTTGCCGCGGGCGACCCAGTGCGCGCCGTATTGCAGCACGAGGCCGGCCAGCAGGCCGCCGACGCCGCAGACCAGCGGGCGTTGCCAGGGCGCGACTGCGCGCGCGGCGTCGACGAGTCCGCTGCTCTGGCGCGTGGCCAGCCATTCGACCTGTTGCACGAGCCAGCGGAACGCCAGCGTGGCGGCCGCCGCGGCGACGCCGGCGGCGGCCGCCCACAGCCACAAGCGCATCGTGGCCGCGGTCGACGACAGCAATGCGAAGCGCGCCTTGCGGGGAACTGAATCGGGGAGAGGGGCGGCGTCGTCGCTGATGGGCATGAGGGCATCCTGGAAGCCCCATTGTCACTTCATGCGGGATGCGGGTTCCATGCCGTCGTCGCCCCGGGCATTCGCCGCGCCGGCCAGCAGCACGGCCGCCGCCGCGCCGAACGCCGACACGCCGAACGGATTCTCGGCAATGGCGCCCGCCACCTGCTGCAGCGCGTCCGGGCTCACCTGCTCGACGAAGCGAGCCAGCTCGAACACCTGCTCGCGCGTGAAGCCGGCCAGGTCGTCGATGGGCAACGCCGAGCCCAGCGCGCTGGCCCGGTTCAGCAAGCCGGCGAAGGCGCCCGAGGCGACGGCCACCAGGGCCAGCGGCCCCAGCGGTCGCAGCAGCGTCACGACGATGCGCGAACGTTGCACGACGCTGGCGCCGGCGTAAAGACGCGCGGCCAGGCGTGCGGCGCGCGAACGCTCGCCGGGCTGGCGTGTCGCAATGCCGAGCGCCGTCGCCCGGCGCGTCACTTCGGCCTCCAGGGCCGTGTCGATGTCGTTGTTCATTGTTGTTGGCTCCACCATGGTTTCAGCAGGGGTGGAGTGGGTGCGGCGGCGTCGGTTCCGCGGCGGGGCGCATGGCAATGTAAAAGAAGGCATCCGCCCAGGCGCGTGCCACGCCGTTGTCACGCGCCATTCACGGATTGGTCACACGTCATCTAGATGATCTCGTCCGGTGCGCAGTGTTGCGCGCCTGGGAGATTCCATGGACGACCACGACCTCGCGATCGACGTGCGACAACTGCACAAGACCTTCGGCACCGCGCCGGCCCTGCGCGACGTGTCGTTGCAGGTGCGCCGCGGCGAGATGGTGGCCTTGCTTGGCGCCTCGGGATCGGGCAAGTCCACGCTGCTGCGTCACCTGAACGGCCTGCAACAGGCAGACGCCGGTACCGATTCGAGCGTCGAGGTGCTGGGTCGTCGCGTGCAGCAGGGCGGCCGCATCGCGCGCGACATCCGCGCCACGCGTTCGCGCGTCGCCGTCGTGTTCCAGCAGTTCAACCTGGTCGGGCGCCTGCCGGTGATGGTCAACGTGCTGGCCGGTGCACTGCACCGCCTGCCGCTGTGGCGTGGCCTGCTGCGCCGTTTTCCCGCGGCCGAACTGGCGCGTGCGCAAGACGCGATGGCGCGCGTGAACATCGCCAAGTGCGCGTGGCAGCGCGCGTCCACGTTGTCGGGCGGCCAACAGCAGCGCGCCGCGATCTCGCGTGCGCTGGTGCAGGGTGCCGAGCTCATCCTGGCCGACGAGCCGATCGCGTCGCTGGACCCCGAGGCCAGCCGCAAGGTGATGCAGTCGCTGGCCGACGTCAATCGCGACCTGGGCGTCACCGTGCTGGTGTCGCTGCACCAGGTGGACTTCGCGTTCGCATTCTGTCCGCGCACGATCGCGCTGCACGAGGGCCGCGTGGTGTTCGACGGCCCCACGCGCGCGCTGACGCCGGCGCGACTGCGCGAGTTGTACGGCGCCCAGATCGACGAGCTGTTGCCCGCGCGCGCCACGCAGGCGCCCGAGAGCGTGCCCGCGCCCGAACCTGTCTTCGCGGGCGCCGCGCTGCGCGTCGCCTGAATCTTCTTCCCGTACAACCCCAGGAGCATCCACCATGATCCGTCGCCATGTCCTTGCCGTTCTTGCCGCCACGTCGGCGCTCTGGTTCACCGATGCGCAGGCGCAGTCCGCGGGCCGCGAGGTCAACTTCGGCTTCATCTCGACCGAGTCGTCGAGCAACCTGAAGAGCGCCTGGCAGCCGCTGCTGGACGACATGGAGAAGTCCACCGGCCTGAAGATCCATGCGTTCTTCTCCACCGACTACTCCGGCATCATCGAAGCGATGCGCTTCAACAAGGTGCAGGTCGCCTGGATGGGCAACAAGTCCGCCATGGAAGCGGTGGATCGTGCGAACGGCGAGATCTTCGGCAAGATCGTGGCCAAGGACGGCACCGAGGGCTACTACGGCCTCATCATCGTCAACAAGGACAGCCCGCTCAAGACGCTCGACGACGTAATGAAGCACCACGCCAGCCTGACGCTGGGCTTCGGCGACCCGAACTCCACCAGCGGCACCGCGGTACCGAGCTTCTACGCCTTCGGCCCGGCCCACGTCGATCCGGTGAAGGATTTCAAGCGCACCGTGCGCGCGAGCCACGAGACCAACCTCCTGGCCGTGGTGATGAAGCAGGTGGATGTCGCCACCAACAACACCGAGAACTTGTCCCGCTTCGAGCAGACCCATCCGGAACAGGCCGCACAAGTGCGCGAGATCTGGCGCTCGCCGCTGATCGCCAGCGACCCGCTCGTGTGGCGCAAGGACCTGGACGACAACACCAAGAAGCTGGTGCGCGACTTCATGCTGTCGTACGGCAAGGACGCGCGCGAGAAGGCCGTTCTCGCCAACATCGAGTACAGCGGCTTCCGCGCTTCGTCCGACGCGCAGCTGATCCCGATCCGCCAGATCGAGCTTGCGCGCATGCGCACCGCCGTCGAGGCCGACACCACGCTCGGCGCCGCGGACAAGGCGAAGAAGTTGCAGGACATCGACACGCGCCTGGCCGACCTGGGCCGCCAGATCGCCAGCGCGAAGTGAGTCGGCTGCCGACGCCGCGATCGTGAACCGCCCCTCTCTTGCCCTGCCCGCCGGATCTTCCTCCGTGGTGCCACCGCCACCTCGGACGTCGTGGCTCGGCTTCGTGTTCTGGGGCATCCTGGTCGCACTGCTGGCCGCAAGCTGGCAGGGCGCCGACATCCGCCCGCTGGAGCTGCTCCGCTCCAGCGGCAACATGGCGGAGTTCGTGCGGGGCTTCTTTCCGCCGCAGCTCACCGACTGGCGCGACGACCTGTCGGAATTGCTCGTGACCTTCGAGATCGCTTTGTGGGGCACGGCACTGGCCGTCGTCTGCGCGATGCCGCTGTCGTTGCTGGCGTCGTCCAACCTCGTGCCCTGGTGGGTGCACCAGCCGGTGCGCCGCATGCTCGACACCTGCCGCGCGATCAACGAGATGGTGTTCGCGCTGCTGTTCGTCGTTGCGGTGGGCCTCGGCCCGTTCGCCGGCGTGCTCGCGCTGTGGGTGCACACCACGGGCGTGCTCGCGAAGCTGTTCGCCGAAGCCGTCGAGGCCATCGATCCGCGCCCGGTGGAAGGCATTCGTGCGACCGGCGCGCACCCGCTCAACGTGATCCTGTACGGCGTGATCCCGCAGGTCGTGCCGCTGTGGGTGTCCTACACGCTGTACCGGTTCGAATCGAACGTGCGCTCGGCCTCGGTCGTCGGCATCGTCGGCGCCGGCGGCATCGGCGCGGTGCTGTGGGACGTCATCCGCGGCTTCGAATACGGCAAGACGGCCACCGTGCTGATCCTGCTGGTGCTGTCGGTCGTGCTCATCGACACCGTCTCGGCCCATATCCGCAAGCGGCTGATCTGACACTGCCATGCCCAGCGACATCCTCGAACGCATCGAACACTGGTTCGCGCTGCAGGGCGCCACCTCCTACGAAGGCGCCCGCCGCGAATCGGTCAGCGCGCTGAACCACGCGCTGCAGTGCGCCCAGCTCGCGGAGCATGCGCGCGCCGAGGCGCCGCTGATCGTGGCCGCGCTGTTGCACGACGTCGGCCACTTCGTGGCGATCGCCGATGTCGGCGAGATGGAAGACATCGACGACGTGCATGAGCTGCGCGGCGTGGCCGTGCTGGTACGCGACTTCACCGCCGCCGTCGTCGAACCGATCCGCCTGCACGTGGCCGCCAAGCGCTACCTGACCGCGGCCGAGCCCAAGTACCTTGCATCGTTGTCGCCAGCGTCGGTGCACTCGCTGGCGCAGCAAGGCGGCCCGATGACGGCATCCGAGATCGCGCGTTTCGAGGCATCGCCATTTGCCGGGGACGCGGTGCGGCTCAGGCGATGGGACGACCTGGCGAAGACGCCGGGGCTGGAGACGCCGAGCCTGGCGTACTACCTGGCGTTGGTGAATGACGTGAGGGTGGCCGGGAGGCCGGTGTTGGGGCATTGAGGCGTCGGCAGGGCGGCTTGCGACCCAAAGCAGGCGTTGACATCACCGAATCGCGTGCCGGGAAGCAGAAGTTCATAGGCGAGTTGCTTTGACCGGTACTCAACCTTTCGCCTGGCTCCCCACGCACTCCGTGCGTTCCCATGGTGGCGCGGCGTCAGGCGAGATTGGGGTGGGCGTCCCCAGTTCTGGGCCGCCCATCTCGAAGGCCAGGCGCGAGCCTGGCCGAGCACCCCGGTGCGCGGCGCAAGCACGGAGCGGGGGGCGCGAGCGCGTTGCGTTCGCGCCCTTTCCACCACTCCCTACAGACAGGGCTGTGGATAGCGCGCATAGTGGTACGGAGAAACCAAGGTCACGCCGTAATTCGACCCCGGGCCCACTCGCGAACGCTGCGTTTGCCTGGCCGATGCCTATCCCAGGACGCTGCCGCCGTTGGCCGGAGCGTCCGATGCCGTTGAACTGCTCGATCAGTGCTGTACGCCTCAATGGCGATGCGGGTGGTGCGTCGAGACGTGCGCGTTTCAGCTTGGGCACCTCGACCGTGGCCCTTCAGTCCTTGGCGGGCGCTGGCCTTTCATCGGTCAGCGGCATGACGAAGCTGGCC
>Ga0302157_10001937_pt1 | contig 24753 bp, 25 predicted proteins | sample I_Bog_N3_3_FD_193502 | JGI IMG/M metagenome (GOLD analysis project Ga0302157, IMG submission 193502) | Peat permafrost microbial communities from Stordalen Mire near Abisko, Sweden - I_Bog_N3_3 | ecosystem: Environmental > Terrestrial > Soil > Wetlands > Peat | place: Sweden: Abisko, Stordalen... | reverse complement strand
CGAATTCTATGCAAACCATCCGATTTACTTAAACTGAACGACGTGGATGGCCGGGACAAGCCCGGCCATGACGAAGCCGACCGATTCATTTATTCTTGAGCGTCTCCTAAGTTGACGAACGGAGGGCGATGATGGTCAGTTCAGCTTCGGCGGAGACGTTTGGCCTCTCGGGGCGCGTCTGCGTGGTGACGGGCGCGGCGAGCGGCATCGGGCGCGGCGTCGCGCTTGCCGTGGCGGGCGCGGGCGGTCGCGTCGCCATCCTCGATCGTTCGTTCGAGGGCGCCAAGGCGACGCTCGACGAGATCGAAGGCGCGGGCGCCGCGATCGCCTGCGACGTCTCCGACCCGGCCAGTGTCGCCAAGAGCCGCCGAGCAGACGGGGGCCGCGCTGGGTCCGTGCGAAGTGCTGGTCAACAACGCCGGAGTGCTCAAGAGCGGCGCGCTCGAAACCCTTTCCTTCGGGGATTGGAACGCGTTGCTGTCGATCAACCTCACAGGCTATTTCCTCTGCGCGCAAACCTTCGGCCGGCAGATGCGGGAGGCCCGCAAGGCGTCCTGGTGCGCATCGCGTCGATCGCCGCCCACCACGCAACGCCGTACAGCGGCGCTTATTCCGTCGCCAAGGCCGGAGTCGCGATGCTCTCGCGCCAACTCGCCATCGAATGGGCTCCCTATGGCGTGCGAAGCAACGTCGTGAATCCCGGCATGATCTTCACACCCCTGTCGCAGTCGATCCACGACCCGCCCGGCGTCGCCGAACTGCGCGCGGGGCTGATCCCGTCCGGCCGGATCGGCCGGCCCAGCGCCGCCGCCGAGGCGGTGTTGTTCCTCGCGAGCGACCGCTCCGCCTATATCAACGGCGACGAGATCACCGTGGACGGCGGCTTCACGCGCAATCTGATGAACCTCGTTCCCCGCGCCGGCTACGAACGGCCGGCCGGTTGAGTCTCGCCCGCCAAAGCGATCGCGCCCAATTCGATAAGGAAAAGAGAATGCGCAAGGCGGCCATCATCGGAGCGGGCGCGGCGGGCCTCTCGGCGGCCAGGCATCTGATGGCGAAGGGGATCGAAGTCGTCATCCATGAACTCGGTTCCGGTATCGGCGGTCTCTGGGTCCACGAGAACGACAATGGCCTGAGCCCGGCTTACCAGTCGCTCCACCTCAATTCGGAGAACCGCGTCACCGCCTATGAGGATTTTCCGTTCCCGGAGGACGCGCCGCTCTATCCCGGCCATCGGCAGGTGACACAATATCTCGAGGCTTATGCGGACCGATTTCAGCTGAGGCCGCGCAACCGGTTCCGCAGCAAGGTCGCCCATGTCGCGAGGGCGCCCGAAGGCGGGTGGAGCGTCGAACTCGCCGACGGCTCGCGCGAGACTTTCGACGCCGTCGTGGTCGCCACAGGACATCAGGGCGTTCCCCGGCATCCTCCCTTCGCCAAGGACTTCACGGGCGAATATCTGCATGCCCACGACTATCGCGTTCCCGAGCCGTTCCGGGGAAAGCAGGCGCTCGTCGTCGGAATTGGCAACAGCGCCTGCGACATCGCCGCCGGCATCTGCACGGTCACGACGCATACGACGATCGCGGCGCGCTCGCCGGTGTTGCTGATGCCGCGCATGTTCCTTGGCGTTCCGACCTCGCGCGTATTGGGCAGGATCGAAAAGCCGTGGATGCCCTGGCCGGTGCGTCGCCGGATCCGCACCCTGATCTCCCGCATGGCGCACGGACACATGGAGCAATGGGGCTTCGTCACGCCCAGGACGCGAACGCATCCGGCGGGCCATCACCTGCCGATGGGCCATTTTGTCTGGAACCGCATGTCGGCCAAGCCGGGCATCGCCTCGATCAAGGGCCGCCAGGTGCGTTTTCTCGACGGCAGCCGCGGCGAATACGAAGTGATGATCGCCGCCACCGGCTATGAGGTCGACCTGCCTTTCCTCGACGCGGAGCTCTCGCCGAAGCGGGAGCGCTGGCTCGACCTGTATCAACGCGTCGTGCATCCGCGCTGTCCCGGCCTCTATTTCGTGGGCTTCTTCAGCGTCACCGGCGGCGGCAACATCCGAATGATGGATGATCAGGCCGAATGGGTCGCGGCGCTCGAGGCGGGCGAACTCCGCCTCCCCTCGGCGGACGAGATGCTGCGGCGGATCGAACAGGATCAGACGCGGGTGCGCAAGCTCTATCCCGACAGCCCGCGTTACGGGCTGGAGATCGACCCTAAGGAATATCGCGCCGAACTCGCCAGGGAAGCGCGTCGCGGCGCCGGGCGGAAGCCGGCCCGGCTTTCCGATTCGCGGGAGTTTCCAAGATGATCACGCTCTACCACCTCGAAACGTCCCACTCCGAACGGGTCGTTTGGTTGATGGAGGAACTGGGGCTGCCCTATGAGCCCGAAATCTTCCCGCGACGGCCGGACGCATTCGCGCCCGACGCGTTCAACGCCATTCACCGACCAGGTCGCGCGCCCATCATCCGCGACGGCGAAACTTTGCTCGCCGAGTCCGGAGCGATCGTCGAGTGCATCACCGCGCGCTTATCTCGCGCGCATCGAGTCGCGGCCGGCTTATGCGGAGGCGATGCGACGGGCGGGGCCGCGACCCTTGAAATGAAGGGCGCCGGGCCCCATACCGGATCCACCGACCTCATGGGAAGCGCATCGCATGTCATCAGAGACTTCGCCCGTCTGGTTCATCACGGGTTGCTCGACCGGATTCGGTCGTGAGATCGCCAGGACGGTTCTGGCGCGCGGCGATCGCGCCGTGGTGACGGCGCGGGACGCCGCGCGGGTCGCCGATCTGGTGCTGGGCGCCGAGGATCGGGCGCTGGCGCTCGATCTCGACGTCACGGATAGCCGCCAGATCGACGGCGCGGTAAAGGCGGCCGAGGCGCGTTTCGGAGCGCTCGACGTGCTCGTCAACAATGCAGGCTACGGGTATCAGGCGACCATCGAAGAGGGCGCGGACGCGGAGATCCGCGCGCAGTTCGAAGCCAATGTTTTCGGCCTGTTCGCGATGACGAGAGCCGTGCTGCCGGGCATGAGGGCGCGCCGGCGCGGCCATATCATCAACATCACGTCGGTCGCCGGCCTCGTCGGCTTTCCCGGCTCGGGCTATTACGCGGCCAGCAAGCACGCGGTCGAGGGCATGTCCGACGCGCTCGCGGCGGAAGTCGCGCCGCTGGGCATGAAGGTCACCTGCGTCGAGCCCGGCCCCTTCCGCACCGATTGGGCCGGCCGTTCCCTGAAGCAGACGTCCAACGAGATCGCCGATTATGCGGCGACGGCCGGGGTTCGCCTGAAGGGGGCCGTCGCGGGCAGCGGCCAGCAGCCCGGCGATCCCGCGCGCGCCGCGAAAATCATCGCCGATATCGCGCTGAGCCCCACGGCGCCGCGCCATCTCGTGCTTGGCGCTTTCGGCGTCAATGCCGTCGCCGGCCGCCTGAAGTTGAGGGTCGAGGAGATCGAACGTTGGCGTGCAACCAGCCTCGCGGCGGATTTTCCGGGTTGAGGCCAAACCGCTCGCGGAAAGGGATCAGGCGGTCTCGATGTCCGTTCGTGGAAAATCGTCGCCCTTGTAAAGGAGCGGCGCGTCAGCGCAACGCGCGCATGCATAAGCGAAGCAATCTCCAAAATTGAGCGCCGCCGGATGTCGTCCCTTGCCGAAGCGCGCGAAGGCGCCGCTAGCGAGGGTCCGCGCTTCCGCGGGGACGGCGACGACGACGGTGTTCGTCAGCTTCAGGAATGCTTCCACGGCGGTTTCCGATTCCTCGATCTCGAGGCCGAGAACGCGGGCGACGGCGACAATTGTTTCCCAGACCGCGAGCGGCGAAGTGGTCCGTATCTGATAGGTCTGCATGCGAGCGAGAAGTTCGCGCGCGTCCTGCTCGTTCGTGAGCATCGTCGTCAGGGCGGAGGCGTCGACGAACATCAGGTTTCGCCATAGAGACTGTCGATGAACGCTTTGTCGGCGGGTTTCCCCGACTTTTGCCGGGATCGCGCGCGCAAATCCCTGAGGAAGGCGAGTCCTGTGTCGACCAGGCTCGGGAGGCCGGCCTCTCGCTCCAGTTCGTGCAGAAGCGCTTGACGCACGGCTTCAGTCTTGGACGATTTGCGCAGCGCGGCCAGCCGTTCCGCCAATCGGTCGACTTCCCGGTCCTTGATGTAGAGCGGAATGGCGAATCTCCTCTGGAATATTCCTAATACTATATATGGATATCACGATCGGGATATTACGCAAAGCATATCCGGCTGCCGCGGTCTAAGCCTCGTCGCCTAGATAGGCCGCGATCACGGCAGGGTTCGAGCGCACGTCTTGCGGCGTCCCCTCCGCGAGCTTGCGGCCGAAATCCAGAACGACGATCTTGTCGGAAATGTTCATGATGACAGGGATGTCGTGCTCGACGATCAGCACGGTGACGCCGAGATCGCGGCGCACGCGGCGGATCAATTCCGACATTTCGCTCTTCTCCGATGCGCTCATGCCGGCCATGGGTTCGTCGAGCAGCAACAATCTGGCCTTCTGCATCAACGCGCGGCCGAATTCGATCTGCTTCTGCCGGCCGTAGGGGAGTTCCGCGGGCGAAATCCCCGCCGCGGAGTCCAGGCCCAGGAACGCCAGCGTCTCACGCGCCGCGTTCTCCGCCTCGCGCTGTTCACGTCGCGCGCGCGGGCTCAGGAACGCCCCCTGCAACAGCCCCGTGGAGCCCTGATGATAGGCGCCGACCATCAGGTTCTCCAACACCGTCAGGCCCCCGAACAGCGCGAGATTCTGGAACGTCCGCGCAATGCCGCATCGCGAGATTTTATGCGCGGCCATGCCGGCGATGTCGCGGCCATCGAAACGCACCGCGCCCGCCGTCGGCGCGATCATGCCGGTGATGCAGTTGAAGAGCGTCGTCTTGCCGGCGCCATTGGGACCAATCAACGAAGTGATCTCGCCCGCCTGGAGAACGAAGCTGACATCATCCAGCGCGAGCAGGCCGAGGAACCGCTTTTGCAGCGAAGCGATTTCGAGCAGCGGGGCGTTCATGCGCTTTCCGCTCCGAGATAGGAGGCTCGCATCGCCTCGCTCGCCGCGACCTCCGCCGCCGGGCCCGAAACCGTGACGCGACCGCTCTCGAGCACATAGGCGTAACTTGCGAATTCCAGCGCCAGGCGGGCGTTTTGCTCGACGACCAGCATGGAGGCGCCGAGCGTCTCGCCGACCTTGCGCAATTGCTCGTAGATCTGACGAACGATGATCGGAGCGAGCCCCAGCGACAATTCGTCCACCAGGAGAATTTTTGGGCGACCGATCAGCGCCCGCCCGAGCGCCAGCATCTGCTGTTCGCCGCCCGAGAGCCATCCCGCCTTCTGCTGGCGGCGCTCCTTCAGCCGCGGAAACAAATCGTAGACCGTCTCCAGCCCCTCGCGGCGGCGCGCGCTCGGCAGGATCGCCGCGCCTACGAGCAGATTGTCCTCGACGGTGAGATTCTTGAACACCAGCCGCCCCTCGGGAACTTGCGCCATGCCTAGCCGCACGCGCTTGTGCGCCGGCAGATGCAGCACGGGTTCGCCCGCGAAGCGAACGGCGCCCCGGGCGATCCGCCCGCCATGCAGGCCGATGAGGCCGGTGGCGGCGCGGATCAGCGTCGTCTTGCCGGCTCCGTTGGCGCCCAGCAGCGCCACGATGCCGCCCTTGGGAACGACGAGGCTCACGTCGTCGAGCGCCAGACCCTTGCGGGCGTAGCTGGCCGACAGGCCGTCGATGGCGAGCGCGGCTTCCATCAGCGCGCTCCCCGCGAGGAGAACAGCGCCTTCAGCTTCTGGCCGAGGCCGGCGACGCCGCCCGGAGCGAAGATCAGCAGCAGGATGATCAACAGGCCGAATATCGCCTGCACGAGTTGCGGCTTGTGATCAACCAGCAGCGCGCCCATCCAGCCGCTCGCGTCGCCTCCCTGCGGCGCGAGGCCGGAAAGGATCGAGGGCAGCAGCAGCCAGATCGCCGCGCCGACGAGCGAACCGCCCAGCGACCCCAGCCCGCCGATGATGATCATGGCGATGAACTGAATGGCGAAATCGAGACCGAAAGCCTCCGATGTGACATTCGACATGAAATAGGCCAGCAGCGCCCCCGCCATGGAGGCTATGGCCGACGAGAAAGCGAAAGCCTTCAGGCGCAGAATCCGCACGTTCACTCCGGCGGCCGCCGCCGCCAATTCATGATCGCGCATCGCCCGCATCGCGCGCCCCTCGCGCGTATTGAGGCTGTTGCGCAGCGCCCAATAGACGACCGCGACGAGCGGCAGCAGGAAGAAATACCAGCGCGTCGGCGTGTTCAGTTCGTAGGAGCCCAGCAATGGCGCCTCAAAGGGCACGCCGACGACGTCGAAGAAGCGAAACTGATATTCGAGAAAGACGAAGACGATGACGTGGTGCACGGCGAGCGTCGACAGCACGAAATAGAGCCCGCGCACCCGCAGCGACGGCAGCCCCGCCACCACGCCCGCCAGCGCGCCCGTGACCGCCGCCGCCGCGAGCGCGAGCGGAAACGGCCAACCCCATTGCGTGCCGACGATCGCCGCCGTCATCGCGCCCGTCGCATAGAAGGCGGCATGACCGATCGAGATCAGGCCGGCGCAACCGGTCAGATAGTTGAGCGACAGCGCGCCCAACATCGCGATCAGCATCAGGTTGATCTGCGTTAGGCCGAGATTGAGAAGCTCGGTGTTGGTGAGGCGCACGCCGAAGGCGGCGCGGTGCGCCAGCACGTTGGGCAGATAGACGAGGAAGGCCAGCGCCAGGGCCCAACCCAGCAGCCGCCAGAGGCGGTTGCGCGCCGGCGCCGGAGGCGCGGCGATCCGCGGTTTCGAGTACAGCGCGTCGACCATGCTAGACCCTGCCGAGTTCGCGCTGCCCGAACAGGCCCCAGGGCCGCACGAGCAGGATGAGGAGCAGCAATGCGTAAATCACGATGTCGGTCGATTTCGGCGAGATATAAGACGCCGAAAGCTGCTCGATGAGGCCGACCAGCAGACCGCCGACGATCGCCCCGGGGATGCTCTGCAGCCCCCCGATCACGACCGCGGGCAGGGCGAGCAGGCCGATCGACTCGAGGTCGGTGGAGACGATCTGCAACTGTCCCAGAAACAGCCCGCCGATCGCCGCCAGCAGGCTGCCGATCGCCCAGGCCAGCCGGTTCATCGCGTTGACGTTGACGCCGGAAGCGACGGCCGCTTCGTGCCCGTCCGCCGTCGCGCGCATCAGCAGTCCAACCGACGTGAACCGGAAGAAGGCGGCAAACAGCGCCATGCAGGCCCAACTGACCAGCGCCGCCGTCAGATGCAGTTCGGAGATGCGCAGACCGCCCAGCGTGATGACGCCACTGGGCAGAGGCGTGACCAGCGAGCGACCCTGCGGACCATAGAGGATCTCGATCACCGCGCGCAGAACGATCGACAGGGCGATCGTCACCATGATCACTGCGAGCATCGAGCGGCCAGCGAGCGGTTGGATCAGCAGGATGTGAATCAGCACGCCCAGCACGGCGGCCGCCACCGCCATGAAGACGATGGCGACGCCGAACGGCCAGTGAAAGACGGAGATGGCGGTGACGGCGAAATAGGCGCCGCACACCGCGAGCATGCCCTGCGCGAAGTTGAACACTTCGGTCGCCTTGAACACGACCGTGAATCCGAGGGCGACGAGCCCATAGATACTGCCGAGCGCGAGGCCGCTGAAGAGAACCTGGGCGAGCATGGCGAGCGTCCGTTACTTCGTGTACTTCTCGTAGTCGCTGTATTCGCCGAAAGCCTTGAACTTGTTCGCGCCGTAGTCGTAACCGAACATCTTCAGCACCTTCGGCCCGGTGTGATCGTCCTTGGTGTAGACGATCGGCGCCGACAGGCCCTTGGTGTCCACGGTGAAGCCGGGCGCCAGCGTCTCGATCAGCTTGGCGCGCGACGCATCCGCGCCGGTCATCGTCAGCGCTTGCGCCGCCATCTGGCCGCTGACCCAGCCGGAGACGTAATTGACGTTCTCCTTCAGCGCGCTGTGTCCCGCCTTGTCGGCGTAAGCGGACATTTCGACGTTGCCGGGCGACTGGTCGGAGCCGCCGGGCGTGAAGCAACTGATGAAGGTGTAGTTGGCGCCGGCCTGCGGACCCAGGGCCTGATAGACCGAGGGCGTTCCGAGATAGGTGATACCGAAAGCGGGAATGGCGAGCCCGTATTGCGCGAGGGTCTTCATCGTGAGAATGGACGTGTTCTCGATGCCGTAGATCGAGATGAAATCAGGCTTCTGCGCCATGATCTCCTGCACCTGAGCCGTGACGTCGACGGCGGTGACCTTCATCGTGACGGCGGAGGCCGTGCCGCCGGCTTTCGTCGCCGCGTCGGCGATGAAATTGGCGAAATCCCGGCCGCCGGCGGTCTCGATCGCGACGGTCATGACTTTCGGCGCTTTCAGCTTCAGTTGATCGACATAAAAGCCGACGCCCGCCTGAGCCATCTGCTTGTATCCGCAAAAGCCGTTGTAGACCATCGGCGACACGGGCTCGGAAAGCGCCTTGGTCGGCGTGTAGGTGCCGACGATCGGCACCGTGCCCGACTTGATCTCCGGCGCGAGCGCGACCTGCGAGGCCGAAGTGCCCATGCCGGAAATCGCGATGACCGGAGTCTGGCTGACGAGCTTCTCGAAGGCGATCTTGTCGGCGGCGGCGTTGAAGCGATTGTCTTCCGCCAGCACGTTCACCTTGCGGCCGTTGATGCCGCCGGCCTCGTTGACCTTGCGGATGTAGTCCCGAAATCCGGTGACCCACGGGCCTTGCGATGAGGAGGTCGGACCCGATAGGTCCATCAGAATGCCCCAATCGATATGGTCCTTGTAGACCCCGTCGTCGGGCGCCTCCTGCGCCCGCGCCGCCGCGCCCGACAGGCCGAGGGCCGCGGCGAAAGCGGCGACGGCGAGGCGCGTCGCAACGAACGCGGCCTTGTTTGTCTTGAAGTTATTCATCGCATTTCCTCCGTAAGATGTTCGTCGTTGCGAAATCTATGTTCCGCTCCAGTTCGGCGCCCGTTTCTCGCCGAAAGCGAGCGCGCCTTCGCGCGCGTCGTTCGAGGCGATGACGCGTTCCAGAATTTCCTTTTGCCGGGACCAGATCTCGTCGGCGGGCCACGAAGGCGCCTCGTCGATCACCCGCTTCGTCATGGCGACCGCGAGCGGCCCGTTGGCGCCGATCTCGGCGGCCAGCGCTCGCGCGCCCTCGAGCGCGCCCCCGGCCGGCGTCAGCCGGTTGACGAGGCCCCACTGGCGAGCCTCGGGCGCGCTCATCATGCGGCCGGTCAAAGCGTATTCCATCGCGATCTGGCGCGGGATTTTCAGCGGCAGGCGCAGCAACCCGCCCGACCCCGCGATCAGGCCGCGGCGAACCTCGGGAACGCCGAATTGCGCGGTCTCGGCGGCGACGATCAAGTCGCAGGCGAGCGCGATCTCGCAGCCGCCCGCCAACGCATAGCCCTCCACCGCCGCGATCAGCGGCTTGCGCGGCGGCGACTGCGCGAGCCCGGCGAGCCCGCGCCCCTCCAACTCGACGCGTTCGCCCCGCAGGAACGCCTTGAGGTCCATCCCCGCGCAGAAATGGCCGCCGGCCCCGGTGAGGATGCCGACCGCAAGCGCGGGGTCGGCGTCCAGACGGTCCACGGCCTCGGCGATCGCCTCGGACGCCGCGCGGTTGATGGCGTTGCGCGCCTCGGGGCGATTGATCGTGATCACGATCAGCGCGCCCTCTGTTTGGACGAGGACGAGAGGCGCCGTCATGCCCTTGCCCCGCTGCGCAGCGCGGCGCGCAGACCGATGCGGTCGCGAATGACGCGGCCCCGCTGAACCCGCCCGTCGGCCACGTGTACGATACCATTCACGTGCAGCGCGGCGGCTTGGCCCGCGCCTTCGACGCCGGGGAGGCCGCCGAGATAGGCGCCGGACTGGCGCGCGTGGAAAACGACGTCCGACCCCGAGGAACAGAGGGCGTCGATCTCGACTTCGCCGACTTCGAATCGCATCGGCGCGCCCGTTATGTGTTCGTCGTCGCAGCGCACGCCGCCGATGTCGGCCGGCCAGGAGCCTTGCAGCCAATTGCGCACGACCTGTTCCGCGAACTCGTCGCGAGGCCGCGGCTCTTCGTCCCAGGGCGCGGCGGCGGGCGGCTCGACGGCGTCGGCGACGCCCGATTTGAGCTGCCGTTGGCGGGTGAAATAATCTTCCTGCGCGATGCAGCGCGTCAATCGTTCGCCGTCGCTGAAATAGATCGCGACGCCCGACCAGCAAGCGATTTTTCCGCCCGAGGCGCCATGCTCGCTGAACCATGCGGCGGCCCAGTCCTGCCCGGCCAGCGTCTGATGCACGGTCATGCCGAGGCCCGGAAACAGCCGCATCTGCTCGGCGACCGCGGGCAGCCACTGCGCGTCGCGTCCGGCGAACACGACGTCGCCGATGCGCAGCGCGTAATCGGGGGCGATGAACGCGCGCGCGGCGGCGTCATCGTGACTGTTGAAATAGTCGTTCACCCAGCGCCGCAGCAGCGACAGAGCGGAGCGAGGGGCGGATGCGGGCGCCGGCATCTCAGATCCCCAACAACAGGCGGCGCATTTCGCGCTTCAGCAGCTTGCCGGAGGCGTTGCGCGGCAGCGACTCTACGAAGCGCACGGAGGTCGGGCATTTGTAATGGGCGAGCCGCTCCCGGGTGAAGTCGATGAGCTCCTTGCCGTCAACCTGCATGCCCGCCTTGAGCACGACAACCGCCATCGGCGTCTCGATCCAGCGTTCGTGCGGCGCGCCGATGACGCCGACCTCGTGAACCGCGGGATGCGCGTTCAAGATGTTTTCGATCTCCGCGGGATAGATGTTTTCGCCGCCCGACACGATCATGTCCTTGAAGCGATCAAACAGATAGACGTAGCCCTCTGCGTCGAGATAGGCGGCGTCGCCGGTCCGGAACCAGCCGTCCTCGGTCACCGCCTCTCCCGTCGCCTCGGGCTTTTGCCAATAACCCTTCATCAGCATGCGCGTGCGCAGCCAGATCTCGCCGACCTCGCCCGTCTCGGCGTCCGCGAGCGTGTTGGGATCGATCACCCGCAATTCGACCCAGGGCAGCGCGCGGCCGCAGGAGCGCAACAGGTCCGCGCGGGCGCCGCCGGGGTCGTGGTCCTCGGGGTTGAGCACGACGACGGTGCCGGAGGATTCCGTCATGCCATAGGCCTGCATGAAGTTGCACTCGAGCACGCCGAGGGCGCGCCGCAACAGGACTTCGCCGATCGGCGAGGCCCCGTACATGAGGAGTTCCAGGCTCGAAAGATCGGCGCTCTCGACGCCGGGGACCTGCAACAGCGAATGTACGACGGTCGGCACGAAGAAGGTATGCGTGACTTTATGCCGCGCGATCAGTTCGATCGCCCGGGCCGGATTGACCTCGCGCATCAGCACGGTATGGCCGCCGACCATCATCGTGCTGGAGCCGTAGCCGCAGCCGCCGATGTGAAACATCGGCATGGCGACCAGATTGACGCTCGAAGGCCCCATGCCCCAGGCCTCGGCGAGCCGTCGCGTGTAGGACATGCCTTCGTTGGTCAGCATGACGCCCTTGGGCAGGCCCGTCGTACCCGACGTATAGAGGATGAGGATGACGTCCTGGGGAGCGCCGACATGGCCTGGATCGGCCGCCGGCGCGGCGTCGCGCCAGGCATCGTAATCCTCGCCGAAGCGGATCGCGCGCTTCAGGCTGGGGACCGCCAAGGCCCGGGCGTTCAGCGATTGCTCTTCCTCGGCGCCGACGATGGCGAGCAAAGGCGTCGCGTCCTCGACGATCGCCGCGATCTCCGCCGGCGCCAGTCGCCAGTTGAGCCCGACGAGGATCGCGCCGAGCTTGCTGCAAGCGAACATGAGCTCGAAGAACTCGGCGCGGTTCTTGGAGAGAACCGCGACCCGGTCGCCAGCCTGAATTCCGCAGGCGCGCAGCGCGTTCGCCGCGCGGGAACTGCGCGCATGCAGTTCGTCGAAGCTCCACGTCGTTGCTTCGAAGCTCAGCGCAGGCGCCTGGGGGCGCTGCGTCGCATGTTCTCTGAGGATTTGCGCGAAGGTGCTCATGGGCGTCAGTGCCTCTTGGGCGTCAGTAGCTCTTGGGCAGGCCGAGGCTGTGCTGGGCGATGAAGTTGAGGATCATCTCGCGGCTGACCGGCGCCGTCTTGTGGAGCCGGGCGATGAACCAGAGGTCGGCGAGCCCATATTCGAGGGCAAAGCCGTTGCCGCCATGGGTCTGCATCGCCTGATCGAGCGCCTCCAGGGAGGCGTCGGCGGCGGCGAATTTCGCCATATTGGCGGCCTCGCCCGCTTCGCTCGACTTCAGATCGTAAAGCTGAGCGGCGCGGGCTGCCATCAGCCGCGCCTGCTGCACGGCGACATAGGCCTTCGCCAGCGGATGCGCGATGCCCTGGTGGGCGCCGATCGGCGTGCCCCATACGCTGCGCTCGACGGCGTATTTGGCGCCTTTCTCCAGCGCGAAGCGGGCAATGCCGTTGTTGATCGCGGCGGCGCAGACGCGCTCGGGATTGAGACCGGCGAACAGATGGCGAAGCCCCTGCCCTTCGTGACCGACCAGCGCGTCGCCGGGGATCTTCACGTCGTCGAAGAACAGCATGAATTGCGTTTCGGGAACCTGCAGCGCGGTCTCGATCGGCGTTTTGGAAATGCCTTGCGCGTCGGCGGGCACGATGAACAGCGACAGCGCGCCCCGGCCCTTCGCGTCGGTTTCCTCGCCGCGCGCGACGACGAGGATCGAGTCCACTTCGTCGACGGCCGACGTCCAATATTTCGTGCCGCTCAGCGACCAGCCGTTGCCGTCGCGCCGCGCGGTCGTGCTGACCTTGTGTGTGTTGGTCCCCGCGTTTGGCTCGGTGATCGCGAAGGCGAGACGCCGCTCGCCGCTGGCGAGGCCCGGCAGCCAATCGCGCTTCAGCGTTTCGCTGCCGTGCTGTTCGATGATCGGCGCGCAGATGGAACCGATGACCAGCGACAGGATCGGGCATCCCTGCGCCGCCGTCTCCTCGACGATGACGTTGTAATCCGCGAGCCCGGAGCCGCCGCCGCCGTAGGCCTCGGAAATGTGCACACCAAGGAAGCCCGCCTTGGCCAGCGCGTTCCAAAGCTCGACGGGCTTTGCCTTGCGCCGGACGACGTCCTGGAAGTAGCGGCGACCGAAGCCGCCCACCAGTTTGCCCACGCTCTCGCGCAGCATCGTGTGATGGTCTGCGGTGTCGACGAGGGTGGTGTTGAACAGGCTGGCCATGACGTACCCGATGATCCTCTGATCAGTTCAAAGCGGCCGGCGGCCAATCGAAAAAGCCCTTGCCGGTTTTCTGTCCAAGCTCGCCGCGCGCCACCATCTGTTCGAGCAGCCGCGGCGGTTCGTAGCGGGGGCCGAGCGTGCGGCTGAGATGGCGGGCGATATCGAGGCGCACGTCGAGGCCGACGACGTCGCTGAGGCGAAGCGGCCCGATCGGATGCCGGTAGGCGACGACCATCGCCTTGTCGATGTCCTCGGCGCTCGCCACCCCGTCCTGCAGCATGCGGATCGCTTCGAGCGAGGCGATCAGATCGAGCCGGCTCGTCGCGAAACCGGGCGTGTCGCTGACCGTGATGGTCGTCTTGCCGATCGCCTCGGCGAAGCCGCGCGCTCGACCCAGCGCCGCATCGCTGGTCGCGGCGCCGCGCACGATCTCCACCATCGGCAGCGACCAGACCGGATTGAAGAAATGCATGCCGACGAAGGCGGAGGCGTCGCTCACCGATTGCGCCAGCACATCGACGGAAAGCGCGCTGGTGTTGGTCGCGATCAGCGCCGGCGCCCGTGAGGCGATCTCGCGCAGCACCTGCCGCTTCAATTCGAGCCGTTCGGGCACTGTCTCGATGACGAGGTCGAGCCGTTCGGGCAAGTCGAGCGGGGACGAATGGCGACGGACGTCTTCCACCACCCACTGGGCCTGCGCCGCGCTCAGCTTGCCGCGCGCGACACCCGCCCGCGCGGCCTTGGCCAGCGTGCTGCGGACCGCCTCGACGCGGGTCTCGTCGGGCTCGACGAGCGAAACGGCGAAGCCCGCCGCGGCAAACACATAGACGATGCCGACGCCCATCGTGCCGCCGCCGACGACGGCGATGCGCTCGTTGCGCGCCAGGACGGCGCTCACCTCAGGCATGACTGCCTCCGTTGATCTGCAGACCCTGGCCAGTGACATGGCTCGCATAGTCGGAGGCCAGATAGACCATGAGATTGGCCACCTCCTCCGGCTCGGCGTAGCGGCCATCGGGAATGGACGCCGCGCGCTTGGCGCGCAGGCTCTCGCCGCCGCCCGGGGCCTGCGCGGACTCGATATCGCGCAGCATCGGCGTGTCGACCGGCCCGGGGCACACCGCGTTGACGCGAACGCCCTTGCGCGCGACTTCCAGGGCGGCGGTCTTCGTCAGGCCGAGAACGGCGTGTTTGCTTGCGGTATAAGGCCCCAGATTGCGCGTGCCGATATAGGCGCTGAGCGAAGCGGTGTTCACGACCGCCCCCTTGCGAGCGGCGATCATCGCCGGCAGTACGTGTTTGAGGCCGAGGAACACGCCCCGGACATTGATCGCCATCACCTTGTCGAACAGCTCGACGGGATAATCGACGAGCGGCAATATTTCGCCCTGCCAGGCCGCGTTGTTCATGAACACGTCGATGCGGCCCCAGGACTTCAGCGCGCGGCCGACATAGGCTCGCACCTCGCTCTCGACGCTGACGTCGCCGCGTTGAAACAACGCTTCGCCGCCGGAACCGCGCACGAGGGCCGCGGTTTCCTCGCCACTCGGCTCTGAGAGGTCGACCGCCAGAACCTTGGCGCCGACCCCGGCGAGCGCCAGGCAAACCGCGCGGCCGATGCCGCCGCCGGCGCCCGTCACGATCGCCGTCTGGCCGGAGAAATCGATTTTCATGCGCTGGCCTTCGCCATCGGAGACGTACGCAGCGCGAAGCCCGAATATCCCTCTTCCGCGCATTGCTTCAGGAAGCGACGATAGCCGCGCACGCCGCCGGAATAGGGCATGAACACGCGCGGTTTTCCCGCCACCTCGGCGCCGTTGTAATATGAGTCCGTGGTGAGATAGAGCGTCTCCTTGGCGCGCGCGTTGACATGCTCGACCCAGGCGCGTTCCGCCTCCGGCAAAGCCTCGAATTCGACCTGCCCGTTGACCTGCATGGCCTGGATCAGATCCGCCAACCAATCGATCTGCTCTTCGATGGACACCATCACGTTGCTGAGCAGAGAGGGGCTTCCCGGTCCGACGACGATCAGCATGTTGGGGAAGTCGGCGACGCCGACGCCGAGTTGAGTGATAGGGCCCGCCGCCCACTTCTCCTTGAGCGTGAGCCCGCCGCGCCCGACGATCTCCGGCTTCAGCAACGAGCCGGTGAAGGCGTCGAAACCCGTGGCGAAGATGATGATGTCGAATTCATGCAGCTTCTCGGCCGTGCGTATGCCCTCGGGTGTGAATTCCAGGATCGGAAATTCCCTGAGGTCCGCCAACTCGACGTCGCCGCGGTTGAAGGCCTGGAAATAGCCGCTGTCGACGGAGGGCCGACGCGCCGCGAAAGAATGGCCTTTCGGCGTCAACTTCTCGCGCTTGACGGGATCCTCGATCACGGAACCGATCTTGCGTTGGATGAATTCGGCAGCGGTGTCATTGGCCGGCTTCGAGAGCAGAATGTCGTAATAGGCGAGCGCGAAGCCGAATCCCCAGCGGTTCCAGGCGGCTTCATAGACCTTCTCGCGTTCCTCCGGAGACGCTTCGAGCGCCGATTGTTTGTTCGGCCTGAAGCCGAGGCCGGTCGGCGAGTTCCAGGCCATTTCGCGCCGCGCCCGATAGTTCGCCTTGACTTGACGATCCTCCTCGTCGGTGACGGGCGCGTTGGCGGCGGGAATGCTGTAATTGGCGGTGCGCTGAAAGACGGTCAGATGCGCGGCCTGCTTGGCGATGACCGGCGTCATCTGCATGCCCGACGAGCCGGTGCCGATGATGGCGACGCGCTTGCCCGCGAATTCGACCTCGTGTTTGGGCCATAGGCCGCTGTGGATGATCTCGCCGCGAAACAGCGACTGTCCGGGATAAGCAGGGCGCTTGGTCGTCGACAGCTGCCCGACGCACATGACGAAGAAATGCGCCGACCATTGACGGCCGTCTTCAGCCGTGATCGTCCAGCGCGCCGTCTGTTCGTCGTAGGTCGCGTTGGTCATGCGCGTGTTGAGGCGAATGTCGCCGCGCAGGTCGAAACGATCGGCGACATGGTTGATGTAGCGCAGGATTTCCGGCTGTGTCGCGTAGCGCTCGCTCCAGCGCCATTCCTGTTCCAGCTCCGGCGAGAAACTATAGGAATAGTCGAAGCTCTCGACGTCGCAACGCGCGCCGGGATAGGCATTGTGATACCAGACGCCGCCGATGCCGTCCGAGGCTTCCAGCACGACGACGCGCTTGCCCAATCCCCGCAGCTTATAGAGCGCTCGAAGTCCGGCGAAGCCGGCCCCGATGATGAGCGCGTCGACTTGTTCCACGTCGCTTCCTCCCTGCTACGCGCGGGTTTGCCTACGCGTTGGCCTAAAATACTTCTTGCGGCAAGAATATCCTACTCATGAGTATCTTTCAATGGTTTTCCGCGCCTCTCGTCAAAATTCTCGCCGGTCCGGGTTCGACGGTCTATCTCGCTTGGGCGCGCCCGACGGCGCGTTTCAAGCGCGGTCTGGCCGGCAAGGCGCCGGCGAGGCCGAGGATCAGCTTGGTCATCGCGTCGGCGATTTCCGCCAGGGTCAGCCGGCCGCCGGGCCGATACCAGAAGGTGGACCACGTGACGGCGCCGCCGATGCCGAGCGCCGCCATATGCGCATCCTCGACGTCGAAATCCCCGGCCGCCGCGCCACGCTCCAGCAGCTCAGTCATTTTGGCGAAAAATTCCCGGCGCATCTCGCCGATACGGCGCGCATCGGCCGGCTCGAGGTTCTTTTCCTCCCTGACATAAACGGCGATGTGCTTCTGGGTCTCGAGCACGGCCGTGACATAGGCCCGCGCGAACCTCTCCAAACTCTCCAGCGGGTTCAACCCTTGCGCCAGGACCCCGTCGAGCGCGTCCTCGGCCACCTGCACGCCGCGTGCGCAGATCTCCGCCAGCAGCGCGGTTTTCGAGCCGAAATTGGCGTAGACGAACGGCTTCGTCACCCCAAGAAGCGCGGCGACTTCGTCCAGGGTCGTGTTGTCGTATCCCTTCTTGTAGAACAGATCGACCGCCGCGCCGATGGTGCGCTCGCGCTTCAGCGCCGCGACTTCGTCGCGGATTTTCAGTTTCGGCGTCGACCGTTTCGCCATCCTCTCAGTCCTTCTCGAATCTTCGGATGGAAATGGATTGCTCCCGCCAGCAAAGAGGGCGCCAGCGCTCAACTAACGCGACAGAATGTCCCTGACCTCGCGGAAATACAGTTTTCCAGATGCGACGTCGTTGACCGTCACTTCGTGACGGACGTAGCGGCGTTCACGCTTGATGAATTTGTCGATGGCTTTCGCCGTGATGCGCACCTTGGCGCCGACCAGGATCGGCTCGAGGATTTCCGAATCGTGGAAGGTGTGGATCGATCCGATGGCGAAGGGTTTGGTGTGATCGAATTGCACCGAAAGCACGAAATGCGAGACCATGAGCGGCGGAACGATCGCCGGACCGAATGGCGACTCGCCCTCGATACGCCAGGTGTTCATTCGCCAGCCCTCGTACCAGGAATTGTAATCCTCGACGGCGTCGGCATAGAGAATGACGAGTTCGGGCGTGATCTCGAGCTCGCGCGCGAGGCAATCGCCGACCTCGATCATGTCCCAATAGGTCTCGCATTTTTCTTGCAGGCTTTCGACGAAGTCGCGGGTCTGCTGAATCTGGACCGAAGTCATCGGCCGGAGATCGTCGGTGCGGGGTTCGTGGTTCAAGTCCGTCTCCTCTGAAGGGGTCATCGGGCGTCCGCCTCAGACGCCGACGTCGACTTCGACGCAGCCGACCGTCTTCTTCTCGCCCTGTTCATTGCTCGCCCAGATATCCACCGTGAAGCGGAAACCGCTTCCTTTCGGAGTCTTTTCGCGCACGATTCCGTAGGTCGTGATGATCTCGTTGGCGAAGGTCGAGCCGACGTATTTGCACTGCATGCGCGCGCCGCGGAAAAAGTCGGCGCCGAAATAGTTGACGCACATCTCCGAAAGATAGGCGGAGGACATTTCGCCCGTCTGGATCGGCGCTTTCAAACCGGTCGCCGCGGCGTAGACGGGGTCCCAATGATTGGGATTGAAACGGCCCCAAAGTCGCGACCCCATCAATTGAATCGCCGCTTTCTTCTTCACGCCGATCAATTCGAAACCAACCGGCGTATCCCGAGTGATGCGCGCAGCGCCGAAACTCTCCGATCGAGCCGTCGTCGTCATTTCATTTTCCCTTTCCCGAAAGCCGCAATTGTTCGATCGCGCGTTGCGTCAGTAGGAATTTCTTCGCGCGGCCCGAGGGGGTGGTGGGCAAATCTTCCGCGCCAATCGGCAGCACGTATTTGGGTGCCTTGAAACGCGCGAGGCGGCTCAGGCAAAGTTGGATCAATTCCTCCGGCGCGACTGGCGATTCTGGCCGCAGCACGACAAAAGCCACGCCCGCCTCGCCCATGCGCTCGTCCGGCACCGGCACGACATGCGCCTGCAGGACGCCGGGATGGCTCGTCAGCACATCTTCGACCTCCGTCGGCGTCACCTGCTCGCCGCCGCAGCGATAGGATTCCTTGCGGCGTCCGACCAGCGTCAGATAGCCGTCGGCGTCGAACCGTCCGAGATCGCCTGTGCGCAGCCATCCGTCGGCGTCGAAAGCCTCGGCGGTAGCCTCCGGCTTGTTGTAATAGCCGCGCGTCACCCCTGGACCCTTGGCCAGCAGTTCGCCGGCTTCGCCGGGACCGACTTCGCGTCTCGTGTCGGGATCGACGATCTTGTAGACGACAAGCCTGCGGCCCAAAGCGGGATCGCCCGCGGGGCCGGCGTCGCGCATGCGCCCGTTGGTCTCGAGAAGCCGCTCGAACGGATCGTCGGGGCGTGTCAAAGTCGTGGTCGCGGTCACCTCGGTCATGCCGTAGCCGGTCGTGACTTCGGCCGGGTGCATCAGCTCGAATATGTCTTTCCAGATGGCTGCGGGCGATCGTTGTCCTGACGAGATCACCGCCCGCAACGAGGCCAGTTGGTATTTCCGCGCGCGCAACTCGTCGAGGACGAGCAAAGTCATCGTCGGCACCAGCAGCACGTCGTCGGCTTCGTGCCGCTCGATCGCCCGCAAGGTCGCAGCGGGATCGAACTTCACTTGCGGGATGATGGCGCCGCCGACGAAGGGCACGGTCAGCACGCCTTCGACATAGCCATAAACGTGATACATCGGCAGCGAGAACACGACGCGCCAGGCGTCGTCGAACGCGCGGCCGAAGACGCTGCCGAACGCGGCGCGCAGCAGCATGTCATGGGTCAGCATGACCCCTTTCGGCGGTCCGGTGGTGCCGGACGTGTAGATGATGTCGGAAAGCGACGCGGGGTCCGGCGCGGGGACGCCCTGGTAGGGATGCGCCGCCGATTCCAGTTCGGTGAAAGCTGTGGCGCCGGCGCGGACGCGGGCGCCGGAGGCGGGAAAAACGACGATACGCTTCAGGCGTGGGAAGGCCGCGCCGCCGCCCTCGACCTCCCAACCTGGGGCCAACTCGTCGAGCGCCTGCAGATAGTCCAAGTCGCGGAAACTATCCATGGTGATGAGCAAGGCCGCGTCGGATTGAAGCAGAACGTAACCGAGTTCGTCGCGACGATTGAGAAAGTTGATGGGAATGCAAGTCGCCCCCACCCGCGCGATCGCATATTTCACCGCCACGAACTCGGGATAATTGGCGAGCACAATCGCGACATGATCGCCGGCGCGAATCCCAGCTTCCACGAGGCCGCCGGCGATACGCTGCGACCATCGCTTGATGTCGTCGTATGTGTATCGCGCCGTGTCGGTTATTACGTAATCGCGATCGGGGAATTCCGCCGCCGCGAAATCGAGCATCTGGTCGAACGTGCGCGGAGTCCAGACGGGAAACCGGCGCAGCAGGTTGTCCTGACGCCTCCCGATCGTTGCAGCCATGGCCGACTTCCTCCCTTACCGCCGTGGGCGCCCGTTGATTGGGCCCGCCGTCCGATGAAGCTCCGGGTTCTCGCTTTACAGCGAACCCAGCGTGGCCTATTTATAACCAAAAGCCACGAAAAGCTACTTATACGTAACTTTACCGACTGGCAAGTGTGACGTGAGGGGAAACGGCTTTGAATCCGTACTTCGCCGCCGGCCCGCAGTTGCGTCGCTCGACGACGAACACAGCGGCCTTTCGCCGAATTTGATATCCGGCGCGACGAAGGCCAACGAAGACGGAGCTGGCGATCTTCGGGCGGCGCTCGTCGCCTGAGACTGGGAGAAACGCGCCATGGTTGATTTCACAAAATACAAGACGATCCGGATCGACCGGCGCGGCCGCATTCTGACCTTGACGCTCAATCGCCCCGACAAGCTCAACGCCGTCGACAGAGCTATGCACGCGGAACTCGCTTCGATCTTCGAGGATGCCGCCATGGATGCAGACTCCGACGTCGTCGTCTTCACTGGCGAGGGGCGGGCGTTTTCCGCCGGCGGCGACATCGCCTGGATGCAGACGATGATCGACGAGGGCTTCGAACAGACCGCTCACGAGGCCAGGCGGATCATCTTTTCGCTGCTGGATTGCGAGAAGCCGATCATCGCCAAGGTCAACGGCCACGCCACCGGGCTCGGGGCCACCATGGCGCTGTTTTGCGATGTGATCTTCGCGGCCGAGAGCGCCAGGATCGGCGACCCTCACGTCAGCATCGGGTTGACCGCGGGAGACGGCGGCGCGATCATCTGGCCGCAATTGATCGGCTATGCCAGAGCCAAGGAATATTTGATGACGGGCGACCTGATCCTGGCGACCGAAGCCGCGCGGATAGGCCTGATCAATCACGCGGTCCCCTCGGCTGACCTCGATGCGCGGGTCGACGCATTCGCGGACCGCCTCGCGGGCGGCGCCTTGACGGCCATCCGCACGACCAAGATGGCCATCAACATAGGCTTGAAACAATTGGCGGCCAGCATCCTGGATGCGTCGCTCGCCCTGGAGGGCCTGTCCAACGCCTCCGCTGACCATCAGGAGGCCGTGACCGCGTTTCACGAGGGACGAAAGCCGGTTTTCGCCGGACGATGATAGGGCAAGCTCGTCACGGCCATCGGCTGCGTTCCGGGCTGTTGCGCCGCCGATTCGAAGACCGTGGGGGCGCGGCTCAGGGCCCGCTTCCGGGAACCACCATGGGCGTGGGATCAATTGTCGACCGGTCGGGCGTCTCGTCCTTCCATCGCACCGATCCGATCGGACGTTCGAGCATCCTGCGGATACGAATCGGTTCGGGACCGATATGAAAGGAATTGGCGCGCAGGTGCAGCGCCCGTTCGGACTCGGTGGCGCGGGACCGCTGACGAAGATAATCGTGCCAGGTCGGACAGTGGAACCTTTCGGTCCATAATTCCGGGTCGGCGATGTCTCGCGCGATCGACCACCCATAGGCGCCATTGCGCTGCCGGCTGAGCTGGACATGCTGCATGATCGCGTAGAACGACCGCGCCTTGACGGGATCGACGCGATACTCGATCTCGATCACGATCGGGCCGCTGCGCGCGGTCAGCGCGAGGCGCACTTCGGGATCCGCGAGCGGATCGAGCGCTTGCTGGTTGGGACCGCTGACCGACGGCATTCGCATCCACACGCCCAGCAACGACGAAGCGACCAGGGTGGCGCCGGAAATGAGCAGCGCGCTCTTGACCCCCATCGCGCTCGCGGCGCTGCCCCAGATCCAACTGCCCAACGCGATCCCGCCGGCGATCGCGGCTTGATACGCGGCGAGGGCGCGGCCGGCGACCCACCGCGGCGCGGCGAGTTGTATGCCGACATTGAACAGGGTCACCGACGCCGTCCATCCGGCGCCGGCGAACAGCAGCGCCGCGGCGGTCAGCAGCGGCGATCCGCTCATCGCGACGACGGTCACGCCGGCGCCCATCACAATCACACAAAGACGGATCGCATTTTCGTCGCCGAGACGGGCGCGCAGCGTCGAGACGTTGAGCGCGCCGATCACCGCGCCCATGCCGAAAGTGCCCAACATCAACCCGTAGGTCTGTGCGCCGCCGTGCAACAGATCGCGCGTGACGATCGGCATGAGCGCCGAAACCGACCCGCCCGCGACGCCGGTGACCAAGGTGCGCGCCAGAACGATGCGTATCGACGGCGAGTTCAGGATGTAGCGAACGCCGGAAATGACGGCGCGCGCCAGGCGCTCAGGCGGCAGCCGCGACACTTCCTTCACGCGTTTCCACAGCAACAACACGATAATCAGCGGCACATACAACAGCGCATTGGTGGCGAAGGCGGCGATGGAGCCGGCGGCGGCGACGATCACGCCGCCGATCGCGGGGCCAAAGCTGCGGGCGATATTGTAGCTGATGCCGTTGAGCGCGATCGCGGCCGGCAGGGCGCCGGCGGGCACTTGCTCGCTCACCGACGCCTGCCACGCCGGTCCGAACAGGGCCATACCGCTCCCGATGATGAAACAGAACAGCAGCAACAGGGCCGGGGTCATGACGCCGGAATAAGCCAGCGCCGTGAGCGCAAGCGAACCCGCGAGCGCGATCGCCAAGGCCGCCAGTCCCACGACGCGGCGGTCGAACATATCCGCCAGGGCGCCGGCGGGAGTAGAGACGATCGCGACCGGCAGCATCAATGCGGTTTGCACGAGCGCGACCTTGTCGGCGGAGGAGGTCATCCGCGTCATCGCCCAGGCGGCGCCGACGCCCATGATCAACAGACCCAGGTTCGACAATAGGCTGGCGGTCCAAATGCGCCGAAACACAGCGTGCTGCAATGGCGAAAGGATGCCGATCGAAAGCCACGCGCGTCGTATGTCGGAAGTGTTCATCGTTCAGACCGGTTTTCCCTGAATCGGTCGCCAACCTGTCACGCGCCCGCCCGCTTGTCGCGCGCAGAGCTTTGCGATGAACCGGCGCGAATGTTCAAGCGGATTCGGGGGCCGCATTTCATGGACCTTGGGCGATCGGCATTCGGGCCGCGCCCGCAGACCATATCAGGTCGAGACTGGAATAGCCGGCTTCGGACAAGAGGAGGAGAAACTCGACGCTCGTCCGGCGCGGCTCAGCATGCCTGTTTCGACATGAGGCCGTCCGCGCCGGACTCGCGGCTCGGCCGCTGGTCGATGCCGTCTCTCGGCTTCCAACTTCATCATCGCAGAGCCATGTTGCCATTCTCGAGCTTCGCCGCGGCCATCGTCAGTCGCTGGCGAAGCGTCGCCTTCTTCACTTTACCTGTCGGCGTCACCGGAAACGCGTCTAATAATTCAACTTGTCTGGGCGCCTTGTAATGGGCGATCAAAGGGCGGCAATGCGCGATCACGGTCTCTTCTGTCAGCCCGATGGTGGAATCGCGAATGATCACCGCGACGACGCGCTCGCAGCATTTCTCGTCGGGCATGCCGATCACCGCGCACATGCGAACGCCCGGCAGCTTCTGCAATGCCAGTTCGACCTCTGTCGGACAGATGTTTTCGCCGCCGCTGATGATCATGTCCTTGGCGCGATCGACGATATGGAGGAAGCCGCCTTCTTCCCGCCGCCCGAGATCGCCCATGTGATACCAGCCATCCTGCATCGCCTGCGCGCTCGCGCCCGGTTTGTTCCAATAGCCCATGAACATCAGGGGGGCGCGCACGAGAACCTCGCCGGTCACGCCGGACGCGAACTCGCCGCCGGCGCTATCGGCGACACGCAGGCTGACAAGCGGCAACGGAATTCCGCAGGACGCGAGGCGCGCGGGAGGATCGCTGATATGCTCGCGATGACGCAGGATGGTCAGGAACCACGCCTCCGTAGCGCCGTAAAACTGATGAAACTCGCAACCATAGGTCGCGATGGCGCAGCGCGCGCTTCAATGAGACGCCGCTTGCCGCAGGCGCGTTCGTCCCTCTTGTCGAGAGAGCGTTTGCAGGCTGTTGACCGCGATCAACGATCATCGCACACATTGGGTTATCGAAAACAAGGTGCGGGCGTTTCTCGTCCGCGAGGCGTGACGGAGATAACCGCCATGAGTGGCAACGACGAACGGATTCGCGAACGAGCCTATGAACTTTGGGAACAGGCGGGCCGGCCGGACGATCGCAGCCTCGAGTTCTGGTTTACCGCGAGGCGCGAAGTGGAGGATGAGGCAACCGCGGGCATTGTCGGACACCACATTGTCGAGCCAGGAGTGCTCGACGAGGACCCTGCCGCGTTGACTTTTCCGTCCGCAGTTGAGTCTCCGGTTGACCTTACAAAATGAAGCTCGACGGCCGCCCGCGGAAATGGCGGCCGCTAGGGCGTCCACACCCGCCAGGCGCGCGCGAACGGGTCGACCCGATCAGGCTGGGAGCCACTGAGGCTGCATCAGCAAATAAAAGAATGGCTCTTCGGGCTTTTGTGTGGGCGGATTCTGGTTGATTCACAGTTCGGGCAGGCTGCAAGTGAGGATTTTGAGACGCAGGTAGTCTTCGTCGCGTAGGCCATATGCGCGTCGCTGGAAG
>Ga0302157_10001931_pt1 | contig 24819 bp, 17 predicted proteins | sample I_Bog_N3_3_FD_193502 | JGI IMG/M metagenome (GOLD analysis project Ga0302157, IMG submission 193502) | Peat permafrost microbial communities from Stordalen Mire near Abisko, Sweden - I_Bog_N3_3 | ecosystem: Environmental > Terrestrial > Soil > Wetlands > Peat | place: Sweden: Abisko, Stordalen... | reverse complement strand
GATCCCTTGCACATAGATGCGACGAGCCCTGATGCTGTCGCCAATGAACCAGGCGGCCGCGGTCACAATGATGTTGGAGGACCCAGGAGACTGCGGCCAGAGTGCCAGCGCGACGGCGCTCCCGACGATGAGGGCGATCTCCGCCACTCCCAGGGCCGCCAGCGACACCCTCCGGCCGTATCCCATGGCCACGGTGGCCATGGGGAAGGCGACGATCGGCACCGCAGCGTACGACTGCCCCAGGCCAATGCTGACGCCGACGAGGACCGCCACCACCACCAGGACCGGAATGGGCCAGAGCCGCCGGAGCGCCACGGCGCCACTCGCTGCCAAACCCAGCCCGATCTCGAGGTTGCTGGCCGTCTGCGCCCCCGGGCCGATCAGGCCGGCCACCTGGAGGACCCCCAGCATAAACAACAGCGCAAGCCCTACGTCCAGCAGCTGCCACTGCGCTGGCGTCACGCGGTGGAGCCACGGTGGCCGCAGCTCGACGTCGTCGGGACGAGAGGTCATTGCTACCGACGCTAGGGGGTGTTGCCCTCCGGCACATCGGCCGCCGGAGGGTACCTCCGTACATCGCTAGATGTAGCTGGCCCCATCCTCGTAGGCCGTGGGCCGGATGGGAGAACGAGCCCGAGGACCGATGACGGTGGGAGGTGGTCGGGCGCAGGATGGTGACAGGGCAGGCGATCCGCCCAGCCCACGAAGGGAGCACCATCATGAACGGACAAACAGCCACCATCGAGGCTCGGGGACTGACCAAGCGGTTCGGCAGCACCCTGGCCGTCGACGACCTGAGCTTCGAGGTCTACCCCGGCCAGGTCACCGGGTTCCTCGGCCCCAACGGGGCGGGCAAGTCGACCACCCTGCGGATGATCCTCGGCCTGGACAGGCCCACCTCGGGAGAAGCCCTGGTCAATGGGTCACCGTTCATCGAGCACGAACGCCCGCTGTTCGAGGTCGGTGCCCTGCTCGACCCGAAGGCGTTCCACCCGGGCCGCAGTGCGCGCAGCCATCTCCGTACCCTGGCTCTTTCCAACGGCATCGGCGGTGAACGGGTCGAAGAGGTACTCGACACCGTCGGGCTGGCGGGGGTCGGCGACCGTCGGGCCGGTGGCTTCTCCCTGGGCATGGGCCAACGGCTGGGTATCGCCTCGGCGCTGCTCGGCGATCCCGGAATCCTCATCCTCGACGAGCCGGTCAACGGCCTCGATCCCGACGGGATCCTGTGGATCCGGAACCTACTGCGGTCGTTGGCCAGCGAAGGGCGGACCGTGCTGGTGTCGTCCCACCTGATGAGCGAGATGGCCCTCACCGCCGATCAGCTGATCATCGTGGGCCAAGGGGCCCTACTGGCCGACGACTCTGTCGAGAACGTCGTCGAGGCCAGCGGACACAACTCCGTTCGTGTGCGCACGCCACAAGCGGACGAGCTGGTCATGGTGCTCGCCGCTGAGGGACTGAACTCCCGGGAGGACAACGACACCCAATTGACGGTGGACACCGGGTCGACGGACAGGATCGGTGAGCTGGCCGCTCGCCACCACATCACCATCCTCGAGCTCACCCTCGTCCAAGCATCACTGGAAGAGGCCTACATGGAGCTCACCCACGACAGCCTGACCTACCAAGCGGAGGCCTTCACCTCCCTCGATGAAAGCGCGGCATAGCCATGACCATGACCATTTCCTCCACCGAAACCCCCCTCTCCCCGACGAGGGGAGGTCTCGACCCGGCGATGCCGTTGAAGCCAGCTCGCCGCATCATGCCTGACCTCCTCCGTTCGGAGTGGGAGAAGCTACGGAGCATCAGGACGACGTTCTGGAGCCTGATCATCACCGTTGTGGCCATGGTCGGCATCGGCGCCATCGTGGCTGCAGTGCATACGGGCACGAGGAGCGGGCGAGGATTCGACGCACTTTCGGGGACCTTCACCGGGGTCCTGCTCGCTCAGCTGGCGATCGGCGTCCTCGGGGTGCTGACCGTCACCAGTGAGTACTCCACCGGCATGATTCGCTCCACCTTCATCGCCGCCCCGCAGCGACGAGCGGTCATTATGGCCAAAGCCGGCGTGGTTGGCTTCGTGACCTTCCTTGTCGGCACCGTCGCCAGCTTCGCCTCCTTCTTCGTCAGTGCCGCCATCCTTTCCTCGCACGGAACCCACCTCAGTCTCGGGTCACCGGGAGCCCTGCGCTCGGTAATCGGTGTCGGGCTCTTCCTCGGGATTCTGGCCGTGCTGGCTGTCGGCCTCGGGACGATCATCCGGAGCAGCGCCGGTGGGATCGCCGCTCTGGTCGGACTGCTGCTCGTCCTCCCCACCCTGTCCCAAGCCATTCCCTCCTCAATTCGGGACTCGGTGGAGAAGTTCCTGCCCGCCAATGCCGGACAGGCCGTGTTCCTCCACACCGACACCGGTAGTTTGTCGCCTTGGATCGGTCTTCTGGTGTTCGGCGCCTACGCCGTCGCCGGCCTCGGCATTGCTCTCGTCATGGTGGGCCGGAGGGACGCATGATGCGGATCCGTCGGAAGTCGCCTCAGTGCTTAGTGACTCCGCGTGGACCGTTCCCAACACCATCGAGCTGGCCCGAGCACCCGTCTCGTGACTACAGCGTGACTACCACTCCCGACCAGCGCGCGCGAGGAATGATCGACGCCGGGAATATGAGTGCAGCTGTCGGCCAATTTCGGCCAACGCTGGTGAGCTATGAAATCGTCGGGCCCTCACTTTTAATCCCAAGGTGGCGAGATCGAGACTCGCACGGCCCACCACGAAGGTCCAGGTCAGGGGCGTGTCGACGAACCGGGCGGCGTCTCGGATCGAACGATCCGGACCACGGGCACCCAACCGGCACCCAACTCCGCGCCGACTTCCTGAGATGCGTCTCCGACAGTGCGCTGGTGCTCGTTTCGAGTTGCCCGGGCATCAGGTGTGCGTAGGTGTTCAAGGTCACCGTGACGTCCCCATGACCGAGTAGGTCTGGCACCTCCCGCATCGACGCTCCCTCGGCAACGAGCAGGACATCCGGTCATGGTCAACGGCCTCATGGATCCAACCCTGGAATGCTGCGTGACGGACAAGGCGAAGTCGGCGGGGTAGCGCGCGAGCGCCTCGGTGTATCGCTGCAGGGCATCATGTTCCCGTGGACCAGCCACAACGGCCACCTGCAGTAGACAGCACACCCGCCCCAACTCAGATGCCATGGTGGCAGGGGAGGCTGTGGGCCGTCGCCATCCTCCTGGTGTTCGTGCTCCTCCTTCGTGCAGTCGACGCCCTGTCGACGAACTTCTGGCTCAGCTGTGCCGGGTACGTGCTTGCCTTCGCCGCACTTGTCGCCTTCCTCCTGGTAACACAGCGGCGGCGGGTCACGTAGGCACTGTCCAGGAGGAGGGACTCTTGAACGTCAGTCGTCCGGTGTGAACGCCGGTCCTGAACCGGCTGCGTGCAGGCTCGGTGATCCCGCCGGCCTCAAGGCGGCCAGGGTGGAGCTTGATCACCACGCCCCGATTGGCCGTTTCACCGTTCGACCGATCAGCACCGTGTCGACGTTGTTGACACCGAGGTGGGCAAGATCGCCGGTGATGAATTGATAGAGATGGTCAAGGCTGCGCAACCAGACGGCAATCATCAGGTTGGCGGGACCGGTCGTGGCTAAAGCCCCGTGAACGGCTGGATGTAGGGCGAGGGCACGACCGGCGGTATCGAGTCGCTCCGGGGCCACCTGCATATGCAAATCCGCGTCGACCTGGAATCCAAGTGCCTTGGGATCGACGATGACTTGGGTCACGAGCTGGCGCCGTTCGAGGAGGGTTGCCATTCGTCTACGTACGGTGGATTCGGCTTCGCCGATCATGCGGGCGACCATGGCGGCCGAGCGTCGACCGTCGTCCGCCAGGACCCCGGCTATGGAGGTGTCCAACGGGTCGAGATCGTCTGTGGACCCAGTCGGATGTTCGCTACCAGTCTGGGGAGTGAGGGCCTGACGTTCCTGGGGGCTCAGGTAATCGGCGACCCATTCAGCGGCGTCGCCGAAGACATGGATCACCGACTGGGCGTCGACGCTCAGTATCGCCGGTGATGTGGGCAGCTCCTCAAGCAGCAATCGGCCGCTGCCGTCCGTCCGAGGCGTGACGACCGCGATGAGCTGGTCGCCGCTCACACTGATATCGATCAACGGGATGTCGTCTCGCCGGGCCAGGACATGACTAAGCGTGTCCACCTTCCCCCGCAGCACCCGAATGCGCACCAGCATCACACCATCGATCGATGGCCGTGGGGGCGAGGCGACGACCCGGACCGCTCCCGTTGCGAGCAACTCCGCCCAGCGCCTCTGGACCACCCGGGTCGATAGCCCCAACACGGCGGCAGCCCGTTCCGCAGGGACGCGTCCGTCACACTGCAATGCCGCAATCAGTCGCCGATCTCGTTCATCAAAGCTCGATTCCACCGCTAAGTCATCCATTCGTGCATTATCGATCACATTCGACGAATATTAGTGACGGCATCGGCCGAACTCTGAAAGCCTCTTCATCACCAACATCGTCCATCACGGAAGGATCGCTTCGGATGACTGAGTTCTCGACATTGTCGGCGATGGCAGAGGCTGCCACGATCGCCGGCACCCTGATGCCGGACAATCCAAGACCCGGCCAGTTCGACACGTGGGCCGAATTCAAGACGGCCTTCGATGGCGTTGACCATCTGCTCTTCGCGTCCATACAGGAGCAGCTCGGGGCAATCCGGCCGGGGGCTCCCTTTGTCGACGAGCTAGGCGCCAGCCTGCCGGACGGGGAAGCGTGGGTCGTGGATGCTGTCGATGGGGCGATCCAGTACCTGCAGGGGCTTCCGCAGTGGTCTGTGAGCATCGCCCTGGTCCGCGACGGCGAACCAGAATTGGCGGCGTTACACAGTCCATTCCTCGGCGAGGTCTACACCGCAGCGAGGGGAGGCGGTGCTTTCCGCAACGGCGTCCCCGTGACACCGTCCAGCAAGACCGATCTGGGTCTCACGCTCGTCGGCATGAGCCAACCGCCATTCCCCGCTCGCCAACCCGCTGCCATTGCGGCCACGGGCCGAGCGATGACCGTACTGCTGCCTGCCGTCGGCGCGGTACGCAATCTTGGCCCGACGTCGTGGCAGGTCGCCGATGTTGCATCTGGTCGCATGGATTTCTTCTTCGAGTTCGGGCGCGACCCAGGCAACCTGCTGGCCGCCAGCCTCTTGGTCACTGAGGCCGGGGGCATTGTGACCGACGCAGACGGAGAGCCCTGGCTGGCCAGATCCGAAAGCTTCGTCGCCGCCTCAGTCGGTCTCCACCCTCAGATCATCACCCTGCTTCAAAGCACTCCCTCCTGTTGAAGCTCAACTCCACACGGGACCGAGAGGTAGCAGGAAGGTCGCCTCGCCGGACCTGACTCCGATGTACGACCACGGAACCCGGTGGTCACGAGAGCGGCCGGCGTGACTACAACGTGACCACAACTCCCGCCCACCGCACGCCCGAAGAAGTTCCATCCAGAATCATGCGCTGGGCAGCCTTCCTTTCGTCAGTTTATTACGGAAGGAATTGCTGATAATCTTCCGTAATGGTACCCTTTTCGGAAGGTGGCGAGCGGGGTCACGAAGTGACCGTGGCGTGGAACGGCGCCCCGGCCCGCGCCTGGGTCCCAGACCTTCTCGCCGACCAGGACTTCGAAGTCAGTATCCGCACGGCCCGACGCACCGAACAAGCCATCGCAGCTGTGCGAGCAAGTGGCAGCGCTTCTGCTCACTTCGAGCCGCTCGCCATGTTGCTGCTCCGGGCCGAGGGCGTGGCGTCCTCGTACATCGAGGGACTGCGCACCCCTCTCGCCGACGTCGCTGCGGCTGAGGTGGGCGAAATCTCCAACGCCACCGCCGTCTGGGTAGCGGACAACTTGACAGCCGTGCGCTACGCCCTCGACGGGTCGGGGGAAAAGCTCACGATCGAAGCCATCCATGAATGGCACCGACTCTTGATGGGACCGTCGGGTCGCCTGCCCGAGGAGATGGTTGGCGCCTTTCGCACTGCCCAGTCGTGGATCGGTGGCACCTCACCGCGCACCGCCTCCTTTGTCCCTCCTCCGCCCGACCGGGTGGCGGATCTCATGGTCGATCTCGTTCGCTTCGTAAACGCAGAGTGGGTCGACCCGGTCACCCAGGCTGCGGTCGCACATGCCCAGTTCGAAACCATCCACCCCTACGGTGACGGGAACGGCCGGATCGGCCGGATCCTGATCGGCTGGATTCTCGCCCATCGCACCGGCATCACCGTCCCGCCGCCGGTCAGCGTCTTTATCGCCCGGGATCCTGGCGGATACTTGGCGGGCCTCACCAGGTTCCGATTCGGCGAACTCGACCCCTGGGTGGAGTGGCTCGCAGCCGAGCTTCAGTATTCGAGTGAGGCGGCCGAGGGGTTGATGGTGCGCTCCGAACAACTGCTGGAGCAGTGGCAGTCGCGCACCGATGACCTGCGGGCAGATGCCACGGCCAGACAGGTACTCCCCGTCCTCGTCGAACACCCCGTTATTTCCTCGGATCTGGTAGCGGAGCACTTTTCGGTGTCCGAACGCGCCGCTCGAGCAGCCCTCGCCACACTGGCCGAGCGAGCCATTCTTCAGCCCTTCGACACCGCGCCGGCCGGACCAGGGCGGCCCCGTCTCTATTGGGTGGCATCCGAGCTCATCGACATCGTCACCAACTGGGGGCCGCTTTGAACAGACGGTCGACAAAATCCTCTCGACCTGGTGCGTGCTGAGGATCGGGTCTCCGTGACTACACCGTGACTACAACTCCCGGTCAACGTATGCGAAGCATGATCGGCACCGGGAAGACATGCCCGGGCGATGAACGCCATCGGCGAGCCACAACGAGCCCTGAGATCGATCAGCTCTGACGTTTCATCCCAAGGTGGCGAGATCGAGACTCGCACGGCCCACCACGGAGGTCCAGGTCAGGGGCGTGTCGACGAACCGGGTGGCGTCTCGTATCGAGCGATCCGGACCACGGGCACCCGACCGGCACCCGACTCCGCAGTGACCGCCCGAGAAGCGCCGTCCGACGACACCGGCGGGTGGCCGGTCACGGGGAAGCCGGGAACTTGTTCGGCCTCCAGCCCGACGACGTCCCCGAGGAGGTCTGGACGGCAGCGACGTCGGCACTGCACGGGGAGCCGGTGTAGGCGAGGTACCAGTATCCGGCGGAGGTGTCTTCGGGCCAGACGATCGGGTTCCCGGCCATCGTCGGCCCCGTGGTGGCCGTCTCGTTGGTGACGACGGCCCAGCAGGTCCCCGACACCGACTGGTCCACCAACATGACCCCGTTCCCGGTGGAGTCGATGGCCACCGAGATGGTGTCGGGATCGGACGATGCGACGCCGTCGGTCACGAATGTCAGGCTCGCCTCGGAATCGGTGAGCAACGCCACCATCTCGGCGCTCGTCGCGCCGTAGCTCTGGTTGTTCCCGTAGATCGCCTTGGAGTTCGTCAGCGCAACGTTCACCGCGCTCTGGGCCAGGAGGTCCTCGTGCTGCACGGTGTCCGGCAGGTACCAGCCCACGACGTCCACGATCACGTCCGTCGACCCGGCGAAGTTGGACAGATCGATCTGGCCGTCGGTCCCGACCGTGGCGATGGCCAGGTTGGGCACCGTCCTCCCAGCCGTCCAGTTCAGATCCGAGACCGTCGGCACGCTCTGGCCTGCCGGAGACACCGTCAGGTGGCTGGTGGTGGTGGTGTCCGTGACCGTGACGTCGAGGACGACTGCCGACACGCCGGACGGGATTCCGTCGGTGTTGGCCACCGTCGCCGTCAATGACGTGCCTGCCGCCACGGTGTCCCCGGCACAGGGCGTGGAGTACGCCAGTCCGCTCCTCGTGTCACAGACCCTGGTCGGCGTGACGGCCGGGGTGAACTGGGTGCCGGTCGCCGAGGCGTTGGAGGTGTCGGTGAACCATCCGGCCACGTCAACCAGGATGTTCGGATCGCCGTTTGACGATTGAATGGCGACGGCACCTCGGGCACCGACCGGGACGATGACCCGGTTCGAGATGGCAGCCCCGGCGGTGAAGTTCACGTCGGAGACCAGTGGCACAGGGTTCGCTGCCGGATAGACGGTCAGGTGGCCCGACGCGGTGGCGCCGATGGCCGTGACGTTCAGCACGACAGCACCAACGCCCGTAGACGGGATACCACCCAGGCCGTCGACCCCGACGGTCAGCGAGTTCCCCGGTGTCGGAGCGAGGCCCTGGCACTGGCTGAGGGTCGAACCGCTGAGACCAGACGGATTGCCTGCTCTCGTGTCGCAGATCCTGGCGGGAGTGGAAAGGGCATTGTAGAGACCCGCGCCCGCAACGCCCGGCCCGTAGTACCCCTCGACGTCGACGATGACGTCGGCATCGCCGTTCAGGTTCTCGGCCTCGAACGTGCCCGCCGTCGACAGACCGACGGTGACGAGATTCGGCACCGTCTGCCCGGCCACCCAGTTCAGGTTGGAAGCCGTCGGCTCGGTCTGACCGCCGGGAAAGACCGTGAGGTGGCTCTGAGCGGTGGTGTCGGCGACCGTGACGTTCACCACGACCGCCGACACACCGCTGGCCGGGACGCCGCCGTTGCCTTCGGCGGTGACCGTGAGTGTCCCGTCGGGGCCGAGGGTTGTCGAACCGGTGCACGCCACCTTGGTCTGTCCGGTTCGGGTGTCACAGATGCGATCCGGGGTGAGCGGGTGATACGGCTCGGGATCTGCTGGAGTGACGTAGGTGAAGGTGTCGGCCAAGGTCAAGGTGGACGACGTCGTGCCGATCGGCGTCGTCACCGTGACTGCTACCGGACCCGCGGATCCGGCGGGTGCGGTGACCTCACATGTCGTATCGGTACAGGCTCCGACGATCGCCGCGGCCGTCGTTCCGAAATCAACGGCGTCAGCATCGAGCAGTCCGGTACCGGAGATGGTCACTGATGTGCCCCCCGACGTCGGGCCGACCACAGACGAAACCATGGTGACCGTGGGGGGTGGTTCACCCACGACCACGTCTCCGCCCAGATCCGTTGCGACACAGAACGCCGTCGACGGACAGGACACACCGAGCATTCGGTTTCCTCCACCTACATCAGATGTGGTCCACGTCGAGGCCCCACCCGCGGGGTCGAACGAGGTGATCACGTCCCCGACCCAATCCACTGCTGCGCAGAACAAGACCGTTGGGCAGGACACCCCGGTCAATTCGTTGACATCGATGTAGTTCTCCGTCCATGTATCTGCTCCACCCGTGGCATCGTCCGACGTGTAGACGTTGCCCCTCGCGTCGACGGCGGTGCACTGCAGGTCAGTCGGACAGGAGATCCCGGTGAGGTCATCGCTGGGGTCGATGTCCACGGTCTTCCAAGCCGCCGCTCCCCCAGTGGGATCGGTTGAACTGAGGACGTTTCCGGTACCGTCGACCGCCACACAGAGCGAGGTAGATCGGCATGAAATGCCCCCGTAGTCGTTCCCCGGCTGGAGGTCACTATCGACCTTCACCGAGTTCCACGATGACGTGCCGCCGAGGGGAGCGGTCGATGTCAGGACATCCCCGCCACCATCCGTCGCGGCGCAGAACGAAATTGACGGGCAGGAGATCGCTTCCAGTGGGATAGTCGCGTCGACTGTCCGTGCCGTCCAGGCCCCGGCGCCACCTGTCGGGTCTGTTGACGTCAACACTTCACTTTGCCCGTTAGCGAAACCGGCGATGGCGCAGAAGGCGGTCGTCGGGCAGGAAGCACCGGTGCCCTCGAACGACGGATCAGCGTAGGTGACGGTCCATGCCTTGACGCCACCATCCGGATCTGTCGAAGCAAGAACGTTGCCAGATTCGTCAACTGCGACGCAGAGCGTGGACGAGGGGCACGATACGGAATCCAGGCCGTCGGCTCCGTCGATCTTCTCTCCTGGGGTTATCCAGGAATTACTCGTCGGATCGGTCGAGACGTACGCTGTGCCGTCCCAGCCGACGGTGACACAGAACGAGTCGGAGGGGCACGACAGTGCGATGCCGCCCTGGGGAAATCCGGGCTCGAACAATTGCCATTCTTCGGCACCGCCGGTCGGGTCGGTCGACACAAGTGTGGATCCGTCGTCTCCCCTTCCGACGCACAGCGTGGTCGTGGGACACGACAGTGAGATTGACCATTCCTGACCTGCGGTCCTGGCCACCGACCATGCTTCTACGCCACCGGTCGGATCGGTCGACGTGACGATGCCTCCCCTCTGGTCGGTCGCTACGCACAGCGACACCGCCGGGCACGAGACTGCCGTCAGGACAGCCGAGCCGTCTACATCGGCTGTCGACCAGGCATTCGGTCCCCCGGTCGGACTTGTGGACGCGACGACGTTTCCGTCGCCGCCAGTGGCCACACAGAGGGTGTCCGACGGGCATGACACCGCCCACAATGAGTTCGGTCCGTCGACGCTTGCCACCGTCCAGGCACTCGTGCCCCCCGTCGGATCGGAGGACGCGACGATGTCACCGTGAGCGTCGGTGGCCACGCAGAGATCGGTCGAGGGACACGAGACGGCATTCAGTGTCTCCGAGCCGTCCACATCGGCTGTCGACCAGGCATTCGGTCCCCCGGTCGGATCGGTAGAAGTAACGACATCACCGTGCTCGTCAACTGCGACACAGAGCGACGTCGTCGGACACGAGATTGCGTTCAGACTCTCCGGCTGGTCCACCGCTGCCGTCGTCCAATCTCCCGATCCGCCGGACGGGTCGGTCGAAGTCACCACGTTCCCCGACGAGTCGGCGGCAACGCACATGGATGCCGACGGGCACGACACGGCATCGAAGAACAGTCCCGAGTCGTACGGCGGCTGATGGTCGATCTGGGTAGGGGACGACCAGGCGATGGGCAGTGCCTCGGGAGTCGCATGCGCAAGAGGAGCGGCCGATCCAGACCACACGAGACTCCCGACCACGGCGACCGCCGCCAGCACCGCCCGCAGCAGCAATCGCCACCCGCCTCGCTGCCACCCCCGGTGCTTCGGGTCCACGACACTCTCCCTGCGGGTGCTCAGACGACATCGGCCTCCCGTTCGCGACAGCGTAGACGCGCCCCCCGACCCGAGGACCGTCGGCGGCTGCGGATCAACCTGTTGTGACCTCCGCTCCATCACCCCACCGGAGGTGCCCCGTGCGGCTCCAGGGACGCCCCGGGAGCCGCTCGATTCCACTACCACGACGATGAACGCCATCCGTCCCCACTTCGGGTCCACGGCCGCCGGCAAGGTGGTGGGTCAACGCCTCCCGGGGACGATGAGGAGCGGGGCGTGCATCAGATCGCTGCCACGTGGGCGACGTGCCGGACCATCATCGAAAAGCGCGGACGATGGTGCCGGGGCATCGACGACAACCACCCTTCCGCCCGTTCGGCATCCACATCGCTGACGACAGGAGTGGCACCCCGGGCAGCGAGCCGCTCCGACCGCCCGGCGACGACGTCCGGGACATATCGCAGGTAGTGGGACCTCATGTCGCACTGCGCTCTCGGATAGCCTGCCTAGAGGCGGTAGACCCGTTCGGCGGTGTCGGCGAAGAGCTTCCGGCGGGCCTCGTCGTCGAGACCCGCCGTGAGGTCGTCGTAGACCCCGTACAGCTCGTCGAAGGTGCCGTACATCGAGTCCACGGGGAAGTTGCTGGCGAACATGCAGCGGTCGACACCGAACGCTTCGATGGCGTACTCGATCCAGGGGGCGAACGCCTCGACGCTGAGGGCCCCCAGGTCCATCACCAGGCCCGAGAGCTTGCACACGGTGTTGTCCCCGCGGTCGGCCAGCTCGTCGATCCCGTCACGCCAGAGGGCATGCTCCTCGTCGGATCTCGAACGGGGCCACCCGGTGTGCTCCACCACCACGACCAGGTCGTCGAGGCCGGCCAGACCCTGCGCTGCCTCGTGCAGCTGATCGGCATGGGCCATCAGTTCGAAGATGAGGTTCCGCTCCTCGAGGGCCTCGAGCACCCCGCGGTCGGGCAGGGGTCCCTCGTACCGTCCCATGGGGCGGACACCCCGGAAGCGGGACGCCGCCATCTGCCGCTCGAGGAGCCCGACGGCCTCGTCGACCGTATCGGTCGGGGGGATGCCGCCGATGATGGCATGGGGCCCTCCCCGGGCCTCGGACTGCCCGTCGAGCTCGACGGTCTCCTCGACGGAGTGACGGCCGGTCGCCGCGGCGACGTTGACGAACTTCTCGACGCTCCACGCCGCGGACTCGGTCCGGTAGGTGTCGACGTCGAACCGCCGGTACATCCTGGGCACGTCCGCGCCGGCCGGTCCCCGGGGTTGGGACAGGTACGGGTACCAGTCGGTCCGGGCCGGATCCCAGATGTGCACGTGGGCATCGACCACGCGGGTCGGTCGGTCGGTCACCGGTGGACCGTGCCCGTGGCGGGGCCGGGAGCACCCACGATCTCCCGGAGCGTGTCGTCGAGCCAGTCGGGGACCGAGGGACCGCCGAAGGTGACGCTACCGGCCGGCCGGGGGTGGCTGCGGAGACCGAGCCAGCCGTCGGCCACCACCAGCTCCGCTCCGGCCAATGCGGCGGCCTCCGGGTGGTCGAGCAGGTGGGCGACCAGCCCGCCCGCCGTCCGGGCGGCAGTCTCCTCCGGGGCCTCGAGGCTCACGGCGAAGGCCGTGACCCGCCCGTCCGTGGCCTTGACGGCGACGCGGGCGTGCTGGGCCGCGGACTGGGCGCGGCTGCGGCCTCCCGACGTGACGGCGTCGGTGAGGGTCACCAGCCGGACCGGGCGGGACACGTCTGCGGCATAGTCGGCGGTGGCCCGGGCCCACCCGGCGTCAGCGTGCAGCTCCTCGACGATCCCCCGGTGCTCGGCCAGCACCCGCTCCCAACCGTCGGCCCCCGACGCAGGCGCCGGCCGGCCGGCCACGGCGACGACGACGCTGTCGATCCCACCGGCGGTGTCAGCGGCGGAACGGAGCGCGTCGGCGGCGGGGCCGAAGCCGCTGACCGGGTCGATCCGCAGGCACCGGACGGACCGGGCTTCGAGCTCGGCGATGAGCGACGCCGCCAGGTGCGGGCGGTCGGAGACGACCACACAGGTGCGCCCGTCCGCCGCGGCGTCCCCGGCTCCGACGTCGGCGTCCCCCTCAGGCGGCTGGTCGAAGATCGGCCCGAACCGGGGGTTGCCGCCACCGGCACTGGCCTGCTTGGCCTCGGCCTTCGAGAAGGCCGCCGGGATGACGTCGTCGAGCACCCGGGCCAGGGAGACCACCGGATCGGTACGCACCACCTCGATGAGCCGGGGCTCGTCGATCACGGCCACCTCCGGTCCACCGGCGAAGAGCACCCGACCGGAGCACCACCCGAATTCCTCACCGAGCAGGTAGGCCCCGAACGGACCGAGGTCCCCGGGCTCCGCCACCGTGAGGAAGGAGATGCCGCTGCCCCCCGACAGGCCGGCCTTGCGGGCCCGCTCGAGGGCCGAGGCCATCATCCGGGTGGCGGCGATGGGCGACATGGCGTTGACGGTGACGCCGGGTGGCGCCTGGCGACCCAGCTGCCAGGTGAGGGCGGCGACGGCCCGCTTGGCGCAGCTGTAGGCCCCGGCGTCGGCGTCCCGCCACCCCGAGCCGGAGGTGACCCCGAGGATGCGGCCGTAGCCGGCGGCGGCCATGAGCGGGAGCGCGGCGTCGAGCACGTTCAGGTAACCCTCGAGGTGTACGGACAGCACGGCGAGCCAGTCCTCCTCGGTGCCCTTCCCGAAGTAGGTCTGGCGGGTGATGCCGGCCACATTGACCACGGCGTCGAGCCCGCCGTGCTCGTCGACCAGCTCCCGGAACAGGGTACGGACCGCCTCGCCGTCGGTGACCGACACCGACGAGGCCCGGGCCGATCCCCCGGCGGCCACGATGCGACCGGCCGTGGTCTCCTCGGACTCGGGGAGCCGTTCGGACCCGTCGAGGGTGACGAGCGGGTCGACGGTGACGACGTACCAGCCGGCACGACCGAGCTCCTCGGCGATACCGGCTCCGATCCCCCCGCCGCCGCCGGTGACCACGGCGACGCGCTGACGACCGCTCACGGTACGGAGGGCCGCACGTCGAGCTCCAGACCCTCGAGGGCACCGGCCTCGAGCCATCGGAGGAGCAGGTCGCGGTAGCCGAACCAGTCCCCGAACCCCCGGCCGTAGTTGCCGTTGCGGGGGTTCATCTCCTCGGGGTGGCCCTCGTTGTTGAGGCGCGACGGCGTACAGAGGGACATCACGGCGCTGACGTCGATGAAGGAGTCGAGGATCTTCTGCGTCCACTCCTCCTCGGCCACGGCGCTCACGTCGAACACCTCGACGCCCTTCGCCACGAGCTGGCCCACGGCGCCCCCGACGAACTCGGCCCCCAGCTCGGCCAACTGCGTGTAGTTGACGGTGACCACCGCCTGCTGCCCGGGAGCCGGCATCACGAACAGGTTGGGGAAGCCACGGCTCATCATCCCGAAGAGGCTGGCCGCTCCGTCGGCCCACTTCTCGGCCAGGGTGACGCCGTCGCGACCGACGATCTCATGGCCGACACGGCGGTACAACGGGGTCATCTCGGCCTCGAACCCGGTGGCGTAGACGATGAGGTCGACGTCGTACTGCCTGCCGTCGACGACCGGGCCCCGTTCGGTGATCCGCTCGACCCCGGCGGGGCAGTCGACGACCGTGACGTTGGTGCCGTTGAGGGCGGGGAGGTACTCGTCGTGGAAGCACGGCCGCTTGCAGCTGTAGCGGTAGTACGGCTTGATGATCTCGGCCGTGGCCGGGTCGTGTACCAGTTCCTCGACCCGCCGCCGGTGGGCCTCCATGACCTGGAAGTCGATCTCCTCGGCGCTGCGCACGTACTCTTCCCTCGTCATGCCCTCACGACGCGGGGGGTTCCGGGTGAGCGCGTAGTCGTTCGTCCATCCGTCGTCCACCAGGTCGACGTCGACGGGCTTCCCCATGATGATCCCCTGGAAGTTGTCCCAGCGGTCCTGCTGCCACCCGGGCCCGAAGTCCTCGCCGAAGCCGGGGTCCGTGGGCCGGTTGCCCCGCTCGCCGATGGCCGAGGGGGTGCGCTGGAACAGGATGAACTGCTTGGACGCCTCGGCCAACGGTGGCACGCACTGGATGCCGGTGGCCCCGGTGCCGAAGAGGGCCACCGTCTTGTCCTTCAGGTTGGTGAGGGGCTGGCCCGGGCCGCCACCGGTGTAGGCGTAGTCCCAGCGGGCCGAGTGGAACGAGTGCCCGGCGAAGTCCTCCATGCCCGGGATGGCCGGCAGTTTGAGGAGGTTGAGGATCCCGACGGCCAGGACGTACCAGCGGGCGGTGACCTCGTCACCGCGGTCGGTGCGTATCCGCCACCGACCGGTGTCCTCCTGCCAGTCGGCACGCGTCACCCCGGTGTGGAACAGGGCACCATCGGTGAGGTCGAACCGGTCGGCGACCGCCTCGAGGTGGTGCAGGATCTCATCGCCGAACGCATACCGGTAGGTGGGGATGTAGTCGAGCTCCTCGAGCATCGGGAGGTAGATGTACGACTCGATGTCGCACATCACCCCCGGATAGCGGTTCCAGTACCAGGTGCCCCCGATGCCCCCGGCCTGGTCGATGATGCGGATCCGCTCGACACCGGCCTTCCGGAGGCGGGCCCCGGCGAGGATCCCGGCGATCCCCCCGCCCACGATCACCACGTCGACGTCATCGGTCACGGGCGCCCGGTCGGTGGGGGGCGTGAAGGGGTCGTCCCGGTAGCTGGCGAACCGCTCGTCGGCCTGCAGGTCGCGGATGTCGGCACGGTTGGGAACCAGCCGCCGGTCACGTTCGGCGAGGTACTTGGCGCGGACCGCCTCGGGGTCGAACGCCGCGTCCGTCTGGTGATCTCCGGTCATGCGGCAGACATTAGTGCTGTGACCGCCGTTGTCACGGGGGACACACCCACCGCCTCCGGGGCGGGGTCGGGCCGCCCCGGGCCCTCACTGCCCGCCGTAGGTCCGGTAGGCGGCGACCCAGTTGGAGGCGATGGCCTGCTGGGCCACGGCCAGGCTCAGCTGCCCCGAGCAGACCAGGGCGTTGAGTCGGTTCTCCACCAGGTCCTTCGTGTTGTTCACGGACGTGGCGCCCGGGATGTCGTTCGGCTCGACCCAGAGGTTGGCCGGGTCGTTGGGGTCGCCGCCCAGCTCGAGGGGGACCAGGTGGTCGTACTCCGCGGTACTGAACGGGCCGGTGTAGTCGTACGCCGCCGCCGACGCTTCCTTCTCGGGCTCCGTGACGTCCTCCGGCGGCCGGATGGTCGAGGTGTACCCGCTGGAGCAGATCGTGGTGCCGATATCGGCCTGGGTCACCTGCGGGCTGATCGCCCCCGGGGTGCAGTTCGGATCGGGGAGCGGGTCCGGCCCGAGGTAGGTGTAGTGGCACGTACCCGGGGCCGGCTGGGGCTCCACGGTGTAGGTGGCCTGCGGCCCCGGGCCCACCCGGAGGCCCGGGGTGGTCGGTGGCGGAGCCGGGGTGGTCGCCGGTGGCGGTGCGGCCGTGGTGGGGGGCGGCGGAGCAACGGTGGTGGGGGGCGTCGACGTCGTCGTCGGCGCCACCGGGGTGGTCGACCGGTCCGTGGTGGTCGACCGGGACGGGCCGGCGGCGACCTGCGTGCAGGCGGTGCCCACCACCAGGATGCCGGTGAGGGCCAGTGCGGTCAGTGCCGGGTGTCTCATGCCACCACCATCCCACCCCGGTGTGACGCGGCCCGGGACGTGTGCCGGCCCCGGGCGTGGCCGACGGTCGGTCAGCCGGACGGCCGCCCCCGCGTGGAGACCGTCCGTCCGGGGTCGACGGCCCCCGGTCGGTCCCGGTCCACCGGGGCCGTCGGCAGGGTGCCCGTCACCACGTCGAGCACGTTGGTCATCACCTCGCCGAAGGTGTCGGGGTCGGCGATCATCCACGAGTGGGTTCCGTCGACCGTCAGGACGGTGGCGTCGCCCAGGGCCTCGCACATGGTGTCGAAGGAGTCCTGGGTGATGATCTTGTCCCGACGACCCCACAGCACCACGACGGGGAACCGCCGGCGCTCGAGCTCCTCGAGCTCCACCGTGAGGTCGGCCCGGCGGGCCACGCCGGCGGCCCGGACGAACGCGCCGGGGTCGCGGGCCAGGTTGGGCAGGGCCTCACCGAGGATGACCGGCAGCACCCGCCGGGCCTGGCCGGTCGGCCAGATGTCGCCGGGGAAGTGGATGCCCCAGTCCCACAGCGGCCGTTCGGCCATCGACTTCACGGCGGACCCGTGCCGGGACCAGGCCGAACCACCGATCGAATTGAGCAGCACCAGGGCCCGGGCCCGCCCCGGATGGTCGTGCACGAACGTGATGGCCACGCCACCACCGAACGAGTGCCCCACCACCACGACCGGTTCGGTGACCCCCAGCGCGTCGAGGAACTCCTCCACCCAGGCGGCCAGCGACCCCAGTGACGAGTCCCTCCCCCGGAGCCGGGTGCTGCCGCCGAACCCGGGGAGGGCCGGGGCGAGCACCCGGTGGCCCGAGGCCACCAGTCGGGACAACGGACGTTTGTAGGCCTTGTGATCCAGGCCCCAGCCATGGAGGAAGAGGAGCGGCGGACCGCTGCCGGCCTCCCCGAACTCGACGGTGCGCCCCCGGACCTCCATGGTGTCCCACCGGAGCCACGAGGCGCGCCGGTCCTCGACGTCGGTACGCGCCGGATCCGGCTCGCGGTTCATGGCCATGCCCCCAGCATTCCCCGACACCGTACGGGACGACAGGGTCAAAGGTCCGTTCTTGCGCACCGACGGCGCGTCCCGGGCCCATCGGGGACCGGTCGGTCCGTCCGGACCGCCGGGGTCAGTCCTCCGGGGACCCGGAGACCCGGGCCAGTTCGTGGCGCTGTGCCTCCCGGGCCGTGCGCCGCCGGTGATCGGCCCACAGGGCTCCGGCACCCAGGGCCACGGTGCCCCCCACCACGGCGGCGGGCATCGTGAACTGCGGCAGGTCGGTCGGCGGCCCGTCGCTGCGGGGGCGGGTGAACTGGACGGTGTCGTAGACGCTGTAGTTCGGCGTCCCGCTGGTCTGGGTGGGCGCGTGGTAGTAGGTCAGGGTGATCGTCGTCATCCCCCCGGGCACGCTCCCCGGGTCGACCGAGAAGTAGGCCACACCGTAGGCGTCGGTCGTGTCGGTCTTGGCCGACCACGCCGCCGGTTCGGTGGCGTCGGGCGCCGGCTTGGTGGAGCCGGTGCGGATCTGGGTGAAGGTCGTCACGTTGGCCACCTCGGCACCGTAGGTGTTGTCCCGCTTGTTGGTGCCGCCCCCGCCGAGCGTCAGGTAGACCGTCCCCTGCGTGGTGTCGAACGGACTGGACTCGTCGTCACTGACCACGACGGGCGTAAAGGTGTTGACCGTATTGCCATGGGTCGACGGCAGCGTCACGCTCCCCGAGGCCTGGGTCACCGTCCCGCCGGTGAAGGTCGAGGTCCCCTGGTTCGGCGTGAAGCCCCGGACCGGGTACGAACGCTCGTAGTCGTGGTCGTGGCCGTTCACCACGATGTCGACCTGGTACTCGTCGAACAGCGGCACCCAGGCCTGGCGGATCGCCGCGTCGCACCCGTTGTCGGTCGACGACGAGAGGGCGCACTGGTGCATCTGCACGATGATCCAGTCGACGCTGGTATTGGCCCGACCGGCGGCCAGGGTCGCCTCCAGCCACTGGGTCTGCACGTTGGGCGTGGCCCCGCCGGGCGAGAGCGTCCCGTTGCCGTTCGAGGTGAACGTGCCCGTGTAGAACTGGTTGTACTGGTGGGCCGTGGCCGAGATGGCCGTGCCGGCGTGGTCCGTGGTGGCCACTCCTCCGACGTTGTAGGCCCCGCCCCCTTGGTAGCAGACGTCATTGGCGTCGAGGCTGATGAATAGCACCGACCCCACCTGGAAGGAGTAGAAGCTCCCCGGATAGGCCGTGCCGTTGGACGGCAGCGCGAACCGGGTCAGGTACGAGTTGAGGCCGTAGGTGCCGTTGTCCAGCTCCACTTCGTGGTTGCCGATGCACGGCATCCAGGGTCGGTTGGCCGCCGATCGTTGGACGTTCAGTCCGAAGTCCCGCCACACCTCGGGCGAGGGTTGGACGGTGGCGATCCCCGTCGTGGTCTGCCCCGAGGAGTTGATGGTCTCCTTGTCGCCGTAGCAGAGGTCGCCGTTCAGCAGGTGGAACAACGGGGCCAGGTTCTCGACCTCGCCCACGGCGTTGTAGGCGTTCCACTGGGACTCCGCGTACGTGCTCGAGGTGATGGTCGACCCGTCGGCCAGGGTGTAGGTGGCCCCGGCTCCGGGGGTGGCCAGGTCACCGAAGCTGGTGAAGGAGAAGGGGAACCGGCCGGCGTTGGCCGTGGTGAACGTGCTGGAGAAGGTGACCGACGACTCGGGGGAGTCCTGGACGGTGTAGTTGTACTCCGTGTTCGGCGTGAGCCCGGTGAGCTGTGCGTGGTAGCAGTTGACCACCTCGCCGCTCAGCCCGTCGGTGTAGGTCCGGTAGACGGCGGAAACGGTCGACGGCGTCCCCCCGGCCGTCGGGACGAAGGTCACCGCCGGGTCGGCCTGAACCGAGGGCGAGGCCCACGAGATCGTGGCCGAGGTCGAGGGATCCGATCCCCACACCAGGTGGACCTGCTCCGGCACCGTGCCCGTCCCGAGGGTGCTGACCCCGCCCGACCCGGCACCGAAGGCGTAGCCCTCGTGGAGCCCGAGGTTGACGGCCACCATGGCGAAGCCGGCGCCGCCGGCCACCTTCAGGAACTGGCGTCGCGACAGGCCCGACCGCCAGGTGCGGTCCTCGGCGGCGGGGAGGCTGGGCTGATCATCGGGGGAGTCCATGGGTGGTCACCCTACGGACGGCCGGTGAACGGTCTGCTACCGGCGCTTGTCGGTGCGGGGAATTCTTCGTGCCGGGGAGTCACGCGCCGACAACGGTCCGTTCAATCGGTGAACGGGACGTCACGGGCCGGTCAACGGTACGGATCGACGGGCCCCGGCACGGCGCCCGGACACCGTCGGTACCATGGCGTCATGGCGCTGAGCGACGAGAAGTACATCCTCCTCACCACGTTCCGCAAGGACGGGTCGCCGGTCGGTACGGCGACCTGGGTGGTCCCGTTGGACGGCGGGGAGCTGGGCCTGTGGACCAGCTCGGGGTCGGGGAAGGTCAAGCGCCTGGCCAACTCGGGACGGGTCACCCTCCAACCCAGCGACGCCCGCGGTCGGGTGCGGGCCGGGACGGAGCCCACCGACGGCACGGCCCGGGTGGTCACGGGGGGCGAGTACGAATCCATCCGGGCCAAGGTCACGGCCAAGTACGGCGTCATGGTCCCCATCACCAGGTTCCTGGGGACCGTGGGCGGCCTGGTCAAGGGCAAGCGGATCCCCTACGGCGACGTCGGCATCGTCATCGCCACCGCCGGCTGAGCGGCACGGGCACGACGACGGGCCGGGGCCGCCCGGTCCGATCCGGTCCGATCGGAGTGTCACGCCCCTTCGGTACGTTGTCCCCATGGACCTCGAACCGCCGCCCGAGCTCGGACGCGGGGTCGTGGTCTCGGCCGGCACCCCGGTCCCCGGACCCTGGGCCGGCTCCCCCCGGCTGACCGTCGGACCCGACGAGCTGGCCGACCCCGGGCCGGTGGTCGAGGCCCTCCACGGGGCCTGGGCCGGGCGGCGGCCCGTGGTGGTCGAGCTGGCGGTCGACCCCGGCGGGTTGCGGGACGGCGAGACCTGTGACCTCGCCCCCTACCGGCTCGACCCCGGGTTCACGTTCACCGGCGACCGCCTGCAATTCCTTCTGTGGGCCAACAACTACGACGCACGGAACGGACCACCGGTCTGGTGGCACGGCCGGAAGGCGGCCCGCCGGTGGGCCGATCGCGGCGTCACCGAGGGCGGCCCCGCCGATCTGCTGCTGGCTGACGGCAGTCCCCTGTACGTGGACGGTGGACCGCCGCACCCCCCGCGGACGGCGGACGGCGTGGCGGTGGTCCACCGGTGGAACGCCGAGGCCGGCGAGCTCCGCCCGGCCGGGCACGGGGAGCCGGCCTCCGACCTGGCGCCCGACCAGCTGGCCGCCGTGACCCACCGGTCCGGGCCGGCCCGGGTCATCGCCCCGGCCGGTTCGGGGAAGACCCGCGTCCTCACCGAACGCCTCCGCCACGTGGTGGTCGACCGCGGCAACGCCCCGGGGACCGTCACCGCGCTGGCCTACAACACCAGGGCGGCCGACGAGCTCCGGGAGCGGTGCGCCGACTTCGCCGGCCCCGGTGGCCCCCATCTCCGCACACTGAACAGCCTCGGTCTGGCCATCTGCAACGAGGCCGAGGGGTCCTCCCGCCTGCAGGTCGTCGACGAGCCCCAGGTCCGGGACCTCGTCCAGCAGGTCTTCGAGGTCCGCCGGGCGGCCAACACCGACACCGTGGCCCCCTACCTCGACGGCCTCTCGGCCATCCGACTGGGGTTGGTCACCCCGGAGGACGCCGAGGCCGAGATCCCCGACGCGGCGGGGCTGGCCGACGGGTTCGACCGGTACCGGGCCCTCCTCCGGGAGCGCCACGTGGTCGACTTCGACGAGCAGATCTACCGGGCCGTGGAGATCCTCCTCACGTCGCCCGGAGCCAGGGAGCGGGCCCGGCGGCGGTGCCGCACCCTGCTGGTCGACGAGTTCCAGGACCTGGCCCCGGCCCACCTCCTCCTCATCCGCCTGCTGGCCGCCCCGGCGTTCGACTGCTTCGGGGTGGGCGACGACGACCAGGTCATCTACGGGTACGCCGGGGCCGACCCCCGGTTCCTCATCCACTACGACCGCTACTTCCCCGGCGCCACCGGCCACGCCCTGGAGGTGAACTACCGGTGCCCCGTGGCGGTGGTCGAGGCGGCCTCCCACCTGCTCTCCTACAACCACGACCGTGTGCCGAAGACCATCCGCCCCTCCCCCACGGCCGGTCGGGAGCCGGTGTCGGTCCGGCTCGGGCCCGAGGACGAACTGGCCACCCTGGCCGTCGCCACGATCGCCGGCTGGCTCGCCGAGGGCGCCGGTCCCGGGGAGATCGCCCTGCTGGCCCGGGTCAACTCGGCGCTGCTGCCCGTCCAGGTGGCGTGCGCCGAGACGGGCATCCCCTGCACCACCCCCCTCGGACCCTCGGTGCTCCGGCGCACGGGGATCCGCACGGCCCTGGCCTACCTCCGCATCGGCGCCGACCCCGGCCGGATCACCCGGGAGGACGTCCTCGAGACGGTGCGGCGTCCCTCCCGGGGTATCGCCCCGAAGGTGGTCGACATGCTGACCGGTCGACCGACCACGTCGCTGACCGACATCCGGCGCCTGGCCCGGCGGCTCACCGGACGCGACGCCCCCAAGGTCGAGGCCTACGCCGACGACCTGGCCACGGTCGCCGAGGCCTGCGGGGGGACGACGGCCGAGGCCCTGCGGGCCGTCCGCCAGGGCATCGGGCTGGACGACACCATGGACGCCCTCGACGCCACCGGCAAGGAGGCGGACCGCTCCACCCACGTGGACGACCTGATCTCGCTGGAGTCGGTGGCCGGGCTGCACCCCGAACCGGCCGACTTCGAGGCGTGGCTCCGGTCGGCCCTCCAGCGGCCGCAACCGGACGGGCCCTGTGTCACCGTCTCGACGGTGCACCGCATCAAGGGACGCGAATGGGAGGACGTCATCGTCCTCGGCGCCTCCGAGGGATCGTTCCCCCACCGCCTGAGCCGGGACGAGGACGGCGAGCGACGGGTCTTCCACGTGGCCGTCACCCGGGCCCGTCGCCGACTGGTGGTCCTCGGTGACGCCGCCGCCCCGTCGGTCTTCGTGGCCGAGCTCGACGGGTCCCGTCCCCGTCCGACCGCCGGGCCGGGTCCGGCCTCCCGCCGGGACCGGTCGTCGGGTGCGGCCCCACGCACGGCCGGGACCTCCCGGCCCGGTGGGGCACCGGCGGTGGCGGCGTCGCCGGCCGAGGAGGCCCTGCGGCGGTGGCGGAAGGAGGCCGCCATCGAGGGCGCCTTCCCCGCCTACGTGATCCTGAAGGATGCCGAACTGGTCGCCGTGGCCGAGCGGAACCCCCGGACGCTCCGGGAGCTGGCCCGGTGCCCGGGGATGGGGCCGGTTCGCCTCGACCGCTGGGGCGACGAGATCCTCGCCGTCCTGGCCGCGGCAGGGGCCGACTGACCGGCCCGGCCGGACGGAGCGGTCACCCTCCGGCGGTCACCGCTTCATGGCCGGGTGCTTCTTGGCCAGCAGCGGCATGATGAGCGACCGGGGGGCGAGCCAGGCGGCACTGGCCGAGACCCGGTTGCCGATGCCCGGGACCACCACGGCCCGGCCGGCGTCGAGTCCGGCCACGGCCACCCGGGCCACCTCCTCCACGGACAGCCACAGGAATTTGGGGAGCGGCGCCTCGGCCTCCTCGTCGGTGATGCCCGCGGCCTCGGTGAACCCCGTCTTCACCGGGCCCGGGCACAGGACGGTCACCGAGACACCCGTGCCGCTCAGCTCGGCCCGGATGGCGTGGCTGTAGGAGAGCACGAAGGACTTGGAGGCGGCATAGGCGGCCTGACCCGGCAGGGGTTGGAAGGCCGCGGTCGACGCCACGTTCAGCACGGCCCCGCTCCGGCGCTCGACCATGCCCGGCAGGAAGAGGCTGCACAGGTGGACGACGGCTTCCACGTTGGTGCGGACCAGGGTCAGGTCGCCCCCCGGGTCGTTCGAGACCACCGGGCCCCAGGTCGACAGGCCGGCGTTGTTGACCAGGACGTTCACGTCGAGGCCCCGTTCGGCCAGCTCGGCGGGGAGTGCGGCACGTGAGGCCCCGTCGGTGAGGTCGCAGGCGATGACCTCGGCCCGGACGCCGTGCCGGGAGGCCAGGGTGTCGGCCAGCTCCCGGAGCTTGGCCTCGCGGCGGGCCACCAGCGTCACGCCGAGTCCCCTCTGGGCCAGCAGGCCGGCCACCTCGGCACCGATACCGGAGGACGCGCCCGTGACGAGGCTGGTTCGGGCGGGGTTCGGTGCGGGGAGGCTCATGGCCCGAGCGTACGCGGCGGGCCGGCCCCGCGCCCCGGCGCACCCCCGTCGGACCCGACGGACCCGTCGCCGGTGACCGGTCGCTCGTCGGTCCACAGCACGTGGAGGACCCGCCGACCGAAGCACCACGTGCCGTCCACCCGTCGGTAGTCGTCCCGGTACTCGATCGTCCAGACGGTGTCGGTCAGCCCCCGGTCGGACCGGGCCACGTGGTGGGCCTCGCCGGCCACCGTGCCCGAGGCCACGCTACCGTCGACGACGTAGGACGTGGCACCGACCTCGTGGACCGTCCGCAGGTACCGGCGCAGCGCACCGGGGACCTTCCGGAGCTGCTCGGGGCCCCGCCGGACCAGCGGCGGCCGGTCACCGTCCCGGCGGTCGGGGACCACCAGCTCGCCGTCGGGGGCGAACAGGGTGACGAACCGGTCACCGTCCCGGGCGTCGACCGACTCGGCGTAGGCCACCGACAGCGCCCGGAGCTCCTCCTCGACGGCCCCGCCCGGACGGTGGTCAGGCGGTACCACCGGCCGCCCCCGCCAGACCGAACCGCTCGGCGAACGCCGCCGTCTCGTCGCGGACCGCCCCGAGGTCACGGGTGATCGAGGTCGACACCACCATCCGGGTGGCCCCGAGGTCCCGGGCCTCCTCGACCGACTCCTCGGTCACGGTGGGGAGATACCCCCCGAGCGTGAGCTCCAGGGCGTCGGGGTCGCGGCCCGCCCGCTCGGCCGCCTGGCGC
>Ga0302157_10001930_pt1 | contig 24824 bp, 19 predicted proteins | sample I_Bog_N3_3_FD_193502 | JGI IMG/M metagenome (GOLD analysis project Ga0302157, IMG submission 193502) | Peat permafrost microbial communities from Stordalen Mire near Abisko, Sweden - I_Bog_N3_3 | ecosystem: Environmental > Terrestrial > Soil > Wetlands > Peat | place: Sweden: Abisko, Stordalen... | reverse complement strand
ACGATGGGAGACCCGAGTGCGGTTGTGTCACCCGAGTTGCTTCCATAGTTCACAGTCTCGTAGGTGGCCGATTTGGCGTAGATGGCGCCGTTGTGGTCGCTGTCGGGGTCGGCGCACTCGGTGGTTGTGAGGATCGGTGAGTTGTTGAGGCGGTCGTAGAGGATGACCATGTTGGCCCACTGACCGGTCGTCGACGGGAAGAGGTTCCACTGGTAGGCGCCCTCCTCGTCGCACGTGGCGTCGAGGTTGAGCTCGGCGCCCGCTGTGGGCGCGCCGCTGTTGCCACATGCCGCGGGGCCGGTGCCCCCGGTGTTGGCGCAGACGAAGTCCAGCGTGTTGCCACCATTGGCGCTATCGCAGGCCTGGGACTCCACGGTGGGGTCATATCCTTCGATGGTCAGCCCCTTGTAGATGATGTACAGGCCGGTGTCGAAGGTGACGATGATGCCGTCACCTGGCGAGAGGCAGCCCTTGCTGACGTTGCCGTTGTTGCTGCTTCCCTGCGGTGAGTTGATGGTGATCTGCCCGTAGCACCCGGGCTGCAGGGTGGTGGTGGTGGTGATGGTGATGCTGGCGGTGCAGCTGGAGTAGTACGTGGGCGAGGGCATCACCATCGTGGCCAGCGGATCGGGCATGGTCTGGAGCCCGGTGATCGGGTTGCTGGATGGCGCCCAGTCGACCGAGCAGGGGTCGCTGTAGTCGCCGGTTCCGGCGATGTTGACGTTGCCGTTCCCGCTCCTGCTCGTGGTGTCGATGGTGACGTCATCGCCTTTGACGCAGCTGAAGCCGCCGTTGATGTCGATATCGGCCCCGGACGTGGTCAGATCGAGGTTGGTCACGCCGCTCGGGATGGTGAGGCCGGTGCCCCCCTGATCGGCGAGGATGCAGAGCACGCACGACAGGTACTCGTCCCCGTCACCGTTCAGTCCCGTGCCCCCCACCACCTGGGCGACCGACTGGTTGTTGACGCCGAATGTCCGGGGCGCGGCGGAGCCGAGACCGCCGAAATACTTGTGACCGGTACCACTGATCGAGACCCCCGCGTAGGCGACGGTCGCCAGGGCGGTACTGCAACCGTTGGCCTGGGTCTGGGTTGAGGCGCTGCACAGCGGGGTTCCGGGGGTGCTGGCGGTCCACGAGGTCCCATAGAAGTTCATGGTGATGGGACATGGGGACGCAGGACCGGTGCAGTCGGCGCTGGCCACGTTCTGCGCCGCCGCGTAGGCGAGGCCGAGCGTGGCGGACTTGTTGTTCTCGTTGTTGTAGATGTAGAACGTGGCCGCCAGAGACGCCGCATCCGCCGCGTCCTGCTGGGTACGCGACTGGTCGTACGCAACCCCAGCGTCGATAGCCAGGGCGGCGAACCCGGTGAGGACGACCAGCAGCAGGGCCACGAGAGGCAGCACCTGTCCGCGCTGGCCGTGGCGGCGGCGCCTAGTCCGCGGCGCGCCATCCGCGGTTCCCAACGGAAATGCCGGCTGCCCCGGGGGCGTACCCGGCCCAGCGTCCCTATTTGCCATCGCGGGTAAGGTGGCAGACGCCCGTAACGGGCCGGTTCGGCGCCGGTCGCAACCAGGCGGACGCCGTGTGGCAAAGTGCCGACGGCGAGCCGCTCCCCCTATCTACCCGACGTCCCTGGCGACGGTGTGAACGTCGCGGACCTGCTCCAGCCGCTCCAGGAGCCGGCTCAGCTGGGTGAGGTTGGAGATCTCCACGCTGGTCGAGATCACGGCGGTCCGGTCGTCGTAGACCTGGACGTCCGCCCCCACCAGGTTGATCTTCGACTCGGCGATCACCGCCGCGATGTCGCGGAGCAGCCCGGTCCGGTCCCAGGCCTCGACCTTGATGCTGACTGGGAAGACCTGGTGTGCTCCCCCCTCCCATTCGACCTCCACCAGACGGTCCGGGTCCTGGGCGTGCTGGATGCTCACGCAGCTGGCCCGGTGGACGGTCACCCCCTTGCCCCTCGTGATGTAGCCGCGAATCGGCTCGCCGGACACCGGCTTGCAGCAGCGGGCGAAGGTGGTCAGCATGTTGCCGACCCCATGGACCCTCACCTCGCCACTCGGCAGCGCCGCCGCTGAGGTGAGCGGGATGGCGGGCCCGCGACCCTCATCCTCCGCGGTCGAGACGTCCCGGTCGGCATGGCGGAGCACGACCGTCCGGGGGCTCAGCTCGCCGTAGCCGATCGCCGCCAGGAAGTCGTCCGCCGTGGGGAACTTGAACTCCCGGACCAGGTCGAGCAGGCCCTCCTCCTTGAGCGAGGCGAGCGAGGTCTGGCGCAGACGCCGGAACTCCTTGTCCAGCATCTCCCGGCCCTTGCTGACGTTCTCCTCGCGGCGCTCCTTCTTGAACCACTGCCGGATCTTCTCCCGGGCCGTGGACGTCTTCACGAAGTTGAGCCAGTCCCGCGAGGGTCCGTGCGGAGCCTTGGTGGTCAGGATCTCCACGATGTCGCCGTTCACGAGGCGGTAGTCGAGGGGGACCATCCGGCTGTTGACCTTGGCCCCGATGCAGTGGTGACCGACCGCGGTGTGGACTCGGTAGGCGAAGTCGACGGCGGTGCTCCCCGCCGGGAGCGAGCGCACGTCGCCCTTGGGGGTGAAGACGAAGACCTCGTCCTGGAAAATGTCGACCTTGACCGTGTCCACGAAGGCCTCGGCGTCGAGCAGCTCCTTCTGCCAGTCCATGAGGAGGCGCAGCCAGCCGTAGCGCTCGTCGAAACGCACCTGCTGCGAGCCCGCCTTGTAGTGCCAGTGGGCGGCCACGCCGTACTCGGAGGTGTGGTGCATCTCCACCGTCCGGATCTGCACCTCGACCGGCTCGCCGGTATGGGAGATCACGGTGGTGTGGAGGGACTGGTAGCCGTTGCCCTTCGGCATGGCGATGTAGTCCTTGAAACGTCCCGGGATCGGCTTCCAGAGGTGATGGACCACGCCCAGCGCGGTGTAGCAGTCCTTGACGGAGTCCACCACCACCCGCACCGCCATCAGGTCGTAGATCTCCTCGAACTCCTTCTGCTGGCGGCCCATCTTGTCGATGATGCTGTAGACGTTCTTTGACCGACCGCTCAGCTCGGCGCGCACCCCGACGGCCTCCAGCTCGCGGTGGAGGATCTCGCTCACGTCGCGGACGAAGACCTGGCGCTGCTCGCGGCCGCTCTGGAGCCTGGCCTCCATGGCGTGGTACTTCTCGGGCTCGAGCTGGGCGAAGGACAGGTCCTCCAGCTCCGCCTTGAACTGCCAGATGCCGAGCCGGTGGGCGAGCGGCGCGTAGATGTCCAGGGTCTCCTGGCTGATCCGCCGGCGCCGCTCCTCGGCGTGGGCCCCCACGGTGCGCATGTTGTGGAGGCGGTCAGCGAGCTTGATGAGCACCACCCGGATGTCCTCGGCCATGGCCACCAACATCTTCCGGATGTTCTCGGCCTGGGCCTGCTCCTGGGTGTGGACATGGATCTTGCCGAGCTTTGTGACCCCCTCGACGAGACGGGCGATGGGTTCGCCGAACTCACCGCGGATCTCCTCCAGGGTGACCTCGGTGTCCTCGACGGTGTCGTGGAGGAGCGCCGCGGCGAGGGTCTCGGCGTCGAGGCGCAGCTCACTGAGGAGGACCGCCGCCGCGACCGGGTGCTCCACGTAGGGCTCCCCGGAGAGCCGGAACTGGCCCGTGTGAGCCTGCTCGGCCACGAGATAGGCGCGGTGCAGCACCGCGCGGTCAGCCTCGGAGAGGTAGGCGGTCCGGGACTCGAGATCGGAGTAGGGCATGGCTATCCAGCGAGTGTACCGGGGACCCCGCTCGCGCAATCGCGAAGCCCGACCCCGCCCCGGTCCATGGAACCGCCGTGAATGGCCGGCTGGGACGGGACGCACCCCACCGGGGGCCCCTCCGTGACCAGGCCGAGTCGGTCAGTCGGTCCCACTGACCCGCGGTGCGGATATGCTTCGAACTCGCATGAGTGACTTTGGTGGAGGGTACGGCCAGCAGCCGCCGGGGCCGCCCCCGGGTGTGCCGCTCTCCGCTGACGGCCGATTCTGGTGGGATGGCCAGCGCTGGCGCCGGGTGCCCATGCGACCGGCCGCGCCCGTTCTACCGGAGCTCTCCTCCGCGGCGCCGGTCCAGCAGCAACCGCCACCTGCCGTCGCGATTCCGCAGGGCCGCCCTGCAACGCCTGCCGCCCCCCAGCCCCCGCCCCCGCCCGCTCCCGCGCCCGCGCCCGCGGGACCGTCGATGCCGGCGTCGCCCACCCCCTTCTCCGGCGATCCGGATTGGCAGGCTCGCCTGTCAGGCCAGGTCGCGCCCGCCCGGCCGGCGCCGCTGCGCGGCCGCACCGAGTGGCACCCGCCCGCCGCAGGCTCCCCGCTCAACGCGCCGCCGGCTCCCCTGCCGAGCCCGGGCGACTGGCCGATCGCGCCGGCGGCACCGGTGCCCGTCCAGCCGCCGGTCCGGGCGTCGATCCCAGAGGGCCGGCAGACCTTCCCGCCCCGGCCATCCTCCTCGGCTCCGCTCTTCACAACCCCCCCGAACTGGCAACCCGGGCCGTCGAGCCTCCCGCCGGTCGTGCCGCCCGAGCTCGTGCACCCGGTGGCGCTCGCCGAGTCGACGGCCTGGCGGGCCCCCGGTCAGCCGGCCGCGCCCTGGTCGCCGCCCGCCCAGGGCTGGCCGGCCGCCGCCCCGGCACCCGCTCCGGGAGCACTGCGCCAGCCCGCCCCGCCCGCCCTTCCCCGAGCCGAGGTCACGCAACCCCCACTTCCCCGGCCATCCCGGGCCAAGCCCGCGAAGCGGCGCCCCGCGCTGCTGCGCTGGGTGCTGATCCTGCTGATCGCAGTGCTCGTGGTGGTGGCCGCCTACGTGTACGTCGCCCACGCGAAGTAGGGTGATGGACCCTGCTCAGCAGGGTGCCCGCTAATACGCCCGGGCGATCACCGCGACCTCGGACGACGCCTCACCGCAGGCCAGGCACCGCCCCACCTCACCGCTGCGGTCGCGCCGCAGCACCCGAATGGTGAGGGCGTGGGCGGCTGACGTGACCGCCTCCTCGCAGGCCGGACGCTCGCAGAAGGGGGCGTTGGCGAAGACCGGCCTCTCGGCAAAGGCCTCCCGCAGCTCATCCAGGCTCCTGACCTCGACGCTTCGATCCCGGAGCATCCCCTCGGCCCGCGCCCGGATGCGGGCCTGGGCCTCCTCGAGGAGCGCGGGCAGCCGTGTGGCCACCCCGTCGAGCGGTTCGGTCCAGCTCTCCCCATCGACCCGGCGGGTGACGGTGACCTGGCCGGCGGCGAGGTCGCGGGCGCCGACGGTCACCCGAAGGGGCACACCCCGCAGCTCCCAGTGGGCGTACTTCTCGCCGGGGCGTACGCCCTCCCGCCGGTCGATCCGCAGGCGCACCTCGCCCGCCTCCGCCTCGATCCGCCGGCACGCCTCGTCGACGGCCACTGCCCCCTCCGGGTCATTGCTCCGGGTGACCGGTACGACCACGACCTGGATGGGGGCCACCCGCGGGGGCATGACCAGGCCGGCGTCGTCGCCGTGGGCCATGATGAGCCCGCCGATGATCCGCGTCGACAGCCCCCACGACGTCTGGAAGGGATGCTGGAGCACGTTCTCCCGGTCGCTGTAGGTGATCCCGTAGGCGCGGGTGAAGTTTTGCCCCAGGTGGTGGGAGGTCCCCGACTGGAGCGCCCAGCCGTCACTCATCATCGCCTCGATCGAGAGGGTGTACTCGGCGCCGGCGAACTTCTCCGACTCGGTCTTGCGGCCCGGGATCACCGGGATGCCGAGCCACTCCTCGGCCAGCTCGCGGTAACACTCGAGCCCGGTGTCGACCTCGGCGGCCGCCTGCGCGTGGGTCTCGTGGAAGGTGTGCGCCTCCTGCCAGAGGAACTCGGAGGTCCGCAGGAAGAGCCGAGTGCGCTTCTCCCAGCGCATCACGTTGGCCCACTGGTTGATGAGCACGGGGAGGTCGCGGTAGCTGTGGATCCAGTCCGCGAACATCGAGCAGATGATCGTCTCCGAGGTCGGCCGGATCGCCAGCCGCTCCTCGAGCTCCTTCTGCCCGCCCTGGGTCACCCAGGCCACCTCGGGAGCGAAGCCCTCGACGTGCTCGGCCTCCTTGAGCAGATACGACTCGGGGATGAGGAGCGGGAAGTACATGTTCTCGTGCCCGGTCCGCTTGAGCATGTCGTCGAGCGCCCGCTGGATCCGCTCCCAGAGTGCGTACCCGTAGGGGCGGATGACCATGCAGCCCCGGACCGGGGCGTAGTCCGCCAGCTCGGCGCGGCGCACCGTGTCGGTGTACCAGCGGTCGAAGTCCTCGCTCTTGCGCGTGATCGCCTTGGGCATCGCGGGTCGTTCGTCAGCCATGGCCGCCGAGTGTACGGGAGTCGCCGCTAAGGGCGGGTCAGGGGCAGCCGTGGCGCGCGGGGGGACGCGGCGCCCTAGCTCAGCCCGTCCGGCAGCGGCTTGCCCGCCGCCAGCAGCTCGGCATCCTCGGCGGCCACGGCGCGGAGCTCCGCGATCAGGGTGTCGATGAGCTCGGCCTCCGGGAGCGATGCCACCACCCTGCCGGACTTGAAGAGCGCGCCCTTGTGCTTGCCGCCCGCGATGCCGATGTCGGCGTGCATCCCCTCGCCCGGGCCGTTGACGACGCAGCCCATCACCGACACGGTCATGGTTCGCCGGATGCCCTGCATGGCCTCCTCGACCCGCTTGACCATCGGGAACATGTCGATCTCGAGGCGCCCGCAGGTGGGGCAGGCGACGAGGTTTGGTCCGTGGGGCTTGTCCTCGAGGTTGGCCAGGATCTGGCGGGCCACCCGAACCTCCTCCTCCGGCTCGCCGACCAGCGAAACCCGGATGGTGTCGCCGATCCCCTCGGCGAGGAGGATGCCGATGCCGAGCGCGCTCTTAATGCTGCCCGTGTCGACCGGGCCCGCCTCGGTGAGCCCGAGATGGAGCGGGTAGCGGTTGTCCAGGGCGGCGAACTTGCGGTTGGCCGCCAGGTTGGTGGCGACGTCCGACGCCTTCAGGGACACCTTGATCTGGTGAAAGTCCAGCTCCTCGAGGATGCGGATGTGGCCCAGGGCAGCCTCCACCATCAGCTCGGCGGTCTCGTCGACGCTGCCCCCGCGGCCGCGCTCCAGCCCCTTGCGACCGGGGATGCTGCCGGCGTTGACCCCGATCCGCATCGGGACGCCCCGGTCCCTCGCCTCGCGGGCGATATCGGCCACCTTGGCCGAGTCGGTGATGTTGCCGGGGTTGAGCCGGAGGCACGCGACCCCCGCCTCCAGCGCCTCCAGGGCGCGCGGAGCGTCGTAGTGGACGTCGGCGACGATCGGCACCGGGGAGCCGCGAACGATCTCACGCAGCGCCAGGCCCGCCTCCGGGGTGTCGCAGGTGACACGCACGATGTCGGCACCGGCGGCCGCCGCCCGCTCGATCTGGGCCAGCGTCCCGCTCACGTCCTCAGTCTGGGTCTTGGTCATGGTCTGGACCGAGATCGGGGCGGCCCCGCCGATCACGACTCCGCCGAGGTTGATGGGGACGGTCCGGCGGCGGTTGGGAGGGGTCATGTCAGTGGACGCCTCCGGCGAGGTGATTGATGTCGTTGAAGGTGATGAACACCACCAACAGGATAATCAAGGCAAGGCTGACGGCGATCGCGATCGCCTGGCGCATCGGGTCGATCCGGTGCCGGATCACCCCCTCGATGGCGATGAAGAGCAGCCGGCCGCCGTCCAGGAAGGGGATCGGCAGCACGTTGAAGAAGCCGAGGGCCAGGCTGATGATGCCGATCAGGCTGAGGTACTGCACCCAGCCCTGCTGGACGGAGGTCCCCGCGGCGGCCGCGATGCCCACCGGCCCGGAGAACTGCTGGCTGGCCTGGGCGGGATGGACGAAGAGCTGGCCGATGACCTGGACCAGGGACACGGCGTAGGAGGGGATCGCCCGGAAGCCGTCGCGAAGCGCCGGGAGGAGGGCCTCGCCGGGCACCTGCGCGCCGTACCCGATCCGCCACGCCGCCTCGACGTGGCCCGTCGCGGTCCCGTTCCCATCGCGCACATCGGAGATCTGGTCGTTGCTGAAGTGATCGGTGGAGGCGCCCTCGACGAAGCCGCTCACCGTGACCGGCCCACCGCCGCCGAGGACGGCGGCGGGATCACCGGTGGCCGGCGGCGCCCCGCTCACCGAGGTGATGACCAGCGCGTCCCCCGCCAGCTTGCTCGGGAAGGTGCCGGACTTCCCCTCCGCATAGACGACCAGCTCCGGGGTGACGGTCGCGGTGTGGTCGGCGCCATCGGTGCCCTGGTAGACGACCTGCATCGGCCGGCCCTCGCCACGCTGGACCGCGGCGTAGAAGTCGTCGTCCGTGGCCGTGGTCGAGGAGTAGCTGATCCGGGAACCCCCGATGCTCAGGATGACGTCGCCGCTGACCAGCCCAGCTCGGGCGGTCGGCTCCCCCGAGGGGACGTACGAGGGGCTGGGCTGGCTGGCCACCACGGTCAGGCAGAGGGCCCCGAAGACGAGGTTGAAGACGACCCCGGCGGCGATCGTCGCCAGGCGCCTCGGGATGGTGGCGCGGTAGAAGTTGCGCTCGCCCGCGTCGGCCTCTCCCTCCAGACCGAGCATCCCCGGCATGCGGACGAACCCGCCCACCGGCAGCGCCCGGATGCCGTACTCGGTGTCACCCCGCTTAACGCTCACCACCCGGGGGCCGAAGCCGACGAAAAACTCGTCGACCCTGATCCCGGCGAGCTTGGCGAGGACGAAGTGGCCACCCTCGTGGACCACCACCACGATGGTGATGAGCACCAGGAAGGCGACGACTGCGATGAGGAAGTCGATCACGCCGCTCCCGGGCCCCCCGGGCCGGCCGGGGCCGCGCCCGCCGGCAGGGCCAGCGCGCCGGCGACCCGCCGGCGGGCCCAGCGGTCGGCGTCGAGCACGTCCTCCACGGAGGGATCGGAGACCGCCGGCGCCGCCTCCACCGCCTCCCCCACCAGGGTCGTGATCTGGTCGAAGCGGCAGGCGCCACGCAGGAAGGCGTCGACACAGACCTCGTTGGCCGCGTTGAGCACGGCCGGCACGACGCCACCCCGCTCGCCGGCCCTCCGGGCCACCCCGACGGCCGGGAAGCGCCGCGGGTCGAGGGGCAGGAGGTGGAGGGGCGAGAGCGCGGGCAGGTCGGCCGCCGGGGCGATGCCCGGGAGCCGCTCCCCGTCGGCGAGTGCCAGGGCGATCGGGATGCGCATGTCGGGCACCCCCAGCTGGGCCTTGGTGGCACCGTCCCGGAATTCGACCATCGAGTGGATCACCGAACCCGGATGCACCAGCACGTCGATGCGGCGGTACTCGACGTCGAAGAGGAAGTGGGCCTCGATGACCTCCAGCCCCTTGTTCATCATGGTGGCGCTGTCGATGGTCACCTTGGGGCCCATGCTCCAGGTCGGATGGCGGAGCGCCTCCTCGGGAGTGATGGCGGGGAAGGTCGCGGGGTCGCGTTCCCGGAAGGGGCCACCGCTCGCGGTGAGGATCAGCCGGTTGACGCTGGCGGGATCCTCGCCCCGGAGGCACTGCCAGAGCGCCGAATGCTCGCTGTCGATGGGAAGGAGGCGGGACCCCGACCGGCGCGAACGGGCGCGCACGATCTCGCCGGCCATGACCAGCACCTCCTTGGTGGCGGTGGCCACGGTGGTCCCGGCGTCGATGGCGGCCAACGTCGGCAGGAGCGCCGCCGCCCCGGTGATGGCCACGCAGACGACGTCCGCGGGCATGGCGGCCAGCTCACAGGCGGCCTCGAGACCAACCCCCCAGCTCTGGGGAACCTCCATCCCCGGATCGGGGGCGACCACAGCCACCCGGGCGGCCCCGAAGCGCTCGGCCAGCGCCCGCAAGCCGGCGATGTCGCGCCCGGCCACCACTCCCACAACCTGGAAGCGATCCGGGAAACGCGTGATCACGTCCACCGCCTGGCGCCCGATCGAGCCGGTGGCACCGAGGAGGACGACGCGGCGGGGAGCCGAAGAGGGGGCTTGGAAGTCCATGGAGCCGGGACGGTCCTCCGGGGGGTGGTGGGACGGACGCTGAGGGACGGCGGTGCGGCCTGCCGGGCTCACCGGAAGGCGATCAGCACCAGAAGGCAATATACGGCCGGCCCGGCGAGCAGCATGCCGTCGAGGCGGTCGAGCAGCCCCCCGTGGCCCGGGATCAGCCGGCCCGAGTCCTTGACCCCCGCCTGCCGCTTGAGCGCCGACTCGGCGAGATCGCCCCCCTCCGCGGCGACGGCGATCAGCAGCCCCATGCCCACCGCCACGAAGGGGTTGAGCGAGATCACGAGCGGCCCGGCGATGCCGGCGACCAGCATCGCGCCCACGGCTCCTCCCACCGCTCCCTCAACCGACTTGCGCGGCGATATCGAGGGAAAGAACGGGTGCCGGCCCAGGGCGTGCCCCGTGAAGTAGGCGAGGGTGTCGGTGGCGACCACCGCCCCGACGACGATCGCGACCAGATCGCGCCCCACCCCTGGGCCTGCGCCCGACCAGTGGTAGAGGCCGAGCAGGCTGCCCAGCCCGACCCCGAGATAGAGACCGCCGCCCAGTCCCGCGGCCGACCCCTCCCAGGGGGAGTGCAGGAGGACACCGGCGATCATCCCGGCGGCCAGGGCGGCCGGGAGGATGACGTCGAGGTCGCCACCCGCACCGGGGAGGACCGCCCGCTCCGCCAACCAGACGCCCAGCGCGATCACCAGCCACCGCGGGGCGGGGACCGGGCAGCGCGCGAGCAGGCTGGTCAGCTCCCAGGCGCCGAGCGCTGCGGCCGCCCCGACCAGAACATCGAGGGGGATGCCGCCGAGGTAGATGAAGCCGGCGACCAGCACGACCAGGACGGCGCTGGAGGCCACCCGGGGGAGCAGATTCATGCTGCGCGCGGGCAGGGCCCCGGCCGTCGCCGGTGCTCCCTTCTCCTCCGCTGCGGCGCCCGTCGCCGCCGCCGGGAGCGCGCCGATCGCGCCGGGCACCGGTGGAGTGCTCATCCCACCGGAGTGGCGAGCGCGGTGCCGAGATCGGCGCCGGCCGGATCTGCCACCTGGCCGAACGTCCGCCGCCGTGAGCTGAAGTCACCGAGAGCCTCGGCCAGATCGCCCGGCGCGAAGTCGGGCCAGAGCGCCTCGGTCACGTGCAACTCGGCGTAGGCCCCCTGCCAGAGCAGGAAGTTGCTCACCCGGAGCTCGCCGGCGGTGCGGATGATGAGGTCCGGGTCCGGCAGCCCAGAGGTGTAGAGGGCCGCCGAGAGGGTCGCCTCGTCCAGGGCGCGCAGGTCGACGCCGTTGGAGGCCAGCTCGCGGATGGCCTCGACCAGCTCGCTGCGGCCCCCGTAGTTGATGGCCACGTTGAGGATGTTGGCGCCGTTGTGAGCGGTCAGGGCCTCGCAGTCGTCCACCTTGCGGCGAAGGCGCGGGCTGAGCTTGGCGCGGTCCCCGATGACCCGCAGCTGCACGCCCTTGGCATTGAGCTCCTCCACCTCGCTGTCCATCGTCTCCTCGAAAAGGCGCATCAGGGAGCTCACCTCGCCACGGGGCCGCTGCCAGTTCTCGGTGCTGAAGGCGTAGAGGGTGAGGATGTGGACGCCGGCATCGTTGCAGGCCTCCATGACCCGCCGGATCGCCCGGACGCCGGCGCGATGACCTGCGGCCCGTGGCAGGTGCCGTCGTTTGGCCCAGCGACCGTTGCCGTCCATGATGATGCCGATATGGCGCGGCAGCTCAGGGCGGGCCGGCGCGGGGATGGCGGTGGGTGGGGGTGGTCGGAGCATGCCTCTCATAGAAGAACGGCCGCGAACAGCAGGCCGTTTCGGTGCGCTGACGCTAGTGTCCCACGCTCCGCGGCGGGTCGACGCGCCGTGCTTCCGGAACCGGGATGGGCGCGACCTCAGCAGGGTTGTGACCCTGCTAGACCTCCAGGATCTCCGCCTCCTTCTTCTTGACAACGTCATCGAGCTTGGAGATGAACTGGTCGGTGATGTGCTGCACCTGTCCGAGCGAGCGCTCCAGCTCGTCGCGGCTCAGGTGGCCTTCCTTCTCGACCTTGCGGAGGTGGTCGACCTCGTCGCGGCGGATGTTGCGCACCGCCACCCGGGCCTCCTCCGCCCTATGGGCGCACAGCTTGGTCAGCTCGTGCCGGCGTTCCTCGGTCAGCTGGGGGATCACGATCCGGATCAGCTGCCCGTCGTTGCTCGGGGTGAGCCCCAGGTCGGAGCGCTGGATGGCCTTCTCGATGGCCGGGATGGAGGTGCGGTCGTAGGGGCGGATGACCAGGAGGCGCGCCTCCGGGGTGGAGATGCCGGCGAGGGTCTGCAGCGGGGTCGGCACCCCGTAGGCCTCGACCTGCAGCCGCTCCACGAGCGACGGGCTGGCCCGCCCGGTGCGGATGCTCGACAACTCCTTGTGGAGCGCATCGACGCTCTTCTCCATCCGGATCTCGGCGTCAACCAGCCGCTCCTCGATCTGCGCGAGCGCCTCCTCGGCCTTGGTCGGATCGGTCATTGGGTCACCTCCGCGTCAACGCGGGTGCCGACCGCCTCCCCGAGGACGACCCTCTCCAGGTTCCCCTCGGCGTGGAGATCGAACACGATGATCGGCATGTTGTTGTCCATGCACAGGGTGAGCGCGGTGTTGTCCATGACAGCGAGGCCCTTGGTCAGAACCTCGAGGTACGAGAGATGGGCGAATCGGGTCGCGGTGGGGTCCCGGATCGGGTCGGCGGTGTAGATGCCGTCGACCTGGGTCGCCTTGAGCAGCACGTCGGCCCCGATCTCGGCGGCCCGGAGCGCAGCGGTGGTGTCGGTGGTGAAGAAGGGGCTCCCGTGCCCCCCGGCCAGGATCACGACCCGCCCCTTCTCGAGGTGGCGGATGGTCCGGAGCGGGATGAAGGGCTCGGCCACCTGCTGCATCGCGATGGCGCTCTGCACCCGGCACTGTATCCCCAGGCGCTCGATCGCATCCCGAAGACTGAGGGCGTTGATGACCGTCGCCAGCATCCCCATGTAGTCGCCGGTCACCCGCTCGATGCCGTGGCGGCTGATGTCGGTGCCCCGAACGATGTTGCCGCCCCCGACCACGATGGCGAGCTGTACACCCCGGGCCACCACCCGCTGGATCTGCTGCGCGATCCGCCGGAGCGTCTCCATGTCGATGCCGTACGCCTCACTGCCGACCAGCGCCTCACCCGAGAGCTTGAGGACGATGCGCGAGAACACCGGACGGCGACCGTCCGATCCCACCGGACCGGTCACATCCACGGCGGCGGCGTCGGGGGTCACGTGCTCGCGGCTCCGCTCCCCTCGGGCGAGGACTCCCCCACCCGGTAGCGGACGAAGCGGGCGACGGTGATGTTCTCGCCCAGCTTGGCGACCGCCTCCTGCACCAGCTCCTTGACCCTCTTCTTGTGCTTCTCGTCACGGATCCACGGCTGCTCGAGGAGGCAGACGCCGGCATAGAAGGCGGCGAGCTTGCCCTCGACGATCTTCTCCACCATCGCCTCGGGCTTGCCCTCAACCTGGGCGCGGAAGACGTTCCGCTCGCGCTCGACGATCTCCGCAGGTACGTCCTCCGGGCGAACGTACAGGGGCTCAGCCCCGGCCACCTGGAGGGCGAGCTCGCGCGCCAGCCGTTTGAAGTCGTCGGTCTTGGCGACGAAGTCGGATTCGCAGTTGACCTCGACCAGGACGCCGACCTTGGCAGGCATGCCACCCACGGCGTGGACGTATGCCTCGATCACGCCCTCGTTGGTGGAGCGGCCGGCCTTGTGCTCGGCCTTGGCCGCACCCGTCTGGCGGAGGCGGTCCTTGGCGCGCTCGAAGTCGCCGTCACAGTCGACCAGCGCCCGCTTGCAGTCCATCATCCCGGCCCCGGTGGCCTCCCGGAGCTTCATCACCAGAGCGGCTGGAATGTCCGCCATCAGGACCCCTCCACCGGTGCGGGGATGGGCTCGGCGGCGGCTGCGGCCACCGGCTCCGCAGCGTCGATCGCGGCCTGAGCCGCTGCGGCGGCGCTCTCACGCTCCGCCTCGGCGCGGGCGGCGAGTGCGGCAGCGGCCTCGGACTCATCGCGCTCCCGCAGCTCACGCTCGCTGAGCAAGCGCTGCCCATCGAGGATCGCTTCGGAGAGTGCGTTGACCATCAGGCGGCAGGAGCGGATGGCGTCGTCGTTGCCGGGGATCACGTGCTGGATCAGATCGGGATCGCAGTTGGTGTCGACCAGGGCGATGATCGGGATACCCAGCTTGTTGGCCTCGTTGACCGCGAGCCGCTCCTTCTTGCAGTCGATGACGAAGAGCGCACCGGGGAGACGCTTCATCTCGACCATGCCGGCGAAGTTCCGCTCCAGCCGTTCCAGGTCGTCCTTGTTGGCGTTGGCCTCCTTGCCGCTCATCCGCTCGAAGTCGCCCCGCTCGTTCATCCCACGGAGCTCGATGAGCCGCTTGAGCTGACGCTGGATGACCTGGAAGTTGGTCAGCATGCCGCCCATCCAGCGGTGGACGACATACGGCTGGCCGCTCCGGGTGCAGGCCTCCACGATGGAGTCCTGCGCCTGCTTCTTGGTGCCGACGAAGAGCACCTTCTGTCCACCGCCCACCAGTTCGCGGGCGTAGTCACAGGCCTCGTCCAGCATCAGCTGGGTCTTGGCCAGGTCGATGATGTGGACGCGGTCGCGCGACGTGAAGATGTAGTCGCGCATCTTGGGGTTCCACCGGCTGGTCTGGTGGCCGAAGTGGACTCCGGCCTCGAGCAGCTGGCGGAGGGTTGCTGCCGGCACGGCGGCCTCCTTCCGGTCTGGGTTGGCACCTCCGCCCGGGGTTGACCGCGGCGGCGACCCCGAGGGGCACCCGCCGTCGCGTGGACCGGGCGTGTGAAATTAGCCCGAATTGTGCCACACGGCCTCCCGGCCGGTTGCGACGGCTCCCCATCCGGTGCTGGGGTGAGGTGGCTCAGGAGCTCCGGGGTGGCCCCTCAGGCGGGCGGTTCACCCGGGTGGGGCGGCCCCGGGGCGTGCTCGACCGGCCTCACCATCCCGGTGCCCTGGGCCCGCACATGCCAGCCCGGAATGGCCCGCCAGGTGGCCCCGTCCCACCAGTGATTGCCATCCGGCGAGCGCAGGGCTCCCGGCGGAGCACTCAGGGAGGCGTCCCGCCATCCGGTTCCGTCAAACCACTCGCTGCGGTCCGCGGAGAGGCTGCCCACCGCGAGCAGGGGCGGAGCCGGCGGTGGTTCCAGAAGCGGGGCACCGGGGGCGGTCGCCGTCCCGGCGGGGGGCGCCATCCCGGCGGGGGGCGCCATCCCGGCGAGGGTCCGATACTCCAGATAGCCGCCGACACCCACCACGGCGGCGAAGGCGATCGAGGCCCAGAGCGCCCAGCCGGGGGAAGTGGCCCCCTGGCTCGTGTAGTTCCCGCCCTCGATCGGCCAGTAGAGGAGGAAGAGCACCACCTCCACCCCCGCCACGCCCATCCAGGGGGACCGCCACCTCGGCGAATCCGGGACCATGCCGCCCAGCCCCAGCTCGGGGACCTTGAGGACCACGAACCAGCCCAAGGCTAAGACCACGGTCAGGGCCGGGAGGAGGCCGAAGCCCTGCCAGAGACCGCCCGCCGTGGACACGGTCGAACCCTGGCAGTAGGGGGTCACCGCCGGGCACGTGAACGAGATCTGGATCCAGCCGCCGATCAACGAGAGGACGAAGAGCAGGAGCAGCCCGCCGGCGATCAGGGTGCCGGTGGGGGTGACCCGGTGCCGGAAGGCCTTGAGGTCGAGCCGCAGCCCCGGTCCGGCGGGCGGTGGTGAATCCGGCGGCGGGGATGAATCAGGCGGCGCGGAAGCGGGCACGCCCGGCGGCGGATCGGGGGGCTCTGGGGCAGGCGGGCCGGTGGGGGGCCCTGGAGGTGGTGGGGGCGGTCCTGCGATGCCCACTCCGGTCCCTCAGAGGATGTAGCGGCGCACGTCGTCGTCGCTGATCAGATCCTGGAGCTGCTGCAGGACCATCGCCGAGTCGACGACCACCCGCTTGCCGGCGTGGTCCTCGGCGTGGAAGGAGACCTCCTCGAGCACCTTCTCCATGATGGTGAAGAGGCGCCGGGCACCGATGTTCTCGTCCTGCTCATTGACCCGATGGGCCTGATGGGCCAGCTCGGCGACCCCGTCATCGGTGAACTCCAGCTCCACCTGCTCGGTGCCGAGCAGCGCTTCGTACTGCTTGGTGAGCGCGTTGTTGGGTTCGGTGAGGATGCGCTGGAGATCGCTCTCGCTGAGCGGGCTCAGCTCGACCCGGATCGGGAAGCGCCCCTGGAACTCGGGGATCAGGTCGCCCGGACGGGCGACGTTGAAGGCGCCCGCCGCGATGAAGAGGATGTGGTCCGTGTGCACCGACCCGTAGCGGGTGTGCACCACCGACCCCTCCAGGATGGGCAGCAGGTCGCGCTGGACCCCCTCCCCGCTCACGTCGGGACCGTGGTCCGGCGACGGGCCGCAGATCTTGTCGACCTCGTCCATGAAGACGATGCCGGCCTCCTCGACGTCCCGGATGGCATCGTCGTAGACGCGGTCCATGTCGATGAGCCGGTCGGTCTCCTCCTCGGCGAGTGCCGTCCGTGCGTCGGCCACCTGCATCCGCTTGGTGCGCTTGCGCGGCGGCGCCATCTGGGAGAAGAAGTCGGAGAGCGAGTAGCCCACCTCCTCGAGCCCGCTTCCCGCGAAGCCTTCGAATGCGGGCTGGAAGGGCTCCTCGACCTCGACGTCGATGTAGCGCTCCTCCAGGTGCTTGGCCCGCAGCTGGGTGGCGAGGCGCCGGCGCAGACGCCGGCGTAGACGCTCGAGGGCCCCGCTGGCGGCCCTTCCGGCGCCGGTCTCCGGCTCCGGTGCGGTCACCGGCAGCGCCTCGCCCGCTCCCGCCGTGCGGCTGTCCTCCACCGGACCGGCGGGCTGCTCGACCGGCCGGCCTCTCGGGAGATCGCCCGCCTCGGCGGCGATGGCAACCGCCGCCCCCGCATCCCCGACGCCGGGGACGCCGTGGCCATCCGTGGCATCACCGGCCGCCTTGACCGCGCTGCGAGCCACAGCCTCCGACGACCCGGCCGCCAAGCGCATCTCGGCCTCCACCAGGATGTCGAGGATCCGCCGCTCGGCCACCTCGCGGGCCCGCGCCTCGACCTCGCTGACCCGTTCCTCATGGACGTCGGTGATGGTCTCCTCCAGGAGGTCTCTCACGATCGCCTCGACGTCACGCCCCACGTAGCCCACCTCGGTGAACTTGGTGGCCTCGACCTTGATGAACGGGGAGGCGGTGAGCTTGGCGAGCCGCCGGGCGATCTCGGTCTTGCCTACCCCGGTGGGGCCGATCATCAGGATGTTCTTGGGAAGCACCTCGCGCCGCATCTCGTCGCTCAGCCGGCGACGGCGCACCCGGTTGCGCAGAGCGATGGCGACGGCGCGCTTGGCCCCCGCCTGCCCGACGATGTATTCGTCGAGGTGGCGGACGATCTCCGTGGGGCGCAGGTCGTCCGGGTCCCGGACTTCCGCGGCGTCAGGGGATGGGACGCCGGCGTCGGGGCCGTTGCCTGCGGGAGCCTGGCCCGGATCCGTCGCCACCGGGCCGCTGTCGTCGGAGGGAGGGGCGGATGGGGAGGGCTGCGCGGTGTCCATGGTCACCCTCAGCCCGGCTCCTCGGCGGCCGCCGGCTGGTTCGGGGGCGCCTCCGCGGGGAGGTCGCCGGCCGCCGCCGTCTCCGTCGAGAGGGTCTCCACCGTGATCTCGTCGTTGGTATAGATGCAGAGCGAGGCGGCGATCACCAGGGAACGCCGGGCCACCTCCGCAGCATCGAGATCGGTGTTCTGGAGCAAAGCCTTCGCCGCCGCCAGCGCATACGGTCCGCCGCTGCCGATGGCGGCCAGATCGTCGTCCGGCTCGATGATCTCGCCGTCGCCGGAGAGCAGCAGCAGCTGGTCGCGGTTGGCGACGATCAGCATCGCCTCCAGATGGCGCAGGAAGCGGTCGGTGCGCCACTCCTTGGCGAGCCCCACCGAGGCACGCAGGAGGTGCCCCTGATGGCGATCGAGCTGCTGCTCGAACTTGTCGAACAGGGTCAGCGCGTCGGCCACCGCCCCGGCGAAGCCGGCCAGCACGGTGTCGCGATGGAGCCGCCGCACCTTGGCGGCGCGGTGTTTCATGACCACGTCGCCGACGGTCACCTGCCCGTCGCCGGCGATCGCCACCATGCCGGCACGGCGCACCCCCACGATCGTGGTGGCATGCGGCCGGGGCGTCATGACGCGACCTCCGCCTTCGCCGCCGGAGACTTCCGGGGCGGCCGGTAGGTGCACGTCGGGTACCCGCTGCAGCTGACGAAGGGGCCGAAGCGTCCCTGGCGGCGAACCAGGGGCTTGCCGCAGTCGGGGCAGCTCTCCCCCGTCTGCTCGGCCGCCGGCGCCGCCGCGGCACCGGCCGCGCTGCTGCTCTGAGGCTGGATGTAGTGGCATTCCGGGTACCCGGTGCAGCCGACGAAACTCCCCCGGCGGCTCTGGCGGCGCGCCAGCGGACGGGAGCACTCCGGGCATTGACCCAGATCCGCGGTCTCACCCGCCGGAGCGGAGCCGATGCCGGCAGCGCCCCCCGCCGTGCCGGAGCCGTCCGGCCCGCCGCCCCCGGCGCCGGGGATGTCCCGGAGGAAGCGGCACTTCGGGTAACCGCTGCAGCCGACGAAGGGGCCGCGCTTGCCCTGGCGCTGCACCAGGGGCTTGCCGCAGCGCGGGCAGCTCTCGCCGATCGGCACCGCGGACGACTGCTTCTTGTCCTTGATGTAGTCGCACTCCGGGTAGCGGGAACACCCCACGAAGGCGCCGAAGCGGCCCTCGCGGATGACCAGCTCGCCGATCTCGCACTGCGGGCAGGCCTCCCCCGTCGACTTGGCCGGGACCTTGACCCGCTGCATGTCGGTCTGGGCCTTCTCGACCGTGGCGTTGAAGGGCGTGTACCACTCCCTCACCGTGGGTTCGTACTTGCGCTTGCCGGCCTCGATGGCGTCCAGCCGGCGCTCCAGGTCAGCGGTGAAGTCGATGTCGACGATCTCCGCGAAATGCTCCCGGAGCAGCCCGTCGACGGTCTTGCCCAGCTCGGTCGGATAGAGGCGGCGCTCCTCCTGGCGGACGTAGCCGCGTTCCTGGATGACCTCGATGGTGGGCGCGTAGGTGGACGGGCGGCCGATGCCCCGCTCCTCCATCTCTTTGATCAGAGACGCCTCTGTGAAGCGGGGCGGGGGCTGGGTGAAGTGCTGCTCGGCGCTCACGTCCCAGCAGACCAGCCGGTCGCCGGGCTCCAGAGCGGGGATCTGGCCGTCCCGCTCGCGCTCCTCGTCGCGCTTCCAGATCCGCTGGAAGCCGTCGAAGGCGAGCACCGACCCGGTGGCGCGGAAGATGAAGTCGGAGGCGGCGATGGTCACCCGGGTGTTGAGGAAGCGAGCCGGCGCCATCTGGCTGGCCACGAACCGCCGCCAGATCAGCTCATACAGCCGTGCCTGCTCCGGAGGCAGCAGCTTGACGACCTGCTCGGGGGTGCGGGTGACGTCGGTCGGCCGGATCGCCTCATGGGCGTCCTGGATGTTCTGACCCGTGCGCTGACGGGCCTGGCCGGTCCGGAGGTACTTCTGCCCCAGGGTCTCGCCGATGTAGGTGGCGGCTTCCGTCCTCGCCTGGTCGCTGATCCGCGTCGAGTCGGTGCGCATGTAGGTGATCAGCCCGACGGGGCCAGAGCTGCCCAGCTCCGCACCCTCGTACAGCTCCTGGGCGATCGACATGGTCCGGCGCGGCGAGAAGCGGAGCCGGGTGCTGGCGTCCTGCTGCAGCGTGCTCGTCGTGTACGGGAAGGGCGCTGAGCGCGAGGTTTCCGAGCTCTCCACCCCCTCGACCTGGAACGGCGGGGCGTCGTCGGGGCGGTGCCCCGCCTCGTCGAAGTTGAGAGCGCGCATCACCTCCAGGGCGTCCGCCTGGGTGGCGAGCACGACCCGTTCGGCCGGATCGCCGGTCTCCACCCCCTCCACGCTGCCGCGCTTGGAGCCGCGGCCGCGCTTGGGAGCGGAAGCCGCCGCCTCCAGCGCGTCCCGGCGGCCCTGGTAGCGCGCGGTGAAGCGGCTCTCGCCCTTCTCCAGCGCCGCGTCGAGGCTCCAGGACTCGGTCGTGACGAAGGCGTCGATCTCGTTCTCACGGTCCACCACCAGGCGGACGGCGACCGACTGCACCCTGCCGGCGGAGAGACCGGTCCGCACCTTCCGCCAGAGCAGCGGGCTCAACCGGTAGCCGACCAGGCGGTCGATCACGCGGCGCGCCTCCTGGGCGTAGACGCGATTGCGATCGACCTTCCGCGGATTCTTGAGCGCCGCCTCGACGGCGCTCTTGGTGATCTCGTGAACCTCGATCCGGTCCGGATCCTTGAGTTTGAGGGCCTCGGCGAGATGCCACGCGATGGCCTCGCCCTCGCGGTCGGGGTCGGCTGCGAGCAGAACCTCGTCCGCCTTCTTGGCCGCCTCACGCAGCTCCCGGATCTGCTTCTCCTTGCCCCGGATGACGATGTACTCGGGGCGGAAGCCGTTCTCCAGGTCAACCCCGAGGGTCGACTTGGGCAGGTCGCGGATGTGGCCCATCGAAGCCTTGACGGTGTAGCCGGCGCCCAGGAACTTGGCCAGGGTGCGAGCCTTGCTCGGAGACTCGACGATGATCAGACGGTTTGGCATTGGTGTCCTATGGCGGCAGGCGCCGACCGCGCCCTCCGGGCTTGGCCGAAGCCGGCAGATGATAGCAGTGGCCCCCGGCGCCGACCGAGGCCGCCATCCACTCTATCCCGGATCATCACCCGGGGTGCCTCCCGGCCAAACCTGCCGTCGATCGGGCGGGCGGCCATCTTCGCGGCTCCCCGGCTCCTCCGGGCTACGCCCGGCGAACTCGAGGGGGGGCCCCTCCGGAGGGCCGAGCCCGGGGAGGGGCCGGTGAACAGGAGGAGCGACCGCAGGGGCCCGCCGGCCCTGCCGCCACGGCGGGGAGCCCGGCGATGCCGCGACGGCCGTCAGGCCGAGCTGCGCCCGGCGGACCTCCCCCGGGCGGCCGCCTCGTCCCAGCGGCGCTCGATGCCACCGAATCGCCACACCGACAACGCCACTACCCAGGTCACGACGAAGAGGCCGACGATGAAGAACCCCGCCTCGTTGATGTTGAAGTTGGCCATGAAGTCCCAGAAGCCTCCCCTCAGGTTCAGCTCCGCAGCCAGCAGACCGAAGATCTCGATGGTGCCGATCAGCATCGCCACCGCGACCGAGAGCCCCGTGATGGTGATGTTGTAGTAGACCTTGCGCACCGGTTTGGAGAACGCCCAGCCGTACGCGAAATTCATGAAAGATCCGTCCAGCGTATCCATGGTTGACATCCCGGCAGCGAAGAGGATGGGAAGGCTGAGCACCGCGTACCAGGGAAGCCCCGCAGTGGCGGCGCCCGCGGTGGCGGCGAGCAGCGCCACCTCGGTGGCGGTGTCGAAGCCGAGACCGAAGAGGACCCCCACTGGGTACATCTGCCAGGGGCTGTGAATCGCCCGCATCATCTTGCCGAAGAAACGGAACATCAGGCCGCGTGAGTTGAGCTGCTGCTCGAGCTCAGCATCGTTGTACCGGCCACGGCGCATGTTCATGAACACCTTGACGATGCCCACCAGGATGACCAGGTTGAGAATGGCGATCAGGTAGAGGAAGGTGCCGGAGACCAGGGTTCCGACGATGCCTCCGAAGCTCTCGACTGTCGAGTTGGAGTTGCTGACCTGGCCGATGATCGCCCGTGCCGCAAAAGTGAGGCCGATCCCCAGAACGAAGACGACGGTGCAGTGGCCGAGTGAGAACCAGAACCCCACCGACAGCGGCCGCTTGCCCTCCGACATCAGCTTCCGCGTCGTGTTGTCGATGGCGGAGATGTGATCGGCGTCGAACGCGTGGCGCAGGCCCAACGTGTAGGCGGTGATGGCCACACCAATGCCCAGCAACTTGAAGTGCTGGGGCACGATCGCCACGATGAAGATCCCCCATCCCAGCACATACAGCGTGACGATGAAGCCGACCATCGCGCCGACCCGCGTCCACTCGCGGGGGGTCAGCGCTCCCCAGATGCGGGACAATCGGCCTGCGTTCGCTGCCATGGTGTGTGCCCTCCCCGGCCCGAACCGTCCTGTCCGAGGCTAGCACAGATGCAACTCAGTCGCAATCGACCTTCAGTCTCAGCTGAAGGGCCCGCCTCGCAGCCAGCACACCAACTGGCGCGCAGCCATCAGGACCACCGGTTGCGCCGGCTGGGCACGCTCAGATCGGTCTGCTCGCGACCCCGGTCGGTGAGAGCCCGGGGCCGGCTGGCGCCGGGCGGAGGCCCGTTTGGGGTAGAAGTGAGCGGTGCGCCAGATCGGGAATTCAGTCGACCGCGCCGGGAGGACCGCCCGGACGACCTTCGCGTCGCTTGCCATCCCCAACTACCGCCGCTACGTCGGCGGGCAGGCCATCTCCCTGATCGGAACGTGGATGCAGACCACGGCCCAGTCCTGGCTCATCCTGACCCTGACCCACTCGAGCATCGATCTCGGGCTGATCGTGGCCCTGCAGACGCTGCCGGTCCTCCTGCTCGGTGCCTACGGCGGGGTCGTCGCCGATCGGGTCGACAAGCGGAAGCTGATGATCCTGCTGCAGTCACTGATGGGGCTCCAGGCCCTGGTGCTGGGCATCCTCGTCACCACCCACGTGGTACAGGTGTGGGAGGTGGGGCTGCTGGCGGTCCTCCTGGGGCTCAACAACACCTTCGAGAACCCGGCGCGCCAGGCCTTCATCCTGGAGATGGTCGGCCCCCGCGATCTCCGCAACGCGGTGAGCCTCAACTCGGTCCTCGTCAACGTGGCCCGTGCGGTCGGCCCGGCGGTCGCCGGGCTGCTGATCGCGAGCGTTGGGGATGGGATCTGCTTCCTGCTCAACGCGCTCAGCTTCGTGGCGGTGGTCTTCAGCCTGGCGACCATGGACCGTTCGAAGCTGCAGCCGTCGGTCCCCAGCGGGCGGGCCCGTGGACAGCTGCGCGCGGGGGTTCGCTACGTCGCCCACTCGCCGGACCTCGGCGTCCCCCTGCTGATGATGGTCCTCATCGGGACCTTCGCCTACGAGTTCCAGGTGGTGCTGCCGGTGCTCGCCGACCAGACCTTCCACGGCGGCCCTACCGCGTACGGCTTCATGCTCGCCTCGATGGGCGTGGGCGCCGTCGCCGGCGGGCTGGTCACGGCCGCCCGCGGCCACACCGGGCTCCGGCCGGTGACGCTGGCGGCGTCCGCTTTCGCGGTCGTGCTGCTCTTCGCCGCCGGGGCTCCCAGCCTGCTCTTCGAATACCTGGCGCTGGCCGCCGTCGGATGGGCCAGCGTCTCGTTCATCGCCCGGGGGAACTCGACCCTGCAGCTGGGCGCGGCCCCCTCCATGCGCGGGCGAGTGATGGCCCTCTGGGCGATCGCCTTCCAGGGCACCACGCCCATCGGAGGTCCCCTGATCGGTTTGATCGTGGCCGGCGAGGGGGCTCGGGCCGGCCTGCTCACCGGCGCCGTCAGCTGCGCGGCCGCGGCCGGCCTGGCGATGGTCTTCATCAACCGCCTCAAGTCGTCGCGGGCCACCCCGGGAACACAGGAGACAGAGGAGACGGCCGGCCCCGAGGAGGCGGAGGTGGACCTCGGCGTGGTCGACCCCGAGTAGCGCGGGAAGCCTGCCGGTCGCACCCTCGGGGCACCTCGACACCGCAGGAGGAGCGGTGTGTGGTGGGTAGGTACCACCGGCCGACTCTGGCGTCGCGGGCCCGTCTACCCGCTGTTAACGGTGCGGGGTCGGAGCGGCGTTGGCCATCCCCAATTTGGGGCGGTCCAGGCCCGTGGAACCCACCTGTCTGCGGGGCGGGCCCGGCCCCCGGCGGCGCTGCGATGACGCGCTTCACCAGCGGGCGCGGGCGACCAGCCCGCCCGGGAGGCTCCGGACATGCCCTTCCAGCTCGAGTTCCCCCAGTAGGACGGCGAGCTCCGAGGCGCGCAATCCGAGGGCTTGCCCGATCAGCTCGCGAGGAGCAGGCTCCGCACTGACCAGCGCGAGCAGTCGCACCGCGTGGTCCCGAGCCCTGGCGGGTGAGCTCCGTTCGCCATCGGACCGCCCCGGCCCGCGGCGTGGATCGTACGCACGTGGACCGGCGCACTCGGGGACGATGTCGGCCAGGTCGCTGACGTCCAGGTAGGGCCGCGCTCCGTCGCGCAGCAGCCGGTTCGAGCCCTCGTTGGCCGGGCCGAGGATGGAGCCGGGCACCGCGAGCACCTCCCGACCCAGCTCCGCGGCCCACCGGGCGGTGCTCAGAGCTCCGCTCTTCTCCCCCGCCTCTACCACCACCACCGCCCGGGAGAGTGCGGCGATGATCCGGTTGCGATGCGGAAAGTGCCAAGCGCGCGGACCGTCCCACGCGGTGTGTACTCCGACAGCAGTGCACCCCTTAAGGACACTTCTGTCCTTAAGGCCCCGTGAGAGCGTGGGTAGTCCACCGCCAGGCCGCAGCCGAGCACGGCCACGGTCTGCCCCCCGGCCGCCAGGCAGCCGCGGTGGGCGGCCGCGTCCACCCCGAGGGCGAAGCCGCTGACCACGGTCACTCCCCGCCGGCCCAGGTCTGCGCCGATGCGCCGCGCCACTTCCTGCCCCGTCGCGTCGGCCATGCGTGCCCCGACCACCGCCACACCCGGCAGTTCCGGGAGCTCTCCCTCCA
>Ga0302157_10001924_pt1 | contig 24863 bp, 25 predicted proteins | sample I_Bog_N3_3_FD_193502 | JGI IMG/M metagenome (GOLD analysis project Ga0302157, IMG submission 193502) | Peat permafrost microbial communities from Stordalen Mire near Abisko, Sweden - I_Bog_N3_3 | ecosystem: Environmental > Terrestrial > Soil > Wetlands > Peat | place: Sweden: Abisko, Stordalen... | reverse complement strand
CTCCTCCACCGGGACCGGCTGGTTGAGACCCTGCTTGAGGAGCTCGGTGAGCCGGTAGCCGCGGTCGAGCTGGGCCTGGGACACCTTGTCGAGCTCGGAGCCGAAGGTGGCGAAGGCCTCCAGCTCACGGAACTGGGCCAGGTCGATCTTCAGGGTGCCGGACACGGCCTTCATGGCCTTGATCTGGGCCGCGCTCCCCACCCGGCTGACCGAGATCCCGACGTTGATGGCGGGACGGACGCCGGCGTAGAAGAGCTCCGACTCGAGGAACACCTGGCCGTCGGTGATCGAGATCACGTTGGTCGGGATGTACGCCGACACGTCGCCGGCCTTGGTCTCGATGATCGGGAGCGCGGTCAGCGATCCGCCGCCGGCATCGTCGGACAGCTTGGCGGCCCGCTCGAGAAGCCGGCTGTGCAGGTAGAAGACGTCGCCCGGGTAGGCCTCACGACCCGGCGGGCGCCGCAGCAGCAGCGACATCTGGCGGTAGGCCTCGGCCTGCTTGGACAGGTCGTCGTAGACGATGAGGGCGTGCTCGCCGTTGTCCATCCAGTGCTGGCCCATGGCGCACCCGGCGTAGGGGGCCAGGTACTTGAACGGGGCGGGGTCGGCGGCGCCGGCCAGGACGACCACCGTGTACTCGAGGGCGCCGTAGCGCTCGAGGGTGGCGACGGTCTGGGCGACCGAGGACTCCTTCTGGCCGATGGCGACGTAGATGCACTTCACCCCCAGGCCCTTCTGGTTGAGGATGGTGTCGATGGCGACGGTCGTCTTGCCCGTCTTGCGGTCGCCGATGATGAGCTCGCGCTGGCCCCGACCGATCGGCGTCATGGCGTCGATGGCCTTGATGCCCGTCTGCAGCGGCTCGTTGACCGGCTGGCGCTTGACGATGCCGGGCGCCTGGACCTCGAGGCGGCGCGTCTCGGTGGTGGCGATGGGTCCCTTGCCGTCGAGCGGCTCGCCCAGGGCGTTGACCACGCGGCCGAGGAGGGCGTCGCCGACCCGGACCGAGAGGATGCGTCCGGTCGCCTTGACCAGCTGCTCCTCCTCGAGGCCGGTGTCCTCGCCCAGGATGACGGCGCCGATGGTCTCCTCGTCCAGGTTGAGGGCCAGGCCCTCGGTGCCGTCCTGGAACTCGAGGATCTCGTTGACCGCGCAGCCGGGCAGACCGGTGATGCGGGCGATGCCGTCGCCGACCTCGACGATGCGGCCGACCTGCTCGGTACCGACCTCGGGCGTGTAGTCGTCGACGTACTGCTTCAGCGCAGCGGTGATCTCGTCGGCGTTGATGGTCAACTCAGCCATCGGTTGCTTCCCTTCGTGTTGGGGTTCCTGGAATCCGGTAGGCCTCCTCGGAAGCGAGGAGGTGCTCCTTCAACTCATCGAGGCGGTGTCGGGTGCTGGAGTCCACCAGCAGGTCGCCGACCTGGACGACCACGCCGCCCAGCAGGGACGGCACCACGGTGACCTGGAGGTCCACCGGATTCCCGGTGAGCACCGCGAGCGCCTCACTCAGGCCGTGCTGCTGGGTGTCGTTGACCGTCGCCGCAGCCTGGACCTTGGCCACCCGCCAGCCACGGGCCCTGGCCGCGTCGTCGACCAGCGCGTCGAGGGTGGCCACGATGTCGCGGGCCCGGCCGCCGCGGGCCGCGTACTTGGCCAGGCGCACGGTGGCCGCCAGCGCCTTGCCGTCGAGCAGGTTGCCGATGACGTCCTGGCGCACGACGACGGGGAGGTCGCGGTCGCCGAGGGCGAGACGCAGCCGGCGGTTGGCCTCGACGGTGCGGGCGAACCGGAAGAGCTGGTCCTCGATCTCCTCGAGGTCACCGGTGGTGAGCGACTCGAACACGGCTGCGGCGTAGCCGGACACGCGGTTGCGGGAGCCCATGCGACCGAGGATCTCCTCGTCGAACGGCTCGACGGCCGTGGCGGCCGCGCGGGTGGCCAGGTGCTCGAGCCGGGTGCCCATCCAACGGAACGAGGTCACGACCTCACCGGCGGGCACCACGGTGACGGCCTGGTGGACCAGGCGCACGACCTCGGGCCGGGCCCGGCCGGTCAGCAGGTGGTCGAGGACGGCGCGGCGGGCGGCGACCGGGACCGAACCGTCGTTGACGGCCAGGAGGAGGGCGTTGTTGCCCTCCGCGATGTCGGCGACGGCCTGGAGCTGCGCGCCGGCGTCGGCCAGTCCGCCGTCGGCGGACAGCGACTCCTCCATCGCGGCCAGGTAGCCCTGGAGGGCAGGGTTCACCGGGCGCCCCCGGCGCCGGCGGCGGCGCCCGACGTCTCGGCCCGCACGGCGGCGATGGCCTCGTCGATCAGGTCCTGATGGTCCGACGTCTGGATCTCCCGGCCGATGACCCGCTCCGCGGCGGCCAGGACGATCTCGCCCACCCGGGCGGTCACCTCCTCGACCGCGGCCTGGCGGGCCACGACGACCTCCGCGTCGGCCGCGGCCACGATCCGGTCGTGGATGGCCTGGCCTTCGGCGGTGGCGCTGGTGACGATCTGGTCGGCGGTGGTCTGGGCCTGGCTGACGATGTCCCGGGCCTGGGACCGGGCCTGCTCGAGCACGGAGCGGCGCTCGACGTCGGCCTCCTCGGCATCCGCCTTGGCCTTGTCGGCCGCCTCGAGCTCCCCGCGGATCTGCTCCTGGCGGTCGGTCAGCGCCTTGTTGAGCGGCGGCAGCACGTACTTCGTGATCACGTACAGCACGATGATGAAGGCGATCAGGACCACGATGAACGTCCCGTTGGGGACGAGGAAGTTACTGGTGGCGAGAGGCATGGTCGTCATCCTTGGTCGGTCGGTCGGTGGTGCCCGCGGGTGCGCTCCACACCACGGCCACCGGGGCCGTGCGTCTGGTCGCCCGTGCGGGCGGGGGTCACTTGCCCAGCGAGAAGACGAAGAGCGCGGCGAACACCAGGTTGATGAAGTAGGCCGCTTCGCAGAGGCCGACGGTCAGGAACATGATGGTCTGCAGGCGCCCCTGGGCCTCGGGCTGGCGGGCGACGCCGGCGATGGTCTGGCTACCGGCCAGGCCGTCACCGATGGAGGCGCCGACAGCACCGCCGCCGAGCGCGAGGCCGGCACCGATGAGGCCGCCGGCCGTCTTGATGGCGCTGGTGTAGTTGACCGGATCTGCCATGGGAACTGCTCCTTTGTTGAGGTGGTGGGTGGGAACGTCGGGTACTGGTGGCGCCGGGCGGCGTCAGTGGGCCTTGTCCTGGGCCATTGCGGTATCGAAGTACAGGATGGTGAGCAGGGCGAAGATGAAGGCCTGGATGCCGCCGATCAGCATGTCGAAGAGCTTCCAGACGACGGTGAACAGCGCCGACAGGACGCCGCCGATGACGCCGAAGCTGCCGAATTTCCAGGCCACGAGGGCGGCCAGGAGGGACAGCATCAGTCCACCGGCGAACAGGTTGCCGAAGAGACGGAGCGTCAGCGTGACCGGCTTCACCAGCTCCTCGATGATGTTCATGAAGCCGTTGACGAAGAACAGCTTCTTCGGGAACGGCTGGGAGAAGTAGTGGGCGAGGTAGCCCCTGGCCCCCCGGTTCTTGATGGCCGCACGGTGCACCATGACGATGACATAGAGGGCCATGGCCAGTGGGAGGTTGATGTCGCTGGTCGGTGCGGGCAGGACGTCGAGTTTCGAGCCGATACCCACGACCTCGAAGAGGTTGCAGGTGAAGATGAAGACGAACAGGGTGAGGGCGAGCGGTACCACCGCGGCGCCGCGGGGCCCGATGGAGTCGTTGACCTGGTCCTGGACGGCACCGACGGCCATCTCCCAGGCCAGCTGGAACTTGCCCGGCACGCCCGAGGTCGCCTTGGCCCGCAGGATGAGGCCCAGGGTGATCACGATGGCCCCGGCGATGCAGGTCGCCCAGACGATGTCGACGTTGATGGTGAGCGGGCCGAGCTTGCGCTGGACGTGGTCGCCCACCGAGATGTCGATCCCCAGCATCGGCGTCAAGAAGTTCGCTCCCATTCGATCAGATCCCTCCCCGGGTGTCGTCGGCGGCCTCGACGGCGGCGGGCGACACCACGGGCTCGTTGTCGTCGACCACGTTGGCGTTGATGATGTCGTCGACCGAGGTCATCGGGCCGGACTTGGCCATCGAGCGGGCGACGTTGGCGATCAGGAGGATCTGGAAGACAGCGAGCCCACCGAGTACGCCGAACCCGAGCGGCTTGGACACGAAGCAGAGGCCGAGGGCGATCACCGTGATCACGCCCATCCGGCCCAGGGTGTTGACGGCCAGGGGTCGCTTGGGGTTGTCGACGTCCATGGCCGTGACCTTGTCGACGGACACGCCGATCAGCCGGAAGTTGAGCAGGCCCAGGGCCAGGCCGATGCAGCCGCCGATGCCGACGAGCAGGTAGCCGAAGGAGACCGCCGCCACCAGTCCGGCGACCCCGACGACGAGGGCGGCGCCCGTCGTGCGGCGCGCCACCTCGCCCACGTTGGGCAGGGAGAAGTGGGCGAACACCGTCAGGCCCCCGTTCCGCCGGTCACAGGTACTTCCGGATGGTCGTGACCGCCATGGCCACGGCCACGACGATCCCCACCGTCAGCCCGACCAGCAGGAAGGCCGGAGACGAGTGCAGCACGGCGTCGAGCGCCAGCCCGGCACCCACGGTCACGGCCAGGCAGAGCCCGATCGCCAGGCCGAGGCCCAGGAAGGCCACGGCCCCCGGTGACAGGCGACGGTCCTCCGGATCCCAGTGGTGCTCCGGCTCCGGGTCGTCCGCACCGGAGGCGGGGGCGGGTTCGTCCATCTCGGGTCCGGACCGCGTCAGTCGATGTGGGGAAGGGAGGCGTCACGAGCGAGTTCCGAGGTCACGCAGCGGACGAGCAGGTCGTCCGGGCGGTGGCGGCGAAGGGGTGCAGACGGACGGCGCGACCGGCCGTGGCGAGCCCCTCGGGAGGGGTGGGAAGCCTGCAATTCACGTGGCGCATCATCGCACTATTCCCGCGGACCCGGCAAAACGCCCGAAACATGCTGTTCACGGACGGGAAACGGAGGGAGCGGGCGACGGACCGCTCCGGATCAGGTGGGAGGGGGCGACGGACCGCTCCGGATCAGGCGGGAGGGGACGACGGGCGGCTCCGGATCAGGCGGGAGGGGACGAGGGGCCGCTCCGGATCAGGCGGGAGGGGACGAGCCGCCCGGGGCCCCGGCGGCGACGGGTGCACCGCCCGGTTCGACGGCCGGGGGACCGGCCCCCTCGCCCTCGTCCGCGTCGTCGCCCTCGGCGTTGCGACGCAGCGACGGGTGGAAGAGGGTGAACAGGATGACGCCGAGGGCCAGCACCCCGAAGGGGATGAACGCGTTGACGCTCGAGATGTAGAGGGGAAAGAGGACCAGGCCCGACAGCAGCACCGTCCAGGCCCACAGGATCAGCACGCTGCGACGGTGGCCGTGGCCCAGCCGCAGCAGTCGGTGGTGGAGGTGGTTCTTGTCGGGTGTCGAGAACCCGGTGCGGTTGGCCGTCCTCCGGACGAAGGCGAACGCCATGTCCACGATGGGGACCCCGAGGATGAAGAACGGGATGAAGAGGGGTGCGAAGAAGAAGTACGTCTGCCCGCTGCGCGCCGCCACCCCGCCCACCGTGCCGGCCGAGCGACCGCCGATCAGCATGGTGGAGGCCGCCATCAGCAGGCCCAGCAGCAGGGCACCGCCGTCGCCCATGAAGATCTTGGCCGGGTGGAAGTTGTGGGGCAGGAACCCCAGGCAGATGCCGCAGGTGACCACGGCGATGAGCGGGCCGATGTTGTCGACCGGGAGGTTCCCGAGGTGCTGCAGGTGGAGTCCGTAGACGGCGAGGGCACCCGAGGCGATGGCGACCACCCCGGTGGCCAGTCCGTCGAGGCCGTCGATGAGGTTCACGGCGTTGGTGATGGCGATGACCCAGAGCGCGGTCAGGAGGGGCGTCCACTCCGGCGACAGCTGCACCAGGCCGGCCAGCGGGACCTTGAACTGGAACCACGTGACGCCGGTGAAGTAGAGGATCGTGGCCGCCAGGACCTGGCCCGCCACCTTGGCCGGCGCCGACATGTCCCGGAAGTCGTCGATGATCCCGACCACGAAGATGGCGGCCGCACCGAGGAGCAGTCCGAGCGGCTCCGAGGAGCCGCGGAAGAGCTGGTCGAGGGCGGGGACGGAGGCGGCGACCGCCCACGTCACCAGCATCCCGAGGAACATGGCCACACCCCCCGCCTGCGGGGTCACCAGCTGGTGCACCTTGCGGTCGTCGGGCTGGGCCACGTACCCGACCTGGACGGCGATCCGCCGGGCCGGGAAGGTCAGTGCCCAGGTGGAGACGGCGGCGACGACCAGGAGGACGGCGTACCAGTTGAGCGGGACGATCGTGGTCACCGGGTCACCCCGGCCGTCGGAACGTCTCGGCCGGGGTCACGCCCCGGCCAGGTCCGGGTACGGGGGGAACCCGGCGCACAGCTCGCGGACCTCGGCCCGGACGATGGCCAGGGCGGCGTCGTCGTCCCGGTGGCGGAGGGTCCGGCCCATCAGCTGGCCGATCCGCGTCATCTCGGCGGGTCCCATGCCGGTCGTCGTCACCGCCGCGGTGCCGAGACGGAGGCCCGAGGTCACGAACGGCGAGCGGGGATCGTCCGGGATCGTGTTCCGGTTGCACGTGATGCCCGCCCGGTCCAGGACCTCCTGGGCCACCTTGCCCGTGAGCTCGGGGTCGAACGAGCGCAGGTCACAGAGGACCTGGTGGTTCTCGGTGCCACCCGACACCAGGCGGACGCCCTCGGCGGCCACCGCGTCGGCCAGGGCGCGGGCGTTGGCCACCACGTCGGCCGCATACCGCCGGAACTCGGGCCGGGCCGCCTCGGCGAAGGCCACGGCCTTGCCGGCGACGACGTTCTCGAGGGGGCCGCCCTGCAACCCCGGGAAGATGGCGCTGTCGATCGCCTTGGCGTACTCCGATCGGCACACGATGGCTCCCCCGCGTGGGCCGCGCAGGGTCTTGTGGGTGGTGAACGTCACCACGTCGGCCACCCCGACCGGCGAGGGGTGGACGCCGCCGGCGATGAGCCCGGCCGGGTGGGCGGCGTCGAACAGGAACCTGGCCCCGACGGAGTCGGCGATCTCCCGGAACGGCAGCGGGTCGATGATCCGGGCGTAGGCGGTGGAGCCGGCCACGATGAGCTTCGGCCGGTGGGTGCGGGCCAGGTCCGCGACCTGGTCGAAGTCGATGATCTCCCCGGGCTTGTCGGGGTCGGTGGTGGCCGGGGACACCCCGTAGGAGACGAAGTTCCACACCTTGGAGGTGATGGAGGCCGGCGACCCGTGGGTCAGGTGGCCACCGTGGTCCAGCCGCATGGCCAGGACCGTGTCGCCCGGCTCGATGAGCGCCATGTAGGCGGCCACGTTGGCGTTGGAGCCGGCGTGGGGCTGGACGTTGGCGTGCTCGGCGCCGAGGAGGGACTTCAGGCGCTCACGGGCCAGGTCCTCCACCTCGTCGATGACCTGGTTGCCGCCGTAGTAGCGGCGCCCGGGGTAGCCCTCGGCGTACTTGTTGGTCAGGACCGACCCGGTGGCGGCCAGCACGGCCGTCGACGTGAAGTTCTCCGAGGCGATCAGCTGCAGGGTGGTGGACTGGCGCTCCGCCTCCTGACCGAGGAGGCGGAGGACCTCGGGGTCGCCGGACAGCCACGGGTCGAAGGGCGAAGCGTGGTCGCTGCTGCTCATGAGGTCGGCTGCTGCCTTTCCTGGTCGGTGATCTCGTCGATACGCCGTTGGTGGCGGCCGCCCTCGAAGTCGGTGGAGAAGAAGACGTCGACGGCGTCGAGCGCCGTGGCCGGCCCGGTCGTCCGCTCGCCCAGGCACAGGACGTTGGCGTCGTTGTGCCGCCGGGCCAGGCGGGCGGTCGTGACGTCGGTGACCACCGCCGCCCGGACGCCCGGGACCTTGTTGGCGGCCATGCCGATGCCGTTGCCCGTGCCGCAGACGCAGATGCCCAAATCGGCACGGCCCCCGGCCACGGCCTCGCCCACGGCCCGGCCGAACAACGGGTAGTCGACCGACGTCTCGGAGGAGTCGGTGCCCAGGTCGATGACGTCGTGGCCGCCCGCCGCCAGGTGGCCGAGGATCTCCGTCTTCAGGCCGTAGCCCGCGTGGTCCGAGCCCACGGCGATGCGCATGGCACGAGTGTACCGAGCGCGGCCGGGCCGGTCGGGGCCCGGTGACGGTGCCGGACACCTCCCAACGGGCGGCACCTCCCACTCCCATTAGGCTCGACGCGCGATGTCGATCGACCCCTCCACCCCGGTGGTCGTGGGCGTCGGCCAGGTGACCAACCGACCCCACTCCGAGGGCGAGGGGTCGCTCGCCGACCGTCCCGAGCCCCTCGGCCTGATGCTCGACGCCGTCGGCGCGGCGGTCGAGGACTGCGACGGGGCGCCCGCGGGGGGTGGCGCCCCGGCCGGGCGGGCCCTCCTGGGCCGGACACGGTCGCTCCGCGTGGCCAACCCGCTGAGCTGGCACTACATCGACCCGGGCGCCCTCCTCGCCGAGGAGCTGGGCATCGAGCCGGACGAGATCCTGGTCACCACGACGGGGGGCGACAATCCGCAGGCCCTGGTCAACGCCACCGCGCTGGCCATCGGCCGGGGTGAGCTCGACGTCGCCGTGATCGCCGGGGCCGACTGCTTCTACACGCAGGCGGCGGCCCGCCGGCACCCGGACCGGCCGCTGCTGCCGTGGACGGTCCAGCCGGCCGACACCGGGCCGCCGACGCTCTTCGGCAGCGACCGACGGGGCACCACCAAGTCCGAGGAGGAGCGCGGTCTCGACCTCCCCATCCACGTGTTCCCCCTGTTCGAGAACGCCCTGCGGGCCGAGTCCGGTCGCACGCTCCCCGAGCACCTCGCCCACATCGGCGCCCTGTGGTCCCGCTTCTCCGACGTGGCGGTCGACAACCCCGCCGCGTGGATCCGCGAGCGGTGGTCGTCCGAGGACCTGACGACGCCGACGGAGGCCAACCGGATGGTCGCCTACCCGTACACCAAGCTCCTGACGGCGGACCTCCAGGTCGACCAGGGGGCGGCGGTCATCCTCTGCTCGGCGGCCGCCGCCGAGGCGGCGGGCGTGGCCCGCGACCGCTGGGTCTTCCCGCTGGCCGGCGCCGACGCCGAGGACCACTGGTTCCTGTCCCACCGGGCCGACTTCCACTCGTCGCCCGCCATCCGGCTGGCGGGGGCCACCGCGCTGGCCCTGGCCGGGACCGAGGTCGGGGAGATCGAGCACATCGACCTCTACTCGTGCTTTCCGTCCGCCGTCGAGATCGGGGCCCGGGAGCTCGGGCTCCCCGACGACGACCCGTCCCGGCCGCTGACCGTCACCGGGGGCCTGACCTTCGCGGGCGGACCCGGGAACAACTACGGCACCCACGCCCTGGCCACCATGGTCGACGTGCTGCGCGACCGGCCCGGCACCACGGGCCTCGTCACCGGCCTCGGCTGGTACGTGTCCAAGCACAGCGTCGGGCTCTACGGCACCGAGCCCCCGACCGGTCCCCCGTCGCCGCTCGACGGCGTCCCCGAGGGCACGGTGGTGGAGTCGGCCGCGGGCTTCGCCTGGGGTGACCCCCAGGCCGCCGTCGGCGCACTGCCCCAGTGCGCGCCGGACTCGGACGCCCACGGCGAGGTGACCGTGGAGACCTATTCGGTCGCCTTCGGCCGCAACGGCGCGCCGGAGCGGGCCGTCGTGGCGTGCCGGACCCCCGAAGGGCGTCGGGCGTGGGCCCGGGTGTCCGACGCGGACCACCTGGCCCTCCTGGTGACCGAGGAGGGGTGCGGCCGCCTGGGCACACTGCGGCCCGACGGCGAGGTCGACCTGCGGTAGTCCGGGCCGTCGCCCGGCTCAGGTCGTGGAGGTCCCGAGCTCCGGTGTGGGTCCGCCCGGGTCCCGGTAGCGGTAGCGGAAGGCGGCGTAGGCCACCGGTCCGGTCAGCATCGGCAGCCAGTAGGAGGCCAGACGGTAGGCCAGGGTGGCCAGCACCGCCTGGGCCCCGTCGAGGCCGGCCAGGGCCAGGAAGCCGGCCAGGCTGGCCTCGACCACGCCGATGCCCCCGGGGGTGATGGGCAGCAGGCCGATGACCCCGGCCACGGCATAGGCCAGCAGGATGAGCGAGGGGCGGGGGTCGGCGCCCACGGCCCGCACGCAGAACAGCAGGCACAGGTAGTCGAACAGCAACCGGCCGACCGAGAGCAGGGTGGCCTGCCACCACTGCTGGCCGAGCACGGAGCGGATGACGTTGCGCTGCTCGAGCAGGCGCTCCGGCAGGCCCTCGATCCGGGGCCGCTTCTTGAGCGCCCGGTTGCGGACGGCCTGGGCGGCCCGGCCGGCCCACAGCAGCGGGGCGTCGGTGGCCATGACGACCGCGCCGAAGGCCGTGAAGAGGACGAAGCCGACGGCCCCGATCCAGGCGGCGTCCGACAGGCCCGAGGCGACCGGTGCGCCGAACGCCACGACCGGCAGGACGAAGACGGGCAGCGCGAGCAGACCGCCGATGCCGAGGAAGGAGAAGGCCGTCAGCCCGCTGACCGACTCGGACGGGTCCATGCCGGCGGTGCCCAGCATCCGGAACTGCACCGCCGCGCCGGCCGCCGCGCCGCCGGGCACGATGAGCGAGATGGCGTTGCCCGACAGCTGGGCGGTGATGACCGGGAACCACGCCTTGGTGCGCAGGGCGATCCGCTGCAGCGAGAACGTGCAGGCGAAGTGGATCCCCTCGGCCAGCACGGCGGGGATGAACCACAGGAAGTTGAGCTGGGCCAGCTTGGGCCACGAGTGGAACACGGCCAGGATGCTGGGGGCCACGAGGTAGAGGACCACCCCGGTGAAGGCGATGGCGATGGACCGCTTGACCAGGGCCTTCCACCGGATCGGCGACTGCTGCTGTTCCTCGAACTGACGCTCGAACGAACGCGGGTTGGGGTCCTCGGGCAGCCCGGGGACCGTCGTCGCGTCGTCGCCGTCCCCGCTGCCCGTCACCGCGCCGATCTCCGGACCCTCAGCCCCCGGCCAGGCCCATCACGGCGGCCATGAGGATGTTGGCGCCCCGGAGATCTCCCTGCAGGCCCGCCTCCATCCGGTTCATGGCGTAGCAGACGGTCAGGCCGGCGTCCTGGTCCATGACGATGAGGGAGCCGCCGTAACCGCCCCAGAAACAGGCCCGCGGTCCGATCGGCATCATGCCCGAGCTGAGTCCGTAGCCCATGCCGAAGCGGTACTCGGCGCCGAGGATCAGGTCGGTGCCGTGGATCTGCTCGTCGAAGATCCGGTCGCAGCCCTCGGCGGACAGGAGGCGCACCCCGCGGGCCTCGCCGCGACCGGTCACGATCGACTGGACCTGGGCCACCGACCGGGCGTTGCCGTGTCCGTTGGCCGCCGGGATCTCGGCCCGCCGCCACCAGGCGTGCCGCGGATACGAGGCGTCGAGCGGCGGATTGCCCATGGCCCGGATGACGAGCTCGGACGGCTGGAGTTCGTCCAGGTCGAGCGGCGGTGGGGGGATCACGACCGACACCCGGTTGTCCTCCGACTCGGGCAGGCCGATGTGGAAGTCGGCGCCCAGCGGACCGGCGACCTCGGAGGCGAACCAGGTCCCGATGGTGGCGCCGGTGATGCGGCGGACCACCTCGCCGACCAGGTAGCCCTGGGTGACGGCGTGGTAGCCCGACGCGGTGCCGGGCTCCCACCACGGCTCCTGCGCGGCCAGCAGCGAGGTGCACTTCTGCCAGTCGGCCAGGTCCTCCGGCGCCACCGGCTCGTCCCAGCCGGGCAGACCGGCGGTGTGCGCCATCAGGTGCCGCACCTCGACGTGCTCCTTGCCCCCGGCGGCGAACTCGGGCCAGTAGCGGGCCACGGGGGCGGAGAAGTCCAGCTCACCCCGGTCGGCCAGCATCAGTGCGCACAGGTTGGTCATGGTCTTGGTGGTCGACCAGACGTTGGTGATGGTGTCCTTCTCCCACGGGGCCGTGCCGGACTCGTCGACCGTGCCGCCCCAGATGTCCACCACCGGTTCGCCGTGCAGGAGGACGGCCACGGAGGCGCCGACATCGGTGCCGGCGTCGAGGCTGTCCGCCAGCGTCGTCGCCACCCCCTCGAACCTCGGGTCCCAGGCCCCCTGGATGTCGGCCATCGTCGCGTCCCTCTCTCGTCCGGTGCTGCGGACCCGATTGTTCCACGGGCGCACCGTCCGGGACCGCATCGTGGACCCGTTACCCTTGTACACCGTGAGTGATGCGCCCGACACCCAGCTGACCCGAGACACCTACGAGCGCCTCCAGGCCGAGCTCGAGGACCTCACCACCCGCGGCCGGGTGGAGATCGCCGCCCTCATCGAGGCGGCCCGGGCCCTCGGCGATCTCAAGGAGAACGGCGACTACCACGCGGCCAAGGACAGCCAGGGGAAGATGGAGTCCCGGATCCGCCAGCTCGAGCAGATTCTGAAGACCGCCACCGTGGTCGACGGGGGCGCCCCGTCCGACGGGACGGTGGCCCACGGCTCGGTCGTGACCCTCCGCTACGAGGGCGACGACGAGGCGGACACCGCCGACTACTTCGTCGGCAGCATCGAGGAGCGCCAGGGCGACCTCACCGTGGTCTCGCCGGGGTCGCCCCTGGGCCAGGCCCTGATCGGCCACGCCGTGGGGGAGACCGTCGAGTACGCCGCACCCGGGGGGAACCTCCGGGTGGAGATCGTGAAGATCGGAGCCTGAGCCCGTGACCGAGCCGCGCACCCTGTCCGAGAAGGTGTGGGACAGCCACGTCGTCCACGCCGGCGGTGCCGAGGAGCCCGACCTCCTCTTCATCGACCTCCACCTGGTCCACGAGGTCACCTCGCCCCAGGCCTTCGACGGGCTCCGCCTGGCCGGGCGCACCGTCCACCGCCCCGATCTCACCATCGCCACCGCCGACCACAACGTGCCGACCGCCGACATCGACAAGCCGGTGGCCGACCCGATCTCGGCCAAGCAGCTGTCCGTGCTCAACGCCAATTGCGCCGAGTTCGGGATCACCTGCTACCCGATGGGCGACGCCAACCAGGGCATCGTCCACATCATCGGGCCCGAGCAGGGGCTGACCCAGCCGGGCATGACCATCGTCTGCGGCGACAGCCACACGTCCACCCACGGCGCGTTCGGCGCCCTGGCCTTCGGGATCGGCACCTCCGAGGTCGAGCACGTGCTGGCCACCCAGACGCTGTCGCAGCGCCGACCGGCCGCCATGTCCGTGACGGTCGACGGCGACCTCCCCGCCGGCGTCACGGCCAAGGACCTGGTGCTGGCGGTGATCGGGACGATCGGGACCGGGGGCGGCAGCGGCCACGTCATCGAATACCGCGGCTCGGCCGTGACCGGGCTCTCGATGGAGGGCCGAATGACCGTCTGCAACATGTCGATCGAGGGCGGGGCCCGTGCCGGGATGATCGCCCCCGACGACACCACCTTCGCCTTCCTCGAGGGCCGGGACCACGCCCCGAAGGGCGCCGCCTGGGAGCAGGCCCTCGACTACTGGCGCTCGCTCCCCACCGATCCGGGTGCGACGTTCGCCAAGGAGGTGGCCCTGGACGCCGCCGACCTCGCCCCGTTCGTCACCTGGGGTACCAACCCGGCCCAGGTCACCCGGCTCGACGGGACCGTGCCCGTGCCCGACGAGTTCGCCACGCCGGCCGAGCGCGAGGCGGCGGCCCGGGCGCTCGAGTACATGGGCCTGGTGGGAGGGACCCCGCTCACCGAGGTGCCCGTCGACACCGTGTTCATCGGCTCGTGCACCAACGGCCGAATCGAGGACCTGCGGGCCGCGGCCGACGTCCTGCGCGGCCGCACGGTCAAGCCGGGCATGCGGGCGCTGGTGGTGCCCGGTTCGCACCGGGTCAAGGCGCAGGCCGAGGCCGAGGGTCTCCACCTGGTCTTCACGGGGGCCGGATTCGACTGGCGGGAACCCGGCTGCTCGATGTGCCTGGCCATGAACCCCGACAAGCTGCAGCCCGGCGAGCGTGCCGCGTCGACGTCCAACCGGAACTTCGAGGGCCGGCAGGGCCGGGGCGGGCGCACCCACCTGGTGTCGCCCGCGGTGGCTGCGGCCACGGCGGTCGCCGGACGGTTCGCCACCCCGGGGGAGCTCGACTGATGGACGCCGTGCGGATCATCACGGGTCGGGGCGTGCCCCTCGACCGCTCCGACGTGGACACCGACCAGATCATCCCGTCCGACTGGCTGAAGCGGGTCGAGCGGACCGGCTTCGGGGCCGGACTCTTCAGCGAGTGGCGCGACGACCGCGACTTCGTGCTCAACCGCGAGGAGTACGCGGGGGCCAGCATCCTCGTGGCCGGCCCGAACTTCGGCACCGGCTCGTCGCGGGAGCACGCCGTGTGGGCCCTGCAGGACTACGGGTTCGCCGCCGTGGTGTCGCCGGGCTTCGCCGACATCTTCCGCAACAACTGCACCAAGGCCGGCGTCGTGCCGGTGCAGGTCGACCCGGCCGTCGGTCGCGCCCTGCTCGACGCCCTGGCGGCCGATCCGTCGCTCGAGATCACCATCGACATCGAGCGGGGCACACTCGACGTCCCGTCCGCCGGGATCGAGACGACCTTCCCCATGGACGAGTTCACCCGGGCCCGCCTGCTCAACGGCTGGGACGACATCGGCCTCACCCTGCGCTACGAGGCCGAGATCGGATCGTTCGAGTCGGCCCGTCCGGCCTGGCTGCCCACCACCCGCTGAACGGGGCGCGCCCGCCGGCCGTCGTCCTCCCGACCACGGGTCGTGCGGGACAGGACTGCCGGTGCCACCGGTCCTGCGGGGGCGCTGCCGGAACCCGGCGCGCCCGCTCCGCAGGACGGAGAGCCCGCCGGGTCCCCGGCGCCGACCACCACGAGGGGCAGGGGGGCAGCCAACGTCGGGGAACCCGGAGGATCATGAGATACGGGACACTCCCCTGCGCCCGCACCTTCGAACTGGTGTCGCCGCCGGCGACCTGATGTGTCAGGCGGAGTGTCATTCCGCCGTGGTTGATGACCATACACGACCACGAATCGCAACACAGGGACGCTCCCCCTCGCCGGGCCCCGATCCGGTCGTCATGCCGTCGTCAGGTTGCCTCCGCAGACTCCCGGCATGACGCTGTGGACGCCGCCCGCCCGCCGTCGGGCCCCGTCCGGGCCCACCGCGGACGGGCCCCCCGACTCCGCCCGGACGCCGCTCGGGGGACCCGAGGGGAACGCCCGCCTGACCGGGGCCACCGCCGCCGTGCTGCTGGTGCTGCTGGCCGCCGAGGGACTGACCGTCCTGCGGGTGGGGCCGCTGCTGACGCCCCACGTCGTGGTCGGCATGGTCCTGGTGCCCTTCGTGGTCGTCAAGATCGGCTCGACGGGGTGGAGGATGGCCCGGTACTACCTCGGCGACCCCGCCTACCGGCGACGGGGCGCACCGCCGATCGTGCTGCGTCTGCTCGGGCCGGTCGTCGTGCTGCTCACCGTCCTGCTGTTCGGGTCGGGCATCGCCCTGCTGCTGGTCCCCCACTCGCTGCGGCCGGGGACGATGTTCGTCCACAAGGCCAGCTTCGTCCTCTGGTTCGGCGCCATGACGATCCACGTGCTCGGTCACGCACTCGAGACGAGCCGCCTGGCCCCGGCCGACCTGATGGCCCGCACGCGGTCCCAGGTACGCGGCGCCGGTGCCCGGATGTGGGTCCAGGCCGCGTGTCTGGTGACCGGCATCCTCCTCGCCGTCGCCATGGCGCCGACCGTCGGCCCCTGGCTCAGCGGCGGTGGCGTCGGGGGTTGAGCCGCACCGTGCGCCACAATGACGGGCGATGAGGGTACTGGTGGCCGAGGACGACCCGGGACTGCGGTCGGTGCTCGAGCGCGGCCTGCGCGAGCACGGCTACGTCGTCGACGCCGTGGCGGACGGCACGGCCGCACTCTCCTACCTCCGGTCGTACACCTACGAGGTGGCGGTCCTCGACTGGCGCATGCCCGACACCACGGGCATCGACGTGGTCCGGGCCATGCGGGCCCGCGGCGACCGGACCCCGGTGCTGATGCTGACCGCCCGGGACGCCACGGAGGACCGGGTCGAGGGACTCAACGTGGGGGCCGACGACTACCTGGTCAAGCCTTTCACATTCGCCGAGCTCACCGCGCGGCTGTCGGCGTTGCAGCGCCGGCCGCCGCTCGCCCTCGACCCGGTGCTGACCTGCGGTGACCTGACCTACGACCCGACCACCCGCGTGGCGTCCGGGGCCGGGGGTCCCCTCAGCCTCACGGCGATCGAGACCGCACTGCTCGAACTGCTGCTGCGCCGGTCCCCGGCGCCGGTCAACCGGCGGACCATCGCCGTGCAGGTGTGGGACGACGAGGCCGACCCGGTGGGCTCCAACACCATCGACGTCCACGTCGGCCGGCTGCGCGGGAAGTTGGCGCCGACCACCGCCCGGATCGAGACCGTGCGGGGATTCGGCTACCGCGTCGTCCCCGCATGAGACGCCGCGATGCCCGGTGGGCGCACGCCGCCCGCGTGGCCCTGGCCGCCACCGGCGTCGTGGCGGTCGTCGCCCTGCTCCTGGTGCTGGCGGTCAACGGCGTGCTGCTGCAGCGGCTCGACCACGACGTCGACGGCAGATTGACGGCCACGCTGGCCTCCACGCTGGCCACCGGCTCGCCGCCGCTGGCGTCCGGGGGTTCCGGCGACGATGTCGACGACGTCCCGGACTTCGTCTGGCGCGTGGGTGCCGACGGAGCCGTGACCGCCCTCAGCGTGGCGGCACCCCGCCTACCGGACCGCACCTGGCAGGCCGGCTCCGTGACCGTGTCGTCGGGGGGCACCAGCTTCCGCTACGCCGCCGTGCCGTCGGCGAAAGGGTGGTTGGTGGCCGGCGAGAGCGCGGCGCGGGCCCACGACGCCCGGGGCGAACTCCTGGTCGTCGAGGCCGCGCTCGGTGCGCTCCTCCTGCTCGTGACGTTCACGGGCTCCTTCATCGTCGGCCTGCGGGCGTCCGCGCCGATCGAACTGGTGCGACGGCGTCAGGCCGAGTTCACGGCCGACGCCAGCCATGAGCTGCGCACACCCCTGAGCGTCATCGAGGCCGAGGTCGACCTGGCGCTCGCCCGCCCCCGCGCCGAGCCCGAGTACCGGGACACGCTCGAGCGGGTCGCCTCGGAGAGCCACCGGCTCCGGGCCATCGTCGACGACCTGCTGTGGTTGGCCCGGGCGGACGGCCAGGAAGCCGCACCCCGCGGAGCCGGGACGGTCGACGTGGCGGACGTCGTCGCGTCGGCCGGCGACCGCTTCCGGGCGGTCGCCGATGCCGGGTCCGTCACCCTCACCACGCGGGGCGGCCCGCACGGGTCGGCCCGGATCCGCGCCGACGAGGAGGACATCGACCGGTTGGTGACGGTCCTCGTCGACAACGCCTGCCGGTACGCCGGCGGCGAGGGCACCGTCGAGGTGGCCACGAGCACCTCGGGGGGCCGGGTCACGCTGACGGTGGACGATTCCGGGCCCGGCATCCCGGACGAGCACCGTGACCTGGTGTTCGACCGTTTCCACCGGGTGGACCGGGGGCCCGGCGGCACGGGGCTCGGGCTGGCCATCGCCGACGCCGTGGTCCGGACCACCGACGGTGCCTGGTCGGTGTCCACCTCGCCCCTCGGGGGCGCCCGCTTCGCCGTCACCTGGCGACAGGCGACACGCGTCGCGGAGCCGCCGTCGTCCCCTGGGTGAGCGCGGTCCCCAAGCGGGGTCGGGACACCACGGCGGCCGGTTCCGCCCCCCGCCGATTCTCAGACGATTCTTAGGTTCGGTTCATCTGGGTGTCAGGTTGCCTCCGTAGCCTGGACCCATGACCACGACCGGGCGCAGCAGTTCCAGGGGCCGCCAGGACCCGTCCCACGCCGCTCGACGCCAGCGGGACGCCGGGCTCGAACGGGGGCGTTCCCTCACCAAGGGCATCGCCGCCGTCTCGGTGGCGGCGGTGGCCGCCACCGGCGTGTACCTGAGCCAGGCCCTCCCGGGCCACTCGGCCTCGACGCCGACGTCCACAGGCGGCTCCGGCGCCGTCGGGGCCGCCACCCCGGTTGCGCCGTCCTCCGGCTCGTCGGCGGCGTCGTCGTCCGGCGGATCGTCCGCCGGTGCGGGCATCTCGACGCCGGCCGCCGCGCCCGCGCCCGCCTACCAGCAGGCCCCCGTCACCAGCGGCTCGAGTTGAGCCCGGCGGCGTCAGGACTCGACGACCGCACCCGCCTGGCGGTCCACCACTCGACCCGCTGGTCCACCCGCATCGAGGTGCTGGTGACCGACCCCGCCGTCGTGGTGGCCGCAGCGCGGATCCTCGACGACGTCCTCGACCGGGTCGAGGAGGCGGCGAGCCGCTTCCGGCCCGACTCGGAGCTCAGCCGGATCCACCAGGTGGGAGGCGGCACCGTCGCCGTGTCGGGGCTGCTGTGCGACCTCCTGGCCACCGCCCTGCGGGCGGCCGACCTCACCGACGGCCTCGTCGACCCGACCGTGGGTGCCGCCCTCGTCCGCCTCGGCTACGACCGCGACTTCAGCGAGGTGGCGGCCGGGGTGGCCGGGAGCCTGCCCACCCCGGCCCCCGTTCCCGGCTGGCGGTCGGTCGCCCTCGACGCCGACCTCCGCAGCGTGGCGGTGCCGGCCGGCACGATCCTCGACCTCGGGGCCACGGCCAAGGCGTGGGCCGCCGACCGCGCCGCGTCGACCATCTCGGAGCAACTGGGGTGCGGCGCGCTCGTCTCCCTCGGGGGTGACGTCGCCGTCCGGTCCGCGCCCGTCGGCGGGTTCGTGATCGGGGTCGCCGACGTCTGCGGTGACCCCGCCGCCCCCACGGCGGTCGCCGTCTCCTCGGGAGGACTGGCCACCTCCGGCATCGGCAACCGGCACTGGTCGCTCGGCGATACGCCGGTCCACCACGTGGTCGACCCCCGCACGGGCCTGCCGACCGCCTCGTGCTGGCGGACCGTGACCGTCGCCGCCGGCTCGTGTGTCGACGCCAACACGGCGTCGACCGCCGGCCTGGTCCTCGGCGAGGGTGCCCCGGACTGGCTGGCCGCGCGACAGCTCCCCTCCCGCCTGGTGCGCGTCGACGGGACGGTGGTGACGGTCGCCGGGTGGCCGGCCGACACCCTGTCCACCGGGGAGGGGCGGTCGTGAGTCCCACCGTCCTGACCACGGCCGCGGTGGGCGGCAAGGCCTTCTGGTACCTGACGCGGGCCAGCGGCATCGTGTCTCTCGTCCTGCTCAGCGCCACCCTGGTCCTCGGCGTGGTGGCGTCGGTGGGTTGGACCACCGAGCGCTGGCCCCGGTTCCTCTCCCAGGACGTCCACCGCAACGTCTCCCTCCTCGGACTCGTGTTCATCGGCATCCACGTCGCCACGACCGTGCTCGACGGCTACGTGCCCATCGGCGTGGCGGACGTCTTCGTGCCGTTCCTCTCCCCCTACCGACCGCTCTACGTGGGCCTCGGCGCCCTCGCCGTCGACCTCCTGCTGGCCGTCCTCATCACGAGCGGCCTGCGCCACCGCATCGGCTATCCGTCGTGGCGGTTCGTCCACTGGCTGGCCTACCTCTGCTGGCCCATCGCGCTCGTCCACGCCCTCGGGACCGGGACCGACACCCAGCTGCCCGTGATCCTGTTCGTCGAGGCGGTCTGCACGGCCGCCGTGCTCGGGGCCTTCGCCTGGCGCATGACCACGGGACGGTCGCTCCCCCCGGGTCGGCGCACCGCCGCGGCCTCCGCCGCGGTCGTCATGACCCTGGTCATCGCCGGCTTCGCGCTCCTCGGCCCCCTGCGCCCCGGCTGGTCCCACCGTTCGGGGACCTCGCCCTCCCTGCTCGCCCAGCTGGCCGTGAGGAACGGCACGGCGGGCCCGGGGACCACGACGCCGACCGCCGGCTCCCCGGCGGCGACGGCACCGGCGACCGGCGCCGGTTCCGTCCCCGCGGCGCCCTTCACCAGTCAGGTGGGCGGGACGCAGAGTCAGTCGGGTCCCGATGCCCAGGGCAACATCCGGGTCACGCTGGCCATGCACCTGGCCGATGCCGCCTCGACCCCGCTGACCGTGGTGCTGGTCGGCGCCCAGGCGGGCAACGGCGTGTCGCTCTCGTCCGGCACCGTCGACTTCGGGGGTGCGTCGGGCCCGGTCGTCGGCCTCGACGGCGGAACGGTCGTGGCGACGGTGGCCACGCCGTCGCCGATCACCCTGACCATCCAACTCCAGGTCGATCAGCAGTCGGGTGCCCTGTCGGGCAGTGTCACCGGCCGCGCCGGATCGCACCGGTGACCGCGCCGACCGGTCCGGCCCGGCTGCTCGACGGCATCGGCAGCGCCGACGTCATCCGCCTCGAGGCCCACCTGGCCCGGTGGGGCGCGCTGCCCGACCTTCCGGCCCCCAGCCTCCTCGAGGCCGTCGACCAGTCCGGACTGCGGGGTCACGGCGGCGCCTGGTTCCCCGTCGGGACGAAGTGGCGGTCGGTGGCCGCCGGACGGTCGCCCGTGGTGGTGGCCAACGGTGCCGAGGGCGAGCCGGCCAGCGGCAAGGACCGGCTCCTGCTCCACCACGCCCCGCACCTGGTCCTGGACGGTGCCTCGGTGGCGGCCACGGCCGTCGGGTCGGGGCGGGTCATCGTCCACGTGAGCGAGGACTCCGTGACCGACGTGACCGCGGCCCTGGCCGAACGGGCGCGTCGGGGGTCCGACCGCTGCCAGTTCGAGGTCGTCGTGGCGCCCGACCGCTTCCTCTCCGGCCAGGAGTCGGCCGCGGTCAACACCGTCAACGGGCGCACTCCCGGGATCCCGTCGTTCGTGGCGCTGCGCCCCGTGCGGGACCAGGGCGTCGCCGGTCGTCCCACCCTCGTCCAGAACGTCGAGTCGCTGGCCCATGTCGCGCTCATCGCCCGCTACGGGCCAGGGTGGTTCCGGAGCGTCGGCACCCACGACTCCCCCGGCACGGCACTCGTCACCGTGACCGGGCTGTGGGAGTCGCCCCGGATCGTCGAGGTCCCCCTCGGGACGACGCTCGGGAGCGCACTCGGCATCACCCCGGCGCGCGCCGGGGGCATCCAGGCGGTGCTGCTCGGCGGGTACGGGGGCGGCTGGCTGCCCACGGCGACCGCGCTGTCCCTGCCCTTCACCGAGGAGGCCGCCCGGGGTCTCGGCACCTCGATCGGCGCCGGCGTCGTCGTGCTGCTGCCGACGGGCGTCTGTCCGCTGGTCGAGGCCGCCCGCGTCGTCCGCTACCTGGAGGGCGAGGGGGCGGGCCAGTGCGGCCCGTGCGTCAACGGGCTCGACGTCCTGGCCACGCAATTCGAGCTGCTGGCCCACCGGCCGCACTCGCTGCGCGGAGGCACGTCCGCCTTCCCCGTGCTGTGCGGCCTGGTCGAGGGCCGCGGGGCGTGCCACCACCCGGACGGCGTGGCCCGGTTCGTGCGGAGCGCGCTCGACGTGTTCGGCGACCACGCGGCGCTCCACCTGCAGCGGGGCCCGTGTCAGACGACCCGGCCGTTCCTGCCCGTGCCCGCCACCGCCGGGGCGGTCCGGTGAGCCGCGCCCGGTTCCGCCTCGTCGTCGACCCGGTGGCCTGCGACGGGGCCGGCGTGTGCGCCGAGCTGTTGCCCGAGATCATCTCGCTCGACCCGTGGGACTACCCGATCGTGGGACCGGGCGAGGTGCCGCCCAGCCTGGTCGACCTGGCCCGGCGGGCGACGGTCAGCTGTCCCCGCCTCGCCCTCCACCTCGTACGCCTCGAGGGCTGACCGACCCGGCCCCGGGGACGGCAGAAGGGGCCCGGCCGGAGCCGGACCCCTTCCCGTCAGCACCGGGCCGGTGCTGCGTACCTCTGGTGCTGCAGGTCAGCCGTTGGTGACCAGGCAGAACCCGGTGGAGCCGCTGCCGTCGACGGCGGTGTAGGCGGGATCCGAGATGATCGCCGGGAACGTCACCGAGCCCTGGGCGAACGGCGCACCGCTCTTGTCCAGCGGGAAGAAGCCGTTGGCCGAGATGGCGGCCTCGATCTCGCTGCGGTAGGAGAGGCCCGTCTGCGGGTCGATGTCCGTCGTGGTCGACGACTTGCAGAGGAATCCGTCCTCACTCACGAAGTTGAGGGTGGCCTGGCTCGAGGGAACGGTGGCCGAGCTGTTGTTGTACAGGTTGTAGAGGCCACGGGTGACCGGGAAGGTCACGCCTGCTCCACCGCCCGAGCCCTGGATGGTCGTCTGCGTCGCCGGGACGGTGGTACCCGACCCGTTGATGATGGCCCCGAGGACGGTGCTGTCCGCCTTGGGCGTACCGGCGCAGACGGCCGTGTAGGCGTCCTTCTTCAGCTTGGCGCCGGGGCACGTGGTCGTGTACTTGCCGAACGAGAAGAAGTAGATGGCATCGGCCGCATCCGGACGGGAGGCGATCGTCGACATCTGGTTCTCGAAGAGGTTCGAGTGGGCGGCGGCGGCCGGACCGTCAGCGGTCACGTCGGCAGGCGTCCATCCGGCCTCGCAGGCCGAGCAGGTGATGCCGGCCGGCGTCGCACCCGAGTAGCCCAGCGCACCGGACCAGGTCGAGAAGGTGCCCGAACCGGTCTGTGCGTTGTACACGTCGATGGGGCTGGACGACTTGGCGCCGAGGCACTTCCAGTCCATGTTGTAGGTGACCCCACCGATGACGCAGGACTCCGTACCGAGCCAGATGGCGCTCAGGTTCGCCAGGCTGATCGCGGTGATCTTGGCCTGGTTGGTGGCGCCGGCCGCCGTCTTGGAGAAGGTCGTCCAGGAGACGCCGTCGGTGGCGTACTCGACGTCGTTGTCCGTCGTGTTGCCCTTGTGCGACGAGGCACGGGCGTACTGGATGGCCGGGGTCGTCGTCGGGCTGTTCGCACCGGCGTCGATGAGCTGGGTGGCACCGTTGCCGGAGCCGACCGGGGGAGCCTGCACGGTGTAGTCGTCGTACGGGTTCTCGCCGGACACGTTGAAGCCCTGCTCGCCACCGACGGAGCCGGCGGTCGTCGTGGACGTGCCGCAGTTCAGGGAGAGGGGCAGCGACGTCGCGGCGGTGAGGTCACAGCCGGGCGCACCGTTGAACAGGTCGGAAAGCGAGGTCATGGTCGAGTACGAGGTCTGCGACCCCGAGCCGATCATGAGGGAGGCGTTGGGAACGGCCGCCCCAGCGGTCCCCGCGGCGGCCAGCGACAGGCTGGCGACGCCGATGGAGGCGGCGGCAAGTGCCACGGCTCCCCGTCGGCTGAACAGTGAACGGAACATGAAGTGTCTCCTCAGTGTCGTGGATGGTTGATGAGGATCCAGGACACGTGCTTCGGCGCCCCTCGGTAACCCTCATCGGCGACTGTACGGAACCGAGGTAATCCCAACGTCACGACAACGTGCGTCAAGGATGAACTCTTTGTGACACGGTCCGCGTGGGCCTCGACGGGTCCGGAGCGGGCCGCGCGCGGCCGGTGGAACGGCGGGCGCGACAACGCATCCACCGGCGCGGAACGACCGGTCACGGCCCCCGACGGACCGGCCGCCACGACGGGGCGTCGCCCCCACCTCGTCGGCCACAGGCGGCCGACGAGGTGGGTCAGAAGGTGGCCGGAAGTGCCCGGGCCACGCTCTCGCACGCGAAGAGGCCGCACATCACGACCACCGGTGCCGCGAAGAGATAGACCAGCCACGGCCGGCGGAGGCGCCAGGCCAGGAACCCGGCCCCGACCAGCACGATGATGGTGAAGAACGACCACATGGCGGCCAGTCCGCCGGCCGACGGATCGCCGCTGAGTCCCAGCTCGTAGCTGGGGACGGCGATGGTGTCGTCGGGCACTTCGACGGCATGGCCGAGGAGCTTGCCCTGGACGACCAGGCGCCCGCTGGTGATCAGGCTCGAGTTCGAGGTGACGAGCGTGATCCGGTTCTGGGTCGTCGGCAGGACCACGTCCCGGTGGCCGACCGGCACCTGGAGCACATGGGTCACCGTGTAGGTGAACCTGCCCGCGCCGTCGACGACGTTGATCCGGTCACCGGTGCGCAACGAGCCGATGGCCCCGAACGGTGCGCCGAACGTCACCCGTCGGCCGGCGATGACCGAATTCCCCACCGAGCCCGGCAGCGCCGAACCCGGCATCAGGCCGGGTCCGTTCATGAGGTCGGCGGCACTGGTGCCCTGGACGACGATCTGGTCGACGCCGATGGACGGGATCTGCAGGACGGCGACCGCACTGCCCTCCGGCGGCAGGTGCCCGTTGACCAGCTTGTACACCGTCAGCGGCTGACCCTTGAGCGAGCCCGCCAGACGTTGCTGATCGCGCGAGGCGGTCAGCGGCGTGAACGCGTAGAGGTAGACCAGGAACAGGGCCAGGAGCCCCGCCACACCCACCAGGGCGAACCCGGTGAGGCGCCGGTAGGGGATGGCCGGGATCGTGATGGTGTGACCGGTCGGCTGCCCGGCGCGCTCGTCGGGCACCCAGGCCTCGTCGAAGCCCTGGGCCGGCACGGGCTCGCCGATCGTCGGTCGGTCCGTGCCCCCCGGCGCCAACGTCGCCACACCGGCGTCCGGGCCCGTCATGACGGTCCTCCGTCGGACCGACGGCGTCGGGCCGCGGCTCCGGGCCCGTACAGCAGCAGCAGGCCGCCCAGGAGGGAGAGGACCGCCAGCACCACGATGGCGGGCAGCAGGTACCGGGTGGTGGCGGCCAGACCCACGAGGAGGAATCCCGACGGGATCGATGCCGGCGGCGCCGCCACCGGGGTCGAACCCGACGAGCCGGAACCCGACGAACCGTTGCCCGAGGACGTCGTCAGGGGCAGTTCA
>Ga0302157_10001923_pt1 | contig 24872 bp, 21 predicted proteins | sample I_Bog_N3_3_FD_193502 | JGI IMG/M metagenome (GOLD analysis project Ga0302157, IMG submission 193502) | Peat permafrost microbial communities from Stordalen Mire near Abisko, Sweden - I_Bog_N3_3 | ecosystem: Environmental > Terrestrial > Soil > Wetlands > Peat | place: Sweden: Abisko, Stordalen... | reverse complement strand
CAGGGCGCCATCGGCGTCATCCAGCATTCGCAGCACGCCCGATCCGTTCTGGCCGAGCATTTCGGGCCCGCTGTGTTGCGCGATGCCAGGCTGGTGCCGTTCCCGCGCCGGCCGCTGACGCCGCTAACGCGCAAAGCCGCCCGGGAGCGGCTTGGTATCGCAGAGGATGTTTTCCTCGTCTGCAGCTTCGGCATGGTGGCGCCCACGAAACTGCCGGAGAGGCTGATGGCCGCCTGGGAACAGGCGGGATTCGCGTCGCCGGATGCGAGGCTGGTGTTCGTCGGCAACACCGTTGGCATGGTGGAGAAGGCGTTCCGCGACCGGGTTTCTCGCATCGGCGCTGCCTATGACGATGTGATCCAGGGACGCGTGTCCGAGGACATCTATGCGGCCTGGCTGGCAGCGGCGGACGTTGCCGTGCAGCTCCGCACCGGGTCGCGGGGTGAGAGCTCGAAATCCGTCGCCGATTGCCTGGCCGCGGGCCTACCCACGATCGTCAACCGGCATGGCTCCATGACCGAGTTGCCCGATGGCGTGGCATTGGTGCTGCCGGACGTGTTTACCGATGGGGACCTTGGCGCGGCACTGCGCTTGCTGAGCAGCAATGAGACCCGGCGGCAGGCGCTCGGCGCGGCGGGGCGCCGCTATTGGGAAACGGAACTGCATCCCGAAATCTGCGCCAGGCGCTATCACGAGGCGATCGAGGCCAGCCATGCCGCCGGTCCGGCGGCCACGAGCGCGGCGGTCCTGTCCGGTCTCCGTGCGTCGCCGCCCGCACGGGTGTCGTCGCAGGACCTGTTATCCTCGGCGCAGGCGCTGTTGCGCAGCTTCCCCGTGCCGCGTCCGGCAAACCTCCTGCTTGACGTGACGGATTTGGACGCGCTCGGTGCGACGGCTGCCGAATGGGTCCGTGCGCGGTTCGCCGGCTGGCTTCGATCCCATTCGTCAAAGCTGCGCGTGGAACCCGTCCGGGTGGACCGCGGCAGGTTTACGCTCGCCCGAGGGTTTGCCTGGGAGTTGTTGGGACTGCGGCTGCCTCGGCCGCCGGACCAGGCGGCTGACATCGGGCCCGACACCGCGATCCTGTTTACCGCGGCCACCTGGACCGCGGAGCGGCAGGCCGTGCTGCGGGATTGCCGCGGCCGCGGCGCGCGGCTGGTGTTGCTGTTGCCCGACGCCGCCGCGAAAGCGCCGAGCGATGCCGTCGGGCTGGCCGATTCCATGGTGTCCAGGAATGACGCCGAGGCTTTTTTCGACAGCGTCCGCGCGGGTAGCGCCGGGACATGATCGGCTCTTCGGCGCCGGCCTTTGATGCTGGGCAGCATCCCGGCAAGACAGCGGCTGGTCCGTTGCGCACACGATTTGGCCGCTGGCAACGTGATTTCATAGAAAAGCCGCCGCCAAATGCCCGAAGCTGATGCTCTCTCGGAACGCCTGACCGGTCCGAAAAGCGCCAATCGCGCGTTGTCTTGGCAGCGTGTGCGGGGCGGAACCGCGCGGTCGTTTGCGTACCGGACTAGCAATCTGGCAGCCGCGCTCGAATCGATCGAGCCGCTGCCGATCGTCGCGGTGTTTTTGCTCTGCCTGCTCGTGCTGGCCCGCTCCATTCCGCTGGAGCAGGATGCCGACGAGATCCTGTCCACCATCATGTCGCTCCAGAAACTCACGGTGTTCTTCTGGGTGCAGGACCGGTTCGGCAATCTCTTGCCGCTGCTGACGGCCTGGATTCGAAATCCCTTCGACAATCTGCACGTCCAGATCGGTCTCCGATTGATCGCCGGGCTGGCGGCACCGCTGTTCTTCTGTTCGCTCGTGTTCCGGCGGGCCGCCGATGCCTGGCGGGCCACGCTGTTGAGCGATTGCCTGCTGCTGATCGTCGGCAGCGCGGGCGTGATGCATGAGATCTTCGTCGATGCGAGCCCCTATGCCGCGTCGTTTGCCTGCGCCGGGCTGGCCGCGATGGCGCTGCGAGCACCGTCGCGGCGTTTTTTCGGCGGGATGGTGCTGAAACTCGCCGCCGCCGGTGGTTTGCTGGTCGCCTATATCGTCAACTATGGGCTGGTCGTCGTGGCGCTGCCCCTGGTGGTCTTGTTCGCTCTGCTGTTTCCGTCGGTCCATGCGACGCGCCTGCTGGTTCTGCACGTCGTCGCGGCTGCTGTCGGCTCGCTGCTGCCCGAGATCGTTGCGCACGATTTCCATACCGATCTTCGTCTGCAACCCGAGCTTCAGAACTTCGCCCGCTTTGCCGTGGTGATCTTCCAGGCCATAGGATGGTCATTCATTCTGGCTGCTCTTCTGCCGCCCGGCGCGCTTTTGCTTTATCTGAGGCTGTCGCGCAGAGTCCGGGCCTTGCGCCTGTGCCGCATGATCATCGCTGCCATGCTCGGCGTTGCCGTGTTTGCGTTCGGTGTGATCGCATCATCGCGCTGGCTGGCGATGAATGAGTTTCACCTGCGTTATTTCGTTCCCGGCTATCTTCTGCTGATATCCGTCGGAGGGATCGCGCTGTGGCTGCTCGCACGGCTTGCGCTGCGGGATCGCACCGTCCGCGGCGCGGCATTTGTCGGCCTGGCCGTGTTGCTGTTGCTGGGCGCCCACTATCGGCCGCACGCGCGCGGGGTCCCGAGCCCGGACATCATCGGGGGCGACAAGGGCGACATGGCGCGCGCGGTCGCCGCACGCACCATCGCCCGGTCGCTGGACGGGATCGCCGGCGGGTACTGGGATGTCTGGCCGGCCGTGCTGGTCGCGGAGCAATACCGTTACGATATCGGGCGGGTCGGCTTGGACGTAATGGGCATCACCAGCCGCGGCGAGGTACGGCGCTCGGACTTCGCCGCGCGCCTGGCTGCCCAAGGGCGGCTTCGGCTGGTCTGCATCGACCTGCTTCCGGCCGAGTGCGCCGTCCATGTATCGTCGGAGATGGCGATGCCGGAACTCCGCTTCAGCGAGTTTGCCCCGATGGAGGCGATTCCGGGCGATCATCGACTTTGGTTTGTTGAAACAACGTCTTCGGAGATTGCGAAATAGGCGAGAGCACTTGAAACATTGGCAGGGGTGTGCATAATGTTGCTGGTCGTTGTTTCCGGTGATCGCTCTGTGCGCGGAGGGCGGATAAGCGAAGCGCCAGCCGTACCGCAGGAGGCGGAAGACGCTTCGCTTTTGCCGCCCTACGCCGCCTGGACCGGTCAGTCCAACGGGGCGGCGATCGACAGGCGATGACTTCTCTAGGAGCGTTCGTTTTGCGGAATGGTATCGGCGTTAGACGCGGACGGCCGTTGACGGCCATTGGCCAAGTTCTGCTATACCTTATTCTAATGACAGTCAGCCTATGCCTATTTTTTAGATGGCAGATTGGGTCTGATTTCAACCTTTTATTTAGTGACCGAACCGACGGCGTCATAGAAATATCCATACTTGAGCACTGGTTCAATGTCGTTCGGGGCTACGCGCCCTGGTCGACGACATTCTATTTCTTTCCTTACAGGGGAACGCTCGCATTCAACGATGGTTTCTTCCTGTACGGACTGCCCTATTCGCTGTTCAGACGGTTCGGCGCCGACCCGTTCCTCAGCTCTGAGCTGGTCAACGTCGTCCTGCGCATGGTTGCCTTTGCCGCTGCGCAACTCTTTCTCCGCCGCAGCCTCGGTCTTGGCTTCCTGTGGTCGCTGCTCGGCGCGGTATTGTTCACGCTGAGCTGCAACATGGCGATGCGCGCCAATCACGAACAGCTTCTGTCGGTCGGGCTGGTGCCGCTGTTTGCCTGGCTGGTCTGGAACGCGGTGGCGGCGTTCGCCGCGGGGACTCTCAGGCGCTTCACGCTTTGGGCCTCGCTGGCCGCCGTCCTGATGTCCGCGTGGCTCCTCACCGCGTACTACATGGCTTGGTTTACGCTGTTTTTCCTGTGTATCTTCACGTTGCTAGGCGTGCTGACCAATCCGAGAGCGGCGGTGCTTTGGGTGCGGGGGCTGACAAGGCCTTGCTGGATCAGCATGGCGACGGTCGCGGCGGTGTTCGCCGTCAGCGCGCTGCCGTTCCTAATTTTGTACCTACCGAAAGCCGGCGCCTCCGGTATGCACCCGTGGTCGGAGGTTCTACAATACACTGTCCACCCGCTGGATTTAATCCATGTGGGATCGGGCAATTTATTGTATTCGCGGCTGGACGAATTGCTGAACGGTTTCTTCCGGCCGGACATGCCGCGATACAGCGAGCACACCACCGGCCTCACGCCGCTGCTGGTCATTGTGTTCGGGGTTGCCTGCGCAAGTCTCTGGACCAGGCGATCTGGTTCGCGCAGCCGTGCGATCTGGCTGCTGGCAACCACCGCCGTCGTCACATGGCTGCTGACGCTGCGAGTGCACGGCTGGACCCTCTGGGCGGGGGTTTTCGACGTGGTTCCCGGCGCGAAGGCACTGCGTGTCGTCGTGCGATACCAGATCTTCCTCGCGGCGCCGGTCATTGCCGTTGCGGTTGCCTATCTGGCGAGGCAATACGCAAGCGTGCCCAGTCCGCTGCCGGTGATCATCGCCGTCATGCTGGTTGCCGAGCAAGTTACCCTGGTCCAGCCCATCGCGCTCAACCGATCGAATGAGATGGCACGGGTCCTGGCCGTCCCGCCGCCCCCGCCCGAGTGCCGTTCCTTCTTTGTCTCGCACGCGCGGCCGTGGACCGATCTCAGCCCCGATATCGGCGCCATCTACAGTCATAACGTGGATGCCATGCTGCTCGCCGAGTGGTTCCGGCTGCCGACGATCAATGGCTTCAGCACGTTTCGGCCGACCGATTGGGACTTCGTGGGACCGGAACGTCCCGACTACCTGCAGCGCGTGACAAGCTATGTGCGAGCCCACGGCCTTGAGGGTGTGTGCGCGCTGGATCTGGTGACCAACCAATGGGAGAGCGATCCGCTTCGATCGGCCCGGCAGGCGGAGTAGTCTGGTCGGAACAAGCCGGGCTTCACCAGAAGCCGGCGGTCGTTCCGGCGCAGGAACACGCGATCGAAATGGGGCTGGGCTAGCCGTCAGGGTCCGCCGCGACCCGCGCGTTCCAGTCGTCCAGCACATCGGCAAGCGTCTGTTCCCAGGCGATGCCTGGCGCCCAGTCCAGCAGCGCGCGCGCCAGGCCGGCATCGCCGAGCGCCACCGGGATGTCGGTCGTCCGCAGCCGCGCCGCATCGGTCCGAACCTCGACCGGGACGCCGGCCCGGTCGATCAGCCACTGCAGCACGTCGCTGATCCGGCGAGGAACGCCGCTGGCGATGTTCAGCACCGTTCCGGCCGGCAGCCTATCCCCCCGTTCCAGGATTGTTGCATAGGCGGCGCACACGTCGCGCACATCCAGGAAGTCACGCCGCGGGTCCAGCGCGCCCACGTCCAGCACCGGCGGTTGTAACCCGGCGGCAATGCGGGCGACCTGCCGCGCGAACGCCGGGACCACGAAGGACGGCGATTGACCGGGGCCGGTGTGGTTGAACGACCGCGCCCGGACAACGCGAAGCCCGTCCGCCGCCATTGCGCCCAGCGCCAGGTCGGTGGCGGCCTTGGTGGCACCGTAGGTGTTGAGCGGCGCCAGCAGCGCCGATTCATCCAGTGGCGTTCCGGCGCGGAAGCTTGCCCCGTAGGCATCCGCGCTGCCCACCCACAACAATACTGCCTCGGGCGAGGTGGCCCGAAGCGCGCGCGCAAGCCGCAACGTGCCCAGAAGGTTCACCTGCCACGCCGTCTCGGGGTCGTTCTGCGCCGCCGGGATCGCCGCGACGGCGGCCAGATGAACCACCGCGTCCGGCGTGGCGTCCTCGATGGCTGCAGCCGTGGCGTCCGGATCGGTGACGTCGAATGCCGGGGCCAGCATCGCGGCGTCCGGAAAGCGGGCGGCCAGCACCGGCAGCAAGTGCTTGCCGACGAAGCCGGTTGCGCCCGTCACCAGAATGCGGCGGGGCACCCCACGGGGCGGCATCGCGTCAGACCCCGGTGACCGCCCGGGCGCGATGCCGCGCCAGGTCGGCGTCCACCATCTCGGCCACCATCGCCTCCAGCCCGACCTCCGGCGTCCACCCCAGGCGAGTCCGTGCCTTCGTAGCGTCTCCCAGCAGAACCTCCACCTCGGCCGGCCGCATCAGCCGGTCGGCGACGCGCACATGCGCCTGCCAGTCCAGCCCGGCATGCGCGAAGGCGATCCGACAAAGCTCCCGGATGCTGGTGGTGCGGCCGGTCGCGATGACGTAGTCGTCCGGCTGGTCCTGCTGCAGCATCAGCCACATGGCGCGGACGTAGTCCCGCGCATGGCCCCAATCCCGGGTCGCATCGAGGTTGCCCAGCTCCAAGGTGTTCGCCAGCCCGAGCTTGATGCGCGCGACGCCGTCCGTGACCTTGCGGGTCACGAATTCGATCCCGCGTAACGGGCTCTCGTGGTTGAACAGGATGCCGCTGCTGGCGTGCAGGCCGAAGCTTTCGCGGTAGTTCACGGTCATCCAGTGGGCGTACAGCTTGGCGACGCCATAGGGACTGCGCGGATAGAAGGGCGTCGTCTCGCTCTGCACGGCATGCTGGATCTTGCCGAACATCTCGCTGCTGCTGGCCTGGTAATAGCGGGCCTGCGACCGGGCGATGCGCAAGGCCTCCAGCACGTTGGCGGCGCCGAGGCCGGTGACGGTGCCGGTCAGCAGCGGCTGCTGCCAGCTCGCGGCAACGAAGCTCTGCGCGGCGAGGTTGTACACTTCGTCGGGGGCCACGGTCTGGATCACGCGGATCAGGCTCGACAGGTCGGTGAGATTCCCGTCCACCAGCTCGACCCGGTCGAGCACACCCAACCAGCGCAGCCGCTCCCCGATCACATCCGAGGAGGCCGACCGGCGCAACAGGCCGACGACGCGGTAGCCCTTGCCCAACAGGAATTCCGAAAGGTAGGCGCCGTCCTGGCCGGTCACGCCCGTGATGAGAGCCGTTGGCATTGAACTTCCACGTGAGGTGGCTGAAGCGGCTGACTGGTAGAGCATGAGCGCGGCTCGGTAAACCGGATGCCGGGCCAATCGGCGACCGAATGGGGCCCAGAGCGGGGGCGACATACCTCTGGGGCGCGGCCAAAAGGGGGCCGTCCGAATGGGACAGGCGGATGTGAGGAAAGCTGATTGAGACCGCCGGGGGGCGGGTCCGGTATCATCCCCGTGTGATCGAGTCGCGCGCCCTGCCGGCGATCGCCGGATGACCGCCGCCCTCCTTGCGCTGCTGGCCGGGCTGGCCGCGGTCCTGCTGGCGCTGGCCGGGGCTGGGGTTCTGCTGCCGCGACGGAGCGGGGCGCTGATCCGCCTTGGCACGGCCGGCCTCTGCGCTGTCGGCGCCGGGCTGGTGCTGTTCGCCCTGCTGGCCGGCGTCACGCCCGCCACTCTGGGTCTCCCGTTCGGACCGCCAGGCGGGGCTCTGGCGCTCGACCCGCTCGCCGCGCTGTTCCTCCTGCCGCTGCTTGTCTCGGGTGGCGCCGCAGCAATGGCGACCCGCCCATCGCCTGGCTTGCCGGCGGTGCTGGCCGCCCTGGTCCTGACGTTGCTTGCCGGGGATGCGTTCACGCTGGCGTTTGGCCTCGGGCTGGGGGCGGTGCTGGGCTGGGGACCGAAGCTGTTGCACCGCCAGCAGGCCGTCCCCGCGGCAGCGCGCCGCGGACTGATCGCGGCCGTTGCCGCCGCGGCCAGCCTGGTCGCCGCACTGGCCCTGGTGTCACCGGCCTTCGCCGCACTGCGGGCCGCTCCGCCGGAGGGCTGGCGGGCGACGGGAGTCCTGGCGCTGGCCCTGCTGGGCGGTGGCATCTTGATGGGCCTGGCGCCGCTGCACCGCCTGCCGGTGCGGCTGCAGCGAGCGGCCCCCGCCGAACCTGCGGCCCTGCTTTCGCCGCTGTCCGCGATGCTGGGGATCTATCTGCTGATCCGCATCGTGTTCGATTGTTGCGGCCCAGGACAGCCGCTGTGGTGGGGCGTGCCCCTGCTGGTGCTGGGCGCGTTGACCGCCGTGGCGGGGGGCTTGCAGGCGGCCGAGCAGCCGTCGCTCGAGCCCATCATCGCCGGGTTCGGCGTGCAGCAGGCCGGTCTGGCGGCGGTCGGGCTGGGCGTCGCGCTAATGGCGCGGGCGGAGGACCTGCCGGCGCTTGCCGCGCCGGCGGTCGCGGCGACACTTCTGCAGGCCGGCGTGATGGCGCTGGGACAGGTCCTGGGGTTGCTTTGCGCCGCCGCGGTGCATGAGGGCGCCGGATCGCGGCGGCTCGACCGGCTGGGCCGTCTGATCCAGCCGATGCCGATCACGTCGTTGTGCCTGATGGCCGGCTGTCTGGCCTTCGTCGCCTTGCCGCCCGGTCCCGGCTTTGCCGCGTTCTGGCTGGTGGCGCAGTCGGTGCTGGCGGCGGCCCGGCTCGGCGGTCCCACGGTCCAGGGGCTGCTCGTTCTGGTGGTGGCGCTGCTGGGCCTGTCCGCCGGGCTGGCCGCCACGGCCGCGGTACGGCTGATCGGCGTCGCGTGTCTCGGCCGGCCGCGGACTCCGCGCGCGGCGGCGGCCCTGGAGGCTCGGCCGCCCGCACGCTGGGCGATGGGCGGACTGGCGGTCGTGCTTGCGCTGATGGGGCTTCTCCCCGGCGTGGTGCTTCGCCTGGCCGACCCGGCGCTGCGGGCATTGACCGGATCGGGGATGGCATCTCGCGCCGACGCGCTCGCAGTCACGGCGAGCACCGCCATGCCCGGCTATGCGGCGCTGCCGCTCGCCGCTGCGCTGGCGCTCGGCGGCGGTGCGGCGTTCCGGCTGCTGCGCAGGCTTGCTCCGGCGGGGCGGCGGGACGCCCCCGGCTGGACGGGCGGCTTCGCGGCGCCGCCTCCCTGGCTGCCGTTCGGCGACCCGGTGACCCAGGCTGGGCCGGCCGGCTTTGCCCATGCACTGGTGGGCAGCGTGGCCTCACTGGCCCGGGCCGATGCGTGGCGAATTGCGGCGATCACCCGCCTGCGTCGATTTGTGGGCCACCCCGGCTTGGCGGTGCACGCGGGCGACCCGCGCCGCGCGGTGCTGCTGTTGCTGGTCGTTATCGGGGTGGTTTTGGTGGCGCTGGCCGCGGGTGTTGCGCCGTGACCCTGCTGCTCGCCGTGGCGGCGCAAGCGCTGCACATCGCGTTGATGCTGGCCGCGGCGCCAACGCTGGCCGGCGCGCTCGCCTGGTCCCAGGCGCGGCTGCAGGGCAGGGCAGGGCCGCCGCTGCTCGCGCCCTGGCACCGGCTCGCACGCCTGATCCGGAAACAGCCGATTCGGCCGGAGACTGCCACCGCGCTGTCGGCGGTGGCGCCTCTGGTGGCCTTCGCGTCGGTCGTGACGGTAGCGGCGTTGGTGCCGTCGTTCACGCTTGGCATGGCGTTCGCGCCGCTGGCCGACCTGCTGGTGATCGGCGGGCTGCTGGCGCTGGCCCGAGTCGTGCTCGCCCTGGCGGGGTTCGATTCGGGCGCCGCGATCGGCGGCCTTGGCGCCGGGCGAGCCATGGCAATCGCGGGCCTGGCGCAGCCGGCGCTGCTGCTGGTGGTGCTGGGATTCGCGCTGCTCGCCGGCGGCACCAACCTCGACGCGGTGGCGGCCGCGCAGCTTGATGGCGCGCCGGGCGCGGCCGCTTCCTGGGGCCTGGGATTTGCCGGGCTGGTGCTGGTTGTCCTGGCCGACACCGCCGAGCCCTCGGCCGGGGACACAGAGCGTGCGGAATTCGGCATGCTGCCTGAAGCACTGACGCTGGCGTTCAGTGGTCGCGACCTCGCCCTGTTCGAGGCCGCCGCCGCCCTGCGGCGTCTGGTTTGGCTCTGCCTGATCGCCGCGCTGTTCCTGCCGTTCGGCCTCGCCCCGCCGGAGGCGCCGCCGCTCGCCTGGCTGATCGGGTTGGTCTGCTGGGCGGCGAAGCTGGTGTTTCTCGGTCTGGGACTCGCTTTGGCCGAGGCGCTGGGCGGCCCGGCTCGGCTGGCGCGGCTGCCCGGGCTGGTCGGTGTGGCGGCGCTGCTTGGCGCGCTGGCGGTGGCCGTGCTGCTTGCCAGCCTGACGCCGGCATGAACGGGGCGCTGCCTCTGGCCGGCGGCGTTCTGCTGGCGCTTGCGCTCGGGATGCTCGCGGCCAGGCGTACGGCAACACAGGCGCAGGCCGCCACGCTGCAGTCGCTGGTTCTGGCAGGTGCGGCGCTTGGCCAGGGCTGGATTGGCGGCCAACCCGTGATGCTGCTGGTCGCCCTGGCGGCGCTGGCGGGTGCCGCAATCCCCTGGGCGATTCCCTGGCCGGCGCCGTTGTCGGTAACTTTGGCCGCTGCCGTCGGCCGCCGAGAACGCCACGGTATGCTGCTGGTTGGCGCAACGCTCGCGTGCCTGGCCATCGCCGTGACGCTGTCCTCCGGAGGGCACGACGGGATAGGCGTCGGGCTGGCGACAGTGCTGGTCGGCATGGTGGCGGCTGCTCGGCGAGGCGCGGTGGTGCAGGCGCTTGGCCTGCTGACGATGCAGAACGGGATGGCTCTGGTCGCGCTTGGAACGGAGCGGCCATGGCTTGCCGTCGCCGCCGCAACGCCGCTGCTGCCCGCGCTTGTCCTGCTGCGGCGTGTGGCGCCGCGATGATCGCGGTGCTGGTTGTCCTGCTGCCGTTCCTGACGGCGGTCGCGCTGGCGGGTGTGGCACGATGGCGGATCGGGGCTTGGGTCAACGCTTGCGCGAGCACAACGGTCTTTCTGCTCGCCAGCCTGCTCGCCGCGCAGCGCGAGGTCGCTGTTCCCTTCCTGCGCGTGGATGCCCTGGCCGTTCATCTGGTTCTGCTAACCGGACTGGTGGGGACGGCCGCCGGATGGTTCCGGCTCGCGCAGGCGCCGGGGGCGCTGGGCGCCGGCAGGCTGGACCGGCGCCGGCTGCGCTGGGGGCACGCGCTGGCCCAGGTCCAGCTCGGCTGCACGATGCTCGCGCTGCTGGCGGACGCGACGTTCCTGGTCTGGCTCGGGCTGTTGGCGGCCAGCCTTGCCGCGGTCGCCGCCACCGGATTGGTGCAAGGCCGCGCGGCAATGCTGGCGGCGCGGCGGGCGCTGGTGCTGGGCGGGATCAGCCTGCAACTGGCGCTTTTCGGCATGGTGCTGGGCTCCGACGTGGTGTCGGGTCGAGTGGCACGGATGATCCTTGAGCTCGGCTATGTCGGGCTGGCCGGATTGGCGCCGCTGTTCGTCTGGACGCAGGCCGCCGCGAAGGCCCCGATCCTGGCAGCCGCTCAGCTTGGGCCGCTGGCGGCGGCGAGCCTGGCTGTGCTGCTGCGCCAGCGCCTAGGGTCGGCTGAAACGGACTGGCTGTTGGTGTTGCTGGGGCTCGCCACACCGCTGCTGGCCGCGCTCGGCCCGCGACCGCCCGACCGGCGGGGCGCCGTGGCGCTGGCCGGCGCCGCGCAGTGCGGCGTCGCGGCCGTTGCGTTCGGCGTTGGCGGCACCGCCGCGGTAACCGCCGGGCTGCTGCATCTGACGCTGTTGGTACTCACGCTGGCGGCGGCGCGGCTGGCCGAAGACGTGTCTGGACGCCCGGCCGCGCTGACCCGGGCGGCTTCGCTCGCGGCACTGGCCGCCTTGCCGCCGTTTGGCCTGTTCGGCAGCGCGTATCTGGTCGCGGCTGCCGTGATCGGCCGCATGCCCTGGCTCGCGCTGCCGCTGGGGGTCGGCCTGCTGCTGAACACGCGCCTGATGCTGGCCCACATCGCCGCACCCGGGCCCGCAGCCACCACCCGATCGCCGATCGCGCCGCTGCTGCCCGCCTGGGTCCTGCTCGCGCTGGTGCTAGGCCTCGGCCTGTTTCCGGCGCCGATCTTGCCCTGGTTCGCCGCGATGGCGGTCGCACGATGACCGCCATCGGGATCATCCGCGCCAGCCCGACGGCGGCCTGCCAGCCATGGTCGCGTCACGTTCTGCATCCCGCCTCCTGGGCGCAGATGGCCGCCGCCCTGGCCACCGCGCCGGCGCTGTCGCTGCGAGCGCTGTGGGCCGACGCGACGCATGTGCACGCCCTGCTGCTCGACAAAACCAGCACGCTGCTGCCGATCTCCACCCCGGTCGACGGCGGCGGCTATCCGGCGCTGTCACCCGCTCGTCCGGCGGCGGCCTGGTATGAGCGCATGGTGCAAGACCTGTGGGGGCACGTCGCTGTCGGTGGCCGCGATCTGCGTCCGTGGCTCGATCACGGCCGCTGGCCGCAGGCCCGGCCGCTCGCCGCGCGTCCGGGCCCCAGTCCCGGCCGACCGGAGCCGCCCGAGTTCCTGCCGCCGGCGGACGAGCGGTTTACCCAGGCTGCCCTCGGTCCGATCCACGGCGGAATCGAGCCGCCGGCGCATCTCCGCGTCACGCTGGCCGGCGAGCGCGTCCGCCGGCTGGAGAGCCGGCTTGGCTATGCCCACAAGGGCACGCTGGCGCTGATGCGCGGCAAGTCGCCGCGGACGGCGGCGCGCTTCGCCGCCCGGCTCGCAGCCGAGGCGACGGTGGCGCATTCGATCGCCTTCGCCCGCGCCGCCGAGGCCGCCTCGGAGATCGCGGTCCCGCCACGCGCTACGGCGCTGCGGGCGGTGATGGCGGAGCTGGAGCGCATCGCGGTCCAGCTCGGCGCCGTCGGTGCGGTCGGGGAGGCGGCAGGCGCCGGCTGGTTTGGCGCGCGTTGCGGGTTGCACGCGGAATCGGCGCGGCGGGCAGCGGCGCAAGCCTTCGGCCATCGGCTGATGATGGACTGCGTGGTGCCCGGCGGCGTTGCGGCCGACATCGCCCCCGGCGGTTCGGAAACGATCGTTCGGGCGTTGGACCCGCTGGACGAATTTTCCCCATCGCGGCTCGACCTGCGGCTCGCCGATCGCCTGGCTTGTGTCGGAACAATCACGTTGGAACAGGCACAGGCCTTCGCGGCGGGCGGGCCGCTGGGGCGCGCGGCCGGGCAGGGGTTCGACGCGCGCCGGTTCGGCGGCATGGCGCCGTACGACGCCTTCGCCCTGGCAGTGCCCGTGCTGGCGGGCGGCGACGCATTGGCCTGCCTGCGGGTCCGGCTGGCCGAGATCGCCGAGAGCGTCCGGCTGCTGCGGGCATTGCTCGCGGCGCTGCCGGAGGGTGCGGTGTCGGTGCCGCTGCCGATGGCCAGTGGCGAGGGGATCGGCTGGGCGGAGGCCCCCGGCGGCGACGTCTGGCACTGGCTGCGCCTGGATCACGGCCAGATCGCCACCGCGTTCCTGCGCGATCCCGGCTGGGCGCATTGGCCGTTGCTGGAAGCGGCTGCCGCCGGCGCGGACGCTGAGGACCTGCCGCTGATCCAACGCTCCTTCGCGCTCGGCAGTTCGGGGGTTGATCTGTGATGGCAACGCCGCGTCAGAACGATAGCCAAGCGCTGCAATGGCGAGCAGCCCGCGATGGAGGCTCGCCGCAATGACGTTCGGACCGTCGCAGTGGCGTCGGGCGCTGCACACCCTGCGGGCTCCGGCGGCCGAACCGTTGCCGCGGTCGGATGCGGAGACACTGGCAGCGCTCGCCGCGCGGCTGGACGCGACGGCGCGGATGCGGCTCGGGCGCAGTCTCGCGCTGCGCCACGTCGATACCGGCAGCTGCGGCGGCTGCGAACTGGAACTGCGTGCACTGGCCAGCGTGGTCTACGACCTGCAGCGATACGGACTGTCGTTTGTCACCAGTCCGCTGCACGCCGACGTGCTGGTGGTCACCGGTCCGCTGACGCGGAGCCTGGCTGAGGCGCTGGAGCAGGCGTGGCGTGCGACGCCCGATCCAAAATGGGTGGTGGCGGTGGGAGACTGTGCCGTGGACGGCGGCGTCTTCAAAGGCAGCTACGCCGTGGTGGGCGGGGTCGGCGGTCTGGTCCCGGTGGATCTCGTGATAGCCGGCTGCCCGCCGCGTCCCGCCGATCTGCTGGCAGGGCTGCGCGCGCTGCTGGAAGCAAACGCGCGCGCCTGACTTGGCCGGCCAACCAGCGAATGCTTTGGCCGGACGACCGTTACCAGAGCGCTTTCAGGCTGACCGTAAACGGTCAGCGCGCTCCAGCTTTTTGTTTTGACGAGCAACTTTGTCGGCGGGCTTTCGCCGGTCAGGCCGACGTTGCTCTAGGAGGCGGTCGAAGGTGTCTTCTTGCTGTGCGACTTGTGGCTGCTGCTGTGGTGGCTTTTGTGGTGGCTGGTGGACGCCAGCACGGGCGCCGCCGAGAACGAGACGGCCAGGGCGATGGCGAGGACAACAATCAAGGACTTGCGCGGGGTCACGGGGCGCTCCGAATTTCAGTGCGTTACGAGGAAAAGCTTAGGATTTGATCGAATAGCGTTTGCTAATCGATTATGGTCATTTTGCCTTGCGGTCCGGCGCCCTGCAAGCGCTTTTTCGTCGATGGCGTTACATCAAAGCCACGGTGTGGCAAAATGGAAACAGTGCTGCCGCGCAGGCTACAGCAGGCAGAGAGCGCGCAACTCCTGCCGCATCGCCGGCGGCAGAGTGGCCTCCCCATGCGCCGCATACCCGGCGGCGAGGTCAGGGGGTGCATCCTCCGGCACAAGGTAGCGCCAGCCCTGGAACGGCCGCGTCGGACGCCCGGACAGCGGCACCAGCGCCTGGTCCAGGACCAGCCCGCAGCAGGCGGTGCCGTCCTCCCAACGGTCCTCGACGATGTCGAGAATTCTCTGGCGCGCAAGCATCGAGCCGGCGATCACCCAATAGAGCGAGCCGCCGTCGAGCACCTCGGTCCGCCGCCGCGGACTGTTGCGCGTGCGATGCCGCAGCGCCGGGTCGGTCGCGACGCGCGCTGCTTGCAGGTCGCGCAGGTGGTCGAGGTCGCGCACGCCGACGGCGAGCTTGGTCAGGTGGAGCATGGGGTTCCTCGACTCGACTGGCATGAGCCGGGCGGATCATGCCAGCGTATGCGGGGCCGCGTCATGTCGGGGCCGGGCGTTGCGTCAGGTATGTCCAGCCTTTGGCGGAGGCGGCCGCACATCCCCCGCCTGCGCCAAACTACCGCCAGCCATTGTCGATCGCGTGCTGTTCCTCTGCGGGCGACAGCGGCTGCCCGAGTTGGCGACCCTCGGACGGCAGCGCCGGTGCGTCGGGAGAGGCGGGCGCACGGGCGGCCGAGCCGTCGTCGACGGTCAACCCGTGGTCGGCCCGGCTGTCGTCCGACCGCGCAGGCGCATCGCGCCCGCGGGGATCGGCGGGTTGATCACCGCTTGCGGTTGGCGGCAGCGACAGCAGGGTCAGCGCCGCCAGAACGCCCAACAGGCACCCGAGCGGACGTCCCACGGCGGGCTGCTCAGCGGCTCCGGCATCCACGCGTCTCGCTCCGCTGCACCCGGCCCCCGGTTGGGACCCGGATGACAACGGCTGACGGGGCGCCGCTATTCCGACGCCCGCCGCGGCCTCGCCATGATGGCGGAAACGTGTAGGCACGATCGCCCCCAAACGGATCAGGATACCATCATCGTCTCATTATAGATGCGTTGGAGCCCTGGCGATGGATCTGCGCACGCGCGATGAACTGCTCGCCGTCCTGCCTCGCCTGCGGCGCTTTACGCGCGGGCTGGTCGGCAATCAGCACGAGGCGGACGACCTGGTGCAAACGGCGTGCGAACGCGCGATCCGGCACTTCGACGGATGGGAGCCCGGTTCCCGGCTGGACTCCTGGATGTTTCGCATTTTGCAGACCGCCTGGATCGACCGTCGCCGCGCGCAGCAGGTGCGCAACGACTACGCCGAGACGGTCACGGCGGTCGCCGACCCGGCGGGTGGCGGCGAGGCCCAGGCGCTGGCGTCCCTAACCCTTGGCATGGTCGACGACGCGATGCAGTTGCTGCCCGAGGGCCAGCGGGCGGTCCTGCTGCTGGTCTGCGTCGAGCAGCTTTCCTACGCCGAGGCGGCCGAGGTGCTGGGCGTGCCGGTGGGAACCGTCATGAGCCGCCTGGCGCGCGGGCGGCTGGCGCTTCGCCGGCTGATCGACGGCGTCGAGCCGAACGAAGGCATCGAGGTCCTGCGGCCGCTAGAGGCCAGGGGCTAGGCCTTTGGACGATCGCATGCTGGTCGCCTTCGTCGACGGCGAACTGGACGCCGAGGAGAGCCTCGCGATCCACCTCGCGCTGCGCCACGATGCGGCCCTGCGCGAGCGCGTCCGCGTGATGCGCGAAAGCACCGCGCTGCTGCGTGCCGCCTTCGGCGATGTCGCGCACCAGCCGGTGCCTCCGGGCCTGACCGGCATGGTCGTCCAGCGTCGGCAGACGCATGGCCGGTGGTTCCCGGCGGCCGTGGCGGCGGCCGTTGCGCTGGCCGTCGGCCTGTCCGCCGGTTTGTCGCCCCCCTGGTCGATACCAGCCAGACTCGGGTTGGCATCCCCAGGGTCAACGTCCCCAGGGTCAACGCCCGCTGGGTCAACGGCTCCCGTGGACGACCCGCTGGCCTTGCTCACCCCAGGCGGCACGCCGCAAGCGGTGCTGCACCGGACGCTTGAGCGGCAAAGAAGCGGCACCGCCATCGCGTGGACCGATCCGGAGACGCGAAGCGAGGTGACGGTCGAGCCGCTGCACACATTCCGGGCCCCCGATCGCACGTTCTGCCGGGAATATCGCGAGACGGTGGCGACTCCGCGCGCATCCATCCAAACCGCTTACGGACTGGCTTGCCGGACCGCCGAGGGCAGTTGGACGATCCAATACGTGCTGCTGCCCGGCGTCCAGCAGACGCCGTTCGGTCCCTAGTCCGCGGGTTCTCGGCCTGCTGGCGCTGGCCGCGTAAACGGTCCCGCCGGAGCTACGCGCGGGGCCGGCGCAGACCGCGTTCCACGGAACGGTACAGTTGACGGAGCTTTCCGCCGATGGCCGCCGCGAGTTGACGGTTGCCCTCTGGAAGGAGGGACATCAGTTCGCTGTAATCATCCCAGGCGCTGCGATTCCGCATCGGGGCGGTCCTTTCAAAAATCACGCAAGTAAGGACGGTTTCCAGTTATTGTGCACTGCAACATAAGCTCATCCACCGGGGTTGCAAGGCCACTGCCGCAGCCCAGCCGTTCCTCCCTCGCAGCCGCAAGGACCGCCTGATGCACGTCGATCTCATTCTGGTCCTTCTGCTGCTTGCGGCCGCGGTCGCGATGTTCATTGCCAACAAGCCCCGGATGGACGCCGTTGCGCTGATCATGATCGTCCTGCTGCCGTTCACCGGCGTCATCACGATGGGCGAGGCGCTGGCCGGCTTCAGCGACCCGAATGTCGTCCTGATCGCCGCCATGTTCGTCATCGGCGAGGGCCTGGAGCGCACCGGCGTGGCGCGGCGGCTGGGCGACTGGCTCGCGGCGAAGGCCGGCAGCAGCGAGACCAGGCTGCTGGTGCTGCTAATGCTCGCGGTGGGCGGCCTTGGCGCGCTGATGAGCTCGACCGCCATCGTCGCCATCTTCATCCCGATCGTCCTGCGCATCTCGCAGAACGCCAACACCGCGCCGGGCCGCCTGATGATGCCGCTGAGCTTCGCCGCGCTGATCAGCGGCATGATCACGCTGGTCGCCACGCCGCCCAACCTTGTCGTCAATGCGGAACTGGTCCGGGAGGGTTCGCAGGGATTCGGTTTCTTCAGCTTCACGCCGTTCGGCGTGCCGCTGCTGATCCTGGGGATTGTCTACATGCTGTTTGCGCGGCGATGGCTGGCCGCCCGGACGGACGCGTCGGCGGCGACAGATCGCCGTCCCGGCCTGCGCGACTGGGTGCGCCAATATCAGCTCGCGGGCCGCGAGCATCGGGTGCTCGTGCCTGCAGCCTCGCCCCTGGTCGGCACGCGCCTTGCGGACCTGGCGTTCCGCGCCGCCGGCGTGAACCTGCTCGCGATCGAGCGCCGCCGCGGTTTTGGCACCGACATGATCAGGCCTTCGCCGCGGACGGAGCTGGCGGCCGGCGACGTCCTGCTCATCGACGTATTGGCGCCGGACGACGGCGAGGTCGAGACATTGGGGCGCCAATTCCAGGTCGAGGCGCTGCCGCTCGGCGATGGCGTCTACTTCAGCGACCGGTCGCAGGAGATCGGCATGGTGGAAGTTGTCCTGCCGGCGGAATCGACCCTGGTGGGGCAGACCGTGCTGCAAGCCAGGGTCCGCGCGGCCTACGGACTGACGGTGATCGGCCTGCGGCGTGGCCGGTCGGTGCACGGAAAGGACCTGCTCAGCGAAAAGCTCAAGAGCGGGGACACGCTGCTGCTGGTCGGCTTCTGGACGGATATCAAGCGCCTGCAAAGCGACCCGGCGGACTTCCTGGTGCTCCGGGTGCCCGCCGAGCTGGATGACGTCCTTCCGGTGGCCAACAAGGCCCCCCAGGCGCTAGGCGCCCTGGCCGTTGCCGTCGGGCTGATGGTCAGCGGGGTCGTTCCGAACGTGCAGGCCGCGCTGATCGGCTGCCTGCTGATGGGGTTGTTTGGCTGCGTGGACCTGCACAGCGCGTATCGCGCGGTCAGTTGGAAGACCCTTGTCCTGATCGTCGGCATGCTGCCGTTCTCGATCGCGCTGCAACGCACCGGTGGTGTGGGCCTCGCGGCTGACGCGGTGATCGGGCTGGTCGGCGGGGCGATGCCGCAGCTGGTATTGGGAACATTGTTCGTGGCGACTTCGCTGCTGGGCCTGTTCATCTCGAACACGGCGACCGCGGTGCTGATGGCGCCGGTTGCGCTCGCGCTTGCCCGCGACTTGGGCGCGTCGCCCTATCCGTTCGCGATGACCGTCGCATTGGCGGCCTCGACCGCCTTCATCACGCCGATCGCCTCGCCGGTGAACACCCTCGTGGTTGGGCCGGGCGACTATTCGTTCATGGATTTTGTCCGCGTCGGCGTGCCGTTCACGCTGGTTGCCCTGGTCGTGACGGTGCTTCTGGTGCCATTGTTATTGCCGTTGCACTGATAACTATCTGCCCATGGGGCCGACCGGTCCGGGCGCAGGGCGGAAAGCCCCAGCCCGTGCCCCCGCCAATTCAAGCAACGGCTGCAGCGCCCGTGCCATGGCCACCGCCATCACCGGATCGTCCAGCCGGGACGCGGCGGCGATTCGGTCCGCTCCGTCGCGCTTCACCGCCGGCACCGCCTCCGCCAGAGCCGCGAGCAGCGCCGGCGTCAGGCGGTCGAGCCGCGGCCGGATCGTGGCCTGCAAATCGGCGGCCGCGCCGAACGGTCCCGCCCGCGCCGCCGCCCAACGCGCGATCAGTGCGCTTTCCACGCACTTCGCCGCCTCGATCTGCGCCCGAAAGAACGCCGCCGCCTGCCCGGGATCGAGCTCGTACGTTGGCGCAAGCGCTACCACCCCGGCAACCAGGCCGACCTCGCGCGCCTGGTCCTCGACCGATGCCCCGCTGTTCCACTTGCTCTCCGCGACCGCGCGCATCAGCGCCAGCCGCTCCCCGACCAGCCCGATCAGCACCCCAAGCGGATCGTCGGCCGCCACGCCGCGCGGCAGGGCGGACGCGGCAAGCGCCCCCAGCAGCGCGCGGCGAGACGCGCGAAGGCCTGTGCCCGGCATCGTCAATCGCCTCCTGCAACACGACGCCATGAGGCGGCAAAACCCCGCCGGCAGCAATTCCCCGTGCCCGCGCCCCGGCGGACCTTGAGTCGCACCCAGGACCCTTGTTCAATCCTTGGCGAACCATTTCCACGGACGGTGCCATGAGCGACATTCTTTGGCAGCCCTCGGCAGAGCGGGCCGCCGCGACGCAGATCGTCCAATTTGCCCGAACCTGCGGCTTCGACGGGCCGCACGCGGTCGAACGCCTGTGGCAGTGGTCGGTCGATCGCCCGGCCGATTTCTGGGAAGCGGTGTGGGAGGCCTGCAACGTCGCATCCGAACACGCCGCCACCGTCGTGCTGGAAAACCCCGAGGCGATGCCCGGCGCACGGTGGTTCGTCGATGCGAAGCTGAATTACGCCGAGAACCTGCTGCGCCGATCCGACGATGCCCCCGCGATCATCTTCCGCGGCGAGGACGGCAGCCGGCGCCAACTGTCCTGGGCCGCGCTGCAATCCGACGTGGCCCGGCTCGCCGGCGCGTTCCGCGACGCCGGGGTGGGCACAGGCGATCGGGTCGCCGGCTACATGCCGAACATTCCGGAGGCGATCATCGCCATGCTGGCCGCCAGCCGGCTGGGGGCCGTGTGGTCGTCGTGTTCGCCGGATTTTGGTGTGTCCGGCGTGCTCGACCGCTTCGGCCAGATCGAACCGAAGGTGCTGGTGACGACCGACGGCTATCGCTACGCCGGCAAGGCGCTCGACATCCGCGACAAGGTGCGGCTGATCCGGGCCGGGCTGCACTCGCTGGCGGCCGTGGTGGTCGTGCCGTTCCTGGACCCGAGCTGCGACGCGGGCTTCGTCCCGGGTGGCATTCGCTGGGACCACGCTGGGGCAGGCGCGACCGGCGAGCCCCCCGGCTTTGCCCAGCTTCCGTTCGATCATCCGCTGTTCGTCATGTATTCGTCGGGCACCACCGGCAAGCCGAAGGCCATCGTGCATGGCCAGGGCGGCACGCTGCTGCAACTGCTCAAGGAACACCGGCTGCATTGCGACATCCGGCCCGGCGAGCGGGTGTTCTACTTCACCACCTGCGGCTGGATGATGTGGAACTGGCTGGCCACCGCGCTGGCGTCCGAGGCTACGCTGGTCCTGTTCGACGGCAACCCGTTCCATCCCAGCCCCGAGGTGCTGTGGCGCGTAGCGGATGAGGAACGCGTGGCGGTGTTCGGCACCAGCGCCAAATTCCTCGATGCGATCGGCAAGTCCGGGCTGAAGCCGCGGGACAGCTTCGAACTGGCGTCGCTGCGCGCGATCCTGTCCACCGGCTCGCCGCTGCTGCCGGAGAGCTTCGATTTCGTCTATGCGTCGATCAAGCAGGACCTGCAGCTCAGCTCGATCTCGGGCGGCACCGACATTATTTCCTGCTTCGTGCTCGGCAATCCGGCGGGGGCGGTGCGGCGGGGCGAAATCCAGATGCGCGGCCTTGGCCAATCGGTCGAGGTCTGGGACAGCGACGGCCACCCGGTCCAGGGCGAGAAGGGTGAGCTGGTCTGCACCAGGCCATTCCCGTCGATGCCGATCGGTTTCTGGAACGACTCCGACGGCAGCCGGTATCACGCCGCCTATTTCGTTCGTTTCCCCGGCGTATGGGCGCATGGCGATTTCGCCGAACTGACCCCGACGGGCGGCATCATCATCTATGGGCGGTCGGATGCCGTGCTGAACCCCGGCGGGGTACGGATCGGTACCGCCGAGATCTACCGCCAGGTGGAGCAGATCGATGACGTGATGGAGGCGCTGTGCGTCGGCCAGGACTGGCAGGGCGATGTCCGTGTGGTGCTGTTCGTTCGGTTGCGCGACGGCGTGACGCTCGACGACGCGCTGCGCGATCGCATCAAGCGGCGCATCCGTGACAACGCCTCGCCGCGGCACGTGCCGGCGAAGATCGTCCAGGTGCCCGACCTGCCGCGGACGCTGAACGGCAAGCTCACCGAGCTTGCGGTGCGCGACGTCATTCACGGCCGGCCGGTGAAGAACACCGAAGCGTTGCAGAACGCACACGCACTGGAGGCGTTCCGCGAGCTGGCGGACCTGCGGACCTGACCCGACCGGCCGGCGATACGCCCGGCCGGGCGCTACCGGCAATAGGGCCAGATGGGCTGCATCCAGGTCCCGCACAGCCCATACCCGTTGGTCCAGGAGACCAGGATCGTGATGAGCAGCACAATCGAGATGATCAGGACCGGGATTGCCATCGTAAACAAGATTCGCATACAGGCTCCGTGCGGCGATCGTGGTTGCGGTTCTGGGGCGGAACCTACGCCGTTGGCGGCCAAATGCCATTCCGTTCGGCCTTGAGCGGCGACATCGGCGAGCCGGTGCCCTGGTTCGGCGGAACTCGGTAGGATGGACAAGCGCTTGCGCCGTCCACCGCATGCGGTGCGGCGAGCGGAAATGGCGGATTGGCGTTCGCCATGGCGGCGTTATGAGTGCCGGGTCAGTGCCGCCAGCAGCTCCAGCAGGATCAGGACAACGATGGTGAATTCCATCAGCTCCGCCCGCCCGCCCGACGACTCCTCGTACAGCGCCGTGTAGGTGTCTCGGATGATCGCCAGCTTGCGTTCCACCGCCGCGGTCACCGGCTTCACGCGGAACAGCTCCAGCGCCGCCGCGTAGATGCGCGCCAGGTAGACGTCCTCGGTGACCTGCAGCGCGTTGTCCACCCGTTCGGTCAGCTCCGTCACTTCCGCCACCAGCGTGTAGAACCGCCGGGCCAGGTTGGCGGTGCGCCGTGCCGCCAGCAGCGGGCGCAGCCGGCGAGCGCCCTCCACCAGGTCGTACATGCGCGGCAGCTCGGCATCCAGCAGCTCGTCGTAGTACCGCATCTCCAGCAACTGCGCGTTCGCCACTTCCAGCACTTCGAGCACGTCGGTCTCGCCGCGCGGCTCGCAGACGAAGGCGCGGTCCCAGGTCACCACCGTCAGGTCGTCGGTGTAATAGGAGAAGCGCTGCCGCAGCAGCTCGGTGCGCGACGTTTCCGACAGCGGCCGCTGTTCGCCCGACAGCAGTGTTACGAGGTCGGCGCGGGCCAGCAACTCGGTTGCGCTCAGCGGGGCATCGAAGGCGAATACCACCGCGGCCAGGAAATCCTCCTCGACGGCTTGCGAGGTCGGGCGGATCAGCGCCTCGGCCAGTGTGGCACGCACGCCGGCCAGGAGCCGGCGCCAGACCGGCGAGGCCGCCTCCGTTCCCACCACGGCGTCGATCTCGTTGGTCAGGCGGGCGAAGTCGGACCAGCCCATGCCGCGCACGGGGACGCGCAGCGCCAGGGTCACGGCGCCAAAATCGTACAGCCGCACCGTGACCGACGCCTCGACGAGACCACCGGGCAGCAGGATATCCACCGACTCCAGCGCCAGCTCCACCGGCGGCACGCCGAACGCGACCGCCTTTGGCGGCGTGGCGGTCAGCCGCGCCCGGCTGCTCGCCTTCGCCTGGCGCGCCCATACTTCTTCGACTTTCGGCAGGTCGATCGCGTAGGCGATGTCGAACAGCCGGTAGGCGATCACCGCCCCCGACTCGATCCGTACTTCGTTCGAGCCGTCCATGACGCGCATAATGGCACGGCTTCGGAGCACATCGCATGGCCGGCCCGCCAACCTTTGCCACCCCGCCGGGTTTTTTCGGGCTGACCCGCCACGATCCCGGGGCAGGGATCGTGATTGCGGGCATCCCGCTGGACATTGGCACCACCAACCGGGGGGGCGCCCGCGATGGTCCCGCCGCCATCCGTCGCGCCAGCCGCATGCTGACCGATGGCGCGCATCCGCATCATTGGGTCGATCCCGCCGCGCTTGACCTGGCCGACATCGGAGACTTCGCGATTGCGCTGGGCTACATCGAGGGGAGCCTGGAACTGATCGAGCGGCAGGCGACGCCGCTTGCCCACCTGGTGGCCCTGGGCGGCGACCACGGCGTCACCCTGGCGCTGTTGCGGGCCCTCCGCCGCCGTGTTGGCGCCCCGCTGGCGCTGGTGCATTTTGACGCGCACGTTGACACTTGGCCGGACAATTTCGGCCAGCGCTACGCGCACGGGTCGGTGTTCTTCCACGCGATCGAGGAGGGACTGGTTGATCCGGCCCACATGGTGCAACTCGGCATCCGCTCCCCGGTGCAGCGCGAGGTGTGGGACTGGACGGTGGGGCAGGGGGTGACGATCCTCACCGCCCAGCAGATCCATGAGACCGGCCCGGAGGCGATCGCCGCCGAGATCCGCCGGGTGATCGGCGCCGCGCCGGCCTATCTCAGCTTCGATATCGACGCGCTGGACCCGGCATTCGCGCCTGGCACCGGCACGCCGGAGATCGGCGGATTGGCGACCTGGCAGGCGCAGGCGATCCTGCGCCGCCTCGGCGGGCCGGGACGGGGTATCGGGGATGGCGCGATCGACTTCCGCGGCATGGACCTGGTCGAAGTGGCGCCCGCCTATGACACGGCGGAGATCACGGCGCTCGCCGGCGCCACGCTGGTCTGGGAGTATCTTGCGCTGATCGGCGCAAGCTGAGCGCCGCTTGCCGGCGAGCGGCGGCCCCAAAGCGTGCCCCCTTGGAACCCGTTGGATCATAGGGTCTAGTTGGCCGCTTCATGGGCGGAGCGGCACCGATGGACGACGGGATTCTGGTGGGGTGGGCCGATGGGCCGCAGACGCTGCGGCTCGACCGCGCCAACCGGCACGGGTTGGTCGCCGGCGCCACCGGAACCGGCAAGACCGTCACGCTGCAAGTCCTCGCGCAGGGGTTCGCCGACGCCGGCGTCCCGGTGTTCGCCGCCGACGTGAAAGGCGACCTGTCCGGCATCGCCATGCCGGGCGCGCCGAACGAGACATTCCTCGAACGCGCCAGGCTGATGCACCTGGAGCTGAAGCCGGCCGCGCCGCCGGTCATGTTCTGGGACCTGTTCGGGGCATCCGGTCACCCCATCCGCGCCACTGCCTCGGAAATGGGACCGCTGCTGCTTGCCCGGATACTGGGTCTTAACGACATCCAGCAAGGCGTGCTCAATATCGTCTTCCACGTCGCCGACCAGGAAGGGCTGCTGCTGCTCGACCTGAAGGATCTGCAGGCGATCGTCCGTTACGTCACGGAAAACGCCGCGACGATCGGCAAGGAGTATGGCAACGTCGCCCCCGCCACGCTCGGCGCCATCCAGCGCGCGCTGCTGACGCTGCAAACACAGGGTGCGGAGCAGTTTTTCGGCGAGCCGGCGCTGAAACTGGCCGACCTGACGCGATGCGACGCCGCCGGCCGCGGCTATGTCAGCGTGCTCGCCGCCGACCGTCTCATCCAAAGCCCGGCGCTGTACGCCACCTTCCTGCTATGGTTG
>Ga0302157_10001920_pt1 | contig 24880 bp, 20 predicted proteins | sample I_Bog_N3_3_FD_193502 | JGI IMG/M metagenome (GOLD analysis project Ga0302157, IMG submission 193502) | Peat permafrost microbial communities from Stordalen Mire near Abisko, Sweden - I_Bog_N3_3 | ecosystem: Environmental > Terrestrial > Soil > Wetlands > Peat | place: Sweden: Abisko, Stordalen... | reverse complement strand
AGCTTGGTGCCGAGCACGCTCTGCAGGCGTTCATGGCGCGCGTCGCTGTCGTCGATGCGCAGCACGCCACGCAGCTGCGCGCCGTAGTCGTGTCCCGCCGGATCGTAATCGGCCTCCCCGAGCAGGTTGCCGCCGCCGGCATGCAGCTCCTGGGTGAAGGCCTCGCGAACCCGGGCGCCCCAGTCGCCCACCGGAATCACGGCGATGCCCCGGTGATGGCCATCGGCCAGGATGCGCCGTGCCACCTGGCGCGCCTCGTCTTCGGGCGAGAGCGCGAACTGGAACATGCCCGCAGGCGCGGCGCGCTCCGCGGGCAGGAAGTTCAGCGCGAGCACCGGCACGCCCTGCGTCCCGGTGTCGGCGACCGCGATCACTTCCTCGCGGGTCAGCGGGCCGACGATGAAACTGCTGCCGGCGCCGCGTGCCTCGGCCAGCGCCGCGCTGATGCTGGTCGCGCTGGTGTCGTACAGATGCAACGGCGGGCGCTGCGCGACCGGCAGCTGGTAGTAGGCGCTCAGGAAGCCGTCGCGCACGGTGGCGGACTGGGAGGCGGCCGCCCCGCCCAGCGGCAGCAGCAGCGCGATCTGGCCATGCGCCAGGCTGCCCGTGCGCAGCATCGGCTTAGGTAGCGCGCGTAGCGCGCGATCGCGGGCTTCGGTTGCACCCTGCTGTGCGGCCGATTGTTGGGCCGATTGCTGGGCCGTTCCGGGCCAGCCTGCGGAACCCGGGGCCGGCAGCGGTGGGGGAAGCGACGCGCAAGCGGCCAGCGCCCACGCCAAGGTCCAGGCCAGCCCCCAGCTCAATGCCAACGGGAGCGCGCCGGCCAGCGGCCGGAGCATTGCGCTGCTTGCGCGCGGGGTCTGGGTCAATGGCATGCGCGGTATCCTGCTACCTTCGGGCGACCTTTGGGCTACCTTTGGGATTGGCGCACCGGTCGCGCGCCGAACGGAGAATTATAGTGGCTTCAGGCCGCCTCGACGTCGTCGGAACTCCGATCGGCAATCTCGGTGACTTGAGCCCGCGTGCGCGGGAAGCGCTCGCGCAGGCCGACCTCGTCGCCGCGGAGGACACGCGCCACACCGGCGCCATGCTGGCTTTCCTTGCCGTATCGGCACGGCTGGTATCGGTGCATGACTACAACGAGGCTGCCCGCATCGACGGCCTGATCGCGCAGCTGCGTGACGGCAAGGTCATCGCCCTGGTCAGCGACGCCGGCACGCCGCTGCTGTCCGATCCCGGCTTCGCGCTGGTGCGCGCGGCGGCGGCAGCCGGCATCGAGGTACGGGCAGTGCCGGGCGCCTCGGCGATTACCGCGGCCCTGAGCATTGCCGGCCTTGCGACCGACCGCTTCGCGTTCGAGGGCTTCCTGCCCGCGCGCGCCGGGGAGCGGCGCACGCTGCTGGCGCGGCTGGCGGCGGAGGCGCGCACGCTGGTGCTGTTCGAAGCTCCGCATCGGATCGCCGCCACGCTGGCCGAACTGGCGCAAAGCTTTGGCGCAGAGCGCGCCGCGGTGGTCACCCGCGAGCTGACCAAGATGCACGAGAGCGTCTATCGCGGCACGCTCGCACAGCTGTGCGAGATGGCGCGCGAGGACGCCGACTTTGCCCGAGGCGAGATCACGCTGGTGATCGCCGGCGCCAGCGTCGAGCGAGCCACCGGCGGCGATACCGAACTGCTGGCGCGCGCACTGCGGCTGATGTTGAAGGAGTTGCCGCCGGCGCGCGCGGCGGCGATCGCCGCGCAGATCTGCGGCGTCCGGCGCAGCGAGGCCTACGAGATGGCGATGCGCCTGCAGCGCGACTGAGCGCGCCACGCCGTGATCGGCGGTGCGACCAGTCGCGGCCAAAGCATGGGACAGGTCAGGGCGAAACCACTTTTCGACCACGTTGCAACCAGTTTGCGGCCAAAGTCAGTTTGCGGCCAAAGTCAGTTTGCGGCCAAAGTCAGTTTGCGGCCACAGTCGGTCCGCGGCCAAAGTGCGTTCGCGGCCAAAGTGTGCGCCGATCGCCGCGCTCGCTGGCGCCCCAGCCACTGTCGGGGGCCGGATTGTCGTCGTGTTCCTAGGGCATGGTGGTAAGGTGCGGTGGCGGAGAGTCGGCTGGGCAGTCGCTGCGTTTCATGCAACTGAGGCGTGGAGGAAAGTCCGGGCTCGGCGGGCAGGGTGCCAGGTAATACCTGGGGGGCGTGAGCCCACGGAAAGTGCAACAGAGAGTAGACCGCCTAAGCACTCGCAAGAGTGCCGGTAAGGGTGAAACGGTGCGGTAAGAGCGCACCGCGTCGGTGGCAACACGCGACGGCATGGCAAACCCCACCTGGAGCAAGGCCAAATAGGGAAGTCGCAGTCTCGCAAGGGATTGCAGCGCGTGCCTGCGCGTGCTTCCGGGTAGGCCGCTTGAGGCGTGCGGTGACGCACGTCCCAGAGGAATGACTGTTCACGACAGAACCCGGCTTACAGGCCGACTCTCCGCTTTCTTTGGTCGATGCTGGTTTCTTTGCTGCGTGCTGGTTCGTGCGGGTGGCATCGAATATCAGTGAGCTTTGCGGCACAAGCTCATGATCCCTAACAACTATCATTTGGCCGACAAATGCCGGACGTCAAAGCGTGCGCGTAAGTGCCTACTGCGCCTCAAAAATTTGCCATTCAGGCGTTGACATACCGAGGTTGCCGTTCCTATAGTGGCCGCTAGTGGGAGAATGTGGGGAAAAATGGGCGATCTGGCCCCAGTCCAATGTTTCGCGGCGCAGCAAAAGTCACCCTGGATGACAAGGGACGCATGGTCGTCCCGACACGTTATCGCGAGCGGCTGCTGGAGCGATCGGCCGGCCAGCTGGTGGTCACGGTCGATCGCGATGGGGAGTGTCTCCTGATCTACCCGCTCTCGGACTGGGAGCAGGTCGAGCGTGCACTGATGGCACTGCCGAGCCTGCACACCCAGTCGCGGCGGCTGCAGCGGCTGATGGTCGGTCATGCCACCGAGCTTACTCTGGATGGTCATGGACGCATGCTGCTGCCGCCGGAGCTGCGCGAATTTGCCGGCCTGGATCGGCGCGCGATGCTGATCGGGCAGGGCAATCGCTGTGAATTATGGGACGAGTCCCGTTGGACCGAGCGGCGTGCCTACTGGCTGAAGAGCGAGGCAGCGGCGACCGAGCTACCGGCGCAACTCGATACGCTGTCGCTTTGAGGCGGCGCCAGGCGATTGCGGAGATGAGGGGAATTGGATGAGCACACCCCGGTGCTTGTCGAGGAGGCGCTCGAAGCGCTGGCGCTGCGCCCGGGCGGCCTGTATGTCGACGCCACATTCGGCCGCGGTGGCCACAGCGCGCGCATCCTCCAGGCGCTCGGCGACGATGGGCAGCTCATCGCCATCGACCGCGATCCGCAGGCCATTGCGGCGGGGCGCGCGCGCTTTGCGCACGAGGCTCGCCTGCAACTGGTGCACGGCGAATTCGCCAACCTCGCGGCGCTGGTGCGCTCGCGCGCAACACGCTCCCAGCTCGATGGCGCACTGTTCGACCTTGGCGTCGCATCGCCGCAGCTCGACGACGCCGCGCGCGGCTTCAGCTTCGGCAAGGACGGTCCGCTCGACATGCGCATGGACCCGACGAGTGGCGAGCCAGTATCCGTGTGGCTTCAGCACGCGCGCCTGGATGAGATTCGTCACGTGATTGCGACCCTGGGCGAGGAGCGCTTTGCCAATCGCATCGCCGCTGCGATCGTGCAAGCGCGTGCGCTGGCGCCGCTGACGCGCACCAGTGAGCTGGCGGCGCTGGTGGCGCGCAGCGTGCGCACGCGCGAGCCGGGCAAGCATCCGGCCACGCGCACCTTCCAGGCGCTGCGCATGCACATCAACGATGAACTGGGCCAGATCCGGCGCGGCCTGGACCAGGCGCTGGAGCTGCTGGCACCGGGCGGGCGGCTGGTGGCGATCAGTTTCCATTCACTCGAGGACCGGCTGGTCAAGCAGTTCATCCGTACCCACTCGCAGCTCGATCCGGTGCTGGCGCGCCTGCCGCGACCGCCGGCGGGCGCCGAGCCGCCGCTGCGCCGTATCGGCAGCAAGCAGCGCGCGTCGGCGCCTGAACTGCTTGCCAACCCGCGTGCCCGCAGCGCCGTGCTGCGCGTCGCCGAGCGCCGCGCGTGAGCACTGCACGGCGAGTCCTGCTGCTGCTGTTGCCGCTGCTGTGGTGCGCGGTGCTGGCCACCAGCGCCGGGGCGATCTACGCCAAGTACCGGGCGCGCGAACTGTTCGTCGAGCTCGAGCGCCTCGATGGCGCACGCGATGAACTCGATGCCGAGTGGGGCCGGCTGCAGCTCGAGCAGAGCGCATGGTCCACCTATGCCTTCGTGGAGCGCGTCGCCAGTGAACGGCTGCACATGAGCATCCCGGATTCGCGCGACATCGAGATCCTCTCGCCATGAGACGCACGCGCGTCCGAGGCGGATCACGCGCCCGTCTCGCCAGTAGCGCTGGTGGCGCCAGTGGCGCCAGTGGCGCCGGGGCGCGCGGCGGCGAGCGTAGTGCCGGCTATTCTTTCCGCGCGCGCCAGGTGCTGCTGTTCGGGCTGCTGCTGTGCGCCGCGGTGGCGCTGTTGGGCCGGGCGGTGCACCTGCAGCTGCTCGATCACACTGAGCTCGCGTCCAAGGGTGATGCGCGCTTCTCGCGCGTCGCCAAGATCATCGCCCACCGCGGCAACATCACCGATCGCAATGGCGAGCCGCTGGCGGTCAGCACGCCGATGCAATCGGTGTCGGTGAATCCACAGGACCTGTCCGGCAACCTGGAACAGCTGCCGCCACTGGCGGCGGCGCTGGGCGTGGATCGAGCAGAGCTGACGCGGCGCGTCAGCAGCAACCTGAATCGCGAGTTCCTGTACCTGGCACGCGGGATGACGCCAGCGGATGCGTTGCGCGTGCGACAGTTGAACATTCCCGGCGTCACGGTGGCGCGCGAGTACCGTCGCTACTACCCGGCCGGTGAAGTAGCGGGACACGTACTCGGCTTCACCAGCATCGATGACATCGGGCAGGAAGGCACCGAGCTGACGTTCGACAACTGGCTCGCAGGCGAGAATGGCGCCAAGCGCGTCATCCAGGACGCCAGGGCGCGCACCGTGGAGGACGTGGACAGCATCCGTGCGGTGCGACCGGGCCGCGACCTCACGCTGGCGCTCGACCTGCGCATACAGTACCTGGCGTACCGCGAGCTCAAGAGCGCCATTATCGAGAATCGCGCGCGCGCCGGCTCGGTGGTGGTGATCGACATCGACAGCGGCGAGGTGCTGGCGATGGTCAACCAGCCGGCCTACAACCCGAACGATCGCGAGCAGATGGTGCCGGAGGCGTACCGCAACCGTGCCGTCACCGACCTGTTCGAACCCGGCTCGAGCATCAAGCCGTTCGTGGTAGCCGCAGCGCTCGCCTCCGGCAGGTTCAACGCCAACAGCATCATCGACACCAGCCCCGGCTCCATCCAGGTGGGCGGCTTTCCGTTTGCTGACGAGCACAACCTGGGTGCGATCGACCTCGCGACGGTGCTGGCCAAGTCCTCCAACGTCGGCATGGCGAAGCTGGCGCTGCAGCTGGAACCACAGCAGATCTGGAGCACGCTCAACCGTTTCGGCTTCGGCCAGGTAACCGCCAGCGGCTTCCCGGGTGAGTCGGCCGGCGTGTTCACCAACTACTCGCACTGGCGCGCGATCAGCATCGCGACGCTGTCGCACGGCTACGGCATCTCGGTCACGCCGCTGCAGCTGGCACAGGCCTACGCCGCCATCGGCGCGCTCGGTATCCGCCGACCGGTATCGCTGCTGCGTCTGGATGCGCCGCCTGCCGGTGACCGCATCCTCGATGAGTCGGTGTGCCGTTCGCTGATCTCGCTGCTGGAGGCGGTGACGACTCAGGAAGGGGCCACCGGGGTGCGCGCCAGGATCCCCGGCTACCGCGTCGCCGGCAAGACAGGCACCGCCTGGAAATCCATCAATGGCAGCTATTCCAAGGATCGCTATACCTCGGTATTCGCCGGCATGGCACCCGCGTCCAATCCGCGGCTGGCGGCGGCGGTCGTGATCGATGAGCCGACTGGTGGCAAGTACATGGGTGGTGATGTCTCGGCACCGGTGTTCTCGGCGGTGGTCGGCGGCGCGCTGCGGCTGCTGGCGGCGGCGCCGGATGAACCCACCACGGCCAAGCCGCCGCTGATTCGCGGCCAACGGGTAGCCCAGCGATGAACCGGGTGGCCCAACGATGACCCGCAAGGCACCCCGAGGCGCCGCATTGAGCACCGCATTGATAAGCGTGGCTGCGCGATGAACGTCGAGTCGCTTCCGACCTGGCGGCCGCTGAAGGCGCTGCTGGGCGGGCTTACGGATGTGCCCGAGCAACTGGAAGTCTCGGACATCACGCTCGACAGCCGCGAGGTCCGGCCCGGCGCCGCGTTCCTCGCGTGCCAAGGCCGAACTCATCACGGCCTTGCGTTCGCCGAGCGCGCAGTGGCGGCCGGGGCGCGAGCGATCCTGTGGGAACCGGCCGCGGGCGTGGCGCCGCCGCCGCTGGATGCGGCGGTGCTGGTGCGCGCAGTGCCGAATCTGTCCGCGCAGCTCGGTTTTATCGCCGATCGCTTCTTCGATGCGCCCTCGGCCAGCCTGACGCTCGCTGGCATCACCGGCACCAACGGCAAGACCACCTGCGCCTGGCTGCTGGCGCAGGCGCTGCAGTACTGCGGCCGGCGCGCGGCCTACATCGGCACGCTCGGCGCCGGTGTTCCGGGCGCGCTGGCGAAGCTGACGCACACCACTCCCGATGTGCTGACGCTGCACCGACTGCTGGCGCAATTGCGCACGATGGGCTGCGATTCGGTGGCGCTGGAGGTGTCCTCGCACGCGCTCGACCAGAATCGCTGCGCCGGAGTGCGCTTCCACACCGCGGTATTTACTAACCTGACGCGCGACCACCTTGACTATCACGGCAGCATGAGTGCGTACGGCGCCGCCAAGGCGACGCTGCTGGCGTGGCCTACGCTGGCGGCGCGCGTCATCAATGTCGATGACGAGTTCGGGTTGTCGCTGGCGCGCGAGCAGCTGCAGCGACGCGGCGCGGGTGGCGCCGGTGGAACCAGTGGCGCGGGTAGCGCAGGCGATGAACTGCTGTTCCTGACCTCGCAGCGTCGTGCCGCGTGGCTTGCCAGCGCCGCCGATTACGTCTGTGCCAGCGCCGTCAGCGCGGGCAGCACCGGACTGACGATCCAGATCGACAGCAGTCGCGGGGTGGCGCGGCTCGACAGCCGGCTGATCGGGGACTTCAACGTCGACAACCTGCTGAGCGTGCTGGCAGTGCTGCTGGCCTGGGACGTGCCGCTGGCGAGCGCCTGCGCGGCGCTGGCACGCTGCACGGCACCGCCGGGGCGCATGCAGGCAGAAGGCGGCGCCGGCGCGCCGCTGGCGCTGATCGATTACGCGCATACACCCGACGCGCTGTCCAAGGCGCTGCGCGCGGCGCGCGCCCATTGCCGCGGCCGGCTGTGGTGCGTATTCGGCTGCGGCGGCGAGCGTGACATCGGCAAGCGTGCTGAGATGGGAGGCATCGCCGCGAGCCTGGCCGATGCCATCATCGTCACCGACGACAATCCGCGGGGCGAGGACCCGGGCGCGATCGTGGCCGCGATCATGGATGGCATCAGTGCCGCCGGCGGCGCGCCGCGCACGCGCGTGATCCACGATCGCGCGCAGGCGATCGGCAGCGCGCTGGCGCAGGCGGCGCCGTCCGACGTGGTGCTGGTAGCGGGCAAGGGGCACGAGGACTACCAGGTCATTGGCAGCGAGCGCCGGCCGTTCAGCGATGCCGCGGTGGTGCTGCAGCTGCTGGCCGGACGCGCCAGACGATGATCCGCACGCTGCAGCAATTCGCCGTCGCCGGCCACGGACGCCTGCAAGGGCAGGATCGGAGTTTCAACGAGATCGCGATCGACAGCCGCAGGCTCAGCGCCGGCGACCTGTTCGCGGCGCTGCGCGGAGAGCACGCCGACGGCCACGAATTTGTCGCAGCCGCGGCGGCCGCAGGCGCTGCCGGCGCCATCGTGTCGCGTACCGTTCAGCTGCCGTTGCCGCAGATCGTGGTATCCAATGTCGAGATGGCGCTCGCCGATGCGGCGCGCGCCGCGCGCGCGCAGTTCAAGGGACCGGTGATCGGAGTGGCCGGCAGCAACGGCAAGACCACGGTGAAGGAGATGATTGCCGCGATCCTGTCGCAGCGCGGACCGTGCCTGTCGACCCGCGGCAACCTGAACAATCACCTGGGCGTGCCGATGACGCTGCTGCGCCTGGACGAGAGTCATGTGAGCGCGGTGATCGAGATGGGCGCCAACCGGCGCGGCGACGTGGAACAGCTGGTGCAGATCGCGCGTCCCGGGATCGGCCTGATCACCAACGCCGGCGCGGAGCACCTGGAGGGATTCGGTTCGCTGGAAGGCGCGGCGCGTGCGGAAGGAGAGATGGTCGCGGGCCTGCCGGCCGCCGGTATCGCGGTGATCAACGCCGACGATGGCTACGCCTCGCTGTGGCGCGCCGGCACTGCGGCGCGGGTGGTGAGCTTCGGCCTTAAGTCTGAGGCCGACTTTCACGCCGCCGCGCTGCACTTCGAGGTCGATGCGCGCGACTTCGCCACCCGCTTCCGGCTGCACAGCCCACTGGGCCAGGTACAGGTGACGTTGGCTCTGGCGGGACGCCACAACGTGCGCAATGCGCTGGCGGCCGCGGCCGCCGCCACCAGCGCCGGTGCGACGCTGGCTGATGTCGCGGCGGGACTGGCCTCGATGCGCGCGGTAAAGGGCCGGCTGCAGCTGCGCCGCACCCGCGCCGGGGCCTGGTTGATCGACGATTCCTACAATGCCAATCCGAGCTCGGCGCGCGCCGGGCTGGAAGTTCTCAGCGAGCTGTCCGGCCGGCGTTGGCTGGTGCTGGGCGACATGGCGGAGCTGGGCGAGTTCGCCGACAGCAGCCATCGCGAGCTCGGCGAACTGGCGCGGGCGCTGGGCGTGGAGCGGCTGTATGCATTCGGCGCCCTGGCAGGGCTTGCGGCCGACAGCTTTGGCGCCGGCGCCGAGCGCTATCGCGAGCTGGGCGAGCTCACGCGCGCGCTGGACGCGGCGATCACGCCCGACGTGCGGCTGCTGGTCAAAGGCTCGCGCCTGAACCGCCTGGAGCGCTTGGTCGAGGCGCTGGCGCCGGGCACCACTACCACCCAACCGGCTGGCATACCTGCTGGCACCCTGGCGGCTGCCACCGCGCCGGCGCCCACGGCGCCGGCCCCCACCGCGTCATAGCCGGCAGGACGCGCACCCAATGCTCTACTGGATCGCAAAGCTGCTGGCGCTGCACTATTCAGCGTTCCACGTGTTCTCGTACCTGACGCTGCGCGCGATCCTGGCGGTGATGTCGGCGCTGTCGATGTCGCTGCTGGTGGGGCCGGCGATGATCTCACGCCTGTCGCGCTACCAGATCGGCCAGGTGGTGCGCAATGACGGGCCGCGATCACACCTGCCCAAGGCCGGCACGCCGACCATGGGCGGCGCGTTGATCATCGTGGCGATCGTGGTCAGCACGCTGCTGTGGACCGACCTGCGTAACCGCTTTGTCTGGATCACGCTCGGGGTGACGGTGGGCTTTGGCGTGATCGGCTTCTACGACGACTACCTGAAGCTGGTAGTGGGCAACTCGCGCGGCCTGACCGCGCGTTGGAAGTATTTCTGGCAGTCGGTACTCGGCCTCACCGCCGCGATAGTGCTCTACCGCACCGCCCACGTGGCGGCCGAAACCGATTTCTTCGTGCCGTTCATCAAGACCATCAGCGTGCCGCTGCCGGCGCCGGGTTTCGTGGCGCTGGCGTATTTCATGATCGTCGGCATGAGCAATGCCGTGAACCTGACCGACGGGCTCGACGGACTGGCCATCATGCCGGCGGCGATGGTGGCCGGGGCGCTCGGAATATTCGCCTACGCCAGCGGCAACTCGATCTTCGCCAACTACCTGGCTATTCCCGCGATCCCGCAGGCCGGCGAGCTGCTGATCTTCTGCAGCGCGCTGTCGGGTGCGGGCCTGGGTTTCCTGTGGTTCAACTCCTATCCGGCGCAGGTGTTCATGGGCGACATCGGCGCACTGGCGCTCGGCGCCGCGCTCGGCGTAGTGGCGATCGTGGTGCGCCAGGAGATCGTCGCGCTGGTGATGGGCGGCATCTTCGTGCTGGAGACTGCCTCGGTGATCCTGCAGGTGAGCTCTTATAAGTTGACCGGGCGGCGGATCTTTCGCATGGCGCCGATTCATCATCATTTCGAACTGAAGGGATGGGCCGAGCCGAAGGTGATCGTGCGTTTCTGGATCATCAGCCTGCTGCTGGTGCTCGCCGGCCTGTCGACGCTGAAGCTGCGATGACCCCGGCCGAACCATGAGCACCTCCGAACCATGAGCACCTCCGAACCATGAGCACCTCGGCACCGATGCCGCTGCGTACCGTGGTGGTCGGCCTTGGCCGCACCGGCCTGTCGGTGGCGCGCTTCCTGGTGGCGCGCGGCGTGCGGGTCGCGATCACCGACAGCCGCGCCAGGCCGCCGGAGCTCGAGCGCGTGCGCGAGCTGGGCGAGGATGTCGTGCTGCGCACCGGCGGCTTCGACGCCGAGCTGCTCGAGCATGCCGACCTGGTGGTGGTGTCACCCGGGGTCGCACTGACCGGTGCGTTCTTTGATGCTGCGCGCGCCCGCGGCCTGGGCATCGTCGGGGATATTGAACTTTTCGCGCGCGCGGCGCGTGCGCCGGTGGTTGGCATCACCGGCACCAACGGCAAGAGCACCGTGACGACGCTGCTGGCGCGCATGGCGGCCGGCGCCGGTATTGCGATGCGCGTCGGTGGCAATCTCGGGGCACCGGCGCTCGAGCTGCTCGACAGCGGCGCGGCGCTCTACATCCTGGAGCTGTCGAGCTTCCAGCTCGAGACCACGGAATCACTCGCGCTGGCGGCGGCGACCGTGCTCAACGTCACGCCCGATCACCTGGACCGTTATCGGAACCTCGCGGCCTATGCGGCCGCCAAGGCGCGCATCTTTGCGCGCTGCGATATCGCAGTGATCAATCTCGACGACCCATTGGTCGCGGCAATGCCCGCTCCCGGGCAGCGGCGCTTGAGTTTCTCGCTGCGCGCCAACGTCGGCGCCGACTACGCGCTGATGCGCCATGACGATGGCGACTGGTGGCTGATGCGGCACGATGAGCGGCTGCTGGCGGTGTCGCAGATGCGGCTCACCGGCCTGCACAACGCCGCCAATGCGCTCGCGGCGCTGGCGCTGGGCGAAGCGCTGGCGCTGCCACGCGCCACCTGCGTCGCGGCGCTGCGCGAATTCAATGGCCTCGAGCATCGCACGCAGTGGGTGGCGGAGATCGACGGCGTGCGCTATGTCAACGACTCCAAGGGCACTAACGTAGGCGCCACGCTGGCGGCGGTGGCCGGCATGCCGGGGCCGCTGATCGTGATCGCAGGCGGCGATGGCAAGGGACAGGATTTCGCGCCGCTACGCGCCGCGTTTGCCGGCAAGGTGCGGGCAACGGTGCTGATCGGCCGCGATGCGCATGCGCTGGGCAGCGCGCTGCAGGGCGCGAGCGCACTGCACTATGCGCCCAGCCTGCCGGCGGCGGTCGAACGCGCCGCAGCGCTGGCGCAGCCAGGCGACACGGTGCTGCTGTCGCCGGCCTGCGCCAGCCTGGATATGTTCCGCGATTATGCGCAGCGCGGCGAGGTATTCGCCGACGCGGTGCACAGGCGCTCTGCATGAGCGGCGCAGGTCCGGCATGAGCGGCGCAGGTGACAACCTGACACGTGCCGAGCGCGCGCAGCGCGGCGCGGCGATCGATGCCCCGACGCTGCTGCTGGCGCTGGCGATCGTGCTGCTCGGGCTGGTGATGGTGACCTCGGCGTCGATCACGATCGCCGGCCGTGATGGTAACCCGTTCGCGTTCCTGGAGCGCCAGCTGCTGCTGGTGCTGGTGGGCGCAGTGGCGGCAGCGGTGACATTCGCGATCCCGGGCGCGCGGCTGCAACAGTTGGCGCTGCCGCTGCTGCTGGTGGCGCTGGTGGCGCTGGTGGCGGTGCTGGTGCCGGGCCTGGGTCACGTGGTGAACGGCAGCCGCCGCTGGCTGCGGCTGGCCGGGATCAACTTCCAGGTGTCCGAGGGCGCGCGCGTGCTGGCACTGATCTACGTGGCGAGCTACGCGGTGCGCTACGAGAAGGAGCTGCGCGGCGGATTTCCCGGCCTGTTCAAGCCGCTGGCGCTGCTGGGCCTGATCGCGCTGCTGCTGTTGCTGGAGCCGGACTTCGGCGCTGCCAGCGTGCTGTTCATCACCGGCTTCGGCGTGCTGTTCCTGGCCGGCGCGCGCTGGCGCTGGATGTTGACGATGCTGCTGGCGGCCGGCGGGGCGATGACGCTGCTGGTGCTGTTCTCGAGCTATCGGCTGCGCCGCTTCACCACCTTCATGGATCCGTGGGCCGATCCGTACAACAGCGGCTTCCAGCTCACGCAGTCGCTGATCGCCATCGGCCGCGGCGGCCTGTTCGGTGTGGGCCTGGGCGCCAGCGTGCAGAAGCTGTTCTACCTGCCCGAGGCACACACCGATTTCCTGTTCGCGGTACTGGCCGAGGAGCTGGGGCTGGCGGGCGTCGCGCTGACGCTGGCGCTGTTCCTGGCGCTGGCCTGGCGCGCCTTCGTGATCGCGCGGCGCGCCAACGATGCCGGCCTCAAGTTCCAGTCCTACCTGGCGTCCGGATTCGGACTGTGGCTCGGGGCGCAGGCGTTCATTAACATCGGGGTGAACATGGGCGTGCTGCCCACCAAGGGCCTGACGCTGCCATTCATGAGCTACGGCCGCAGCAGCCTGATCGTAACGCTGGCCTGGCTTGGCATCCTGCTGCGCGTGCATCACGAGACCGTGCACGGCAGCCGCCGGCATCTGCGCCCGGAGCGCGCATGAGCGCGTCTGCGAGCAGCAGCCCGCCAGTGGATGGGCCGCTGGCGCTGATCATGGCCGGAGGCACCGGCGGCCACGTGTTTCCGGCGCTGGCGCTGGCGCGCGAGCTGCGCGCGCGCTCCTGGCAGGTGGTCTGGCTGGGCACGCGGCGCGGGCTGGAGGCGCGGCTGGTGCCGGCGGAAATGATCACGCTCGAGTGGTTGTCGGTCGGCGGGCTGCGCGGCAAGGGCTTACTGGTATGGGTGCGCGCGCCACTGAAACTGGCGCGCGCGCTGCTGCAGGCGCTGGCCGTGATCCGTCGCCGGCGGCCGGCACTGGTGGTCGGTCTGGGCGGCTTCGTGGCCGGTCCCGGCGGCGTTGCCGCCTGGCTGCTGCGCCGGCCGCTGCTGATACACGAGCAGAATGCGATCGCCGGCTTTACCAACCGCTGCCTGTCACACCTGGCGCGGCGCGTACTGACGGCATTCCCAGGCAGCTTTGCGCCACGTGTGCACGCCCAGGTGGTGGGCAATCCGGTGCGGCGCGAGATCGCCGAACTGCCACCGCCGGCGCAGCGCTTCGCGCTGCGCCAGGGTCCGATCCGGGTACTGGTGGTGGGCGGAAGCCAGGGCGCCACGCGGCTCAATGCCACGCTGCCGTTCGCGCTGGCGCGCGCCTGCGCGACGCAGCCGTTCGACGTGCAGCACCAGGCCGGCGAGCGCTGGATCGATGCCGCCAAGCGCAACTATGCCGAAGCTGGCATGAGTGCACGCCTGCAGCCGTTCATCGAGGACATGGCGGCGGTCTACGCCTGGGCCGACGTGGTGATCTGCCGCGCCGGTGCGCTGACGGTGTCGGAGCTGGCGGCCGCGGGCGTAGCCTCGATCCTGGTGCCGTTTGCGGCGGCGACCGACGATCATCAGACCCGCAATGCGGCGTTCCTGGTCGATGCCGGCGCCGCCGTGATGATCGCCGAGAGCGAGCTGACTGCCGAGCGGCTGGCGGCGGAGCTGCTGCGATTGTGCCCCGGCCGCGGACGTCTGCTGGCGATGGCTGAGAGCGCGCGCACGCTTGCCCGGCCGCACGCCGCGCATGACCTGGCCGAGGCCTGTGCCGAACTGGTGCGCGCTGCCGGCGCCGGAGGCGCGGCTTGAGCGCGCACCCGGACCAGCCGCACCTGGCGCGCTCGCGCATGCGCCGCATCGACACCATCCATTTCGTCGGCATCGGCGGCGCTGGCATGGGCGGCATCGCCGAGGTGCTGCTCAATCTCGGCTACCGGGTGCAGGGATCGGACCTCAAGCCCAATGCGATGACCGCGCACCTGGCGAAGCTCGGAGCCGCGATCCATTTCGGTCACCGTGCCGAGAATGCCGATCGCGCCGATGTCGTGGTGGTGTCGAGCGCGGTGCCGGTCGACAATCCGGAAGTGCAGGCGGCGCTCGCGCGCCGCGTGCCGGTGGTGCCGCGCGCCGAGATGCTGGGCGAGCTGATGCGCTTTCGCGAATCGATCGCGGTCGCCGGCACCCACGGCAAGACCACCACCACCAGCCTGATCGCCAGCGTGCTGGCCGAAGGCGGCGAGGATCCGACCTTTGTGATCGGCGGGCGGCTCAAGAGCGCCGACAGCAATGCGCGCCTCGGACTCGGCCGCTACCTGGTGGCGGAGGCCGACGAGAGCGACGCCTCGTTCATGCACCTGCAGCCGGTCATCGCGGTGGTCACCAACATCGACAACGATCACCTTGGCACGCACGGCGGGGATTTCGAGCGACTGAAGCAGAGCTTCGTCGAGTTCCTGCACAACCTGCCGTTCTACGGCCTGGCGGTGCTGTGCGGCGACGATCCGCAGGTGCAGAGCATCCTGCCGCGCGTCAGCCGCCCGTTCGTCACGTATGGGCAGCGCGCGGGCGTGGACGTACGCGCCACCGGGCTGGTACGCGACCGCGGCGGCAGCCGCTTCGGCGTGACGCTGCCCGGCCGCAGCACGCCGCTGCAGGTGATGCTGAACATTCATGGCAGCCATAACGTGCTCAACGCGCTGGCGGCGATCGCGGTCGCCAGCGAACTGGGCGTGGCCGATGCGGCGATCTGCCGCGCGCTGGCCAACTTCCAGGGCATCGAACGGCGCATGCAGCACCTGGGCGATGTCAGCGTGGCCGGAGGCAGCGTCAGCATCGTCGACGACTACGGCCATCACCCGACCGAGATCGCCGCCACGCTCGAGGCGCTGCGCCAGGCGTGGCCGCAGCGCCGGCTGGTGCTGGTGTTCCAGCCGCACCGCTACACCCGCACCCGCGACCTGCTGGATGATTTCGCCAACGTGCTCGCCGGCGTCGACGTGCTGCTGGTGACCGAGGTCTACGCCGCCGGCGAGGCGCCGATCAAGGGCGCCGACGGCCGCGCCATCTGCCGCGCGGTGCGCAGCCGCGGCAAGGTGGAGCCGATCTTCGTGGACAAGCCGGAGGATATCGCCGCGGCGCTGCGCACGCTGATCGTCGCCGGCGACGTGGTGGTCACCATGGGCGCCGGGCACATCGGGGCGATCGCGCATGATTTGCCGGCCGCACTGGCCGGTGGCGGGGTTCCATGAGGCTCGCGCTGGCAGCGGATTTCAATGGCCGCGTGCGCTACGACGAGCCGATGTCGTCGCACACGTCCTGGCACGCCGGGGGACCGGCGGACGTGCTGTTCGCACCGCGCGATATCGATGACCTGAGCGCGTTCCTGCGCGCGCTGCCAGCCGATGTCGCGCTGTTCTGGGTCGGACTGGGCAGCAACCTGCTGGTGCGCGAGGGCGGCATTCGCGGCGTGGTCATTGCCACGCCGGGCGCGTTCACGCGTATCGAGCGCCGCTCGGAAAACCGTATTTACTGCGAGGCCAGCGTGCCCTGCGCGCGCATCGCTCGGCTGTGCGTCAACTGGGGGCTTACGCAGGGCGAGTGGTTCGGCGGCATTCCGGGCACGCTCGGCGGCGCGCTGGCGATGAATGCCGGCGCCTTCGGCGGTGAGACCTGGCGGCACGTGCTGTCGATCGAAAGCATCGACCGGCGCGCCAGGCGCCGCACGCGCGCCGCCAGCGAGTTTCGCGCCAGCTACCGGCACATCGACTGGCCGGCGGACGCGGCCGAGGAATGGTTCCTGTCGGCCGAGATGACCTTCGAGCCGCTGGCGGCGGTTACGCTGGCCACCGATCCGCTGACCACCGATCCGCGCCAGCGCGTGCAGTCGCTGCTGCAGCGGCGGCGCGATACGCAGCCGCTCGGGCAGTGGAGCTGCGGTTCGGTGTTCAAGAATCCGCCCGGCGAGCACGCGGCACGCCTGATCGAGGCCGCCGGCCTCAAGGGCTATCGCGTTGGCGATGCCCAGGTGTCGGAAAAGCACGCCAATTTCATCGTCAACCTGGGTCATGCGCGGGCGCAGGAACTCGAGCAGGTCATTCACTACGTGCAGGCGACGGTGCAGCGGGTGCACGGCGTGAAGCTCGAGACCGAAGTGCAGATCGTCGGCGAGCCGGCCGCCGACAACATCAGTGCCAGTGCGCTGGTGCGTAGCGATGTCGGCGTCAATGGAGGCAGGCACTGATGCGCTTGAGGCACGATCCGCTGCGCGTGACGCGCGTCCAGGACGCCGCCGACTTTGGCGCGGTGGCGGTGCTGCTGGGCGGCGGCTCGAGCGAGCGCGAGATCTCGCTGCTCAGCGGCAAGGCGGTGCTGGCAGGGCTCAGGCGCCGCGGCGTGAATGCGGTCGAATTCGATCCGGCGCAGCGGCCGCTGTCGGAGCTTGCGACGTTGAACATCGAGCGCGTGTGGATCGCGCTGCACGGACCTGGCGGGGAAGACGGCACGCTGCAGGGCGCGCTCGAGTTCCTCGGCGTGCCGTACACCGGCAGCGGCGTGCTGGGCTCGGCCATCGGCATGGACAAGCTACGCAGCAAGCGCCTGGCACAGGCGGCGGGCGTGGCGACCCCAGAATTCGCCGTGCTGCGCAGCGCGGCTGATCTTGCACCGGCGCTCGAGCGCCTGGGACTGCCGCTGATCGTCAAGCCGGCCACCCAGGGATCGAGCGTCGGCATGGCGCGGGTCGAGCGCGCCGAGCAATTGCCTGAGGCCTGGGAGAGTGCGCGCCGCATCGAGTCCACGGTGTTCGCGGAGCGCTGGATCACCGGCGGCGAATACACGGTCGCGATCCTGCAGGGCCAGGCACTGCCCTCGATACGGATCGAGACCCCACGCACTTTCTACGACTACGAGGCCAAGTACTTTCGTGACGACACACGCTACTTCTGTCCGTCCGGACTGGCCGTCGCGGCCGAGCAGCAGCTGGCGGCGCTGGCGCTGGCGAGCTTCGAGGCCTGCGGCGCTTCAGGCTGGGGGCGCGCCGACTTCATGCTCGATGCGTCCGGCCGGCCTCTGCTGCTGGAGATCAACACCGTGCCGGGCATGACCGATCACAGCCTGGTGCCGATGGCGGCGCGCGCCGCCGGCATGGATTTCGATGAGCTGGTGTGGCGGGTGCTGGAGAGCAGCTTCACACGAACGCGGATCGGCAGCTGATGGGTTTCCTTAATCGCAAGCGCAACACCCGGCGCAGCACGCGGCGCAGCGCGCGCAACGCAGGCAGCGAGCACAGCGCGGCGCGGGCATGGAGCTTCATGCTGCCGGCGCTCAACTGGCGGCGCATCGCTGTGTCGCTGGCGAGCGTTACGCTGACGGCGCTGGCGGTGCTGGGACTTACGCTGCTGCTCAACCAGCCGATCCAGCACGTGATCGTCAGCGGCCGGCTGCAGCGCGTCTCGGCGCTGGACGTCGAGAAGATCGTGCGCGCACGGCTGGGAGGGGATGGACTGGTGAGCGCGGACCTCGACGACATCAGCCGCGGGCTGCACACGCTGCCCTGGGTGGATCATGCCTCGGTGCAGCGCCGCTGGCCGCGCAGCCTTTCGATCGAGATCGTCGAGCAGGTCGCGGTAGCGCGCTGGAACAATGCCGGGCTGCTCAATGCGCGCGGACAACTGTTCCTGAGCGAATCGCGCTTCGTGCCGCCGGAACTGCCGCAGCTGGCAGGTCCAGCCGGCACCGAACAGGAGGTCACCGCGCGCTACCTGACGGTTCAGGGCCGGCTCACCGAGGTGGGCATGCGGCTGGCCGCGCTCGAGCTCGACGCGCGCGGCGCCTGGAGCCTGACACTCGACAACGGCGTGCTGGTGCGCCTGGGACGCGCGCAGGTCGATGAGCGATTCGAGCGCTTCATGCTGGCGGCCGCGCGACTGGTGAGCCAGCGCGCCACCGACATCGCCTATGTCGATATGCGCTACAGCAACGGCTTTGCGCTCGGCTGGAAGGCCGGCGGCAGTGGCAGCGGCGGCAGCAGCAGCGGCAGCGGAGCGCCAGTGCATGGCTAGAAAACCAGACAAAGACGTGATCGTCGGGCTCGACATCGGCACCTCCAAGGTGGTGGCGCTGGTCGGGGAGATCACCGCCGACGGCTCGATCGAGGTGATCGGCCTGGGCAGCCAGCCGTCGCGCGGGTTGAAGAAAGGCGTGGTGGTGAATATCGAGTCCACCGTGCAGTCGATCCAGCGGGCGGTGGAGGAGGCCGAGCTGATGGCCGACTGCGAGATCAACGCGGTGTTCGCCGGCATCGCCGGCAGCCACATCCGCAGCCTCAACTCGCATGGCGTGGTCGCGATCCGCGACCGCGAGGTGACGCAGGGGGATATCGAGCATGTGATCGACGCCGCCAAGGCGGTGGCGATCCCGGCCGACCAGCGCATCCTGCACGTGCTGCCGCAGGAATTCATCATCGATGGCCAGGAGGGCATCCGCGATGCCATCGGCATGTCGGGCGTGCGGCTGGAGGCCAAGGTGCACATCGTCACCGGCGCCGACAGCGCGGCGCAGAACATCATCAAGTGCGTGCAGCGCTGCGGGCTCACCGTCGAGGACGTGGTGCTGGAGCAGCTGGCATCGAGCTATGCGGTGCTCACCGAGGATGAAAAGGAGCTGGGCGTGTGCCTGGTGGATGTCGGCGGCGGCACCACCGACATCGCGGTGTTTGGCAACGGCGCCATCCGCCATACCGCCGTGATCCCGATCGCCGGCGACCAGGTCACCAACGACATCGCGGTCTCGATGCGCACGCCGACCCAGTACGCGGAGGACATCAAGATCCGCTATGCCTGCGCACTGTCGCAACTGGCCAACCCGGACGAGAGCATCGAGGTGCCCAGCGTCGGGGATCGGCCGGCGCGCCGGCTGGCGCGACAGACGCTGGCCGAGATCGTCGAGCCGCGCTACGAGGAGCTGTTCAACCTGATCCGCGAGGAGCTGCGCCGCAGCGGCTTCGAGGAAGTAATCGCGGCCGGCATCGTGCTCACCGGCGGCAGCGCGCGTATGGAAGGGGCGATCGAGCTGGCGGAGGAGATTTTCCACGTGCCGGTGCGGCTGGGATTGCCGGCCCACGTCAAGGGGCTGGGCGACGTGGTGCGCAGTCCGATCTATGCCACCGGCGTCGGCCTGCTGCTGTACGCGCGCGAAAACAGCGAGCCTTCGACGCGTGCGGCGCTGCTGGGCGGCAACGTCGCCGGCGTGGTGGATCGTATGAAGAGCTGGTTCAAGGGCAATTTCTGATGCCAGGGCAATTTTGATGCAACCGAATTTGGTTCAGATTTTTGATTCAACTGATGAGGAGCTTACCGATGTTTGAACTCATGGACGCATACAGCCAGAGCGCTGTCATCAAGGTGATCGGCGTGGGCGGCGGCGGCGGCAACGCTGTCTCGCACATGGTATCGAGCGGCATCGAGGGCGTGGATTTCATCTGCGTCAACACCGATGCGCAGGCACTGAAGGCCTCGAAGATCAAGACCTCGCTGCAGATCGGCTGCAACATCACCAAGGGATTGGGTGCGGGCGCCGATCCGGAGATCGGCCGCCAGGCGGCGATGGAGGACCGCGAGCGCATCGTCGAGGTGATCGAGGGCTGCGACATGCTGTTCATCACCGCCGGCATGGGCGGCGGTACCGGCACCGGTGCAGCGCCGGTGGTGGCGCAGATCGCGCGCGAGCTTGGCATCCTGACGGTCGCGGTGGTGACCAAGCCGTTCATCATGGAAGGCACCAAGCGCTCGATGGTGGCCGACCACGGGATCGCCGAGCTCACCAAGAACGTCGACTCGCTGATCACGATTCCAAACCAGAAGCTGCTGACCGTGCTCGGGCCGAGCACCTCGCTGCTCGACGCCTTCAAGTCGGCCAACCAGGTGCTGCAGGGCGCGGTGCAGGGCATCGCGGAGTTGATCACGCGGCCGGGGCTGATCAACGTCGACTTCGCCGACGTGCGTACCGTGATGAGCGAGACTGGCATGGCGATGATGGGCACCGGCTCGGCCAGCGGCGATGGCCGGGCGCGCCAGGCGGCCGAGGCGGCCGTGTCCTCGCCGCTGCTGGAGGACATCAACCTGGCGGGCGCGCATGGCATCCTGGTGAATGTGACGGCGGGTCTCGACCTGTCGATCGGCGAGTTCGAGGAGATTGGCTGCATCGTCAAGGAGTACGCCTCCGAGGATGCGACCGTCGTGGTCGGCACCGTGATTGACCCGGATATGTCAAATCAGATCCGTGTCACCGTGGTCGCCACCGGCCTCGGCCGGGGTGCTGCCGCGCAGCGCAATCGCGCCGAGCCGGCGCGCGACAGCTTCGTCGAGCGCGCGGCGATCGCGGCGCGTGATGCGAGCGCCAGCCGCGAGGCAGCCGCGGTGCGCATGGCCGACCAGATGCAGGGGCGCATGTCCCAGACGCGCGGACCGCTCACCCACACCGACTACAAGACGCTCGACAAGCCGACCATCGTGCGCCAGCGCGCCGTCGGGGACGGCCTGCCGGCGATGCCGGAACCGGAGGAAATGCTGGATATCCCGGCATTTCTGCGTCGCCAGGCGGATTGATGCGCTATCCCACGAGCGGTTGATCGTGATAGCTTAAACAGGCCCTAAAGCGCTACAGCTTTAAAGTACTACAGGGAAAACGGCTGGCTGCCTGTAAATGGCACCACCTGCCGCACCCTATACAAACGGAAATTATCCCTATGCTCGGCCAGCGCACCCTTCGCAACTCCATTCGCGCTACCGGCGTCGGCCTGCACACCGGCAAGAAGATCATGATGACCCTCAAGCCGGCGCCCCCGGACAGCGGCATCTGCTTTCGCCGCGTCGATCTGCCGCAGCCGGTGGACATCCCGGCGCGCGCCCAGAACGTCGGTGACACTACGCTCGGTACCACGCTGGTCCACGGCGAGGCGCGCATCTCCACGGTCGAGCACCTGTTGTCGGCATTTGCCGGCCTGGGTGTAGACAATGCCGTGGTCGAGGTGACCGCGGCCGAGGTGCCGATCATGGACGGCAGCGCCGGGCCGTTCGTGTTCCTGCTGCAGTCCGCCGGCATCGAGGAACAGCACACCTACAAGCGCTTCATCCGGGTCAAGAAGACAGTACTGGTCGAGGACGGCGACAAGTGGGCGCGGTTCGATCCGTTCGAGGGCTTCAAGGTGAATTTCGAGATCGAGTTCGATCATCCGATCTTCAAGCGCCGGCTGCAGCGCGCCAGCATGGATTTCTCCACCACCTCGTTCCTGAAGGAGATCAGCCGCGCGCGCACCTTCGGTTTCATGCGCGACCTGGAGACGCTGCGGGCGCACAACCTGGCGCTCGGCGGCACGCTCGACAATGCCATTGTTCTGGACGATACCGGGGTCGTGAACGAAGACGGCCTTCGCTACGAGGACGAATTCGTCAAGCACAAGATCCTGGACGCGATCGGGGACCTGTACCTGCTCGGCCACAGCCTGATCGGCGAGTTTTCCGGGCACAAGTCCGGCCATGGCCTGAACAACCGGTTGCTGCGCGCCCTGCTGGCCGACAAGGAGGCCTGGGAAGAAGTGGTGTTCGACAGTGCCGAGCAGGCGCCAATCTCTTATGTGCCGGCGCATTCCGGCGAGCCGACCGCGCTGGCGTCGTAGTGCGATGCGGCAAGGAATATTTGCCGGTAATATTTACAGTCGGAAAATAATACAGGCGATTCGACTGACGCTCTGGCACCGCCTGTTCACGGGAAACTTCGGAAACTTATCGGCGCTGCACACGCACGCTGGTGTGGGAAATCGCTGAATCGCGCGTCGCAATCTCCGACTGCAGTGTCACCAGAGCGTAGCGCAGCCGCGTGGCCCAGGCAGCGCTGTCGGCGAACACCACCAGCTCGGCGTCCTTCGGGACGACACTGACGATATGCCCGGCAAGCTCGGCGACCAGTGCCTTGCGCAGCCAGTCGGCCCAGGACTGCTGCACTGGAATGGCCGCGCCAAGCCTCGCGAGGCTGGCTGTCTTGCTCAATAACTTATTGATATCTGTCAACTTTCCGACTTGATACGATGCCGGGCTGCCCTTGGGTGCAGCACCGCGGCGCCGAATTCGTGCGCCAGTCTTCTTGTCAGGGAGAGACTTCTTGTGCATAGTCGATCGCACCGATCAAGGGCATACCCGGCGGAAACGCGGGGACGTAAAGCCGCCGGTCTGACAGCGCGACAATCGCAAGGACAGCGGGGCTGCCGAAGCAGACGTTACTGCATTTTCGATAGGGTGGCACGCGGGGCGCATAAGGTCGGCCGCGAGCGGTTTAGCAGTTTTCAAGTGCACTGCACAACGAATGCTATGGACCATCCATCAGTGGGATGGGCCCAGGCGTGACCATAAGAGCCAAGGCTTTCGGCCACGCTTGAAGTGCTCGCCGCCAGACTGGAGCGACAAGTATGAATGTGATTTTCTTTACGCGGCGCGTGGGCATTGCCCGCCACCTCAATTTATCGCATCCGGCTACCCTGACCCTGGTTTTGGCCGCCGCCCTGGGGCTGCTGGCGGGTATCTTTGCACTTGGCCTGCACCTGGGGGAGAGCAGCATGGCGCGCATGGCGCTGATGTATCCCGGTGCTGCACTGCGCGCCCAGCAGGCGGAAGTGGCTCAGCTTAAGTCGCAGCTTCAGGACCGCGTGGATGCGCTGGCGATGCGGCTGGGGGTCATGAACGCTCACGTCATCCGGCTCAACGCGCTGGGCAAGCGGCTGACCGAGATGGCTCATATCAACAGCCGCGAATTTGACTTCGACGACGATCCGCCGCTCGGCGGTTCCGAGTCCGACGGCGTCGGCCGCGGCACCCAGATTCCGGACCTCACGCTGATGATCGACGACCTTGGCCGGCGTATCGACTCGCGCTCGGGTCAATTCTCCGCGCTCGAGAACGTGATCCTGGGCCGGCAGCTGTCGCTGGAGATCAAACCCTCGGGTCGTCCGGTGCGCGAAGGCTATATCTCCTCATATTTCGGCGAGCGCATGGATCCGTTCAATGGCGAAGACGCCTTCCACAAGGGTGTGGATTTTGCCAGCGATGCCGGCGCCGATGTACTGGCGGTGGCGTCGGGGATCGTGACGTGGGCCGGCCCGCGCGAGGGCTACGGACTGTTGGTGGAGATTAATCACGGCAACGGTTATGTGACGCGCTATGGGCATGCGGCCAGGACCCTGGTGACGGTGGGCGACCAGGTGGAGCGCGGCCAGGCGGTGGCGGTGGTCGGATCCACCGGACGCTCGACCGGACCGCACCTGCACTTCGAAGTGGTCAAGGACGGCCGCCAGATTGATCCGATGGCATTTGTCGGACACTGATTTAGCAGCGTCGGCCCACTGACTAGCCGCGCGGATTTCCGCGCCCTAAGCGCGCCGACACAATGCCGCGATAGCGCCGCCGGGATAGCGCCGCGGCGATGGCGCCGCGGCGATGGCGCCGCGGCGGTGGCGCGCGAACGACTACATTGCGCGCCTGTCTACCTTTACAATAACGGATTGCGCTGCAGCGACTTTCATCCAAGTCCCTGAAGCCGCTCGTCATATCCAAAGGATTGTTCGTGCTACAGGCGCTGACCCGCGTATTCGGGAGCCGCAACGATCGGCTCGTCAAGAGCTATTCCCGGCTGGTGCGCGACGCGGCCGCCCAGGAGGCCGCACTGCAGGCACTTCCGGACGATGCGCTGCGCGCCAAGACGGACGAGTTTCGCTCACGCCTGGCGGGCGGCGAGAAACTCGATCAACTGGCGGCCGAGGCCTTCGCAGTGGTGCGCGAAGCGGCGCAGCGCACGCTGCAGATGCGTCACTTCGATGTGCAGCTGGTCGGCGGCATGGCGCTGCACCAGGGGAAGATCGCCGAGATGCGCACCGGCGAGGGCAAGACGCTGATGTCGACGCTGCCGGCGTACCTGAACGCGCTGCCGGGCCTGGGAGTGCACGTTGTCACGGTGAACGAGTACCTGGCGCAGCGCGACGCGGACTGGATGGGCCCGGTGTACCGCTTTCTCGGCCTGTCGGTCGGGGTGATCAAGAACGCCCAGGACGCGGCGGAAAAGCGCGCCGCCTACGCCTGCGATATCACCTACGGCACCAACAATGAATTCGGGTTCGATTACCTGCGCGACAACCTCGCCTACCGGCTGGAGGATCGCGTGCAGCGCTCGCTCAGCTACGCGATTGTCGATGAGGTGGATTCGATACTGATCGACGAGGCGCGCACGCCGTTGATCATTTCCGGACCGGCGGAAGAGAGTACCGAAGTCTACCTGCGCATCAATGAACTGGTGCCGCGACTGACACGCCAGCTGGAAGAGGATACGCGCCAGCAGGAAGCGGAAGGGTCCGGCGACTACTCGGTGGACGAGAAGGCCAAGCAGGTACACCTGACCGAGGACGGCCACGAGCGCGTCGAGCAGCTGATGGCGGAAGCAGGCCTGCTGCGCGAAGGCGAGAGCCTGTATGACACCGCCAACATCCGCCTGATGCATCACCTGAATGCGGC